>Ga0193723_1001129_pt1 | contig 10336 bp, 12 predicted proteins | sample H2m2metaG_FD_143042 | JGI IMG/M metagenome (GOLD analysis project Ga0193723, IMG submission 143042) | Soil microbial communities from a riparian zone of the East river system, Colorado, United States - H2m2 | ecosystem: Environmental > Terrestrial > Soil > Riparian zone | place: USA: East River... | reverse complement strand
CGTCTAACGCTTGCGAGAAGTGCAAACGCTCGTGATCGAGACTAATCACGACGAAAAACTTTTGCAGAACGACACGCACCGGCCCTGGCCGGTGAAACAACGCATCCAGTCGCGGCACGGACATCTGTCCAATACGGCTGCGGCGGGCGTGATCGAGGACTTGTTACCCGGAAAAATCGAGCGCGTCGTGCTGGGACATCTCAGCCGCGATTGCAACACGCCGGCGCTCGCTTTAAGTACAGTGTGCGCGTCGCTCGAGAAGTGCGGCAGGAACGACGTCGAAACTTATTGCGCCACGCAATTCGAAATCAGTTCCCGATTCCAGATCGGCGAGACCGAGCCTGGCGCGTTTCAGGCAACGTTCGAAAACACTTTTTTCCAAACCGCTCTGTAGAGGCTGCCTCGACTGCCGCGGCATTTCGCAGTGCGAGTGACACACTTGCAACCATGTCTGCTTCGTGTGATGACCAGGCGTGTATGCGGTTGAGCTCGATCGTTCGAAGCGCCTGCTCGTGATCAGCGCGCTGCAACGCGTCACGTCGCAGGAAGTCAAGGCTGTTGCCAAGCGCGTGCGCGACGTTTTGCAGGACGTTGCACCTGGCTTTCGCGTTTTGGTGGATTTCCGCTGGCTGGAATCAATGGATTCTGCCGCAGCCCCTCACCTTGCCGAAATTATGGACACGCTCACTGAGAAAGGGGTCGACTCTGTGGTACGTGTGCTCTCAGACCCGCACAAGGACATCGGTCTCAATATCCTCTCGCAATTCCATTATGGCGCGAACGTAAAGATCGCGACCTTCGAAACCTTGGCTGATGCGCTGCAAAATATTGCAGCGGAAGTAGACTCTCCGTCGCCTTAGTGCCGCTCGCCCCCGAGCTTGTCTCCCTCTTTGATTGCCTCGGCTTCGGTCATGTATTTGCCTTTTTTTGTCGTCCCGTAGAAACGCGAGCCTTCCTTGTGGTAAACGTGCGACTCGCTGTTAACCCAGACCAGGCCGTGGCCTCCGCCGGGCGCGGGCGCTTTCGTTGCTGCCTGAGTGCTCGTTCCCTTCGCTGAGGCTGGGGCAACGGCGGCGGGACTGGCTGCTGCCGTAGAAGTCTTCGGTTTGAACAAATCGCCGAGACCGAATTTAGCCGGTGACGCTGATGCCGCAGGACTTGCCGCTGCTGCAGCGCCGGCCTTTGTGTGGGCGGCGCGTTTACCCTTGGGGGAAGCCGCAGGTGACGCGGCTGGACTTGCTGATGTTGCAGCCTCGGCTTGTTTGTGAGCGCGCTTCGCTTTGGGCGAAGCCGCGGGTGATGCAGCCGCTGAAGGCGATGCAGCGGTTTCAGCTGCCGAGGCTGTCGTCTCGGCTTTCTTATGCGCCCGATGTTTCGTTGGCTCCTTCGTTGATGGTTCGCCTGGACTGGGGGACTGATCTTGCGCGATACAAACTCCGGCGAAGCCGATTACACAAAGCAGAGCAAAGATTTTTGTGGTCATGACGATCATCGTAAGCAGACCGCAGAATTTCAGTCAACACATTCCCAGCGGGAACCATTCGGCTCGGATCGTGTTGACCAATTTGTCCGTGGTGGGCTCGGATGAACGAATGTGCAGTACGCGCGTGGCCGGCCTTGCCCGCAGGCAGGGAAGATTGCAGCACCGGCCTTGAGCGGGCCGGTCGTCTGCGCTACCCTCTGCCCGGTGGACCTGACTTTGGGATGCCTCAAGTGGGCTGCGGTGGGCTTCGTCGTCGCCTTTGCCCTGCTGAAACTATTCGAGGCCAGTCACCTTCACGACGACATTCCCAAACCAGCGTTCAAACTACGGCAGACCAAGCGCGCCACGCTCGTTTTATCGACATTCGCAGCAATGCTTTCCGCGTTGGTGTGGCTGCTCGTGCAGAAATTGGACTGATCCGCCTTCGCCAAGGTTACGGCGGACGAAGGCCAGGTCACCCCAAGTAAAATCCGCCGTTCACGTTGAGCACGTGTCCGGTAATGTAACTTGCCATTGGCGAGGCCAGGAACAACGCCGCATCGACAATCTCGTGAGCTTCGCCCAAGCGGCCGAGCGGAATTTGTTTGATGAAATTCTGCGTCACTTCCTCCGGCATGCCTTTGCTCATTCCCACATCGATGAATCCAGGGGCAATTGCGTTCACTGTTATGCTCTGCCGCGCAAACTCGCGTGCTGAAACTTTGGTGAGCGCGATAATTGCGGCTTTGCTCGACGAATAATTCGCCTGGCCGAACAATCCCATCTGTCCGCTCACGGACGACATGTTGATCACTCGTCCGCCGTTGCGCAGAATCGCCGCTGCTTTCTGCGTGACTGTGAACGTCCCGATGAGATTGACGCGGATGACGCTCTCGAATTCGTCCGGAGACATCTTCTTAATGGTGCGATCGCTGATAACGCCGGAATTGTTTACCAGGATATCGAGCCCGCCGCGCTGATCCTGTATCTGCTTCATCATCGCTTCGACCTGTTGCGGCTGTGTCACGTCGCACTCGATTACCAGCGGTTCATTCAGTTCCTTCGCTACACCGAGAGCATCGGCTTTGTTTTCTCCCTGCGCGTCGGCGACATAATTCACCACGCATTGTGCGCCGCGGGTACCGAAACCTCGAATCATCTCCGCGCCAATGCCGCGCGAGCTGCCTGTAACCAGCGCAACTTTCCCGGTGAAATCGAGAGGATCCTTCATGCCGATTGCCGCGTTGGTTGAGAGTACCGGCGCACAATCAATGCGCACGGCAATCCGATCAACGAAATATGAATCGCAATGGCGAGCAACTCGTTCCCCATCCGGTGTCGAAACGTTGGAAACGCCATTGGCAACACGAACCAGTACATCACAATGTAGACGCCGATCCCGTACAACACACCGGACACAACAGGATGAATCGTCAGAAATTCAATCTTCCGGCTGGCCATGTAAAAAATCGATACAACCACAAACGCAACGAAAAAATGGAGTCCCAGACCGAGGCCAGCCGTTACCAATCCGCCGTCGAACGACTTCGCGCCCAGCAATCCTGCGGCGATTCCCTGTAATCCGCGCCGCGCCCCTACGCCGCGTTGCCACCAGATCACGAACGCGGAAGAGATGTCCAAAACACCAACGACCAGACCGGCAGTGAGGATTGCGCGAAACGCTTCGGATTTTTTCATGTGATTGTGGCGGAGCTTACTCACGAAAACAGAAAATCAGGAAGCAGAAACAATCGCGGCGACAAGGGACCAGTTGATGCAAATCTGTAATCTGCGCTGCAACGGACGCGAAGCGACGGCCAGGCTTTCAAATCTGTGCACACTAATCAGGAAAACAGGAACGCGGGATAGACATTTCGTCAGTTTTCCTATTTTCCTGGAATCCAGATTTGTTGTTAGCTCTTGGAAGAAATGCCTTCGCCCATTCGAATTCTAACCGCAGTCCCGATTTGTGATGGCCACGACAGCGCGATCAACACGATCAACCTGGAATTCATCCGGCACGGGATCGAAGTGATTTATCTCGGCTATCACCGCTCGGTTGCCGACATCGTCCGTGCCGCCATCCAGGAGGACGTGCGGGCAATTGGCATATCGAGTTACAACGGTGGGCACATCGAATTTTTCGCGGCCGTGGTCGATCTTTTGCGCAAAAAAGGCGCGGACGATATCAAGGTTTTCGGAGGAGGAGGCGGCACCATCACGCGTGACGACGCCGCAACCATGAGACGCAGAGGTGTAGACGAGATTTTCTTTGCCGGCACGTCACTCGACGACATGGTGAAATTTGTGCATCGGCGTTATGCCAAACCCCGAACGAAACGGCCGCGTCCAAAATCCGTCGATCAGGAGCTCGCGCACAAACTAACTCAAATTGAAGATGCACAGTCCAGGGGAAAACGCCCAACGCCCAACGCAGCCAAAGGACATCAAACAACAAACATCAAATATGGACCGTCGAAAGTCATCGGTTTCACCGGGCCGGGCGGCGCGGGAAAGACGACATTGATCGACGAGCTCGTCCTGCGGTTTCTGAATCAAAATCCCGAGGGCCGAATCGCGATTTTGTCGCACGACCCCAGCGTAATCGGCAAAGGCGCGTTGCTTGGCGACCGCGCGACGATGATCAATTCGCAGGATGATCGCGTGTTCATGCGTAGCATGGCCACGCGCGGACACGCGGGCGGACTCTCGCCTGCCACGCACGATTGTCTGGCGTTGCTGGCACAGTCGAATTTCGATTACGTCGTCATTGAGACCGTGGGCACCGGCCAGGAGGCGATGCCGTTCCAAAAAAATGGAATTGTCGATTCAACCGTGCTGGTGATGAATCCCGACTACGGCAGCAGGTTGCAATTGCAAAAAATCGTGATGCTCGATCTGGCTGACATCGTGGTGGTGAACAAGAGCGATCTCCAGCGGGCGCGCACTGCGCATTCGGAAATCGAGCAGCGTCTCGAACAAAACCGGCGAGACCAGCAGCTGGTCGATACCGTTGCAAAACGGCACCGCGACTCTGGCGTGGATCGACTGTTTGAGTTAATCTCAAACAGATCTGTAGCGGCGGCTTCCTCGTCACGTCGGAGCGACGCGAAGGCGGATGACCGCCGATCAAAACGGCGACGGCGCTGATAGAGCGTCGCTACAGGAGGAGGAGAACGCTATGAGCAAGCTCGGACAAGTCGTCGAATCGGTCGAAAATTATAACAAATTCGTTCTCGATCAGGTGAAGCGGGCGCGCACCGATCAAAAATTCGGGCGCGATCTGCTTGGACGTTGGAACGATACAAAAGCGAAGATCCCGTTTACGCGCACACCGACCGGAGTGCCGCTGCCGCGTCTCGCGTTACCTGAGATCGACGAACCGGGCGAGATTGCACGTTTCATTTTCGGTGAAGGGTTGCCAGGCGAGTTTCCTTACCTCAACGGCGCGTATCGCGAGATGTATCTCGAGCCGATCCGCGAGATTGAGAGTTTTGAGAAGAACGGCAAAAAGACGGGCAAGAAGATTCCGCAACCTGAAGAGCCTACGCGCCTGTTCTCCGGATTGATGCTGGCTGAAGACACGAACGAGCGGTTCCACTATCTAACGCGTCACCAGCGCACCCATCGCCTTAGCACAGCTTTCGATGGGCCGACACTTTACGGACTCGATAGCGATGCCGACGGTGTTTTCGGGAAGATCGGCGAAGGCGGCGTGGCGATCGACACGGTCGAAGACATGGTGCGGCTTTACGATGGATTTGATCTCGGGTCCCCGAATTTTTCCGCTTCAATGACCATTAGCGGTCCGGCGCCGATGATCATGGCGATGTATATCGCCGCTGCCAAACAGCGGTTTGGTCCGAAAGTTGTTCCGAAATTGCGCGGCACAGTTCAGGCCGACATTTTCAAGGAGGTCCAAGCGCAGAACGAAACCATTTTTCCGATCGAGCCGTCGCTGCGGTTTCTCACCGACATGGTGGAGTTCACTACGCGCGATATGCCGCGCTGGTATCCAATCTCGATCAGCGGTTATCACATCGGCGAGGCCGGCTCGACACCGGTGCAACAGGCTGCTTACACGTTATCGAACGGCTTTGCCTATGCGGAAATGTTCGCTGCGCGCGGAATCCCGGTCGATCAATTCGGGCCGCGCCTTTCGTTCTTTCTCGATTGCGGACTCGACGCGGAGTACATCGCGCTCTCGCGCGTGTCGCGCCGCATCTGGGCGATCGGAATGCGCGACGTGTTTAAGGCAGGTCCGAGAGGGCAACTGTTCAAATTGCACACCCAAACCAGCGGACGTTCGTTAATCGCCGCCGAATTCAAAAACAATCTCACCCGAACCGCCACGGAACTGATTCTGTCCTACATGAACGCCACAAACTCGTGTCATTCCAACAGCGCGGATGAACCGTTCACAACGCCTAGCGAAGAATGGATACGTCTCGCCGCGCATGGGCAGGCGATCTTGCTGGAGGAGTCCGGCATTTTTAAACACACGATGAACATGCTGAGCGGTTCGCCCGGCATGAAAGCGGTCGAGCGCGCAGTGGAAGCGGCGATCCTGGAAGAGTTCCGCGAGATCGAACGGCTCGGGGGCGTGCTCTCCGCGGTGGAAGAACGGTATCAGCGGAGCCAGATCCAAAACGCAGCACATAAGTACGAACAGCAAATCTACGACGGGACGCGCCCAATCATCGGATTGAACAAGTACCGCGACGGCGACGACGACGCTCCGGAAGTAAAGCTTGCGCGTACGCCGCGGGCGAAACAGCAGTTGCAAGTCGATCGGCTCCGCAAATTCAAAAAGAAAAACGCCGAGAAGGCGAAACGTGCATTGGACGAGCTCGCTGCGGTCGCCGAGCGCGGCAAAAACGTTTTCCCCGCTCTGCTTGAAGCGGCCGAAGTTTGTTCGTTAGGCCAGATCACCGGGCGTTTGCAGGAAATCGTCGGCCGTTTTCGGCCGATGGTGTGAAACATCAAATGCTGTAGTGCGCGCCGTCCTCAGCGCACTTGATGCCGAAGGCGCGGCGCCGAAGAATGCACTCACACTTCTAGAAATGTTGCGCTGAGAGTCGACAGTCGCGGTTATGTGGCCGGCGTAACTTTGGAATGCGCTCGCTTCGGGCAATGCGCGCAAAACCATGAAGTGCGGCCGCCGATCGTTGCTGATTTCAACGCGGTACCGCAGCGCGGACATCTGCCGTGTTTTCCACGATGCGGAAGCAGCCACGATTTCGGCAAACGATTGAAATCGGTTTTCAACGCAATCGCTCTTTCCAGAACATGGCGCGTTGCACGAAACAACCTCCTCAGATCCTTGTCACTTAAACTGACCGCTGCAGTGGCCGGGTGCATGCATACACGGAAAAGAATTTCGTCGGCGTAAAGGTTGCCGATCCCAGCGATCAGCTTCTGGTTGAGCAAAATCGCTTTCACTGCGCCGCGATGCGTTCGAAAGATCGTTTTGAACTCGGAGAGACCGATATCGAGCGCGTCCGGACCGATGCACCGTCTTTGCAAGAACTCATTCACATCCTTGGTCAACTCGACCTCGCCAAATTTTCGTTGATCGTCGAACGCGAGCCGGCGGTTGTTCGCGAAACTAAAAAGGACGCGCGCAGTGTTCGGCGTTTCTTCGTCGCGCTTGAGGTACTGAAGCCAGCCGGTCATGCCGAAATGCAGCCGTAACCACAGCTCATTACCGGCGCGCACGAACAAATGTTTGCCGTGCCGGTGACTGTTTTCGAAGCGGCGCCCTTTCAGTCGACGTGCCAACTCACGCGGGGAAACACGTTTCAAAACATACGCGTCCCGCACCTCGATACCGGTGATCCTCTGATGCAACGAGGTGCTGTCCAGGTATCGTTTGAACGTTTCGACTTCGGGCAGCTCTGGCATCGCGCTTACGTTTGCACTTAGTTCAGGTGATGTCCCGAAAGCAGCTGGATAACTTTGTGCGACTGTTAAAAGCGTCGCCTTCCGGCGCGGTGTTCAATCCGTGGTGGCAAATCGATGAGGAAAACGATATCGGCCGAATTGCACCAATCATCCGGCTCCAACAATTACGCGCTTACGTGCGAGAACGCCTGGGACGCGCGAAACTCGTAGTCATTGGTGAAGCTCTCGGTTACCGCGGCGGTCATTTCAGCGGGATCCCGATGACTTCGGAGCGCATGCTGCTCCGCAAACAGGGACACATTGTAGCGGGCATCAAGCCGCGCCGCACGAGCAAACCGAGTGTTTGTCCGAATGGTTTTTCGGAACCGACGGCGACGATTGTCTGGGACGCATTGCTAAAGATTGGCGTGCTGCCGGACGAATTCGTTTTGTGGAACGCGTTCCCGTGGCATTCGTTCAATCCGCGCCGCGGGCTGTTGAGCAATCGTATGCCTAACAAGTCGGAGCAACTTTCCGGTCGACCCATGCTGAAGGCCTTCCTCGAATTATTTGCTTGCGAGCAAATCGTTGCGCTTGGCAAAATCGCCGCCGCGCAGCTCGAGCAACTTGGTGTTAACGCGCACTGCGTTCGCCATCCAGCATCCGGTGGGGCAAAACTTTTTCGCCAGCAAATCGCCAAGATCGTTCGCTGATCGTGCAGCAAACTACGGCTTTGGTGGTTCGCTCTTTTTGATCAATGCCGTCAAGAGGTCGATCGGAAGGGGGAAAAACGTCGTGGTGTTATGTTCGCTGGAAATTTCGCGCATCGTTTGCAAGAAGCGCAGTTGCAGCGCAATCGGCTCCTTGCTCATCATCGCCGCGGCCTGCACCATTTTTTCCGCAGCTTGAAATTCGCCCTCGGCATTGACGATCTTTGCGCGGCGCTCGCGCTCGGCTTCAGCTTGCTTCGCCATCGCGCGCTTCATCGTGTCGGGCAGCGACACGTCCTTGACCTCGACGGCCGTGACTTTGACGCCCCATGGTTCGGTTTGCCGGTCGATGATCTCCTGCAACTTCAGGTTGATCGATTCGCGTTGCGAAAGCAGGTCATCCAAGGGGGCCTGGCCGAGCACGCTGCGCAGCGTCGTCTGCGACATCAGTGAGGTGGCTTTGAGAAAGTTCTCTACTTTCACAACTGCGGCTTGCGGATCGACCACGCGGAAATAAACAACCGCGTCGACCGTCACCGGCACGTTGTCACGCGTCATCACCTCCTGCTTCTCGACGCTGATGGTGACGACGCGCAGATCCATTCGGACCATCCGATCGACGATCGGGATAAGGAAAATTGCGCCCGGTCCTTTTGCGCCAAGTAATTTCCCGAGGCGGAAAATAACGCCACGCTCGTATTCGCGCAGGATCCGGATCGCCTGCGGTAGGATGATTACGGCGAGAACGATGATGGGCACGGCCCAGCCGATCAGTCGCGGAAACGCTTCGAGTAATTCCATGGCTGTCTCCTTTAGTTCAACAGTTCGTACCAATTATTTCGACGGCGCGGTTCGTAGCCTGCGTCATGAATGAGCGACTCGATTTGCGCTGCATCCAGCCGAAAGGTTGTGCCCGCGCTGCTGACGACATTTTCCTCCATCATGACCGAGCCGAAATCGTTCGCGCCATATCTAAGCGCGATCTGGCCAATGTCCGGGCCTTGCGTCACCCAGGAGCTTTGGATGTTGTCTATATTGTCCAAGAAAATCCGTGCGAGAGCTTGCATTCGCAGATATTCGGACACGCCAGTCGGCTGCTTCACTTTCAACACCGTATGCTGCGGTTGAAAGGTCCAGCAAATAAACGCCGTAAACCCGCCGCTGCGATCCTGTTGATCGCGAATCCGCTGCAAATGTTCAACGCGATCTTCGATCGTCTCCACGTGACCGAACATCATCGTGGCGCTCGATTTCAATCCGAGCTCATGCGCCACCTGCATTACCTCCAGCCATTCGTCGCTGTTGATTTTTAACGGCGAAATCCTTTTTCGCACCCGGTCCACGAGGATTTCGCCGCCGCCACCCGGGATCGAGCCGAGCCCGGCGTTCTTAAATTGCGAAATCACTTCTCGCAGCGGCATCCGGAACGTCTCCGCGAAATGTTGAAACTCCGGCGGACTGAACCCGTGAATATTGATGTGCGGATATTTTTCGCGGATGTGGTGCAAGAGATCGATGTACCATTGGAACGACAATTTCGGATGATGCCCGCCCTGCATCAGGATTTGCACTCCGCCCGCAGCAGTGAGTTCGTCCAGCTTTTGATCAAGCTGCTCGAAGCTCAACACGTAATGATCTTCGTCGCGTTCGGTCCGATAAAACGCGCAGAACTTGCAGTAAACGTTGCACACGTTTGTGTAATTGATGTTGCGATCGACGATATAGGTCACGATCTCGCGGCCGCGGCCGCTGTAGCTTTTGGCCTTTGCCAAATCGCGCCGCGCATTCGCAAGCGCAGCCAATTCTTCGAGGGGCGACCGATACAATACCAGCGCTTCCTCTGTGGAAATCCGCGCGCCCTCCAGGATTTTTTCCGCGAGCGCATCTCGGTTGAGTGAAACCATCGCGAAGAAATCTTAGACGCTACCGCGGATTTGGCACGCACCAACTGTAAAGCGTTTGACTCATTCGTTGCCGCGAGACTGAACCGATCGCGTAGACGTCATGGTAGGGCGCGTCACTCCTGTGCGCGCCGTCGCTCTGCCTACTCGCCATGGCGAGGCCACTGCACGCTAAAGAATTTTGCGGACGGCTCGGCGATCCTTACCATTTGGGAATGGAGCGAAACGTCGCTATTATCGGCGCCGGTGTGTCCGGCTTGACGTGCGGTTTGGTGCTCGCCGAGCACGGTTACCGCACTGCGATCTTCGCGAAGGAAATCGGACAGCAAACAACCTCCAGCGTGGCTGCAGCGGTTTGGTTTCCCTACCATGTCGAGCCA
>Ga0193723_1001128_pt1 | contig 10338 bp, 6 predicted proteins | sample H2m2metaG_FD_143042 | JGI IMG/M metagenome (GOLD analysis project Ga0193723, IMG submission 143042) | Soil microbial communities from a riparian zone of the East river system, Colorado, United States - H2m2 | ecosystem: Environmental > Terrestrial > Soil > Riparian zone | place: USA: East River... | reverse complement strand
CGATTCCTGGAGTGTCGTTGTGTCGATCCCTTCGCGCGTTAGAGTCGCGAGCGCGATACGTCGGACGGCTGCCGTGTCCGGCGTACTACCGGTAGCGGAGTCGGGTACGATATGTCGCGTATCGAGGGGTCTCCCGTTCGGCAGCACGCGAACGCGCCATTCTTCGTTCCGCTGGGCCGCAGTCCCCTTTGTGTGGACGTAGCGCACCGTCCACCACGTGGGTGGCTCGAAAGTGGACGCGAACCGCTGGGCCTCGGGGACGAGCTTGTACTTGCGCAGAAACCGTGGCCACGCGCTGAGCGTGTCCTTCCCGATATTCGCGAGTCGCCTCCAGCCCGCCGGATTGCCGCCGTGCGCCCGCAGCATCGAGTCTGCAGTCTGAATGACGTGCGCGCGCTCGGCCGTGAATTGCGGGCCAAGCGTGGGCTTGGGTGGCTGCGCTACCGCGACGATGACGCCGGCGATGGCGGCTGCCATCGCGAGACGACGCGCGCGGGTCGTGAACGCCCCGGCTTGTCTCAGTGCGATTGGCGCAGGCGGCTCGTCGGTCGAGGCCGGCGTCCACGCGGAGAACCGGGCCTCTTCAGGCGCCGCGGTGAATCCGCCCTGCCGCAGCCATCGCCACAGCACCACGAGGGCGGGCGCCAGCAACGCGAGCAGGATGATCGCCGCCGTGACGCGATACTCGATGGTCGTCCCCGACGCGGCGAATATTCCGAACAGCACGAGATCGTACACGAAGTGCGCGATCACCGTGACGATAAGCCCGAAGTTCAGGAACAACACCGCCCAGAAGCAGGCGTCGAGAAAAATCTCGACGCCGCGCGAATAGGGAGGCCAGGATGCGTAGTTCGCGTGGGCGAATCCGAAGATGAGCGCAGACGCGATGACTCCCGCCGCCATCCACCATCGGCGCGTAGCACGTTGTCCTACCCAGAGCGAGAGCAGCGAAAGCGGAAGCGCGCGAAAGAGCGACTCCTCCCACACACCCGCGTTCACCGATGCCGCGATGCCCGAGATCCACGGCATCGGCGAGGCGATCTGGTTCGGATCGTCGAGCAGCTCGCTCGGCACCCACCAGCCGAACAGCGTCCGCGTGACCAAATAGAAAGTCGCGACGTACGCAAAGGCGATCGCGGCAACGGCATACCCGCCCCCCACCCTGGACGCGACTTCTCTCGTACCGCGGTAGCGCCACAGCTTCCACCAATCGAGATGTTGCGGGAATGCCTGTCGCGTGGATGCCTCCGCCGCGGCCAGAGTGAACGCGACGAGCAGCGCGGTAAATACGCCGAGCACCACGGACAGCAGCACGCGCAACGCCAGAAAAGTCCCGGGCGGCATCGCGGTATCGTACGAGAACCAGCTTCCCGGCATTTCGTTGATGCCCGCGGCGAGCGCCAGCGCGCCAATCACTGCTCCCACAACGATCGGCTGGCGCCAGCGCACACGCCCTTCGCGCGCAAATCGGCTCAGCACGATCATGCCGACGATCGCGACGCCGAGAAACGCAAATGTCGCGATCAGCGCGAGCAGATCGTTCGCCGATCGCATTTCGGAGTAGCGCCGCCGGAACGACTCGGGAATCTCCACGTGGCGCAGGACACTCGCGGGAGTGTCGCCTGCAATCACGACGTCGGAGCGAATCGGCGCTCCACCGATCCGCCTGTCCGTGCGCTCGAACGTATAGGTGCGGTCGATTCGCCCGCTTGCCTTTTTTGTTTCGTAGGAAGACGTGACGAGCTTCCATCGATCTATGCGTTCGTCGATCCAGCCGTTGAGCGCACTTTCTGCCAGGCGCTGGCCGGAATCGGCGCTCACGGTGGGACGCCGGTCGGCTTCAGCGAGCTTTCGCTCGAATCCGATGATGCGCCCGTCCGGTGCGAAGTGGACTTGCGCCTCACGGACATCGCCGGGAACGAACGCGCGCACGGACCAGACGAACGGCGCAACGTCATCGCCGCGAACCAGCGCGTTCAGCGAATCGTGACCGCCACCAGCCAGCTCGACGAACGTGAGGAGGGACTCGTTCCCCTCGAACCGAACCGCGGTTCGCGCGCCTGCCGGGGCGAGCGAGTGATCGCGAAAGAACGAATCGGCGCGCGCGAGCGCGACTTCGCGAGTGAGAGACTGCTTGAGCGCGACGATCGGAAGCGCGCGGGGAAAGAGCCACGCGGCGGTGGCGGCCGCGGCGATGGCGACTACAACAACGAAGATCGCGAATTTCGAGGATCGCATCAGACGCCTAAAATACTAGCTCGGCATGGGCGTCGTACCCTGTGTCACTCGGCCTTCAGTCGCGCGAGGGACCTTTCATTCGAATGCGCTTAATCCGGTCACTGCCTGTCCCAGAATCAAGGTGTGTATGTCGTGCGTGCCCTCGTACGTGTAGACGCTCTCGAGGTTCGCCATGTGCCGCATCGATGCGTATTCAGCAAGTATCCCATTCGCGCCGAGCAGACGACGAGCTTCACGCGCTATGTCTGTGGCCGCGCTGACGTTGTTGCGCTTGGCCAGGGACACCTGCTGCGGCGTGAACGTGCCGGCGTCCTTGAGCCTGCCCAGGTGTAAAGCGAGAAGCTGTCCCTTGACGAGCTCCGTCAGCATTTCGGCCAGACGCTGCTGCTGCAGCTGGAACCCTCCTATCGGCTTGCCGAACATCACTCTGTTGCCGGCGTAAGCGAGCGCTTCCTCGTAGCACCCCTGCGCGGCGCCCATCGCGCCCCACGCGATCCCGTAACGAGCCTGGGTGAGGCACATGAGCGGACTCTTGATGCCAGCGGTCTTGGGGAGCAGCGCGGTCGCCGGCACTTTCACGTCCTGCAGCACCAGCTCGCTCGTGTCCGAAGCGCGAAGCGACAGCTTCCCCTTCTGATCCTTCGCCGTGAAACCGGGCGTGTCGGTTGGAACGATGAAGCCGCGGATCGATTTGTCGCTCTTGTCTTCACCAGTCTTTGCCCAGATGATCGCCACCTGCGCCGTGGACCCGTTGGTGATCCACATCTTCGCGCCGTTGATCACCCAGCTTCCGTCCTTTTGCACCAACGCCCGGGTGATCATGCCCGACGGATTCGACCCGTAATCGGGCTCGGTCAACCCGAAGCATCCGATTATCTCACCGCTAGCCATTTTCGGGAGATAGTGGCGCTTCTGCTCCTCCGTACCGAAAGCGTAGACCGGGTACATCACCAATGCGCCTTGCACCGAAGCGAACGAGCGCACGCCCGAGTCGCCGCGCTCCAGCTCGTGCATGATGAGTCCGTACGCGACGTTGTTGAGTCCGGCGCAGCCGTACTCTTCCGGCAGATTGGCGCCGAACATCCCGAGCTCGGCCATCTGCGGAATGAGCTCTTTCGGAAAGCGGCCATCTATGTAGCAGTCGCCAATGATGGGGCGAACCTTTTCATCGACGAAGGCGCGAATCGTGTCGCGGACCGCGCGTTCTTCTTCGGACAGGGCGGAATCGATATCGTAGAAGTCTGACATGCGGGGAAAGTTAGCTAAAGGCGGGAAGCGGGAGGCGGGGGGTGAGCGATGACATCGCTCGCACTCCAATCCCGCTTCCCCCTTCCCTCCCTACGCCACGGCCCGGCAAGCCAACGGAGTAATCCCCACGGCGCGCGCCTTAGCCCGAAAACGCGCGCCGTGATCGACTGCGAACCCCTGCTCGTCCTGCCACTGGTGCACCATCTCGTGGAGGAGAGTGTGGAGCGCCTCTTCCCAGCCATCGCGCCGGACGTGCCGTCTGCTCAGAACGATCTCGGGCTGATAGCCATCGGCCGCCGGGCTGTAGTGTCCGAGCCGGCTTTTCATACGGCGCGACATGCGAATCGGCACTTCACGTAGCGACCCGCCGAAGCGCTCTTGATTGTACGCTCTGTGCCACCGCGACAGCTCGCGAATGATCGGAAGGTCGGCAGGATGCGTTCGCTCCGGCGCGCGCCTTCTCCGCGGAACATCGGCCGGCCGTGGCACCGGGAATTCGAGAATCGTTCGTCGCGCTGCGTTCCGCGCGACTCGATTTCGGCCGTGCACGAAGACGATTATTGCCTGCCACACGTCCTCGCTCGCTCCGAGGAAGCTGTTGTGGATCCTGAGCTCGCCTCCGCTGTAACTCACGACGACGGTACGATTCGTCGTGAGCCGCACGCGGTACTGCGCGCCGAGTCCCAGCCGCTGAAGACGCGCCCTCAGCTCCCCGGCGTTGCGCGGCGGCTCCTCCTCGAGCGCGAGAGCGAGCTGCTCCCGGTCAGTCAGGCGCTGCCACATAGTCCGATCGCTTGAAGCGCTTATGTGGACCCTTCACGAAAGTGCGATGCTCCTTTGACCACACGTGGGTTGTGACATCGATCGTCTTGGCGCCAAGATCAATGACGTTGACCGAAGAAGGCCGGCCTCCGCGCGATCTGTTCGAGATCGTGCCCGCCGTCGAGATCACCGTCCCTTTTCTCGTGTGCTCGATGTAGTGAACCGATTCCTGGTGGTCGTGACCACAACACACTAAATCGACCCCCATCTCCGCGAAAGCCCCGAGGATCTTCTGCGTGTTCTTGAGTCCGTGACGCTGCGAGAGCTCCCCCCTCACCGGATTGTGGTGCATGACGATGACACGCGCGTCGCGCTTCGGAGATTTCTCAAAATCCTCCTTCGCTTCGTCGAGCTGCTTTTTGTGGATGTCACCGATGATCGAGATGTCGCGCAGGTTCCAGGTGAGCGTGCGCAGCGTCACGCCGTGCGCGGTGTTGATGCCGACGAAAGTTGCGCCGGGGACGTGCAGCACCGGCTCCAGATTCTTGTCGATGAACTTCCGATAGTTCTGGTAGACCTGCGATTTGTCGCCGAAGCCGAGCGGCGCCCGCCACCATTTGACGTCGTGGTTTCCCGGGATGGTGATCACCTTGCTCACCTTTCTGGCGTCGCGGATGAACGCTGCCGCCCTCTGGAATTCTCCTGCTCTCGCCCGTTGGGTGAGATCGCCAGAGAGAACCACGACGTCGAACGTCGACTCCTGGATGATCCGCTCGATCGCCTCGATCTGCTCGGGAACCGCAGGCCAGCCAAAGTGCAGATCCGAGACGTGAAAGACTGTCGTCACGTCCCCATCCGGTTACGGCGCGACGACGAGATCCGCGAAATGCGACGCGACGCTGGCAGTGAGCGCGGGTGAGAGCGTCTTCATCGGATCGCTCCTCACCTCACCCACCCAGCGAATCATGGCCATGCGCGAATCGATCATCACGACGCGCAAAATCGCAACGCCCGTACCAGCGCCGCGGTTCTCCAATCTGAGTTCCACCGGGAGCAGAGCGTAGCGCGAACCCTTGAGTCCGACGAGGCCGCGCACTTGTTGGGCGAGTGGATCGCGCACCGTCGTCTCGGGCAGAACGCGACCGCGCAGCCACTCGGCTGAGAGTGAGCGCGCGTCGGTCATCAGGATGCTGTTGAGTTTCGAGGCGCGCTCGACTTCGCGGGCGAACGTCCACGCTCTGCCGAGCCCCCGGGCGTCCATAGCGGCTTCGATCTGATCGTCGAGAGTCGAAAGAAATGCGGCGCGATTCGGGATCTGCTGCTGCCAACCGAGGCTGTCGGTCGACGAGAGGTACTGGACGGGAAGGACGAGGATTTCCTGGCCGGCCATCCGCTCGAGAGGACGCAGCACGACTGGAGAGGCGTCGGTCGCTGGAGGCTTCGACCCACAAGCGGCACCAACCGCCACGACAGCTGTAAGAAGAAAGGCTCGCACCAAGTGATGTTGTTGGATTGCGAGAAAGCTAACGCATACTCAATTTCATCGCACTCGTGACAACGCCGTAATGCGACGCATTCGCACGATCGTCATCTGGACTCTCGTCTCTCTGCTCGGCGCCGCCAGCTTCGCGCGGCTCGCCTTGTCGCGCGGCGAGTCCGTGAATGCGGCGTGGCTTCTCGTCGCCGCTCTCTGCACGTACGCGGTGTCGTATCGGTTCTACAGCAAGTTCATCGCGAGCAAGATCTTCGCGCTCGATCCGGCTCGACCGACGCCCGCGGTGAGACTCAATGACGGTCGTGACTACACTCCGACCAACCGGTGGATCGTCTTCGGCCACCACTTCGCGGCGATCGCCGGGCCGGGACCACTCGTCGGACCGACGCTGGCCGCGCAGTTCGGCTTTCTTCCCGGCGCGATCTGGATAATCGTCGGCGTCGCTCTCGGCCGTGCAGGACTTCGTGATCCTATGCGCTTCCATCCGGCGGGATGGGAAGTCGCTCGGGCAGATGGCGAAGGAGGAGATCGGCCCCGTCGCCGGATACACCGCGCTCGTTGCAGTGCTAGGCATCATGATCGTGCTGATCGCGGTGCTCGCGCTCGTGGTCGTGAACGCGCTCAAGGCGAGTCCGTGGGGCGTTGTGACCATCGGCCTCACGATTCCGACGGCGCTCATCATGGGCGTGTACCTGCGCTGGGTGCGCCCTCACCGCGTGCTGGAAGCGAGCGCGATCGGACTCGTGATGCTCGTGCTCGCTCTTTACGCGGGGCGGTGGGTTGCTCAGAACCCGGCCTTGGCTCCTGCGTTCACTCTCAGCGGGAAGACTCTCGCTCTGCTGATCATGGGCTACAGCTTCGTCGCGTCGGTGCTGCCCGTGTGGCTGCTGCTGGCGCCACGCGACTATCTATCCGCGTTCGTCAAGATCGGCGTCGTGCTGGCGCTCGCGCTTGGTATCGTGATTGTCCTGCCGCCGCTCCAAATGCCGGCGCTCACCCAGTTCACGAACGGTACTGGACCGGTGTTCGCCGGGAAGATATTCCCCTTCGCGTTCATCACGATCGCCTGCGGCGCAATAAGCGGCTTCCACTCACTGATTGCATCCGGAACCACTCCAAAGCTGCTCGCCAACGAAGCAGACGCGCGCATCGTCGGATTCGGCGGCATGCTCACCGAATCTCTGGTGGCGGTGATGGCGCTGATCGCGGCGTGCGTGCTCACTCCCGGTGTTTACTTCGCGATCAACGCTCCGGCGAGCGCGATCGGCTCAACCGCGGCGAGCGCGGCCGCGGCGGTGCAGAACTGGGGATTCACACTGGAGCCGGCGCAGATGCAGTTGCTCGCGCAGCAAGTTGGCGAGAACACGCTGTTGTCGCGCACTGGCGGTGCGCCGAGTCTGGCGGTGGGAATGGCGCATCTGTTCTCGAACGTGCTCGGCGGGTCAACAGCGATGGCGCTCTGGTACCACTTCGCGATCATGTTCGAGGCACTGTTCATTCTCACGACCGTGGATGCGGGAACACGGGTCGGAAGATTCATGCTCCAGGATCTACTCAAGCACGTGTGGGCGCCAATCGGACGCGTCTCGTGGTATCCGGCGGTAGTGATGTCGAGCGGTCTCGTTGTCGCGATGTGGGGCTATTTCCTCTACCAGGGCGTGTTGGACCCGCTTGGCGGCATCAACTCGCTGTGGCCGCTCTTCGGAATTTCCAACCAGCTCCTCGCCGCCGTCGCGCTGTGCGTCGGCACGACTGTCATCATCAAGATGGGCAAGGCACGCTACGCGTGGGTGACGATGCTGCCGCTCGCGTGGCTGGCGATCGTTACGCTCACTGCGGGCGCGCAGAAGATTTTCTCGAGCGATCCGAAGCTCGGCTTCCTCTCGCACGCTCGAATGTTGATCGACAATCTCGCTGCGGGCACACTTCCGGCGGGCGTGACCTCCGCCAGTCAGGCCAGTCGGCTCATTCTCAATGACAGGATCGATGCGGCGGTTGCGGCGTTTTTCCTGATCTCAGTGATCGTGATACTCGTGGCATCGATGCACGAGTGGTTCACGATTATCAGCGGCCGCAAGATTGCGCGCAGCACCGAGATCCCTTTCGAGGGCGCTACCCGCGCGGCGTAAGCCGCGAATCCAACACTACTGGGGCGGCCGAGACCGGCACGCTAGGCGGCGTCCGAAGCGACCTGCGGGATTTCAATCGGCTCGAGCACACGAACCGACAACACCATGGTGTTGAGTCCGGCGAACTGAAGGCGTCGCTGAAGCTGATAGGCAGTTTCGTTGTGCAGTATCCTTTGATAGAAACGCTCGCGCTCGAAAATCAGCTTGCCGAGGAAGAAGAGGGCCTTTGGGAACTCGGCGGCGATTGCTGAGCAAAGCTTCTCGCCCTCGTCGAGGACGTCAGTGCCGATGGCCATTCTCGATTCGGCGGCGAGACCGAATCTGTGCGCCAGATCGACGTAATTCCTGAGGGATTCCTTCGTTTGCTCGCGCAGCCTGTCCACTTCCTGCACTCCCTTCATCGTGGCCGCGTCGATTACCCCAATCGAAACGAAAATGATGTTCGCGAAGTGTCCCGGGAATAGTTTCTGGATCGTGAGCAACGCGTGGACACCCATGCCACCGTAACCTCCGACAAGGAGAACCGCGGTGGGCTTCTTCCGATCGATCGAAGGCGGCTTCGTCACCGCGCTCCTCGGGAGCGCTTCCATGATGCTGTTGAGCCTTGCCAGGTTGAGTTTGACCTGCTCGTAATGCCCTCTGATCAGGAAGCATCCCCACACCACCGCGCCCGTGACGGCGACGGTAACCCATCCCCCTAGCGCGAACTTCTCGTAGATGATGCCTGTCAGAATCCCGGCGCAGAGGGCGAGAGCAAGACCGTGCACGCCCAGTCCACGACGGCGGCCTTCGCCCCGTTGATGCAGCCACATACGAAACATTCCGAGCTGAGAAAGTGAGAACGTCACGAATACGTTGATCGAGTACATCGTGACGAGCGCCACCAGATTTCCGCGCGTGTACAAGAGTGTCGCGAGCGCGGCCCCTCCCATCAGCAGTACGCCGTTGCTGATCGTGAGACGGCTCGACAGCTGAGCGAAGCGGTGTGGAAGCCAGGAATCCGTCGCCATGCTGGACATCACCCGTGGGCCATCAATAAACCCCGCCTGCGCGGCCACGAAAAGGAGCGCTGCCTCGGCAGCCAACGTGAGGACTATGTAGCCGTATCCGACGTGGTACTGTCCAATTGTCCACTTGCCTGCGAAAGAGTCGAGCAGAACGGCGTTCATCGTCTTCCCCTCGACGGGGCGCGCGTTGAAGAGGAGGTAGAGCACGAGCAGCCCGCCGGCGGTTACGGCGAGAGATATCGCCATCAGTGTCATCGTGCGCCTTGCAGTCTGAACCTTCGGCTCTCTCATGATCTGCAGACCGTTGGAGACCGCCTCTATTCCGGTGTAGGTTCCGGCGCCCATCGAGTATGCTCTCAGAAACACGCCGAACATCCCCACCAGTCCGAGGGTGCTCAGACCGCTCTGGAACCCCTCGTTTACACCCCTGGTCACGGCGGGGATCTGGTGAACGTGCATGCCGATGCCGCCGACGAGGAGTACGGCGTGCGTGAGAAGAAAGAGCCCAAAGATCGGGGCCAGAATCGTCACGGATTCCCTCACACCTCGAAGGTTGAGCAGAATCAGAACGAAGATTACGGCTCCTTCCAGTATCAGCTTCCAGCGTGCGGCTGCCAGCGGGAGTACGCTGAAGACCTGGTCGGCGCCGCTGGCGATCGAAACCGAGATAGTCAGAACGTAGTCAACAAGCAGCGCTGATCCCGATACGACTCCCCAGCGCGGCCCGAGCAGCTCCGTCGCGACGATGTATCCGCCGCCTCCGAACGGAAACCGCTTTATGATCTGGGAGTAGGCGAGAGAGATGACGAGAACTGTGATCGTCGTAGCGATGGCGAGCGCAATCGCGAGGTACGTGTGCTCACCGAGGGCGCGAAATGCCTCGTCTGGCCCGTAAGCCGATGATGAAAGTCCGTCAGCTCCCAGTCCAACCCAGGCAAGGAGGGCGATGAGCGAGATCGAGTGATAGGTGCTTGGCGACTCCACGTCGCGCGGCCTTCCGTACAGGATCCGCTTAAGTCTGGGTCTCATCGAATGGTGTTATTGGTGAAGTCTAGCAAAGCGGAGATCGATCGCGCGCGTTGAAGTGCGGCGTCAAGGAAAATGATCCACTGGCAGTGCCGCGCGACGACTGCGCCGTCCACTGCCCTCTTATTCCCGCGACGTCGTACCGGCCAAGGAGAACGATTCGTTCAGCGCTCCCGGGATTGAGCACGATTGCAACTGAGTCAAAGACTCCGCGAGCTGGAGCTCTGAGATCGTTGACCGAGGTTGCGACCGCGGTCGGAAAGGAACTGTCGTCAAGCCAGTCGAGTCCCAGCAGCGCCAGGTTGAGGTCATAGACTCCAACGTGGGGCGAGTTGTCCGTCACGGTTGCATAATGATTCTCCACGAAACCGATGGTTCCGCAAATCTGCTTCGTAGCCGGCTCGTGAGGCTCGAGCTGATAAGGTCGAGTGAG
>Ga0193723_1001126_pt1 | contig 10350 bp, 7 predicted proteins | sample H2m2metaG_FD_143042 | JGI IMG/M metagenome (GOLD analysis project Ga0193723, IMG submission 143042) | Soil microbial communities from a riparian zone of the East river system, Colorado, United States - H2m2 | ecosystem: Environmental > Terrestrial > Soil > Riparian zone | place: USA: East River... | reverse complement strand
GGTCTACGAGATCGGCCACGACTTTCGCAACGAGGGAATGGATCGGACGCACAATCCCGAGTTCACCATGCTCGAGTTCTACCAGGCCTATGCCGACTACACCGACATGATGTCACTCACCGAAACGATGGTGGCCGGCGCGGTCGAGGGGACGCTGGGCACCCTGGCGATCGAGCGGGGCGGCGTGACGTTGGATTTTACCCCGCCGTTCCCGCGGGTGAGCTTCATCGGCGGGGTGCGCGAGCGGTGTGGTCTGGACCTCCGTCGGGCCACCCCCGAAGAAATGCGTGCGGTTCTCCTTCGCACGGGTGCCCAACCCGACGCCATCGATGGGCTCGCCGGCGGGCGGCTCCAGGACGAAGTGTTCAAGAGAGTCCTCGAGCCGCACCTGGTGCAGCCGACCTTCGTGGTAGACTACCCCAAGCCACTTTCACCGCTGGCCAAGGAGCATCGCTCCGACGCTGAGCTGACCGAGCGGTTCGAGCTCTTCGTCGGGGGACGGGAGCTGGCCAACGGCTTCAGTGAGCTCAATGACCCCGACGATCAGCGCCGGCGGTTCGAGGATCAGGTCCGCCAGCGGGCGGCCGGGGACGAAGAGGCGCACAGCTATGACGCGGACTACATCCGGGCGCTCGAATATGGCATGCCCCCGGCCGGTGGGGTCGGCGTGGGCATCGACCGCGTGGTGATGATCCTTGCCGACCGGCCGTCGATCCGCGACGTGATCATCTTCCCGGCCCTGCGGCCGGAGGGAACGTGAAGGTGGAGCTAGGCCGGTACTGGCGCGAGCTGAAGGCCAGCATCCGCTGGCCGTCGAGGCTCGAATGGCGGATCGCACGGCGCTATTTGCGGAGCCGCCGGAACTCCCGGACCGCCTCGTTGAATACGGTCATCTCCACTGGGGGGGTGGCGGTCGGGGTCACCGCTCTCATCGTGGTGCTCGGGGTGATGAACGGGCTAAGGGACGACCTCCGGGAACGGATCCTGGTGGCCAATCCGCATCTGCGGGTGCTGACGTTCGGATCGGGACTCCGGCTCGACGACTGGCAAAGCGTGATAGCCCAGGTCCGCAAGGAGCCGGGTGTCATCGCAGCGGCCCCTGAGGTGATCAGTCAGGCGGGCATCACTGCCGGGCAAGACTACGGCGAGGGCGTCAATCTCGTCGGCTTCGACCCGGACACCGGTAAGATGTCCGTTACCTCGCTGCCCGGGGCAATCACCAAAGGGGATCTGTCGTTCAAGACCGACAAACCGGGCGTGGACGGCGGTATCCTGCTCGGCTCCCGGCTGGCCTCACGACTCTCGGTCTACCCAGGTGATGTCGTCACCCTGGTGCCGGTTACCCAGGCCAAGATGAACCCTGCCCTGGGCGTGGCCGTGCCGCGATTCTGGAAATTCGAGGTTACCGGCCTGTTCGACACCGGCATGTTCCAGTATGACAACCAATTTGTCGTGCTGTCGCGAGAGACCGCGCAGCGCTTCACCGGCCTGGGCAATGCCGTATCCGGCATCGCCGTGCGGGTGAATGATCCCGAGCGGGCTCCCGCCATCGGTGCTGCTCTCGAGAAACGGCTCGGCTACCCTTATCGCGCTCTGGATTGGCAGACCCAGAACGCGAGTCTCTTCAGCGCGCTCCAGCTGGAAAAGCTCGCCATGGGTCTGATTATCTTTTTTATCATGGTCGTCGCCGCGTTCAACATCGTGGGGACGCTGACCATGGTCGTGACCGATAAAACCCGGGAGATCGGCATTCTCCGGGCGATGGGACTCACCTCGCCGGCGGTGGGAAGGGTTTTTCTGGTGCAGGGCGCCGTGATCGGCGGGATAGGGACTGCGCTGGGGCTCGTCCTCGGTCTCTCAGTGGCCTATATAGTCGATCGCTCGGGGTGGGTCCGGATCAACCCGGCAGTATATTTCATCGATCACCTTCCCGTCCACATCGAGTGGCTGGACGTGGCAATCGTGGTGCTCGCGAGCCTTGCCATCGCCGTGTGCGCAACACTGTACCCGTCGCGCTCCGCCGCCGCCCTGACCCCCGTCGACGCAATTCGCCACGAATGACCGCGATCCTCGAGGCACAGGGCCTGCGGAAGGTGTACCGCGGGGGCGACGGCAACCCGATAGAAGTCCTCTCTGGAGTGGACCTCACGGTGAGCCGGGGAGAATTCGTGGCGATCGTGGGGGCCAGCGGCTCGGGAAAGAGCACGCTCCTCCACTTGCTCGGCGCCCTCGACACGCCGTCTGGTGGCACGGTGCGATTGGCCGGGCAGGCATATGAAAGCGAGAGTTCCGAGGCGCTGGCTCAAATCCGAAACCGAAAGGTGGGGTTCGTCTTCCAGTTCCATCATTTGCTCCGCGAATTCACCGCGCTCGAGAATGTGATGATGCCGTTGCTGATCGCGGGTGAGGCCGATGCCCGGGCCCGCTCGCGAGCGGAGGAGCTGCTCGCAGCGGTGGGACTGGCGGGCCGGATGTCGCATCGACCCTCCCAGCTCTCGGGAGGCGAGCAGCAGCGCGCGGCGGTGGCCCGGGCGCTTGTCGCCGATCCGCTGGTGGTGCTGGCGGATGAGCCTTCGGGCAATCTCGACTACGGCAACAGCGAGCGACTGCACCAGCTGTTCGCGCATCTATCCCGCGAGTTTGAGACGGCGCTGGTTGTCGTCACCCACAATCGTCTGCTGGCGGCCAGGGCGGACCGCGTGCTGTCGCTCGAGGGCGGCCGCCTGGTGCCGTTGTCGGGCGTGGAGTCCATGCCCTGATGTCGTGTGAGCAGTGCCGGGAGCGCGAGGCGGTCATTCACCTCACCCAGATCGTGAACGAGCAGGTCACCACCCTGCATCTCTGCGAGCGGTGCGCCGCGGAGAAGGGGGTCGAAAGTCCTGGCGCGCAACCCAAGACGCCGTTGGGCACCTTCCTCGCCGCGATGGGCCAGGAGCCGGAACAAGCCCAGGCACCCCGGGCGGACACGTGCTCCCGGTGCGGTGGCTCGCTCGCGGATTTCCGGGAGAGCGGCCGATTAGGCTGCCCCGACTGCTACCGTTCGTTCGAGGTGCCGTTGCGGGATCTGCTGCGCCGGCTCCATGGCTCAACCCACCACATGGGCGAACGCTACGCTGAACGGGGCACGACCGAGCCGGCCGAGCGCCAGCAGACGTCGGAGTTGAGGGAACAGCTCCGGCTGGCGGTGGAAACCGAGAACTTCGAGTTGGCGGCGGAGCTGCGAGACCGCCTTCGGGTGCTGGAATGATCGATCTGAGCCTATTGACCGACGGCGGCGTGGGGTGGCTCGATGCGAGCGGGCCATCCAGCCACCTGGTGCTCTCGACCCGCATCCGACTGGCGCGGAACCTGGCCGGGCGGGTGTTCCAGGGACGGAATTCCGAGACCGAGCGCGAGGACATTCTCAAAATCGTCGAAGCGGCGGCGCGGGACACCGTGTTACTTCGACGCGCAATCAAGTTCCGGCTGGACCGGTTGGAGTTCTCCGACCGGCAGCTGCTCCACGAGCGGCACCTGGTCAGCAAGGAGCTGGCAGGCCTGGACCCGGACGGACGGGTTCGATCAGGCGCGTCACTGCTGGTTCAGGACCGGCTGGGAGTGATGCTGAATGAGGAGGATCATCTTCGGCTTCAGGGGCTCCATTCCGGCTTCGCGCTGGACGCGGCGTATGCCGAGGTGGACCGGCTCGACGCCGAACTGGGACAACGACTTGCATTCGCATTTCATTCTGAGTTTGGTTACCTTACCTCGTGTCCGACCAACGTCGGCACCGGGCTTAGGGCTTCAGTTTTGATACACCTTCCCGGCCTGGTGCTGACGAAGGAAATTTCCAAGGTGTTGCAGGGTCTGGCGCAGGTGGGACTGACTTTCCGCGGCCTGTACGGTGAGGGAAGCGAAGTCGTCGGCAATTTTTTCCAACTGTCCAATCAGACCACACTCGGAAGCTCCGAATACGAGCTGCTCGATCACCTTGGCAAGATGGTCCGGCAGGTCATGGACTACGAGGAACAGGCCCGGCAGGTCCTGCTGCGCGACGCTCCGGCAATCATCGAAGACAAAGTCTGGCGCGCGTACGGATTGCTTCGTTATGCACGGGCTCTGTCGTTCGAAGAGGCAATGAACTTGTTGAGCGGCGTGCGCCTCGGGGTCGGGGTGAACCTGATCCCAGATGTCGGCATGTATACGCTCAACAAGTTGTTGGTGTACACTCAGCCGGCCCATCTGGCAGTGGCTGAAGGGCTCGGCCCGAGCGACCCCGACCTGCCGGTTCGGCGGGCACAATTCGTGCGCAAAGTGTTGGAATCCGAAGTGGGACGCCGTGGATGAGCCGCGACGACGGCCTTCGGAGCTACGCAGGATACCTCGATGAACGGTTACAACTTCACTGATCGTGTGCGGAAAGTCCTGCAGATGGCCCGGGAAGAGGCGGCCCGTCTGCATCACGAATACGTAGGGACGGAGCACATCCTCCTCGGCCTCATTCGCGAAGGTGAGGGGGTGGCGGCGGCAGTCCTCACCAACCTGAACGTCGATCTCGAGGACATCCAGCAGAAAATCGAGGAAACGGTCAAGAAGGGCAAAGCGGCTGCGGCCGCCGGGCCCGATCTGCCGTACACCTCCCGGGCCAAGAAGGTGCTCGAGCTGGCGATGACCGAGGCCCGAGAGCTGAACCACTCCTACGTCGGTACCGAGCACCTGTTGCTCGGCCTGCTGCGCGAGGAGAAGGGCATCGCGGCCCAGGTGTTGACGGATGCCGGCGTGAACCTCGAGCAGTCGCGGGCCGAGACCCTGCGCCTGCTCGGGAGCGATATGCCGCAGACGTCGGCCGGGAGCGGCAGCAGCCAACCCGCATCTACGCCCAAGTCCGAGAAGAAGTCGAAAACGCCGGCGCTCGATCACTTCTGCCGCGATCTGACGCAGCTCGCCGCGGAAGGACAGCTCGATCCGACGATCGGACGGGGCAAGGAGATCGAGCGCGTCATGGAGATCCTGGCGCGGCGCAAGAAGAACAATCCGGTCCTTATCGGCGAGCCCGGCGTCGGCAAGACGGCCATCGTCGAGGGACTGGCACTGCTGATTGCCAACGGGCTTTGCCCCGACGTGCTGCGGGATCATCGCGTCCTCTCGCTCGACATGGCGGCGGTCATCGCCGGGACCAAGTACCGGGGCCAGTTCGAGGAGCGGCTCAAGGCGGTCATGAACGAGATCGCCCAAAACAAGCAAATCATCCTGTTCATCGATGAGCTGCACACGCTGGTGGGTGCGGGGGCCGCCGAAGGCGCTATTGACGCCTCCAACATGCTGAAGCCCGCCCTCGCCCGCGGCGAGCTACAGTGCGTCGGCGCCTCGACCCTGAACGAGTATCGCAAGTACATCGAGAAGGACGGCGCCCTGGAACGGCGGTTCCAGACCGTCGTGGTGGAGCCGCCGACGGTGGTCGAGACCATCGAGATCCTCAAGGGACTTCGCAAGAAGTATGAGGACCACCACCGGATCAGCATTCCCGATGCCACGCTGACTGCCGCGGCCGAGCTTTCCGAGCGGTACATCACCGACCGGTTCCTGCCGGACAAGGCGATCGACGTGATCGACGAGGCCGGTGCCCGGGCCCGGTTGGCCTCGCAGGTTCCCCCGGCCGAAGTGGCCGAGCTGAAGGCCGCGCTGGAGAAGGTGAACGTACAGAAGGAAGATGCCGTCCGCGATCAGAACTTCGAGCGCGCCGCCTCCCTCCGGGACCAGGAGCGCGACCTGCAGAACCAGATCCGGCTCAAGCAGGAGGAGTGGGAGCGGGAGCGGCAGACCAAACGGCCGGTGATCGATGAGGAAGCCATTGCGTTCATCGTGTCCCGCTGGACCGGCATTCCGGTCACCCGCCTCCAGGAGGCCGAGACCGCGCGCCTGATGCGGATGGAAGACGAGCTCCACGGATCGGTGGTCGGCCAGGACGAGGCCATCAGGGCGGTGTCCCGCGCCATCCGGCGTTCACGCGCCGGACTCAAGGATCCGAACCGGCCCATCGGCTCATTCATTTTCTCCGGTCCAACCGGGGTGGGGAAGACCGAGTTGGCGCGGGCGCTGGCCCGGTTCCTCTTCGCTGATGCATCGGCCTTGATCCGGGTCGACATGTCCGAGTACATGGAGAAGTTCTCGGTGTCCCGGCTCATCGGCGCGCCTCCGGGCTACGTCGGCTACGAGGATTCCGGAACCCTGACCAAGGCCGTGCGGCGGAAGCCGTATTCGGTGGTCCTGCTCGACGAGATCGAGAAGGCGCACCCGGACGTGTTCAACATCCTGCTCCAGGTGCTGGACGAGGGTCATCTGACCGACAACTACGGACGGGTCATCGACTTCAAGAACACGGTCGTGATCATGACCTCCAACGTGGGGGCCCGCGATATCATGAAGGGCAAGTCGCTCGGATTCCACGGCGGCGATGCGCGGGGCAGCTTCGAGAAGATGCAGGAAACCGTCAAGGACGAGATGAACAAGGTGTTCAACCCGGAGTTCCTGAACCGACTCGACGATGTGATCGTGTTCCACCCGCTGGACAAGGACCACATCGCCCAGATCGTCACCATCCTGCTGCGCGAAGTGCAGCGCCGGCTGGGCGACGAGGTCAAGCTCACGCCCGCGGCAACCGAGTTCCTGGTCGAGCACGGTTACGATCAGAACTACGGCGCTCGTCCGCTGAAGCGCTCCATCCAACGCTACATCGAGGATCCGCTCAGCGAGAGGATTCTCATGGGCGACTTCGGCCGTGGCGAGGAGATCGAGGTCGACGTCGCTCCGGACGGCGAGAAGCTGGTCTTCCGGGCGTTGACCCCAACCCCCCAGGCCTAAGGCCGCGCGCCGGGCTTCCTTCGGGAGGCCCGGCGCGCTCACCCTTCGCCCCCTTTCGATGCACCGTTTTCTTCCGACCCTTCTAGGCGGTTCGCTCCTACTGGGGGGGCAGAGGGCCCTCGCGGCTCAGGACACAGCCCCGCCCGCAGTCGATAGCATCGCGGTCGAAGGACAGACACGCCTCACTCCCTCGCAGATCATCGGCACCTCCGGCATCATCGTTCATCAGTCGATCAATTACCGGGACATCCAGCGCGCCATCACCGCACTCTTCCGCACCGGCCAGTTCGACGACGTGCTGGTGGAACAGCGAAACGCCAGGGGTCGCCTGGTACTCGTCATCCGAGTCAAGGAACGGCCGCTGCTGGAAAAATGGGCGGTGCGCGGGGTGAACCGGCTCTCCGAGGGCGAGGTCAAGGGCCGGGTGCATCTCACCGAAGGACGTCCCCTCGATCGGAACGCAGTCGAACAAGGCCGCGCCGGCATCGACTCGCTCTACAAACACCAGGGGTATTACGCCTCCAGGGTCAAGGTGATCCAACTGGCGCCGAGCCCCGGCAAGGCGCGCGTCGTCTTCGACGTCGAAGAGGGCGAGCGGGTCGCGATCAGCCAGGTGGTGGTGGACGGGAACAAGCATTTCTCGGATAAGGCCGTGGTCAAGCACATGTCGACCCGGCCGGAAGGGTTCTGGTGGTTCCAGAAGGGCGAGTACGATGAGCGTGCGGTGGAGCAGGACGTGCGCGAGCGGCTCCCGCACTGGTATGCCGATGAGGGGTACGTTGATTTCCAGGTCACCCACGATTCCCTGGTATCGGACTCAGCCGGCGGTAAGGCGGTTCTTCGGTTGACGGTCGACGAAGGCCCCATCTACCGGGTGGGGACGTTCGACATCCAGGGGAACCGGAGGTTTTCGACCGAGGAGCTCCGGGCCTTCTACCCGTTCGGGCCGATCGGTCCCACCGGCGCTCCTCTGAATCGAAGCCAGCCATTCAGCCGGTCCGAATGGAACGAGGCCACGGATAAGGTCCAGAACCTGTACGCCAACAACGGCTACATCTACGCCCAGGTCCAACCTGAAGAAGTGCGACGTACTGGCCCCGGCGGGACGCCGCTGGTGGATCTGCACTGGAATATCCGCGAAGGGTCGCCGGCCACGATCAACAAGGTCGAGATCGTCGGTAACGAGGTCACCCACGAGCGCGTTATCCGTGAGGCGATCGTGATGCTGCCCGGTGATCTGTTCAGCCGTGATCGGCTCATCCGCTCCTATCAGAACGTGGCCAACCTGGGGTTCTTCCAGCAGCCACTCCCCCCGCCGGACGTGAAACCAGCGGCGAATGGTGTCGACGTCGACATCGTGTTCCGGGTCGAGGAGCGCCGTACCGGCAACATCAATTTCGGTGCTTCCCTGGGGCAGGGAACTGGAGTGGGGGGCTTCCTCGGCCTGGAGGAGCCCAATCTTTTCGGCCGGGGAAAGCGGGGCAAGCTGCAGTGGCAGTTCGGCAAGAACATCAACGACTTCACCCTGAGTTACACCGACCCGGCCATCCGAGAGAGCCGGATCTCCGGCACGGTCTCGCTGTTCGACTCCCGGGCCCGGTACAACATCGGCGATCTGGGCCGGCGGAAGCAGACGGGCGGCAGCCTGCAGCTCGGATTTCCCTTCCTGGGATCTCGCTATACCCGGTTCTTCACCTCTTACTCGTTCCAGCGCATTCGCTATTCTGAGGGTTCGGCCGACATTCAGGCGCGTTTCCGGTGCAGCGCATGCACCAAGTCTACCTTCGGGCTCAGCTTGGTTCGGGACACCCGGGTGGGCCTGCCCTTCGCCACCGGCGGGGTCATGACCAACGTCAGCGGCGAGCTCAATGGTGGGATTCTGGGCGGCACCGGAAACTATCGGAAGGTGGATCTCGAAGGGCGTTGGTACGCGCCGCTCGGGACTATGGGGGGTGCGGGTCAGCTCGGCGCTGGGGTTCAGTTCGTACTTGGCCTCACCGCCAAGTCAGGGTTCGTCTTCGGTGATGCGGGACCGTTTTACCAGGATCTCTACGCTCTCGGGGGGGTCCAATATGGCATCCCCCTTCGGGGCTACGACGAGTTCTCGATCACACCGAACGGATTCGATCCGACGGCTGGTGGTAACAACGCGGCGAGCTCCGAATCGTTCGGCAAGTCCTACGCGACGTTCACGGTCGAGGCCGGCGCCCGGATCAGCCAATCGCTTTACGTCGACGCCTTTTTCGACGCCGGTAACGTGTACCGCAGCGCGCGGCAGTGGGACCCGACACGATTGTTCCGGGGCGCCGGTTTCGGAGCGGCCGTCATTTCGCCGCTGGGACCCATCGGGTTGGATCTCGGCTACGGATTCGACAAGGTGGATCTCAACGGCCGGCCCAAACCCGGCTGGCAGCTCCACTTCAAGCTGGGCAATTTCTTTTAATCAGCAGGCACCTTTCATCGGGAGTGAAGCATGAAGCTTGTCGTCGTCGGAGTCTGGATGGGATTGGCCACATTCTCGTTGGCGGGAGCCGGGCCGCTCGCCGCTCAGCAGAGTGGGGGCGCCAAGATCGCGTACGTCAACACTCAAGCGATCCTCAAACAGACGCCCGGGTACACCAAGGCCGAGTCGACCTTCACGAAAGAGCTCGAGGGCTACCGGGTCGAGGTGCAGAAGCTTCAGGCAACCCTCGACTCTGCCGCGTCGGACTTCGACCAGCAGTCGGTCATGCTGAGTCCCACCCAGCGGGCCGCCAAGCGGAAGGACCTCCAGGCGCAGCAGCAGAAGTTGGAGCAACGGACCCAGGAGCTGCAGACCAAGGCTGCCAGCCGGGAACGGGAGCTCCTCGACCCGATCCAGACCAAGGTGAACAGTGTCATCGAGGGCGTGCGAGCGGCGGGCAATTACGCCGTGATTTTCGACGTGAGCGCGCCGAACAACGGGATCGTCACTGCCGACAAGTCGCTGGATCTGACTCAACGCATCATCCAGCAACTTAAATCGGGCAGCTAGTCGCGTGACGACTGGCAGTCTCACCGCGCAGGCGGTCGCCGACCTCGTCGGTGGCCGCCTGCTTGGCGATGGAGCGGTGCGCATTCGCACCGTCGGTCCGCTGAACAAGGCTGGCCCTGACGCGCTTTCCTTTGCCCTGTCGGCGCGCTATGCGGCGGACATCGGTACCTCCCGGGCGGGTGTGGTACTGGTGCCGGAGGAGCTCTCGAGCGGCGACTCGGGCGCGCGGGCGCGAGTCGTGGTTGCCGATCCATACGGGGCGCTAGTGCGGGTCATGCGGGCGCTATTTCCCGAGGAGCCTCCCGCGGCCGGCATCGACCCGACTGCTCGCATCGGTGCAGGTACCGAGCTGGGAGCCGACGTCTCGATCGGACCATTCGTGGTCCTGGGCCGAAACGTACGGGTCGGTGCGCGTTGCCGGCTGGCGCAGCACGTCACGCTCGACGATGGCGTCGCGGTCGGTGACGACACAACCATCGGCCCGGGCGCAGTGTGTT
>Ga0193723_1001125_pt1 | contig 10353 bp, 9 predicted proteins | sample H2m2metaG_FD_143042 | JGI IMG/M metagenome (GOLD analysis project Ga0193723, IMG submission 143042) | Soil microbial communities from a riparian zone of the East river system, Colorado, United States - H2m2 | ecosystem: Environmental > Terrestrial > Soil > Riparian zone | place: USA: East River... | reverse complement strand
CGGCACGGCCACGTACGACGGCAAGGACCTACTCGCATTGAAGCCCGAGGAGCGCGCCCGCGACGGCGTGTTTCTGGCATTCCAGTATCCGGTCGAAATCCGCGGCATCACCAACTCCTACTTCCTGCGCTCGGCCGTGAATGCGGTCCGGAAGCATCGCGGGCAGGAGGAGCTCGATCCGATGGATTTCCTCCAGGTGCTCGAGGCGAAACTCAAGGCGATCGGCTGGGACGACACGCTGATGAATCGCCCCGTCAACGAGGGGTTCTCGGGCGGCGAGAAGAAGCGCAACGAGATCCTGCAGCTCGCGGTCCTGGAGCCGCGCCTCGCGCTGCTCGATGAGACCGACTCGGGGCTCGACATCGACGCCCTGAAGACCGTCGCGAACGCCGTGAACAAACTGCGGACGCCCGACCGGTCCTTCGTCATCGTCACCCACTACCAGCGACTCTTGAACTTCATCACGCCCGACGTGGTCCACGTCCTCGCCGACGGCAGGATCGTCAAGTCGGGGGGGCCCGAATTGGCGCACGAACTCGAGGCCAAGGGCTACGACTGGCTGCGTACTGGCGCAATGGTGTCGTAATGCTGGCAGTCGAGAAGCTCGTCCAGACATACCGGGCATTCGCGGCCAACGGGGCCTCGGGCGCGCCGGCATGGCTCAGGGAGCTGCGCGATGGCGCCATCGCGCGCTTCGACGCGCTCGGCTTCCCGACAACGAAGCAGGAAGCGTGGCGCTTTACGAGCGTGGCGGCCATCACGGAAACCGAGTTCACGCTCGCGCACCCCGCATCCCGCATCCCGCATCTCGACGCCATCCAGCCGTTCCTCCTCGGCGACGGCCCCCGGCTCGTTTTCGTCAACGGTTTTCTCGCACGTTCTCTTTCTACGCCTCTTCTTGACGGGGTTCGTCTCGACGGTCTCGCTCAGACTCTCGTCGATGCCCCGGATCTCGTGCGTCCGCATTTGGGCAAGTACGCGGCCTTCGCCGACCGCCCCTTCGCGGCACTCAACACGGCGTTCGTGCACGACGGGGCGTTCGTCCATGTGCCCGCGCGGACTGTTTTCGAGCAGCCGATCCAGCTGCTGTTTCTGGCGGTCCCCACCGGCACGGCGCCGCTCGTTTCTCACCCGCGCAACCTGATTGTGGTCGAGCGCGAGGGTCGCGCCAGCGTAGTCGAGACCTACGTGGCGCTGAGCGAGGGCGTCTATTGGACCAACGCCGTCACCGAAGTCGTCGCGGGTGACGGCGCGCGCGTCGATTGCTATCGCGTGCAGCGCGAAGGCAACCGCGCCTTTCACGTGGCGGTCACCGATGTGCATCAGGGCCGAGACAGCATCGCGAACGTGCACGCCGTGTCGTTCGGCGCCGCGCTCGCGCGGCATGACCTGCGCGGGACGCTCGCGGGCCCGGGTGGCTACCTGATCCTGAACGGCCTCTACGCGCTGACGGGCGATCAGCATGCCGACCACCACACGGCGATCGACCACGCGGCGCCGCACTGCGAGAGCCACGAGTACTTCAACGGTGTTCTGGACGACCGCTCGCGCGGCGTCTTCAACGGCCGCATCATCGTGCGTCCCGGCGCGCAGAAGACTGATTCCAAGCAGACGAACAACAACTTGCTGCTGTCGCGAGACGCGCACGCCGACAGCCAGCCGCAGCTTGAGATCTACGCCGACGATGTGAAGTGCACGCACGGCTCGACGGTCGGTCCGCTCGACCCCAAGGCGCTGTTCTACCTCGAGAGCCGCGGCATCGGTGCAGACGAGGCGCGCCGGCTTATGACCTACGGATTCGCCTCCGAGATCCTGAACCGCATGGACATCGCGCCGTTGCGCGAGCAGCTCGACCAGATCGTGCGGGCGCGCCTGGCGGAGTAATGAGCGACCTCGGCGATCTCTACCAGCAGACGATCCTCGACCACAACCGGAACCCGCGCAACTTCCGGCGGCTCGAGCCGGCGAATCGCACCGCCGAAGGCCACAACCCCCTGTGCGGTGACCGGATCAAGGTGTACGCGCAGGTCGACGGCGATACGATCAGCGACATCGCGTTTCAAATGCCCGACGGCGCGGGGTGCGCTATTTCCAAAGCGTCGGCGTCGCTGATGACGGCGGCCGTGAAAGGGAAGCCGGTCGCCGAAGCCGAGGCGCTGTTCCAGGCGTTCCGCGACATGCTGTCCGGCGGTCCGATCGCGCCGGGCAAACTTGCGGCCTTCGGCGGCGTTCGCGCCTTCCCTGCCCGCGTGAAGTGCGCCAACCTCGCGTGGCACGCCCTGCACGCCGCGCTCCAGAACCAATCGGACCCGGTGTCGACCGAATCGGCGGGAGACTTCTGATGCTCGACACCAACATCCGAGCCGATTTCCCGATCCTGGCACGCAAGGAACACGGCCACCGGCTCGTGTACCTCGACAACGCGGCGACGACACAGAAGCCGCGGCAGATGCTCGACGCGATCCTCAACTACTACAGCACCAGCAACGCCAACGTCCATCGCGGCGCCTATGGACTCGCCGTGGCGGCCACCGAGGCATACGAGGGGGCGCGGGGCGCCATCGCGCGGTTCGTGAACGCCTGGGCGGTGGAGGGCGTCGTCTTCACTCGCGGGACGACGGAAGGCATCAACCTCGTGGCCGGGTCGTGGGGCCGGGCGAATGTGAAGGCCGGCGACACCGTCGTGGTCACCGCCATGGACCACCACTCGAACCTCGTCCCCTGGCAGATGCTGTGCGCTGAGCAGGGGGCGACGCTGCGGATGGTGGAGGTCACCGCCGACGGGCGGATCGACCTGCTCGACTTCGGCCGGGCCCTGGAGGCCCGCCCCCGGTTGGTGGCCTTCCCCTACGTCTCGAACTCCCTGGGCACCGTCAATCCAGCCGCCGAGCTGACCAGGCTGGCGCACGCCGCCGGCGCGGTGGTGGTGGTCGATGGGGCCCAGGCGACGCCGCATCTCCGCGTCGACGTCCAGGCCCTCGGGTGCGATTTCTACGCTCTATCGGGCCACAAGATGCTCGGGCCGATGGGGAGCGGCGCGCTGATTGCCAAGCCGGCCCTGCTCGAGGCGATGCCCCCCTACCACGGGGGCGGTGAGATGATCGAGCGGGTCTGGGACGATCACTCCACTTGGAATCAGATCCCGCACAAGTTCGAGGGGGGGACGCCAAACGTGGAGGGCGCGGTCGGGCTCGCCGCGGCGGTCGCGTACCTCGAGCGGATCGGGATGGACAAGATCGCGGAACACGAGCAGGCCCTGGCGCGGGAGGCGATCGAGCGGTTGTCCCAGATTGAAGGCGTCACGATCTACGGTCCCAAGGATCATCGAGCCGGCGACATCCATCCGCACGACCTCGCCACCATCCTCGACCGCGACGGTGTTTGCATCCGCGCGGGACATCACTGCACCCAGCCGTTGATGCGGCGCCTGGGCGTTCCCGCGACCGCGCGGGCGTCCTTCTATATCTATAACGGCGTCGACGACGTCGACGCACTCGTCGCCGCGGTGCGCAAGGCGGGCGAGTTGTTCGGAGTTGTAACGGCCTAGCCCCTTCCCCCTTCCCTCGGCCCCGGTAGTTTGGGGGCCATGTCACAACCCATTATCGCAGTCGATCGCATCACGAAGCGATACGCCGGCCATACGGCGGTGGATGCGCTCTCGCTGAGCGTCCCGCCCGGAGTGATCTACGGTCTGCTCGGCCCGAACGGTGCGGGGAAGACCACGACGATCCGGATGATCATGAACATCATCGTGCCCGATTCGGGCTCCGTGCGCCTATTCGACACGACAGGTACCGGTCGGGATCACTCGGCGCGCATCGGGTTCCTTCCGGAGGAGCGCGGGCTATACCCCAAGATGCGCGTCCTCGATGTGCTGATCTTCCTGGCCGAGACGAAGGGCGTGGAGCGCCGCGCGGCGCGTGCCAAAGCGACCGAATGGCTCGAACGTCTCGGGCTCGCGGACTGGCGTCTCCGCAAGGTGTCCGAGCTATCCAAGGGGATGCAGCAGAAGGTGCAGTTCATCTCGACGATGTTGCACGAGCCAGATCTCGTGCTGCTCGACGAGCCCTTTTCCGGGCTCGATCCCGTGAACTCGCAGGTGCTGCGCGACACCGTGGTCGACTGGCGCCGCCGGGGGAAGACAATTCTCCTGTCGACCCACATCATGGAGCACGCGGAAAAGCTGTGCGATCACGTCACGATCATCGCCCGCGGCAAGAAGCTGGTGGATGGGCCGCTGTCGACGGTCAAGCAGCAGCACGGTGGTAAACACGTCACCGTCGTATTCGATGACGGCGGCGGGGGCAGCGCGGCGGCGGGCGTGCTCGCCGACCGGAAGCTTGTCGCCAAGACGGACGACTACGGGCAGTACGCCGAGCTCGAGCTGGCAGCCGGTGCCGACCACCAGGAGATCTTGCGTCGACTGGTGGGCGCCGGTGTTCGGCTCAACAAGTTCGAGCTGGTGGAGCCGACACTGAACAAGATCTTCATCGACCTCGTGGGTCCTGAAGCCGCCCACGCCGCGGCCGTTCCTCAGGTGGAGGGGGTGGCCCGTGCGTAAAACGTTCGCGGTGATCCGGCGCGAATTCGTGGAGCGCGTGCGCACCCGGTGGTTCTGGGTCGGCACAATTCTGGGGCCCCTGCTTATGGTGGGCCTGATCGGCGTGCAAATCCTGCTGGCGGGACGAAAGGTGGGCGAGCGGCACATCGCTGTCGTGGACGCTACCACGACGGGGTTTGGACGCGCGCTCACTAGCCAGCTAGGCGCCGCTGTCACGCGCTTCCATGTCGTCCGCGTGCCCACGACCCCTGTCCCCGATTCCCTACTCGCGGATTCCCTACTCGGCGAGGTCGAAGCCAAGCGCCTCGACGGGTTCCTGCTCGTGGGCGACAGCACACTCGAGTTCGGGACCGCCGAGTATCGCGGCTCCAACGTGTCCTCGGTCGCGGATATGGAGCAGCTCGAGGGCACTCTCCGCCGGCTCGTGTTCGCCGCGCGGCTGGAGCGACGGGGGATCGATACGTTGTTGGTCCAGCAGGCGGAGATCCGCATTCAACTCGCCACGCACAAGGTTTCGGGGCGCAAGCTCACGGGCGAAAGCGGCGTACAGTCGTTCATGACCGGATTCGGGATGGCGATTCTGCTTTTCGTGGCCATTCTGCTATACGGCGTCAACGTGATGAGTTCTGTACTCGAGGAGAAGACGACCAAGATCGTCGAGGTGCTGATCTCTTCGTTGCAGCCGTTCGAGCTGATGCTCGGGAAGGTCGTCGGCGTGGGAGCGGTCGGGATAGTGCAGCTCACAGTGTGGCTTGTGTCGGCTAAACTGTTGTCGGGGGTGCGAACCTCGGCGGGAGTGCCCGGCGGATTCCAGTTTCCACAGATTCCCACCACGACGCTGGTGATCTTCGTACTGTACTTCCTTCTCGGCTATTTCCTCTACGCTGCGATCTACGCCGCCGTCGGCGCCATGTCGAGCACCGAAGCCGAAGCACGCCAGGCGCAGGTCCCGGTGCAGTTGCTCCTGATGATTCCGTACGTGTCCTTCTTCGGCATCCTCAACGATCCGAACAGCTCACTCGCGGTGTGGATGACGCTGATCCCGTTCTGGTCGCCGATCGCGACGCCAGTGCGGTGGGGCGCGTCACCGATCCCGGTGGTGGAGCTGGTGGCGTCGCTGGTCATCCTGCTCGTCACAGTCATTGTCGTGACGTGGCTTGCGTCGAGGATATACCGAGTGGGAATCCTGATGACAGGGAAGCGGCCGAACATCAAGGAGCTGATAAGGTGGGTACGAGCCGGCTAGACCAAACAAAGACCTGCAAAAGCTAGACGCACCGGCGCACCGCGGTAAACGCGTAAACGGGGTACGGGATGAGATGAAATGATTCCGTACCCCGTCGGCATTCCGGCTATCCTGACGGATGCCCATCCATCACACCCTCAAGGCGTGGCAACACGCGCAACGCTTGGCTGTCGAGTGCGCGAGGGCAGCACAGCGGTTCCCCGATTTCGAGCAACATGCGCTCGCGGACCAACTGCGCCGCGCATCGTACAGCATCCCCCTCAACATCGCGGAGGGGACGGCCCGGAAGGGCACGCGAGATTACCGGAGGTTTCTCGACATCGCTTGGGGATCGCTCGCCGAAGTCCAGACAGCCCTCGCTATCGCGCGGGACATCGGGTACCTCCAACCGGCTGAGTTCGGCCGACTCGAGGCCCTCGCCACCGAGACCAGTAAGACGCTTTTCGGACTCCTGCGAAAGATCAGCGGGTTGGCGGGTCGTCCGGCAACCCGGTGACTGTTTTCCGCGGCGCGCCTGTGCGCCTAGCCTTTGCATGTCCTCGCTTGGTAGTTTCTCCCCATGTCTGATTTCGACGTAATCATCGTCGGCGCCGGTCACGCCGGTACCGAAGCCGCGACCATGTCCGCTCGCCTCGGCGCCCGCACGCTCCTGCTTACCTCCAACCTCGAAACCATCGGTCAGTTGTCCTGCAATCCCGCCATCGGCGGCATTGCGAAGGGCACCGTCGTTCGGGAAGTCGACGCCCTCGGCGGCTTGATGGGCCGCATCGCCGATCTCTCCACCATCCAGTTCCGGATGCTCAATCGCTCCAAGGGCCCGGCGGTCTGGGCCCCCCGCGCGCAGTGCGATCGCACACTCTATCGCCGGGCCGCTCGCCAACTGCTCGAGGGTTTCCCGTCGCTCGAGCTCGCACAGGGCATGGTCACAAATCTGATCCTCGATCAAACGACGGGGACGAGAGTTGGAGGCGTGGAGACCGCGGATGGGCGCCAATTCCGCGCCCGCGCCGTGATCATCACGGCTGGCACCTTCCTGCGGGGACGGATTCACCTCGGGACCGACACTCAGATTCCCGCAGGGCGCGCCGGCGATCAGCCATCCGTGGAGCTTGCGCAAATCATTGCCACACTTGGAGTTACGGTATCACGCTTCAAGACCGGGACGCCGCCGCGTGTCGATGGCCGGTCAGTCGACTGGTCCAAGGTCTCGCGCCAGGACGGGGACGAGGGTGAGTATCGCTTCTCGTTCCACACGCGCGCTGAGCGGCCGCGTCAGGTGCCGTGCTGGATTACCTGGGCCGGGGAAGAAGTGAAGGCGATCATCCAGCGCCATCTCAAGGAGTCGGCGCTCTACGGCGGGGCGATCAGTGGGCGAGGCCCGCGGTACTGCCCGTCGGTCGAAGACAAGATCGTCAAGTTCCCCGACGCCAAGCGGCACCAGGTCTTCCTCGAGCCAGAGGGACTCGACACGCACGAGCTGTACGTGAACGGCCTCTCCACTTCCCTGCCCGTCAGCGTTCAGCTGGAATTCCTGCACGCGGTCCCGGGACTCGAGCGCGCGCGCATGACGCGTCCCGGGTACGCGATCGAGTACGACTACTACCCACCCACGCAGCTGACCCCCTGGCTCGAGCTGAAGACCGTCGAGCACCTCTTCTTCGCGGGCCAGATCAACGGGACCACAGGTTACGAGGAAGCGGCTGGTCAGGGCGTCGTGGCGGGGATCAACGCCGTGCGCCGAATCCGGGGACAGGAGCCGGTGGTCTTCGGGCGGGACGACGCGTACATCGGCGTGTTGGTCGACGACCTGGTGACCCGCGGCGTGGACGAGCCCTACCGCCTCTTCACGTCCCGTTCGGAATTCCGGCTCCTGCTTCGTCAGGACAACGCGCTGCGTCGTCTGCTCCCGCTCGCCGAGCGGCTGGGACTACTCACCGATGCGGAGCTGCGGGGGGCCGAGCACAGGCTGGACGAGGAAGTGTTGGTCTTGGATGTCGCGCGTGAGACGACAATCACGCCCGCCCAGGCATCACGTCCGCTCGAGGCGAGCGGCACGACGCTCGCGGCTGGTGAGCGGATCGCGGCGGTAGCAAAGCGCCCTGGAGTCTCGCTCGGCGAGTTGCTCGAGGCCGCGGGAGTGGGCGCGGAGTTCGCGCCAGAGGCGGTGCTCGCGGCGGAGATCGAGATCAAGTACGACGGGTACCTGGCGCGGGAGCGCGAGGCCGCGGCGCGACTCGCCGAGTTGGCGTCGTTCTCTCTGCCGAGCGACCTGCCCTATCGCGAGCTTCGCACACTCGCCACCGAAGCTCGACAGAAGCTCGATCAGGTCCGGCCGACCTCGTTGGCCCAGGCGGCGCGTGTGCCCGGGGTCACGCCCAGTGACCTCCACAACCTCGTCCTCGAGGCTACGCGCTGGCGGCGCCGGGTCGCGTAGGGTCGTCCAAGCCGGTGTTTCACGTGAAACCTTGCTCTTTCGTTTCACGTGAAACCAACGTATATTGGACGCTCGCAGTAGGCCTACTATATAACTCATTGTAACTAAACGACTTACAAGATGTCACGCGTCATCGCTATCGCCAATCAAAAAGGCGGCGTCGGAAAAACGACGACCGCCGTAAACCTCGCCGCCTCGCTCGCGACCGCGGAGCGGAAAACCCTACTCATCGACGCCGACCCTCAGGGCAACTCCACGAGCGGCGTCGGCATCGAGCGCGATCGCATTCGGCACTCGCTCTACGACGCACTGCTCGATGGGCGCGCTCTCAGCGACGCCCGGTTCCCGCACGTGCACTTCCCGTATCTCGACGTCGTGCCGGCGACGCAGGATCTCGTGGGCGCGGAACTGGAGCTCGTCAATCAATCGTCTCGTGAGACGATGATGCGGCGCGCGCTGCGCGACATCCGCGACGAATACCAGTACATCATCATCGACTGCCCGCCGTCCCTCGGTCTCATCACGCTCAACATGCTGACGGCGGCCGACAGCCTGATCATCCCCATCCAGTGCGAGTACTACGCGCTGGAAGGTCTCTCGCAGCTGCTCAACACAGTCAAGCTCGTGCAGCGCAATTTCAACCCGGCACTCGCCATCGAAGGCGGACTGCTCACGATGTACGACGCCCGCCTGAACCTCTGTAAGCAAGTTGCCGAAGAAGCGAAGGAATACTTCGGAGCGCGGATGTTTGCGGTCACGATTCCCCGCAACGTCCGCCTCGCCGAAGCGCCGAGTTTCGGGAAGCCGATCGTGCTGTACGACGTGCAGTCGGTGGGGGCCAAGAGCTACCTGGCGGTAGCGCAGGAACTGATCCGCCGGGTCGAACGCTCGTCGTCCCCCGCCCTGCCTGCCGCCGAACCGCAGCCGGAGGTATCAGCATGACGGAGACCGCTGCAGGTCGTCGCCGCCTCGGCCGGGGGCTCGAGGCGCTCCTCGGGCCCACTCGCGAAGAAGCCGAGCGCGAGGGGAGCCTCGTCGAGCTGCCCATCAAGGACATCCGCCCCAACCCATTTCAACCGCGCCAGGATGTCGACCCCACCGCGCTCGAGGAGCTGGTCTCCTCGATCAAGCAAGCGGGACTGCTGCAGCCCGTCGTCGTTCGGCGTTCCAACGGAGGGTACGAGCTGATCGCCGGAGAGCGTCGCCTGCGCGCGTGCCAGCAGCTCGGCTGGGAACGCATTCCCGCCGTGCAGCGGGACGCCGACGATCGCACCCTGCTGACGCTGGCGCTGATCGAGAACCTGCAGCGCGACGACCTCTCGCCCGTCGATGAGGCGCGCGGCTACGATCGACTCATCGCCGAGTTCAGCCTCGCGCAACAGGACGTCGCCGATGCGGTGGGCCGCGATCGCTCGACAGTCGCGAACGCGCTGCGCCTCCTGAAACTTCCCGCCGCAGTCCTGCAGATGCTGCACCAAGGTCAACTCTCAGTGGGCCATGCGCGCGCGTTGCTCGCGATCGAGGATCCGAAGCTCGCGACGAACCTGGCGCGCGAGGCCGTGGCTCAAGGCCTCTCGGTGCGTGAGATCGAAGACCGCGTGCGCGGTGGACGGGCCCCCGAGCGCCGGCCACGCATGAAGCGCGGCGTCGGTCCCGCGCCCGAGGTGCGGCGCGTTGAAGATGCCTTGCGCCGTCGTCTTGGCACCGATGTGCGTGTCTCGCTCCGGGCGAAAGGGAAGGGCCAGATCCATGTGGCGTTCTACTCCAACGAAGATCTCGCCCGCGTGCTCGAGCTGATGCTCGGAGCCCCCTTCGACGGATGAGCGGGAGGCACGTCACGGTCGTCATCCACACGGATGGCGATCTCAATTCGCGGCAATACCGGATCTCGCTCCGCCTCCTCCAAGTGGGGAAGGCCGCGGCGATCGCCGTGGCGATCATCGCCGTCGGGTTCCTGGCGTTCGCCGGGCCGATCATGCGGAACGCCGCGCGCGTGCCGGGGCTGCAGCGCGAAGTCGCGCGGCTGCGCGCCGAGAACAGCCGGGTGCAGCAACTCGCCGCCGCCCTGAATCGCGCCGAGGCCAATTACCCCCCCCCCCCCCCCCCCCCCCC
>Ga0193723_1001124_pt1 | contig 10359 bp, 7 predicted proteins | sample H2m2metaG_FD_143042 | JGI IMG/M metagenome (GOLD analysis project Ga0193723, IMG submission 143042) | Soil microbial communities from a riparian zone of the East river system, Colorado, United States - H2m2 | ecosystem: Environmental > Terrestrial > Soil > Riparian zone | place: USA: East River... | reverse complement strand
ATAGTCTCGCAGGCGGTCCGGCGAGACTATCGAGAGCATCCTCCACCCCGCGTGGGCGGGATCGCTGATGTGCTGAATCACTGCGCCCACGTCCGGACGGTTGTGCTCGAACCAGTCACACCGGGCGGTGAACTCCTTAAGGCGACCCATGGTCTCGGGGCCGATGGTCGATACCGCGAAAAGCGGGACCAGGCCCACGAGCGAGTGGGCACGGAACGGTTCCATCCGCCCGTCCTCGAAGTGGAACACGTCGTAGTAGAAACCGTCGTCTTCGTTCCAGAGGCCCTTTGCGTTGAGCGCCGACGCGATCAGTGCGAAATGCTCGAAAAACTTGGTCGCCATGTCCTCGTAGGTGCTGTCGTGCTCAGCCAGCTCGAGGGCGACCTCGAGCAGGTTCTGGCAGTACATCGCCATCCAGGCGGTGGCGTCGGACTGTTCGATATGACCCTCCACCGGCAGGTTCGAACGGTCGAACGGGCCGATGTTGTCGAGGCCGAGGAAGCCGCCTTGAAAAACGTTGTTGCCCTCGCTGTCCTTGCGGTTGACCCACCAGGTGAAGTTCAGCAGAAGCTTGTGGAAGATCCGCTCGAGGAAGTCGCGGTCCTTGCTGCCGTCAATCTCGAAGACTCGCAGGGCGGCCCACGCATGTACGGGAGGGTTCACGTCACCAAACGCCCACTCGTACGCGGGGAGCTGGCCGTTGGGGTGCATGAACCATTCGCGACAGAGAAGCACCAGCTGCGCTTTCGCAAACTCCGGGTCGACTCGGGCGAGCGCCACGCAATGAAAGGCAAGATCCCAGGCCGCGTACCACGGGTACTCCCATTTATCTGGCATAGAGATGACGTCGCGGTTGTTCAGATGCTCCCAGCCCGAATTGCGGCCGGTCAGCCTTGAGTCAGGAGGCTTCGGACCGGCCGGGTCGCCAATCAGCCATCGGTGCACGTCGTAGTGATAGAACTGCTTCGACCAGAGCATGCCGCCAAGCGCTTCGCGGAGCACCATCGCCTCATCGGGCGACGCTGCACGCGGGGTGAGCTCTGCATAGAACTCGTTCGCCTCTTTTTCGCGCGCGCCCATGATCGTGTCGAAGTCCGCGCCGGTTCTGCCATCCGGGCTGAGACGAAGCCGGATGGCGACGCTTTCGCCGGCACCGATCGTTAAATGGTGGCGGAACGCCGCCTTCGTGCCCTCGTTGGCGGGGTTGACCGTCGCGGCGCCGTGCACCACGTGGTCGTTGATACCGTCCTTTGGAAACTGGCTTCGCCCAGTTACTCCCCACAGCCTCGCGCTGTTTGTCTCGTTGTCGCAGAAGAGGAGATGAGGCGCCCCATCGCAATGCAGCGTCCTGGTGCCAAGATCGTGGTGCTCCGCGACAAGGCCGCCGCCTGCCGCTCGAATCACGGGAACGCTGTCATCGAGGCCCCACGCCCACGTGTTGCGAAACCACAAGGTTGGTAGTACGTCGAGCTCGGCGCTCTCCGGCCCCGCGTTCCGCACCGTCAGCTTGATCAGGATGTCTTCCGGGTCCGCCTTGGCGAAGTCGGCGGTGATCTCCCAGTAGCGGTCCCCGTCGAACACGCCTGTGTCGAGGAGCTCGTACTCAGGCTCCTCGCGGCTCCGCTGCGCGTTTTCGGCGACGAGCTGCGCGTAAGGGAACTCGGCTTGTGGATACATGTAGCGCCAGCGCATCCATGAGTGTGTCGGCGTCGAGTCGAGGTAGAACCAGTACTCCTTGGCATCCTCGCCGTGGTTGCCCTGGCTTCCGGTGAGACCGAAGATCCTCTCTTTGAGGATGGGGTCGCGGCCGTTCCACAGGGCAAGGGCAAAGCACAGAATCTGCCGGTCGTCGCAAACGCCGGCGAGGCCGTCCTCGTTCCATCGGTAGGCGCGCGAGCGAGCGTGTTCGTGAGGGAAGAAGTCCCAGGCGGAGCCGTCAGCGCTGTAGTCCTCGCGCACCGTCCCCCAGGCCCGTTCGCTCAAATAGGGGCCCCAGCGCTTCCACGGCGCTCGTCCTTTAGGGACCTCGTTGAGGCGCTCGGACTCCGCAGACATTGACCCTAGGTTATTGCTCGGGGGTGGAATGCGTTTCGACGGGGACTGTCGTGGCGGTTGTGGTCCGGCTGCGCCGAACCCGCCGCGGCCGTTTAAGGACGCGGTCGCGTCCCCTCCCCCCGGAGCGGGGAGGGGAGTTGTGCTCTGCGCGCTGGACCTCACACTTATTGCCGTGAGGTTTGGGCGGCAGCTGTGCGGGAACCTTGACGCTGCCTCCGAGCGCGAGTGGTTGGTGCCCGACGGGCTTGGCGGGTACGCGATGGGGACCGTGGCCGGCCTGCGGACCCGGAGGTATCACGGCTTGCTCGTCGTCGCCACACGGCCGCCGGGAGGCCGGATGCTCGGGCTCGCCGCCATCGATCCGGTCCTGATTATTGGCGAGCGGCGGATCCCGCTGGCGGTCCACGAATGGGGATCGGGGGCCATCGTGCCGAACGGCCACATCCACCTCGAAAGCTTCGAGCTCCAGGACGGACTGCCCCGATGGCGCTGGACGGTCGGCGACGTGACAATCGAGCGCGAGATCGCGATGGACCACGGACGCGCCTCCGTCGCTGTCATCCACCGAGTCCTGCGCGCTCCAGGACCGGTTGCTCTCGAGCTGCATCCGCTATGCACATGGCGCGATGTGCACGGTGTTCGGTTCGCCGAAGGCGCGCCGCAGGTCGACATGGGGGCCGATGGTTTCGTCTTCGAGGGCGCTTATCGGGTCGCCGGGTCCGGCTACGTGCCGGGAGGCGAGTGGTACCACGGTGTCCACTACAGGGTCGAAACCGAGAGAGGATTGCGCGACCTCGAGGATCTGTGGCACGCCGGATACTTCGCGACCCAGCTCGAGCCCGGGCAGGCCCACGAGCTTGTCGCGTGGGCCGGCCCTGCGGGGATTCCACCCCGCCGGCCGGCAGCGATCTTCCACAAGGCAAGGCACCGGGCGGGCGCGCTCATCGCCACCGCGCAGGCGGTGGATGAGGTCGATCGCATGCTGGCGGTGGCCGCCGACCAATTCATAGTCGAGGGACCTCGGGTGGTCGCCGGGTACCCGTGGTTCGGCGACTGGTCCCGCGACACGATGACGTCGTACGAAGGCCTGTTCCTCGAGACCGGGCGCCAGGAGGAAGGGCGAAAGCTTTTGGTCCGAACCGCGCAAACGCTGTCGGAAGGAATGCTCGCCAACACGAGCGATGCGGGCGAAACTGAATACAACACCGCCGACGCCGCGCTCTGGTTCCTTCACGCGGTCGGACGCCACGTGCAGAGAACAGGCGACCACGACCTGGCCGCCGAGCTTTCGTCATCGCTGCTCGACGTCATCCACCACTACACCGCCGGCACTCGCTTCGGCATCAAGGCTGACCTGTCGGACTCACTCCTTCGCCAGGGCGCCGAGGGCGTTGCGCTGACGTGGATGGACGCGAGGGTCGACGGCAATCCGATCACGCAACGAGCGGGCAAGGCAGTCGAGATCAACGCTTTGTGGATCAATGGTCTGGCCACCGTGGCAATCCTCGAGGAGCGGCTCAAGCACGACGCGACCGATCTCCGCCGGCTCGCCCAGCTGGCACGTGAATCCTTCAAGCGCCTTTTCGTCAGTGCCTCAGGCTGCGCCGACGTCGTCGATCCCGACAGCTCACAGGTCCGGCCCAACTGCCTGCTTGCCGTCTCTCTCCCCCACGCCCCACTGCTCGAAGCGGGAATCGTGAAGGTCGCCGGAGCCGAGCTTCTTACGTCGCTGGGACTGCGGTCGCTGGCACCGACAGACCCGGCGTATCTCGGATTGCATCGAGGGGGTACCCCCAAGCGGGACGCGGCTTATCACCAGGGCACCGTGTGGCCGTGGCTGATCGGCCCATACGTCGAGGCGGCGCTCAGGACCGGCGTCCCTGTCGCCGGCGTGCTTGCCGGGCTGGAGCAGCACCTCTGGGAATGGGGTCTCGGATCGGTCTCCGAAACCGCCGATGGAGATCCGCCACACAAGGCGACAGGGTGCCCGATGCAGGCCTGGTCAGTGGCAGAGGTCATCCGGGCGCGTCGCATGCTGCAAACACGCGCGGCCACAGCCAGGCGGCTGCCTGCTGTCCCTTAGCGTCTGCACGCGGTCCTTTGTGGTCTGCTAGGCCGGTGAGAATCGTCTCGCTGCTGCCCAGCGCCACCGAGTCGCTATTCGCGCTGGGCCTCGGCGACCAGGTGGTGGCAGTGACTCACGAGTGTGACTTTCCGCCCGAGGCCGCGTTGTTACCGATTGTGACCCGCTCCACGCTGGCGCTGGAACACAAGGACAGCGGCGGCATCGAGGCGGCAGTTTCGGTGGCTGCAGCCGAAGGGCGCTCCCTCTACGTCGTCGACACTGACGCGATTCGAGACCTGCAGCCAGACCTCGTCGTCGCGCAGGACATCTGCCGGGTCTGCGCCGTTACCGCCGACCAGGTTGCCGAAGACCTGGCCGGGATTCGAATGATCCGCCAGCACCCTCACACGCTGGCCGATGCGCTCACCGACATCGAGGAGCTGGCCGCCTCATGCGGCGCTGACGCAAAGCCCCTGATGAGCAGGCTTTGCGCGCGGATCGCGGCAGCTTCAAGCCAGGCCGGTGATCGAACTCCGGTCCGCGGTGTCTTTCTCGAATGGATCGACCCTCCTTACCGGGCGGGACACTGGACACCGGACCTACTCACGCTGGCCGGCATCGACGACCCCCTGGCGCGACATGGCATCCCGTCGGTTGCAGTGTCGTGGAGCGATGTGGCAGCGGCGCAGCCGGAGCTGCTGATCCTCGCGCCATGCGGCTTCACGCTCGATCGCGCAAGAGCGGAGGCTGCCCTCGTCGAAACTCACATCAACGCGGTCGGCGCGGCACGCGTTGTGGTTCTGGATGGATCTGCGTACTTCAATAGGCCGGGACCTCGCCTGGTCGACTCACTCGAGCAGCTTGTCGCCAACCGCTGACCCTCGGCCGGCGAGCTCTAAAAGCTTGTCCGAAGCAAGGTACCGCCCAGGGGTCAAAGAGGACTTCGACGCTCTCTACAAGGCCACCTACCAACGGGTCTTCGGCACGCTGGTGGTGATCCTGCGAAACCCGGCGGCAGCAGAGGATGCCACGCAGGAGGCGTACCTGCGAGCGTTCCGCGCCTGGAAGCACTGGAAGCAGCAGGCCCCGGCAGAGGCGTGGATGTACCGGATCGCGCTGAACGTCGCCTTCTCGCAACGGCGCCGTGAGCGGCTATACGAGATCGGCGAGGTGATCAGGCGGCTCGGCGGTCCGAAGGATCCTGACCCAACCGATGCCGTCCAGACCGACCTGGCGCGCGAGCTGCACGCCCTCCCGCCAAAACAAGCCGCCGCGCTCGTGTTCCGGCACGTTCACGGCTTCACCAACCGCGAGATCGGCGCGGCTCTGGGGATCCCGGAGCGGACTGTCGCCTCCAGGCTGGCTGCAGCCAAGTCTCGCCTTCGGGCCCGCCTCGGAGACAGGGCCACTGTCGAATTGGGTACTTCGGAACCGTCGACGGTCCTTTGATGCGAATGAACACTCTGGGCGCCGACTCCTTCGAGCAGTGGCTGGGGCAGCAGCTCCAGCAGCACGCGTCGGCGGTCGAGGGCCCAAGCCCACTGCCGATGCAAGCCCAGTATCACGCCGCCTACGTCAAAGGCTCCCTGCATATGCCCTTTCTGGCGAAGGTCGCGGCGGTCCTCAGCACCAAGGCCGGCATCGCTGTCACCGCCAGCGTCTTGGCAGTGAGCGCGGCCGGCGCCGGCGAGGCGGCTATCACAGGCAGCGCCAACCCAGGCGACTGGGGGAAGCAGGTGGTTCAGCAGGTCAATTCGTGCAAGGACGCGCTTGCCCCAGGCTCGCACGGAATCGGCCAGTGCGTGAGCTCGTTCGCGTCAGAACATGGAAAGAAGGTGAGCTCCGAACACAGGACCACCCCGGCCGCTACGCCGAGCCACGGCCCGAATCACACTCCAGGGCCGCCGGTGGACAAGAAAGTCCATGCCACTCCGCCCAAAAAGCCGGCCCATCCAACCCCGTCCAACAACGCCAAAAAGTAGACCCGATCAGTGAATGCTCGCAATCGCGCGCAGAAGGAGGTGATTTAAATGACTTGGCGGATTCTCGACCGCGTGAGAAAGCAGCACGGTCAGGGAATGGTTGAGTACGCGCTTATCCTGGTGCTCGTTTCTATTGTTGTAATTGTGATTCTTTTGACCATGGGCAACCAGATCCAGAACGTGTTCTCCAACGTCGTCGCAGCCCTCGGCTAGAAACCTGCTTTGCGGGAGCTGGCACAAGCCAGCTCCCGCACTTTTTCGGTTACGGACGCAGCAGGTATTGGATGGCCCGACTCATCACCGCGTTGCGAGCAGCCGCATCGGTGATGCCTTCGAAGCCGAACCCGAAGTAAAGTGTGTCCGCCGTTGCGATCACCGCACCTTCAGGGAACCCGGCCGCGGTCGTCCTGATGAAATTGTTCGGATTGGGCGAGCTGCCGGCAGGCGGCCCGGTCACCGCCCAGCCGTCGAAGCCAGTCTCAAATGACGTCGTCCCCTCGCCGGTGGAGACGATGATGTCGTCGACGAACGTTCCCAGCCCCTGTGTCGCCCAGTCGCTGGCGTAAGAAATCGAAAGCTCGACCGACTTGCCGGCATAGGCCGCCAGGTCCACTGACCACTGCTGCCAGCCGCCTGAGTTGCCAGTTGCCGCGTTCCATGCCCCTGTCGTACCGGTCGGAGTGCACGTGTTGTCGGTCGTATTCAGTGTTTGGTAGTGGTCGAGGAACGGGTGCAGGTCGCGCCAGCCTGCCGCGCAGCTTTCACCAGTGGCCTGCGCAGTGTTCCCGTTCATGTCGGGGAGCGTCGTCCAATCGTTTTGGCCGGCGGTGTGCGCCTCAACGAAGACGAAGTCCCAGTCCTGCTCGGTGTCGAAAGAGGTCCAGAAAGACATCGTCGCGCCGCTCACGGGAACGCTGACAGTCCGAGTCACGCGCTTGTACGAGATGTCTCCGATCTGCGAGTAGACGTAATAGGTGCCGGTGTGCGGCGCAAACGGCCCGCCCGGGCGGTCGTACTTCGCAGCCACGTCGCTTGCGAATTGCGGGTAGGTCGCCTTCGGCAGAATGCCGCTCGTGGTGATGAACGAGGCGCTGTGGTCCTGGTTCTGGGCGCTATCGGTTCCGTTGAAGCCCCAGTTCAGAGAGGTGAACGGGGTGGCGACTCCGTTGACGTCGTAGAGATCGCCAGTATTGGGATCGGTGCCCGCGTCCTCGTTGATGACATAGGTCCCAAGCCAGTACTCGAGGAAATCGTTGGTTCCATCGCCAGAGCCACCGAGTGGCCGGCAGCGCGGATTGACTACACCCGCTACCTGGCACTGAATATTGTCAAACGGATCGTAACGCTGGATCCCGTGACCCCCCGCATATTCGTGTCCGGCGTACTTTCCCGTGTAGAGCAGCCGGCCGCCCTCGTTCAGGAAGTCGCGAACTTCGAGTACCTCCTCAATCGCGAGCCTTGATGCGTTACCGGGTCCCCAACCGGGCTCACGCGTGATGATGTCGTTGCCCGTGTACCACACGACTGCCTTGTAGTGACTGAGGCCGCCCAACGCGTCGGGCGCCTTGCGACCACGAGCATCGACGTCGTAGACGTCGAAACCGGTGTCGTTGGCGGTAAGCGCATCCGTGTAATAACCGAGGTGAACCGGGCGCGGCGCCGCCGGGTAGACGGGCGACGCTCCGGTGTAGTCCTCGGCTGCAAGGACCAGCACTTTGTTGGTCGACTCGATTGCAGCCGTGTATGTGAACGAGGCGCTCGATTGGCCGCCGGCCTCGAACCAGACCTTGACCGAATCTCCAGGGCTGGTGCCGGTTACCTGGCCGCGCATGACGTGGTAATAGGTGGCGCTGCCGACGCCGTAGCGCTCGCCCGCCGTCCATTCAATGGTGGACCGGCTCTGGATTGGACCCGTGCCCACCTGGTACTTCAGCGTTACCGCACCAAGGCTGCGCTTCGCCAGGACCCGCACGTCCTGCGGGTCGCCGTACGAATAGTCGAAACGGAAGTCGAACATCGCCAGCGGGGCGTTCTTCGGGTCGACCTCGGTCTGGTCAAGGTACAACCCCTTCGTCGTGTTACCCAAGTGGGAAACCGGGTTATCAGGCCGGGTAACCGACTTGGCAATGTCAAGGTCGAACGGAAGCGTCTTTACGAACTCTCCCTGGATCAATGCTTCGTTGTCAGGGAACACGAAACCGCAGCCCGGGCAGCCCTCTTCGAGCTCCGGGGTGAAGGCGATGGTGCCTGCCCTCGCATCGGCGAAGTCGGTCGTCTCGCCGTTCGTCACATAGAGCTCGTCAGAGCTGATCCCGGGGTCGAAACCGGCAATGCCTGGATTGGCGTTGGTCCCGCCGAGCGCCGCGTAGATCGGGTTGTCGGCGTCGGGCGTCCCGACCTGCCAACCCTGCGGGTAAAGGATGTACGGGCCAAATGAGTGGTAGTTGACGAGGAATTTCGGCTTGATCCGCAAGATCAGGCCTTGCATGGCCTGAGTTTCGGGCTCTGACGCCGGGCTCGGCCCCCTGTAAGTCTCGCTTGACAGAAGAGAAGACGAACCCTCTTCGTCATAGTTCCAGTGGTTGTCGAAGTTACGGTTGGGGTCGACGCCGTCGGCGTTAGTGATCTGTCCGTCGCCGTCGTTGTCACGCAGGTTCTTCCGCCACAGCCGATCGCCGTCGTCGGTGTCCTTGAGCAGGCCCTTGATGTCCTTGTTGTTGGCCCGCGCCTGGTCGATGAAGTAGTGCAAGAGGCGCCGGTTGACCTCGACGCTGATCCACTCTCGCGCGTGCTGGTCTGAGACGTAGAGCGCCGCCGGCCGCACTCCATCGGCTTGCCCCCGCGCTCCCTCAGTGACCTTGAGCGCGATGATCTCGCGCCCACCGTAGGTGCGCCCGAGAACCTCGAGCTTGACGAGATTGGGGTTGTTGCGAGCGATCGAGATGAGCTCGTCACGGATGCCGCCCACCTGGTCCCATGAGCGCCAGACGGTGAAGCCCGCCGTCTTCTGAGCGGCCGCTAGCTGGCCCTGTGTCTTACCGTTCTTGTTCCGCTTCAGGACTACCCTGAGCCCCAATCCCTCGAGTTTCGCCTTGTAAGCGGTCGTGAGCACGACATCCATCTCGATGCCGTCTACCACCTGCCGCACGGCAGCCACGTCGAGGCCCAGTCTCTGGAGATCGTGAAGCTGGGAGGCTGCTACCTTCACTGTGTAGAGCTCGCGCTTGTCTTTGTCCTTGACGTTGGTGCCTCTGGCTTCCCCTGTCACCAGGGTGCTCGCGAGCACGATTGCCACCAGCAGCGCAAGGATTCCTCGTCGCTTCATGGTCGCCCCCTATGAGTGCCTAACCTGACTAAGCGGACCGCTCCGTGTTCAGCTTGCGCACAGGTCCGCTACTACTCCGACCCTCGCGTATTCTGCCAGAGGCAGGCAAAACTCGCCGGCCTCCTCTCCCCCTGCGGGGAAGGCGGTCGTTAGTTGCTCGCGATCCTTCCGTCTTCCAGCCGCGTCACTGAATCGGCCACCTCCTCGAGGGCCTCATCGTGCGTCGCGACGACGACGGTGGTGCCCGCGAGGGACACATCCTTGATCAGCTGGACCACCGACCTGCTGGTTTCGGCGTCGAGCTGAGAGGTAGGCTCGTCGGCGAGGAGCAACGCGGGCGACTTCACGAGGGCGCGAGCAAGGGCGACACGCTGCTGCTCCCCGCCCGACAGCTCATCGGTTCGATGCCGGGCGCGGGCCCCAAGGCCGACTCTTCGCAGTGCCTCCGCCACGCGAGCGTCCACGTCGGCGTCATCTCCATTCATGTAGAGCGCGAACGCGACGTTCTCGCTGGCCAGCAGGCTCGGCACCAATCCAGCGGTCTGGAACACCCACCCCACCTCCTGCCTGATCAGCGAGCGCCGGTCGCGAGGTCTCATCGCGGCGATGTCCTGACCGAGAACGTGCACCTGACCCTCGTCAGGGGCCAGAAGACCGCCGAGGATCGTGAGCAACGTCGTCTTGCCCGATCCGGACCGCCCGAGAACGAGTGAGAACTCTCCTCGCCTGACCCTCAGGTCGACTCCGTCGAGCGCGGTCTGGACGTGCCGGCCGACCCGGATGCGCTTGACCACCCCCCGCGCGTCGATCACCGGAGCCTCGCTCATCCGTGGTCCTCCTCAACTGAGCGAATCCTCACCTCGTCACCTTCAACGTGCGCGCGTACCCGGCCCCGGAGGCCCAGCCGTTCCACGAACGCCTTGGGGAGCTGG
>Ga0193723_1001122_pt1 | contig 10372 bp, 12 predicted proteins | sample H2m2metaG_FD_143042 | JGI IMG/M metagenome (GOLD analysis project Ga0193723, IMG submission 143042) | Soil microbial communities from a riparian zone of the East river system, Colorado, United States - H2m2 | ecosystem: Environmental > Terrestrial > Soil > Riparian zone | place: USA: East River... | reverse complement strand
CGGGGTTCATGGCGTCCTACCCGTCGCGCTCGCGCGAGGTAGGGAAGCGGACGTCATAGGTGTCAACGGCGGTGATCGTCGTGGGCATCACATTGCTGTGAAGCCGCCATCGACAGGAAACGCGACACCTGTGACGAAGGAGGCTTCTGGAGAAACGAGCCACAGGGCCGCCGCCGCGCACTCGTCCGGGGTGCCCAGCCGTCCCATCGGCTGCGCGGCGCCGTAGGCGGTCCAGGCGGCCGTGGGGTCGGGCATCGCGTCGGCGAAGCGGCGCAGCATTGGCGTGTCGATGATCCCGGGGCACAGGGCGTTCACCCGGATGCCGCGCGCGGCATAGTCCAGGGCGAGCGCCTTTGCCAGGATCACGATCGCGCCCTTCGAGGCGCAATACACGGGAGAATCGGATTGCGCTACGAGCCCCGTCTTACTCGCCGTGAATAGGATCACGCCGCGCCCCGGCTGACCGAGCATAATCGGGATCGCATGGCGCGCGGCGTAGAGCGGTCCCTTCACATTCACGTCCAGTAGGCGGTCGATCTCTGCGTCGGCGCTGTCCGGGAGCAGCTTGGGCAGCGTCACACCCGCGTTGCAGTACAGGATGTCGATGCGGCCATACCGCTCAACGCAGGCGTCGATCATGCGCTCGTTGTCCGAGCGTCGGCTCACGTCGGTGCGGACGAAGCAGCCGGTTTTTAGCGTCTCGGCGTCCGGTTCTTGAGAGTCGGCGAGAATCAGTTGCGCGCCTTCCGCTGCGAAGCGCAGTGCGCTCGCTCGCCCGATGCCGCTCGCGGCGCCGGTGATGACGGCCGCCTTGCCGGCGAGGCGCCCTTCCTTAACGGTACGCACGGAGCTGCTGCCGCGACGAGCCGAGTCCCTCGATGCCGAGCTCCACCACGTCGCCGGGGGCGAGGAAGCGCGGTGGCTTCTGCCCGAGCCCCACGCCGGCCGGCGTCCCCGTCGAGATGACGTCACCGGGGAGCAGAGTCATGAACTGGCTGATGTAGCTGATGAGGGCCGGTACGTCGAAGACGAGCTCCTTGGTCGAGCCGGATTGCTTGGTCTCGCCGTTCACCTTGAGCCACATCGGGAGGTTGTGGACATCGGGGATCTCCTCGGGTGTCGCGAGGAAGGGGCCAAGGGGCGCGAAGGTGTCGCAGCTCTTGCCCTTCACCCACTGCCCGCCGCGCTCGAGCTGGAAGGCGCGCTCCGAGTAGTCGTTGTGCAGCACGTAGCCCGCCACATGACCGCCCGGCAGGACCGCGTCGCGCTCGACATAGCTCGCGCGACGGCCGATCACGACCGCCAGCTCGACCTCCCAATCGGTCTTCGTGCTGCCCTTCGGGATGATGACGTCGTCGTTCGGACCGCACAACGCGGTCGTGGCCTTGAAGAACAGGACCGGCTCCGCCGGCAGCGCCTGCCCGGTTTCCTTGGCGTGATCGCGGTAGTTGAGGCCGATGCACACGATCTTGCTCGGCCGGCAGACCGGTGGTCCCAGCCGGGCGTCGTCGCGCACCGCCGGTGCCGAGCGGCCGTCTTTCGCGAGCCATCCGGCCAGCCGGCCCAGACCGCCCGATCCGAAAAACGCTTCGTCGTAGTCCGCGCCGAAGCCGGAGACGTCCACGCGGCGGCCGTCCGACAGCATCACGCCCGGCCGCTCCTTTCCCGGTGCACCGAATCGGATGAGTTTCATGGCTCACATTTTGAGGGTGACAAAGCCGCCGTCGATGGCATAGTTGCTGCCCGTGATGAACGCCGCGGCATCCGAGCAGAGGAACAGCGCGAGCTCGGCGATCTCTTCGGGACGCCCCATCCGCCCGATCGGCTGGCTGCGGGACAGTTGCTCGAACATCTCGCGCTCCCGGCCCGGATAACTCTTGGCGAGGAAGCCGTCCACGAATGGAGTATGGACCCGCCCCGGGGAGATCGCGTTGCAGCGAATCTTGTGTGCCACGTAATCGCGCGCCACCGAGTAGGTCATCGTCAGGACCGCGCCCTTGGTCATTGAGTAGGCGAACCGGTCCGCGAGGCCGACCGTCGATGCCACCGAGGCGAGATTGAGGATCGCGCCGCCGCGGTCTTTCATCGCCGGCACCGCCGCCTTCAGGCAGTTGTAGACGCCCTTGACGTTCACGGCGTAGAGGCGGTCGAAGTCCTGCTCGGAGGTCTGCTCGACATTGCCCACATGCGCGACGCCCGCGCTATTCACCAGAATGTCCGGAGTGCCGAGCTGCTGCGCGATCGCCTGAAACGTGCGCAGGACGTCGGGCTGCCGGCTGACGTCGCAGCGGAACGCGGCGTCCCCCCCCTCGGCGATGTCGACCACGGCGACGCGCGCGCCCGCGTTCGCGAATCGCAGCGCGATCGCCTTCCCGATCCCCGAACCTCCCCCAGTGACGATGGCGACCTTCCCCGCGAGCGCCCCCCCCGTCATAGGCCGTACACCGTCACCGCGTTGCCTCCATAGAAGCCGTCGCGCTCGGCCGCCGTCCACGTCGCCGTGAACGCTTGCGTGAATCCGTACCAATCACAGTAGCTGCCCGCCAGGGTCAGCACCGGCCAATCGCTGCCGTACAGGACACGCTGCGTTCCGAAGCAGCGTATCACCCAGTCGGCGTACGGGAGGAGATCCTCGTCATTCCAGGCTTCCGGTGCGGCCTGGGTCAAGAGCCCCGACATCTTGCACGCCACGTTCTCATACACGGCGAGCGCGGCAATATCTGTGCGCCACCGCTCGGCACGCCCTTCCTTAATAGCCGGCTTCCCGCAGTGATCGAGCACAAAACGCGTACTGGGGCACAGCCGCACCAGTTGGACGACGTCGCGCAGCTGGTCGTGCGTCGCGCACAGGTCGAAGGTCAGTCCCCGCCGTCCGACCTCGCGCACGCCGTCCACGAACGCCGGCTGCACGCAGAACCCGGCCGGCTGCCCTTGGATGTTCTGTCGGACGCCCTTGACCAGCGGTGAGCGCCCCAGCCCCGAGCCCCCAACCCCGAGCCCCGCCGTCAGGTCCGCGAACGCCACGATGCCCGCGATCGTCGGCTCCGTCTCTGCGAGACGCTCGATCATCGCGACCTCGCGCAGTGTTTCGTCGGCGCGGCAGTTGGCTTCCACGAACAGGACCTTCGAGACCGCGACGTTGCCCACCGCCGCCCGATAGTCGGCGGGGAGGAATGCCCGCTTGAGCGCGGGGATCTCGTCGAGCCAAGGATAATGAAGCGTTCCGGGATCCCAGAAGTGCACGTGGGCGTCGACGATCACGGCGCGCTCCACCCGGCGCGCAGCCGGTCGAGCGCGACGGCCAGCACGATGATCGCCCCGATGATGATCTCCTGGATGTAGTTCGGCCAGCCCATCTGTTGGCAGCCGTTGCGCAAGAACGCCATGATCAGCGCGCCGACTACCGATCCGAACACGCTCCCCTCGCCGCCCTGCAGGCTCCCTCCGCCGATCACCACCGCGGCGATCACGTCCAGCTCCGTCCCGATCGCTACGGTGGGATCGCCCTGGCGCAGGCGGGAGAGCTGCATCACGCCGCTGAGCCCGAAGAAGAGTCCTGCCGAGCCGTAGATCGCGAGCTTGAGCCGTTCGGTGGCGATGCCGCACGCGCGCGCCGCCAGCTCGTTGGAGCCGAGCGCGAACACGCGCCGCCCGAAGACGGTGCGTTGCAGCACGGTCGCCGTGAGGACGGCAAGCGCCAGGGTGATCCAGACGCCGGGCGGGAGCACCATCCAGGCTTGGCGTGGAAACGTGACGAGCAGGTCGTTCACCCACGTCGGTGCCACGTTGACCGTCTGCTCGTGCGCCAGCCACTTCGCCACGCCGCGCGCGATGCCGAGCATCCCGAGGGTGGCGATGAAGGGCACCACGCGCAGGCCGGTGATGAGCAAGCCGTTGCCGAGCCCTACCAGTCCCCCGGCAAGCACCGCCGCCGCGACCGCCAGCGACGGAGGCCAACCGGCCCCGATCGCCAGCGCCGCCACCACGCCCGTGAGGGCGATCGTAGCGCCGACCGACAGGTCGATCCCGCCGCCGATGATGATCAACGTCATCCCGATCGCCCCGAGCGCGACGATCACCGTCTGCGTGAGGACGATGCGGAGATTGAATGGCGAGAGATATCGCGCCGGAGCGTCCGTGAGCAGCGCGAACACGGCGATCACGAGCACCAGGGCGAGCGCGGGCCCTAGGCGGGCGACCGTGGAGCGGAGCGCCGACGAGCGGGGCAAGAGCAGCGAGGCCGTGGTCACGCCCTCAGTCCCTCCCAGAGTCCCTGCAGGTACGTCGCGCCCAGGGCGCGGTCGTACAACCCGTAGCCCGGCCGCCCGCGCTCGCCCCAGATCATCCGCCCATGGTCAGGCCGCATCGGTCCGGTGAAGCCCGTGTCGCGCAATGCGGCAAGCACCGCACGCAGATCAACGCCGCCGAGCGCCGAGGGATGCGGCGTCTCGTGAAACTTCCGCTCGCCGGTGATGCGCACGTTGCGGCAGTGTGCAAAATGGATGCGCGCGCCGATTTTCCGAACCATCGCCGGAAGATCGTTCTCGGGGAGGGCCCCGAGCGAGCCGGTGCAGAATGTCACGCCGTTGGCGGGGTGGTCGACGAGCTTCACGAGTCGCTCGAGGTCGGCACCGCGGCAGATGATCCGTGGCAGTCCGAAGATCGGCCACGGTGGATCGTCGGGGTGGATCGCCATGCGCACCCCCGCTTGCTCGGCGACTGGAACGACGCGCTCGAGGAAGTAGGCGAGGTGGTCCCACAGCCGTTCCGCGTGCACCGCGCGGTACGCCTCGCGCAGCCCGCGTAGCTCGACCGCATCATAGGTCGCAGCCCAACCGGGCAGATCGCCGGTCCCGCGCCCGATGTCCATGCGGGCGAGCACCGCATCGTCGTAGGCGAGCGCGGTCGATCCGTCGGGCAGCGGCAGCGCGAGATCGGTGCGCATCCAGTCGAACACGGGCATGAAGTTGTAGCACAACACCGGCACGCCGAGCTCGCCCATGGTTTGGACGCTCTCGCAGTAGTTCGCGATCAGGCGGTCGCGCGTCGGCCGGCCGAGCTTGATGTCTTCGTGGACGGGAATGCTCTCGACGACGGCGAGCCGGAGGCCCGCGGCGTCGATGTCGTCCTGCAGGCGCGTGAGCCGATCCTTCGGCCACCGCTCGCCGACCGGCACGTCGTACAGCGCGCTCACCACTCCGTTCACACCGGGGATTTGACGGATGTGCGCGAGCGGGATCGGGTCCGTGGGTCCGAACCAGCGGAAGGTCATGAACATGGGACGGTCTCCGCCAGCGCGGCCTCGACACCGTCACGTGCCAACACATCCATCCAGCGTGTCGTCGCCGCGGCGAACTCCGGGATCTGCGCCGCCGCGCCGAGCGATTCTAGGGGCGCGTGGGTGAAGGCCAGGTGAGCGGCAGTGGCGAGAGCGAGAAAGGACGGCGGCGGTTTGTCCGTGCCCTGAAGGGCCGGCTCGGCCACTGCGCGCGTCCTGAAGGACGCAATGATCAACGGCACGACTCGGATCCGGAACTTCTCCTCCTGATTCGTGGCGATGACGCGGTACTCGTGCTCGAGCCACGGGTTCGCGAACCGCTCGAGCACCTGGTGCGCGAACGCGCGCGCCTGGTCCACCGGAAGATCAGTCGCGGGGATGATCTCGTCGAACAGGAGCCGTTTCTGGAACGCGCCAAGCAGCGGATGCGTGCTGGCTTCGCGCACGGTGCGAACTCCGGCGAGGAGTGCGAGTGGCACCGTCGCCGTGTGCACCGCGTTGAGCAGACGCAACTTCCGCTCGCGGTAGAACGAGATATCGGGCGCGAACACGACGCTCGCGCTTTCTATCGGAAACACGCTTCGGAGCTCGGCGGGGTCCGCTTCGATGGCCCACAGGGCGTAGGGTTCGGTCACAGTGAGCAGTGCGTCGCGATAGCCGAGCGTCGCTTCGAACGCCGCCTGCTGGTCGGCCGGCGGGGCGGTGACGATGCGGTCGACGAGCGAAGAACAGAATCGCACGCGCGTCTTGAGCCAGTCCCGAAAGGTGTTGTCGTATTTCCTCGCCACCTCGTGAACCATGGCCGCGAGGCGTGGGCCGTTATCTGGCACCAGCTCGGTCGGGATGACGAACACCGGCGGCGCATCTGGTGCGTGTGAGAATCGGGCGTGCAGCGCGTCGGTCAGCCGAGTGGGGAAGGGCGCGTCGATCCGGAACCCGCCTTCCGAGACGTTGCTGATGATCACTTGAATCGACGGATTTGCGGCGGCGTCGGTCGTGTGCGCGCGCGCAATCGCACCGATGAGACCCGCTCGCTCTACGGGCGCCCCGTCCCACAGGCCGCGTTCGACCAACGTGAACAATCCGTCCTGCGCGTTCAGGGCTTTGGCGCGGTGCGCTCCTTCGGGCGTACTCTGCACGACGACGATGCGACCGGCGTTTGCGCCGGCACGGTTCGCCGAGTCGATCGCGGTGTCGCAGAGCGCGCGCAGCAGCATGCCGCTGCCGAATTGGAGCACGCGCTCGGTCAACTGATCGCGGTCGTAGGCGCTCGCGGGCCAAAGCGCAGCGGTGAGGAGGGGAAGCACAGCAGATAAGCTACTTATCCTACGAGCTCTTCCAACCCGGCCGCATGAACGACGTGGAGCTGCTTGTGGTTTGCCTTGATCGACCCGATCGGCTTCATCCCGGCGCAATTCCATGTCTCCCGCAGCAGCAACACGGCGTTCTCGTCAATGTAGTCGATCGTGAGGTCCGGCCCGTCCAGATGCAGTGCCGCAAACCCACAGAATCCCACCGGTTCGCGCACGATCTCGGATAGCTCGTTGGCAATTCGGTCATCGTAGAAGACGAGATTGGTGCGCTGCGCATCCTGCGGCGGCTCGGCGACCTCGATCGGCATGCCGCCGTGGCCGATGCAGCGGCCGCGAATGACCGCACCGCCCGCTGCAACGGGGCCGTAGCCGGCAAAGCGGTGCTCATGGCCCCACATCCAGAGCAAGATGCGGCCGAGATAGGGCGCCAGGTTTTTTGTGAGCGTTCCATAGCCCGGACCAAATGCACTGAACGGCAGATGGTGGGTCAGGACGATGACCGGGCGCCGGTCGCCGGGATCGGCGAACACGACCGATTTCAGCCACTGCAAGATGCGGTCGTCCAGCCGGATCTTGGAGAGCCAGAATTTTTCGAGCAGCGGAAAAATCCCGGAGTAGTATCCGCTATCGAGCCCCACAATGCGCCAGTAGTCGGACTCGACGCAGAAATAGCTCGTCTCTTGTTGCAGAGCCTCCAGTGCCGTGTCGAAGTAGCCTTCCCCACCGGAATACATCTCGTGGTTCGCATTCATCGCGAACGTATGCTGCGTGCCGCGGGGCCAGTCCTCTTCGCCCAGGAACCAGTCCCGATACTCTTGCTCCGTGCCGCTGTAGTAGACGTCGCCCATGTGGATTGTCACGTCGGCCCGTGGCACGAGCGATCGGATTTGATTCGCGACCTTGTAGGCGGGGATCGTCCCGGTGCCCCAGTCGGCCGCCAGCGCGACGGTGGCCTTGTTCGCAATCGGAAAGATCCCGGTGCCGGTGCGGTAGGTTTTGAACTCGTGGCGCCGATGGAGCATCACGCTGATGTAGTGCGTCAACCACGGCCACAGATTTCCCGTCAACAACTGCATCGGATTCTGCGGCGGCGGCTCGCGGTGCGTGCTCCACAGGGACATCCCCGCGGACCTCTTGATCTTGTAGATCGGTGCGATGTCGCGGGGGCCGGTGCTTTGCATTACGACAGTTTAAGCGAGGTTTCGGAGTACTGCTCTCACCTTCTCCGCTTCTTTCACACTGAAATGCACCTCCCGCACCCCGGTCTCCCGGACGAGCCGTGCGACGTTCGTGGCGTCGATGCCGCCCCCGGGCAGAATCCCAATCCGCCCTTTCGCCTGTACGACGAACCGCCGAATCTGCTCCGCGCCCTCGGGCGCCGTTGGCGCGCCGCCGGACGTCAGCACCCGCTCGACGCCGAGGTCGATGAGCCGTTCTAGCGCGTCGGAGGGATCCGGGAAGGCGTCGAATGCACGATGGAACGTTACGGGGAGGGGTCGAGCGGCGGCGATGAGGTCGCGCGTGCGATCGAGGCTCAGGTCTCCTGTCACGATGCCGCGCGCGCCGGCACGCTTGGCTCGAGCGATTTGCTCGAGCATCGTGCGATGCTCGGCATCGGTGTAGACGAAATCGCCCGCGCGGGGACGCACGAGGACGAAGACCGGAATCGGAAGTTGAGCATGAAAGAGGCCCAGGTCGGGAGTCGTACCGCCATGGGCGAGGTCGGTGCACAGCTCGAGGCGGTGGGCGCCCCCTTGGGCAGCCGCCAGCGCGGCGTCGAGCGACTCGACGGCTGCCTCGATGAGAAGGGTCACAGGAGCGAATCTACCCCATGCGCGAGCGCTAAACCCGACTATTATCCATCATATGCCTTTGACCTTCACGCGCGTTCGCACCCCCGTCGGTGAGCTCGTCCTGACCGCTTCTGACACCGCGCTGACCGGAGTCTTCTTCCCGACCTCGCGCCGCGGCCCAGCGCCGACGCACCAGGCGGGTTGGGTCGAAGCCGGCACCGAAGGTCCGGCCGCCGAGATTCTCGCGCGTGCGCGCGCGCAGCTGGAGGAATACTTCTCCCGCAAGCGCACGACGTTCGACTTACCCCTCGAAGCGATGGGGTCGGCGTTCGAGCACCGGGTGTGGAAGGCGCTGCGCCAGATCCCCTACGGCTCGACGACCAGCTACGGCGCGCTCGCCAAACTCCTCGGCGACAAGCACGCCACCCGCGCCGTGGGTCTCGCCAACGGCAAGAATCCGATCCCGATCATCGTGCCCTGCCACCGCGTGGTGGGAGCAAAGGGCGAGCTGACGGGATTCGGTGGGGGATTGGATACGAAGCGGTGGCTGCTGGAACACGAGGGGGCGCTAATGGAGCTGGGCGTGTAGCTCGTCCAAGAAGCCGGTCTGTCCCTTCAGGATCTTCTTCCTCGCCTCATCGAGTCCAAACCACGCCGCGCGATCGATCTCCGGATACTCACGCCCCTTAAACGCGAACGTGTTGCTGCGCACGCGCGCCGGATCGGCCTCGCCCCTCACGGCCCACGCGTGCACCACCTTCCCGCCCGGCTGCTTGAGCGGTTTGAGTGGCGCGAACTCTCCTGACACGGTGAGGCTCGTTTCTTCCGTGAATTCCCGCTTGGCCGCGTCGAGCGGATCCTCGGCAGGCTCGAATTCGCCCTTGGGGATCGACCAGGCTCCGTCGTCTTTGCGTGCCCAGAAGGGGCCGCCAGGATGGACGAGAAAAACTTCGAGCGCCCCGTCTGTGAGGCGGTAGAGTAAGAGTCCAGCGCTGGTTTTTGGCATTGTGCTACTTATGACGGTAGACGATCCTGCCTCTGGTCAAATCGTAAGGCGACAAGGCAAGCGTCACCCGATCTCCCGCGAGCACGCGAATCCGAAACTTGCGCATTTTGCCAGCAATCGTCGCCAGCACGGAATGGCCATTGACGAGCGTCACGCGGAACGTGGAATTGCGGAGCAGCTCCGCGACCGTTCCCTCGATTTCCAACGGCACTTCTTTGGTCATGGCGTAGGATCCTCGCGCTTAGGCTCATCGCGTTTTCCGGTGCGGCGCTCCACAAAGGCGCGGTGCCCACAGGCACAGTGCTCCATCATACGGCCGTTGCGGTCGGTGCGGAACTCGAGATACTCGGCGCACGTGGGACAGCGTGCCGGCCCGCGGTCCGGAACGAGCGGGCTTCGCGCGGCGGAACGGTTGCTGCTAATTGCGGGACGCCGATCGAATGCGATGGAGTCCGTGAAGCCCGGTCTCCGCATTTTCGGGCGCTGGGCCGTACACGGTTGCCTCACCACAGACGCACATACCGCTGTGCGGAACGACCGGGGGCGCCGGATTCGGCGCCTCCCGGTACGTCGTCCCTGCTGGATTCCCAATGAACCCGCCACAACGATGACAGTGAATCTCCAGCATGAACACTCCTTCGCTTAGCGGGTCACCGGCTGACTCTGATTCGAATTCTGCGACGCGATCTTGTGGAACGTGGAGTTCGAGACCTCGTAGCTGTCTACCTCGGGCGTTCCATCGACCAGCCGCTCCAGCGTCTGCAGCACGGCGGGATAGGTGTCACGGCTGTAGGCCTCCGCATTCTCTTTCTTGTCCCACAGGCTGATCGCGACGGCTTCGTTGCCATCGGCGGCGAGAAAGGTAATCTCGTCCTTGAAGCCGGACTGCTTGCGCAGCATCGGCAGGACTTCGTTCTCGAGCGTGCGGGTGAAGTCGGGGCCTTTGTCGGCCTTGAGATGCAGCGTGACGTTGCGTGCGTAC
>Ga0193723_1001121_pt1 | contig 10373 bp, 6 predicted proteins | sample H2m2metaG_FD_143042 | JGI IMG/M metagenome (GOLD analysis project Ga0193723, IMG submission 143042) | Soil microbial communities from a riparian zone of the East river system, Colorado, United States - H2m2 | ecosystem: Environmental > Terrestrial > Soil > Riparian zone | place: USA: East River... | reverse complement strand
CATCCGGTTCGGGCAAATCGACCTTTGCAAAGTCACGCTTTAAGCCGTTCGAGACTTTGTCATCCGACTTTTGCAGGGGCTTGGTATCCAACGAGGAGAATGATCAGAGCGCAACGAATGCTGCGTTCGCGACGCTGCATTTTATTGCTTCTCAACGCCTCGAGCGCGGTTTGCTCACTGTAGTTGATGCGACGAACGTCCAGCCTGAGGCGCGGAAGCCGCTGGTCGAGCTGGCTCGCAAGTATCATGTGCTTCCGGTCGCGATCGTGTTCGACCTTCCGGAGCGCCTATGTCAGGACCGGAACGCAAACCGTCCTGACCGGGCGTTTGGGCCGCACGTGGTGCGTAACCAAAACAGTCAGCTCCGTCGCTCACTGAGGAATCTTCAGCGCGAGGGATTCCGGCACGTGTACGTTCTGCGTTCAGTCGAGGAAGTCGATGCGGCGGTCGTCGAACGTCAGCCTCTTTGGAACAATAGGCGGACTGAGCATGGGCCCTTCGACATTATCGGTGACGTTCATGGATGCGCTGAGGAATTAGAGACGCTTCTTTCCACTCTCGGGTACGAGCGCAACGAGCAAGGCGTATGGAGTCACGCGACCCGGAAGGCTGTGTTCCTCGGAGATCTTGTCGATCGAGGGCCGCGCATCCCGGACACGTTGCGCATCGTGATGCGCATGGTGGAAGCAGGGCAAGCATTCGCGGTTCCTGGCAACCATGACGTGAAACTGATGCGGAAGCTGGGCGGGCGCGATGTGCAAATCACGCATGGCCTACAGGACTCACTCAACCAACTCGAGAATCAGACACCCGAGTTCCGCTCTCAGGTCGCCGATTTCATCGACTCGCTCGTCAGCCACTACGTGTTCGACGACGGGAAGCTTGTGGTCGCGCACGCGGGAATGAAGCAGGAGATGCAGGGTAGAGGCTCGGGCAAGGTGCGCGACTTCGCGATGTATGGCGAAACCACGGGTGAGACGGACGAGTTCGGTCTACCTATCCGGTACAACTGGGCCGCCGAATATCGTGGTCAGGCAATGGTTGTGTACGGGCACACTCCAGTGCCGGAACCTGAATGGTTGAATCGGACAATCAACATCGACACGGGCTGCGTATTCGGAGGCCGTCTCACGGCACTGCGTTACCCGGAGAGGGAGCTTATTTCGATCGCAGCTCAAAGCACCTACGCCGAGCCGGTTCGACCTTTTCTCCCGGAAGGAACTGGCGCGGCTGCTCTGACCACACAGCAGCAGCTCGACGATGTGCTCGATCTTTCTGATGTGCGCGGCAAGCGCATCATCGGGACGCGACTCCACGGTAATGTCACGATTCGCGAAGAAAACGGCATCGCGGCGCTCGAGATCATGAGTCGATTCGCCACAAATCCGAAGTGGCTCGTTTACCTGCCTCCAACCATGTCGCCGTCGGAAACGACCAAGGAAGAAGGCCTCCTGGAGCACCCAAAGGAAGCGTTTGAGTATTTCCGTCACAACGCGGTGCCGAAAGTCGTGTGCGAAGAGAAGCACATGGGTTCGCGTGCAGTCGTGGCTGTGTGTCAGGATGAGTCAGCTGCCCAGAAACGTTTTGGCGTTCCCACAGGCGAAGTCGGTGCAGTCTACACGCGCACCGGGCGTCGGTTCTTCGATGATTTAAAGGTGGAGCGAGAACTCCTCAACATCCTTAGGGACTCGCTAAGCCGCAGTGGGTTTTGGGAAAAGCTCAACACCGACTGGGCGATCATCGACTGCGAGCTGATGCCTTGGTCGGCGAAAGCCCAGGAACTGATCCAACAACAGTACGCATCAGTAGGCGCGGCCGCTCGCGCCGCATTGCCCGACGCGGTGGCCGCTTTGCAGACTGCCGCCGAACGCGGGATGGAGGTAGTCGCCCTCGCTGCCCGGTATCAGGAGCGCTTGGCTCTGGGTACGCTCTACGAAGCAGCCTACCGCCGGTATGCGTGGCCGGTAGAATCCGTGAGTGATCTGAAGCTCGCGCCGTTCCATGTGCTCGCAACTCAAGGTGCGGTTCACACCGATAAGGACCATGTCTGGCACATGGAGACGATCGCAGAGGTGTGTCGAGCGGGCAGTGAAGTTCTTTTCCAGACACCGTTCAGGGTTGTGGACGTAACAGATCCATCTAGCCAGGCCGATGCGATTCGCTGGTGGGAGGAGCTGACCGGTCGCGGTGGTGAGGGTATGGTGGTTAAACCGCTGACCTTCGTCGCACGTGGCAGGCGAGGGCTTGTTCAGCCTGCAGTTAAATGTCGGGGCCGGGAATATCTGCGCATCATTTACGGCCCCGAATACACGCTGCCTGAAAATCTCGAGCGACTCCGCCAGCGCGGCCTTTCAACAAAACGCTCCCTGGCTTTGCGAGAGTTTTCTCTCGGCGTCGAGGCCCTCGAGCGTTTCGTGCGGAATGAACCGCTGCGACGCGTCCACGAATGCGTCTTCGGCGTACTAGCTCTCGAAAGCGAGCCCGTGGATCCGCGCTTGTAGGCTCTACCCTGCTGGACTATTGCTGGACACCGCAGCCGGATCGCGAATAACACCACGCATCACAGTTAAACCCATCACAGTAAACGGAGTGATGCGGTAAGCCCTTGCTGCATCAGTACGTGGCCAACCTCTAGAGAACTCATCAGAATTGGCTCAAACAGCCATTTTTCAGACTGTTAATCACCGGGTCGGGGGTTCGAGTCCCTCCTCCGGAGCTGTTGTTATTCAAAGGGTTAGTGATTGGAGCAAAACGGGTTAACCCTCGCGGCTAGCCCGTTTTGCTTTGTCGTATTGTCGCTAGCCCTTCTTCCCGAACGCGCTGAACAAGTCGATCGGTAACGGCAGAAACGTGGTCGTGCTGTGTTCGTTCGCAATCTCGCGCATGGTCTGCAGATACCGCAATTGCAGCGCGATCGGCTCTTTCGAGATCATCGACGCCGCTTGGACCATCTTTTCAGCGGCCTCAAATTCGCCTTCCGCGTTCACAACCTTCGCGCGACGTTCGCGTTCGGCTTCGGCCTGCTTGGCCATCGCGCGTTTCATGCTTTCGGGCAGCGAAACATCTTTGACTTCGACGGCTGTGACCTTGATGCCCCACGGCTCGGTCTGCCGATCGATGATCTCCTGCAACTTCTTGTTGATCACGTCGCGTTGCGACAGCAGATCGTCCAGCGTGGCTTGGCCCAGCACGCTACGCAGCGTCGTTTGGGCGATGAGCGACGTCGCTTTCAAGAAATCCTCCACTTTCACCACGGCGTCCGACGGATTGACGATGCGAAAATAGACGACCGCGTCCACGGTGGCCGGCACGTTGTCTCGGGTCATGATTTCCTGCTGTGCCACGCCGATGGTGACGATACGCAAGTCCATTCTCACCATCTTGTCGACGATGGGAATGAGAAAGATGAGGCCTGGCCCCTTCGCATCCAGCAGTTTCCCAAGCCGGAAAATCACGCCGCGCTCGTATTCACGCAGAATCCGGACGGCCAGCGGCAACACGAAGACGGCCAAGACGACCAGAATCACCGCGGCCGGACCGAGGCTCATCGCCGCACTTACAAGTTCTCCCATGATCTCACCGTTCTAGGTTGTGGGTTTGACGTTCAGGGTTAGCCCCTTGATGCCGGTTACTTCCACCGGTTGCCCGGGTTCGATGGGTGTTTCACTCACGGCATTCCAGCGTTCGCCTTCGATGTATACCTGGCCGCCTCGAGAATCAGTCCGCGAGAGCGCGAACACCCGCTTGCCGATCATCGTTTCCGTCCCGGCGCGAACCGGCTTGAATTGCGCGCGAATCCCCGTGCCCACTGCAAAGATGAAGAACGCCGCGGTGATAACCGTCGCCGGGATGATCCACGCCAGAGACAACCCGAAACCGGGCGCGGCGTGGTTGAACAGCATCAATGCGCCGAGGAAAAACGACACGACGCCGCCCGCGGTCAACACACCGTGCGTCGGCGCAAAGATATCAATGACGAAAAGCGCGATCGCCAGGCCGATCAGCGCCAGCCCGGCGACGTTCACCGGCAGCGTCGCCGACATGAACAGAAACAGGATCACCGCGATTGCGCCGACCACGCCCGGGAGGATTGCACCGGGGCTGGTCAATTCGCCGATCATGCCGTACATGGCGATTAGCAGGAGCACGAACATCACCTCGGGCCGCCAGATCAGTTGAAATACGCGTTCGCCCACGCTCATCGGGATCTCCACGATTTTCGCGTTCGCAGTCTGGAGTGTTCTGCCGCCGGTGGTGCGCCCGTCGAGTTTCTTCAGCAAGTCCGGGACGTCGTCCGCGATGAGATCGATGACATTGGCCTTGAGGGCTTTTTGGGCGGTGGTCGCAACGCTTTGGAGCACGGCGGATTTCGCCCACTCGACGTTGCGATGACGCTTATCCGCGATGGATTCGATGAAGCTGGAGGTGTAGTTCTCCATCTTCTTTCTCATCACTTCGTTGGTGCTATCCGCCCCGCCCCCGGTTCCGAATGCGATCGGATGCGCCGCGCCGATGATCGTATTCGGCGCCATTGCAGCGATATCCGCCGCCAAGGTGATGAAAACGCCGGCGCTGCCGGCGCTCGCTCCTGACGGCGACACGTAGACGACCACGGGCACTTTCGAGGCGTAGAACGTCTGCACGATATCCTTGGTGGATTCGAGTAGCCCACCGGGCGTGTCGAGCTCGATGATGAGGCACTGATCGTGCTGCTCGGCCGCCGCATCGATCGCGCGGGCCACGTAATTTGCCGTGGCCGGGCCGATCGCGCCGTCGATCCTGATCAGCCCGACTTGCGCGAGTCCAGGCGCCGCCGTGCCGACAACCGAACCGGCTATTGCGAGAGGAATCCACCGCTTCAGCATCCCCGGCTCCAATTCAAGGCACTCGATGGCGCGGCCGCTGCTGACGACCTGCGCTCACCGGCGCGGGGGTGAATTAACAATGCAGCATGCCAGCGCCGCCATCAATGGGAGCTGTTGAGAGTTGTCTTCAGAAAATGCAGCGGGTCGGCCTCGCGCCGGCCCGTTTTGCATTTTAACGGCGACGTGTTCGATCGAGTGCTGCTTTCAGCCCACGCGCTAGCTTCGGAACGTCGTCGATCGCCCAGAAGTGCATGAAGAATAGCCGCGGCTCTTCGCCGATCATGTGGCTGTGAAGCGCCGTCACCTGAATACCGGCTTCGCTCAGCGCCCAGATCACCGAGTTCACTTCCCGACCCAGTAGAACGAAATCACCCGTGATGGCGGCTTTGCCCGCTCCAGTCGACTGGAAATTGATGGCGGTCGCGATGCCCATTGCCGCCGGAATTTCGATCTTGTCGAACTTGATCTTCTCGCGCCGCGGGATGCTTAGCTGATACACGCCGCCGTTCACCTTTCCTCGCACGCCGATGATCGTCGCGATCGCGGCCGTGTCGAGGTCGAGCGCAGCAGCAGGAACGGCAGCCGCAGGCGCCAGCGGCGTCTTCGTGAACTCGAGTGCCGCTCGCACCGCGCGCGCAATCCTCCCGGGATTTCCGATCGCACGAATGTGCATGTACATCACGTGCGGCGACTCTTCGACCAGATGATTGTGTAGCGCTGTCTGCTCGATTCCGTTCTGCTGCAGACTCGCCATCACCGACTCCACTTCGTCGTCCAGCAGCACCAGGTCGCCCATCGCCATCGCGTGATCGCCGATTCGCTGGAACGCGACCCATGATCCGAGCGCGAAGGCCGGCTTGAGTGTCACTCCATGCAGGACCACGCTTAAATCGCTGCGTGGAAAGCCGAACCTGACGACGTCGCCCGGATTTGGCGTGCCCGTTCTCCCAAGCGCGTCCTCGACGACTTTCCAGTACCGCGCCGATGAGGGCGATATGCGCTGTGCCGCGGCGCTTCCGGCAAGAGCGAGGATGCTTCCGCTCAGAATCAGGAGCGTACGAATGCGTGTTGCGACAATCATCTTGCCTCACCTCTGGAGTGTTACCGCGCCGTCATCGGACGCTGCAGTTTTGTGACCCTCAACGGCCCTTCCCTTGCAAAAGCGATGTACGTCCCCACTCACGACGAGGGGCACCCACCCAAGTACTCGCAGGGAGCATAACCATGATAACAAAAACTACTCTCAAGGGCCTCGCACTCGCATGTGCGCTTGGCGTCGGCGCGGCATGCGCGGGTGTCAAGAAGACGACTACAGACGTCAATCCCCGGATGAATCGCGCGCCCACGTGCGCCGCGGCAATCGCGGTGTACAACAGCCGCGCGGACGTACCGTACGACTACTACGAGCTCGCCTGGATCGAAGCCTCGGGCAACTCGGTGTGGACCACGGACAATCAGCTCCAGCAGCAGATTCGCAATGGAGCCGCAAAGGTCGGCGCCAACGCCATCATCGTGAATCCCGTCACGCAGTCCAAGAGCGGAGTAAAGGTGCTCGGCGAAGTGATCGGTACGAAGTCGGCGACGCAAAAGGCAACCGCTCTCGCCATCTACATGCCTGGCGACGCGGCGCGCGTCAGAAGCGCCTGCGGCCAGTAGCGTTTCAGGTGTACAGTGGAAGAAACGGGTCGGCGAATTGCCGACCCGTTTTTTTTCTTACCTCAGCTCCGCCTGACCAGCGTCGGTCGGCTTGGTCGCGCTCGTAGGCTGGCGCTTTTCGGAGTCGACGGGCTTCCCCGATGCGTTCGCCATTCTCCGAACGTACTCGCGAGGCGAGGTCATTCGCATTGGAAACTTCTCGAAGGGCGGGTTCATTCCCGAACCAAGCCCGCGTGCCACTCCCAGCATCAGAGCCGCGAACGTCTCATCCCATGGATTCTCGGCCGCGCTCCGTTGAGACTCGAGCAGCTCCTCCGGAACCTCGATGACGGTGAATGTCTTGCCATATGCCTCCTCGAAGAGCCGCACGGCGTCGCGCTGGCTCACCTCGTCCGGGCCTCCGAACGGAATCGTCGCGTTTATGGCCGCAGGGCTCGTGAGCGATTGTACCGCAAGCTCCGCAACGTCGGACACGGCGATGTACCGGAGTTTCTCGGTTCCTTTTCCGTAGACTTTGGCGGTTCCGGCCACCGTATCCGCGAACAGCATTGGACCGAGCCAGATCTCCTGGAACAGTCCGGGCTGGAGGATCGTGAAGTCGAGACCACTTTGCTTCAGGTGTTCTTCCACGTGATGCTTCGCACGAGGGAGCGGGGCATCCGGCGTTTGACTCGTGTCGAACGAGATGAAGATGAACTTGCTCGCGCCCGCGTTCTTCGCGGAATCGATCAGCGACCTGTTGCCCTGATCGTCGGTCGCCTCGAACGAATCGCCCGGCTGCGACGTGAGAATTGTCGTGACAGTCGAGATGACGGCGCTGACGCCGGCACAAGCGGCAGCCAGCGTCTGCGGGTCCTTCAGGTCGGCGCGCACGATTTCCGCTCCCGCGTTCTGCAACGCCTCGACCTTTTCGGGTGACGACGTGGCGCGAACCATTGCGCGAACGTCCCCGCCGCGCGCAACGAGTCGACGAACGATCTCCGAGCCCAGGACCCCAGTGGCACCAGCGACGAGAATCATGACAACCTCCGCGTGAAGGATCGGCATTTTGAAGATGCAGGGCGCCGATCGAACCGGCAATCGGGTGTGAGATTTGCCCTGACGAACACCTCTCCTTCTCCCTCCCCGCACCGGTGATCGCGCCATGAGAACGACGCTTCTGTTCACTGCCTCTCTGCTCGCTGCCTCCGCCCACGCTCAGAACAGGCTGCCACCCGGCATGCGTCCTCCCGGATGCACGGCGGGACTTCAGCTTCCGACCGGTTTCTGCGCCACGGTTTTCGCTCAGGGCGTGCCCGGGGCACGGCACATCGTGGTCGCGCCCAACGGGGACGTCTTCGTGAACACGGACGCTGCCCGCGGAGGCGGAACCGGCGGGATTGTCGCCCTTCGCGACACCAATCAGGACGGAAAGTCCGACGTCCAGCAGCGCTTTGGAGCCACCGGTGGAACCGGGATCGCGCTCCACGAGAACTATCTCTACGCCACTTCCGGTAACTCGATAGTTCGCTATCGGATCGCGACGGGCTCCCTGACGTCGACCGGCAAGCCGGACACGATCGTCACCGGTCTCCCGATGTCAGGCTCGCATCACTCCCACAATTTCGTTCTGAATGGCCGCACGCTTTACGTCAACATTGGCTCCGCCTCCAACGCGTGCCAGCAGCGGGATCGTCAGACTGAATCTCGCGGCAACAACCCCTGCACCGAGCTGCAGACGCGCGCGGGCATCTGGCAGTTCGATGCGAGCCGGCTGCGCCAGCGGCCAACCGACGGCGGCCGTTTCGCCACGGGCCTTAGAAACTCGGTCGCGCTCGCGCGCAATCCGTTCGACGGCGGCCTCTACGCAACCGTCCACGGACGCGACCAGCTCCACGACAACTGGCCCAATCTCTTTACGGTCGAGAAGAGCGCCGAAAACCCCGGCGAGCAGCTGGTTCGGGTCGATCGCGGAGCCGACTACGGCTGGCCGTATTGCTACCACGACGTCGACCGCCGCTCTCTCGTGCTCGCTCCCGAGTACGGCGGCGATGGCCAGCGAACCGGGCAGTGCTCGAGCAAAACCCAGGCGTTGATGGCTTTCCCCGGACACTGGGCGCCGGACGGTATGCTCTTCTATACGGGCGGACAGTTCCCACCCGAGTACCGGGGAGGAGCATTCGTTGCGTTCCACGGGTCATGGAACCGCGCACCGCTTCCGCAGGCAGGATTCCGGGTCGCTTTCGCACCGTTTCGCTTGAACCGCCTGATCGGATCCTTCACTACCTTCGCCGATGGGTTCAATCCCACCCCGGCGACCGGTAGGGGCGGTGCCGGGACCCACAGGCCGGTAGGTTTGGCCCAAGGCCCCGACGGCTCGCTCTACATCACCGATGACACTGGCGGTACGATCTGGAAGGTTTCTTACCGCCCAAACCCGCGCTAAGCCCTGATTTCGGGGGATTAAGGCCCAGGTGAGCCCGGAAATCATTGCGCCCAAAGGCGATTGGTGAGAGAATGAGAGGCAACTTGATCTCTCCTTCCGTAGTGACCCGACCCTTTAAGCCCCTTGGCAACCTCTTTAAGCGGATCATGGGGGGCCCTCGGTCGCGGCCACCAATCCCCTCGCAAGCCCGCCAGAACGGGTCTGACACCGAAAGACGCCTGAGCTTCATGCTCGAATCGGTGCCGGTCAACCTGTGGTCGACCGATGCCAGGCTCAACATCACCTTCTCTCAGGGCGCCGGTCTCCACCTCATCGGCACGAGTGCCAGCGAGCAGGTGGGAATGACGCTCTACGAAGTGCTGAAGACCCGCGACCCGGGGTTCACTCCGCTCGCCGCCCACCTCAGGGCGCTCCAGGGCGAGCTCGTTCGCTACGAGGTGGATTGGCGCGGACGATCGTTCGAGACCCGCGTCGAGCCGCTGCGCTCGGCGGACGGACACATCTCGGGCACCGTTGGAATAGCCATCGACATCACCGACCGCAAATCGCTGTATGATGCTCTGCAGACGCAGAGCGTCTACTTCGCCGCGCTCTTCGAGAACGCGCCGGAAGCGATCGCGGTGCTCGACGAGAAGGACTACATCATCCGCATCAACCGCCAGTTCACGACTTTGTTCGGCTACGCCGATGGAGAGGTCACCGGCAAGAACATCAACGATCTCATCGTACCGGGCGAGCTAGTCGATGAGGGCGAGAAGCTCACCGCCAAGGTGGCCTCGGGAGAGAACGTCAGCGCGGAGTCGCTACGCCGTCACAAGGACGGACATACGTTCTGGGTCTCCATCGCGGCGACGCCCTTTCACGTCGGCGAAGAACCCACCAGGGTCTACGCGATGTACCACGACATCTCGGACAGGAAGCGGGCCGAGGAGGATCTCAAAAAGCTTCTCCTCGTCGACGAGCTCACAGGACTTCCGAATCGCCGGGGCTTCATCACCCTGTCGGAGCAGGCGCTCAAGGTTGCGACACGCATGCAGCGCGATGTGTTGATGATCTTCATCGACGTGGATCACCTCAAGCATATCAACGATACATGGGGGCATCTGGCCGGCGATCGTGCTCTGATCGACACGGCAAGGGTACTCCAGGAGAGCTGCCGCGAAGCCGACATCGTTGCGCGCCTCGGCGGTGACGAATTCGTTGCCCTCATGAGCGTCGATTCGGACCAGACCGCCCAGCTCATCTCCGAGCGCATCCAGGCGCGCGTCGAGACCCACAATCGCGAGACCCAGCGCGGTTACCCGCTTTCGCTCAGTGTCGGAGCTACGAGGTCGAGAGCCGAAGGAACGATGCTGGCGGATCTACTGGCGCAGGCAGATACCGCGCTCTACGAGCAGAAGCGAGGGCGACCCCGCAGTCACGCGATT
>Ga0193723_1001119_pt1 | contig 10380 bp, 7 predicted proteins | sample H2m2metaG_FD_143042 | JGI IMG/M metagenome (GOLD analysis project Ga0193723, IMG submission 143042) | Soil microbial communities from a riparian zone of the East river system, Colorado, United States - H2m2 | ecosystem: Environmental > Terrestrial > Soil > Riparian zone | place: USA: East River... | reverse complement strand
GATCGATCGCGTTCGTCCACTGGACTGACAATTGGCCCAGCTAGACCGTTTTCTCAATATTCTCGTCTCCAACAACGCCACCGCGCTCATCATGTCGGAAGGCGATGTCGCGACTGTAACCATAAAAGACTCGGCGCGCCCGGTGATGAAGCAAGCGCTCACCAGCGCCCAGATCCTCACGCTCGTGCGCGAGATCGCGCCGACCGACACGCCGCATGCCCTGGATGCACAAGGTGGAGTGCGGTTCGAGTACACATCCGCCGACGGGACTTTCGACGTCGCGTTGACGCAAAACGGGAAGATTTCCGCGCGCATCGAGCCAAGAAGCGCTGCGTCCAACGGAACGCGTCCAGCGACTAACGGGACTCAGCCGAAGACTGAAGCTCCGAAGGCCGAAGCTCGGAGAACGGAGCCGTCGAAAGCGGAGCCTTCTCTCGGGACGGTAGCACTGGAAGCTTCGAAAGTAGAAGCTCCGCGAGCTGCTGTCACTGGCAATCGCGCGCTGGACCGGCTCGAGGACTTGCTGCGCATTCTGGTGGGCAACAAAGCGTCGGATCTCCATCTGCGCGCGGGCTCGCCACCGATGCTTCGCGCCAGCGGCGAGATCGAGCCGATTTCCAATCAGGCGATCCTCTCGTCTGACGACATCGAAGCGATGCTCGCGTCGGTGATGCTCGAGCACAGCCGCGCCGAATTCAAGCAGCTGAACGACAGCGACTTTGCGTACGAGATCCCCGGCCTGGCGCGCTTCCGCTGCAACGCGTTGCGCGACCGAAAGGGAGCAGGCGCGGTCTTCCGCGCGATTCCGGCGGCCGTCGTCACCGTCGAGCAAATGGGGCTGTCACAGGAAGTTCAGCGACTCTGTCACCTGACCAAGGGACTCGTTCTCCTCACGGGCCCCACGGGATCGGGAAAGTCCACAACTCTGTGCGCGCTGATCGACCTCGTGAATCGCACTCGTTCGGATCACATCATCACCATCGAGGACCCGATCGAGTTCGTCCACGAGAGCAAGAAGTGCCTGATCACTCAGCGGCACGTGGGCGTTCACACGTCTTCGTTCAAGCACGCGCTGCGCGCGGCGCTTCGCGAGGACCCGGATATCGTCCTCGTCGGTGAGCTGCGCGACCTCGAGACCGTCTCGATGGCGATCGAGACCGCGGAAACCGGCCACCTCGTGTTCGGTACGGTTCACACGTCGACGGCCGTAAGTACGGTCGACCGCGTGATCGACCAGTTTCCTCCGGACAGACAGGCCCAGATCCGCGTCATGCTTTCCGAGTCACTCAAGGGAGTGATCTCGCAGGTGTTGTGCAAGAAGATCGGCGGCGGCCGCGTTGCCGCGCGCGAGATCATGCTCTCGACTCCGTCGGTGTCGAACCTCATTCGCGAAGGCAAGACCTTCCAGCTGCCGTCGGTGCTCCAGACGTCGCGCCGGCTGGGAATGGTGACGATGAACGACGCTCTGATCGAGCTCGTGGAATCGAATCAGGTCGAGCCCCAGGAAGCATATCTCAAGGCGACCGACAAGGTCGGCATCATCAACATGCTGAAGCAGCGCGGGAAGGACGTCAGCTTCGCCGATGCGGACGACGCAAGAGCGGCGGCGGCTTCGTCTACCGACGGCGCGCCGGCGAAGGCTGGCAAGGCCGCGGCGGGGAGATAAACTGCAACTGAAGACTACCGGGTGAGGGCACCCGGCGGGCCCGCTAACGGCTGCGGGCCAGCTAAAACGCATCTAGATGCAGCCCGAAGCCACCCGCGGGTCAGCCGACAGCCGTCACCCGGTAGTCTTCAGTGGTAGTTAGAGTTCCTCACTCCATAATGTGCTGCGCGCTCCCGGAGGCCCTAGCGTGCCGAACGAGTAGCAGCAGCGGAATGAGAGCCAGGATCAGCGCCGCGCTCAGGACGTAGATCCTGCTGTATGCGATCACGCTGGCCTGCCCCATCAACTCCCGGTCGAGAATGGTGAGTGCCTGCCGGCGTGCCGTCCACGCATCGGCTCCCCGGGCAACCATTCCGCGAGTAAGCATGTCGAGCCGGGCAAGCGTGCCTGGATCGCCAGTTGTCAGGTGCTCGGAGAGGATGGCGCGGAATTGGGCGGTGTAGTGCGCCAGTAGCGTCGCGATCGCGGCGATGCCGAGCGAGCCGCCCAACTGCCGGAAGAAGTTGTACAATCCGCTTCCCTGACCCAGCTCGCGCACGTCCAGCTCCGCCAGCGTAATTGTCGTGAGCGGAACGAACATCATTCCCAGTCCCAGACCGCGCATGATGAGCGGCAGGAAGAAGTCGCTGCTACCACTCTCACCGGTTATTCGCGAGAGCTTGATCATGGCTCCGGCGAAGAGCAGCGCTCCAATGGCGATCAGGATGCGCGCGTCAAACTTGTTGGTGAGCCGGCCGACGATCGCCATCGAAACCGCCGTCGCAAACGCGCCCGGCAACAAGAGAATGCCCGTCTGTTCCGCGGTCATTCTCAGGTTGCCCTGCAGAAAAACGGGAAGAGTAAACACCGAGGCGAACAGCCCGACTCCCATCACAACGCCAAGAAGGGTTCCGACCCACATCTGGCGGTGACGCAGGACGCGGAAGTCTATCACCGGTTGATCGGTGGTGAGCTCCCGCCAAACTAGCGCCGCACCGGCCACAACTGCCGTGACCGCCAGCGTAATCATGAATCGCGACTCGAACCAGTCGTCGCGCTGGCCGTACTCGAGGAGGTACTGCAGGGAACCTACGCACATCACTAGGAGAGCAATTCCGATGTAGTCGATCGACGAGGGACGTCGCTGGTACTCCGGGTCGTGCACGTACCCGATGATCATTGAGGCGGCGAGAATCCCGACGGGTATGTTGATGTAAAAGATCCACGGCCAGCCGTAGTTGTCGGTGAGCCAACCACCCAGCGTAGGACCGATCGTCGGACCGACCATGACACCAAGCCCGAACAGCGCCATGGCGGTGCCAGCTTCCTTTTTCGGAAACGATTCGAACAACACCGCCTGCGAGACGGTCATCAGCGCGCCGCCGCCCAGTCCCTGAATGATTCTCCAGAACACCAGGGCGGCGAGGGAGTGAGACGCTCCGCAGAGCAGGCTCGCGACCGTGAAGATGATGATCGAGCCAACGAAGTACCGCTTGCGTCCGAAGAACTCGCCGAGCCAGCCCGTGAGCGGAATGATGATGACGCTGGCGAGTATGTATCCGGTGGAGACCCAGGCGATCTCGTCGAGGCTCGCGCCGAGGTTGCCCATCATGTCCGGGAGGGCGACGTTGACGATCGAGCTGTCGATGACCTGCATCAGCGCCGCAAGCACCACGGCGAAAGCAATCAGGTACTTGTGCTCGACGCCTTCTGGTGGCGACGCTAGCGGCTCGGTGAGCGGCTCGTCGGACTCGGCCGCACCCGCTTCAATCCTGGCAACAGTCATGGGTCACGGGATCACACGCAAAACCCCGTCCCACAACTCTAGATCACGGAGCCCGCTCGGCCGAATCCAGTCGTGCTTGACGAGCCGTTGCGGAATCCGCCGACGTCATGGCTCTCTTCACCGCCTTGGCGCCCGGAATCGTTGACGCCCCGAGAATGCTGTCCTTCTCGCGCTGGGTGAGGTCGCGTTTGGTCTCAGTCTCGCCCTTGCTGCAGGCGGTCGCACCTACCGCGACCGCTGCTATCACGAATCCGAGTCTGCGTAGCGACACAAGAAGCCTCCGGTCAAATAAGGGTATTCCCCGAGAGAAACAACAACTGCTCTGCCACCCGCTTCCCGCTCTACGCTTCCCGCTTTTCGCTAAAACCGACAGACAGTCTGTCAATCGGCTCGAGCGAACAGCGCGTAGCGAACAGCGGGCGGCGGGCAGCAGCGCAGTCTCTTACACAGGCGCACCAGTCGGCCCTCCTGCCGACGCTGACTGCGCGCCTCCCGCACGCGGTTTGAATAGCAATGCGAAGAGGATGAACACCACCAAGGCACCGACGGACGGAACCAGCCAGATCGTGTGCCAATCGTGGGTCACCTTCAGGCACTCGTGCGCAGCGGCAGCCGCGTCGCTGCACGCCTCATTCGGGACGGCGTACCGATTCACAACCCTGCCGGAAACGGTTGCACCAATGAAGTATCCAAGCCCGTTGGTGACAAAGTTGATCAGCCCCTGCGCGGCGGCGCGGATCTTCTCACCCGCGCGCTGATCGGTGTAAATCTGCCCGGCGACGAAGAAGAAATCGTAGCAGACGCCGTGCAGCAGAATGCCGAGGTAGATGAGAGCCATCACGGGCCCCACCGCGCCCATTCCGAACGCCAAATACCGAATTGCCCACGCCGCCATGCCGACGAGCATGATGACCTTGATGCCAAACTTCCGCAGAGCGAATGGCAGCATCAGCATGAAGAATATCTCGGACCACTGCCCAAACGTCTGGATGAAGGCCGGATTGGGCGCCCTGACTTCGTTGAGGAATGGATTTGCGAAGGTGTAGTAGAACTGGAGCGGAATACAAAGGAGGAACGATCCCGCCACGAAGATGAAGAAGTCGCGCTGCTTGAGCAGTGCCAGCGCGTCGAGACCAAGCGCATCGTGCACGCTGAAGCTCGAGCCTGCCGCTTTCGGCGGAGTGTGCGGGAGCGCGAGCGAGTAGGCGGCCATGACTATGGATGCGCCGGCAGCGAGTCGCATCGGCAGAACGAGCGCGTCGGCGTGAAACACCGCTCCTACCAGAGTTCCCGCGACGATCCAACCGATAGTTCCAAGAACTCGAATGAAGGGGAAATCACGACCGGGATCGCGCACGTGGTGAAAGGAAATAGAGTTGGTGAGCGACAGCGTCGGCATGTAGCAAAGCGCGTACAGAATGAGAAGCGGGTAGAAGCTCCCGAACGTCGTCTGCAGCGAGACGAGATACATCACGACACCGCCGATCAGGTGCAGCAAGGCAAGAAGCTTCTCGCTCGAGAAGTATCGGTCGGCGATCACACCCATGAAAAATGGGGACACGAGGGCGGCGATCGCGGTCGCTCCGTAGGCCCAGCCAATCTGCCGGTCGGTGAAGTGCAGCGTCTGTCCCAGATACGTTCCCATCGTGACGAACCACACCCCCCAGATGAAGTACTGGAGGAACATCATGGCTGAGAGCCGCACGCGGACGCTCATTTGATCTCCCGAATTCGGACGTTGCGAATGGACAGCATGCCATCGTGGTCGCCCTGTATGGCGATGTAACCATGCTTGGCCCGACCATAGTTCGGGTAGGCGACGAACTTGCTCGCCTTGACCTTGGCTTCCCAATCCGGGCTGCCGATCTCGTACTCGAGCAACTTTTGCCCGTTCAGCCAGTGCTGCACCGTGTTCCCGTTGACGACGATCAAGGTGGAGTTCCACTGGTCAGCGGGCTTGACGACTCCGGCGGGCGACGGGTAGAGCCCGTAGTCCGCGCCCGCGGACGTCAAACGGCTCTTTCCATCCGGATGCCCCGCGTCGTCCAGGAGCTGGTATTCCGGCGCGCTCCAGTAGATGTGGTCGTACTCCTCGGTTCCCCGGTAGAAAATTCCGGCGTTCCCGCCCGGTGAGAGCTTCCAGTCGAGCGCGAGTTGAAAGTTTCCGAATTGGTCCCGCGTCTGGATGTCCTCGACCGAGCCACTCTTGGTCAGAACGCCGTCGACGATCTTCCAGCCCGCGGGAAATGTCTGCGACTTGTACCCTCGCCACGCCGAAGTGCTGGTGCCGTCGAAGAGCGGGCGCCAACCGGCGGCCCGTTGCGCCGCGCTCACGGCGGTGGCGCCGGTCGTCGAGCTTGCCGTGGTGTCAGGCACACTGTTTTGAACCGGTGCGCAGCCCACGGCGAGCAGTGACAGCTGAGAGATTATCGCCGCGCGTGCGGCAGCTCCATGCATCATGGCTTCCTCGTGATGGATGATTCAGACTGCCCAACCGGCGCGATACTCTCGCGTCAGATATTGATTCGCATCGGGAATGTTGGTCACAAGCATTTTTTCGCCGTCGTAGAGGATCTTTCTGCCCTGTCCCGTCCGCAATGCTACGATCCCCAGCAGCATTGTCTCGGTCAGCTGCGCCGCATATTCGAGCGGAGAGCTGGACTTGGTCTCGCCCTTGATCGCCTTCACCCAGTTCATCTCGTGACTCCACGGAATTCGGGCGTAGGTCTTGGGGACGAGCGACGCATCTTCCGTGAGCGAGACAGGAAACAGCCGCGGATTCGCGCCGTAGGTGTCGTTCATCAGGATTCCCTTCTCCCCGATGAAAATCACCCCGCCTTCGCTCTTGAGCGTGACATCGTCCGGAAGCACGTCGGGCCGCGGCGGGTAAAGTCCTCCGTCGTACCAATTGAGCTTGACAGGGGGCTGCGCTCCGCGAGCCGGAAACTGGTAGTGCACGGCTGTAGCAACGGGGTACGAGACGGGCTTGTTGTATCCCCGCGCTTCCCGCGATCCTTCCGCCGCTTTCGGATCTGGTGGAATCGGCATCGTTCCCCATTGGGTAGATGTCGCTTCGACGCTGGTGGGATAGGTGAGGCCAAGCGCCCAGAAGGGATGATCGATCAGGTGCGCGCCCATGTCTCCGAGTGCGCCGACACCGAACGGGATCCAGCCGCGCCAGTTGAATGGATGATAGATCGGATGATAGGGTACATCCTCCGCGACCGGGCCGACGTAGAGATCCCACCGTAGTCCCGGCGGCACTGGGTACGATCCCATCGCCGACGCCAGGAGCTGGTTCACATGGCGAAAGCTGAAAGGATTCCCGAACGGACTCGGCGGAGGAGCAGGCGGCGGACCGCCGGTTGGACGTGGAACGCCCTGCGGCCAGTAAACCACTGGGCGATTCGTCCAGACATGGACATCTCGCACCGGACCGATGACCCCCGCCTGAATCCATTCGTTGACAAGGCGCGCTCCCTCGCTCGAGTGGCCCTGATTTCCCATCTGCGTGACGATCTTCGGATTGGAGAGTGCGAGATCGCGCAGCACCCGCGCTTCATGCACGGAATATGTAAGCGGCTTCTGCACGTACACGTGCTTGCCGTTCTGCATCGCCGCCTTGGCGACGACGGCGTGGAGGTGATCAGGCGTCGCGATCACGACGCCGTCGATGTCTTTCTGCTTGTCGAGCATCTCGCGGAAGTCCGAGTAGCGCGCGGCCTTGTCGAACTTCTGCTTCAGCGTGATTCCTTCCGGCCGGTCCTTTTTCTGATCGTCCTTGAGCTTTTCGGTGACCTTGCTCTCGGAAAAAGCGAAATCGACATCGGCGAACGCGACGAGGTTCTCTGTCTTTGCCAGCTCGAGCGCGTTCTCGGAGCCCATTCCTCCGAATCCGACCACCGCGAAGTTGATGGTGTCGCTTGGTGCCTGATATCCAACTCCGCCCAGTACGTGCCGCGGTACGATCATGACGCCGAGCCCGATCTTGCCGGCGTCCGCGACGAACTCGCGCCGCGTGACTTTCTTTCCCTTCATGAAATGCGTTCTCCCGTTTGTCGTGTGTCGTCCACTGACCGCAATCAATACCTCAGGGCGTGCAGGTACTGATAGCTGTTGCGGATCGTGGCGATGGGATCGGCGGGCTGGTCGTGCTCCACGAAGTAATGCTTTATCCCGGCCTTGTCGCTCTGGGCAAAGATCCCGGGGAAGTCGATCGTGCCCTTGCCGACATCGACCATCTTGTTATCGGGCGGACCCGCGGAATCCTTCACGTGCACCATCGCGAACCGCTTCGGATGGCGATTGAAGAAGTCGATCGGATCGCCGCCGCCGAACACGACCCAGTACAGATCCATCTCGAAGTCGACCAGTGAGGGGTCCGTCCTGTCGAGCATCATGTCCAGAGGCCGCACACCATTCACTGGCCTGATCTCGAAATCATGGTTGTGGTAGGCGAGCCGAAGTCCTGCCGCCTTTGCCTGTGGGCCCAGCTTATTGAGGAGATCGATGATTCGATTCCAGTCGTCCGCGGTTTTGCGCCGTTCCTCTGGGATCCACGGCACTGTCGCCCACTGGTGCCCGATCGCCTTTGCGTCTGCGAAGGCTTTGACGGAATCCTTCTCCAGAATGTCGAGCCCGATATGAGATGACGGCGAAGTGAGTCCATTCTGCTTGAGCAGCGCGCGAATCTGCGCCGGTGACCGCCCGAAGTATCCAGCAAATTCCACTTCCTTGTAACCGATCTGGGCGACCCTACGAAGCGTGCCCGGCAAATCCGCTTTCATCAGGTCACGAACGGTGTAAAGCTGGAGACCGACTTTTTTGATGTTTCGTTTCGGCGCCAGGAGAACTCCATCGGCGAGGGCATCGCGGCTCGCGATCCCGAGGGCGGCGACGCCGAGCGTCGCGAGGAAGTTGCGGCGGGTTGACATTTTCAGAGGACTCCAGTGAGGTCCCCGCTAGTATGGAGAAGCGCCGCACGCTCCGCAATGAACGACGTTGCGCGGCCGCTCAACTCCCGGGTGTTTTTTCAGACTCAGGACGGTTGCTCGTTGCCTCCACATCGTCACGCCGTCGCGACGGGAGAGAAAACGCAAATACGCTTCCCTCCCCGTCGGGGAATTCTGCCCACGCTCGCCCGCCGATCGACTCCACTGTTCCCCTCACGATGCTGAGGCCGAGTCCACTCCCGTCCGCGCCGGTGACCGTGTCGCCGTGCGCGCGGTAAAACTCCTCAAAGAGCTGCTCCCGCTTGTCAGCAGGAACCCCGATTCCGTTGTCGCTGACGCGAATGACGACTTCCCTGTCTCGCTCTGTGTTCGGTCCCTCCACCGCCGCTTCAATGGTGACCCAACGTTCGCCCTTGTTGCTGTCGGAGTACTTGATGCCGTTCGACAGGTAGTTCATCAGGCAGAGCTCCACAGTCGCTGCATCCACTTCAATGCTGGGAAGGTCGTCAGCGATTCGTACTTCGACGCCTTTTGCCTTGGCCGCCGCCTCGAGCTCCCGAATCGCCTCGTTCGCCGCTTCTGGCAACAGAACGTTGCGGCAATGCCTGGCATCCATCTGCGTTCTGGACAGCGATTCCAGATTGCCCAGAACCCGCTTGAGACTCTCCGCATTCTTCGCGATGATCGCATCGAACTCCTTCCGCTGCGCTTCATCGGTCCACGACTCGGCGAGCATCGACGAGGCATTTGCGATCGCGTTGACGTTGTTCTTCAGCTCGTGGGCGACGGTACGATTGAACTTGCGGAGCCGATTCTCGCGCTCGTTGATCTGCGCCGCCGACAACCGCAGGTAGTGACTCATCGTCGCCTGGCGAATTAGCTCGATCGCCTGGAACACCCGCTGCCAGCAGGCGAGAAAGTCACGCCGCGGAAAGCTGTCGCGAATTTGTTCCGCGGTCGATGTCAGGAAGTCGAAGATGATCTCACCGAGCATCTCATACTCTTTGAGAAGCTCGTAGGCATCGAATCCCTGGGCGTGGCGGAGAGCGCCGAGCTCCATCGCTTTCGCGACGACGGGGGCTTTGCCATCGATGTCCCTCTCCGGACGTTTCAGGTATCCCGCGATTCCCTCGATCAGAAGCGGCACGTGATTGAGGAGCTCGTGCGTCGGGAACACCCGCTTGGTGGAGATCGTCACCCGTGCGCTGATGCGGTCCAGCCACTGCGTCACCAGCTCCTGCTTCGCCGAGCGGAGGCTGTCGGAGAGGGTTTTTGCAAGCTCGACCGGGTACGTGAACGAATCAACTGCCAAATTGCTCCTCCGGAAGGTTCCTATCTGGCATTTCGTGAAGCAAAAAGGGCTCTCAACTGAAGACTACCTGCCTGGGGCTGTCAGAGAGCGTAGTTGACGGCTGCGGGCCGGGTCGCGCAGCCAAACCCATTGAGCCCGCAGCCGGTAACTGCGCCTCCGACAGCCCTCAGCAGGTAATCTTCAGTTAGCAGTTGTCGTCACCGGCCGGTCAGTTCCACCCTGGTATACAGGTACCGCCCGTTGTAGCCAAACGGCGACGCCGGTGGCCACGGGAAGATGTCGAACCCGTTGTTCTCACTCATGCGGTCCGGGTAGACGTCGAAGAGATTTCGACCGCCAAGGGAGATCTTGAATCCGACGACTGGCGTGAACCCGACCTCGGCGTCCACGAGTCCTTTCCCGTTGTAATTCTGGACATCAGCCCCGCTGTAGCTGTACAGAGAAGACGTGTATTTGCCGTAGTACGAGTACCGCGCGAGCGCATTCCACGCGTCACGCCTGAACTGTCCGGTAACGGTGCTTCGCCACGCGGGCCGCTCCTTGGTGATCGCGAGCAATCCACCCTCGTCGTACTTATTGACGAGGGTTGCACCCGTACCCTCAAGTTGTGGCGGAAGAGGAATGTTGTCCTCGTTAGGAATCGTCGTGCGTGTGAAGTTGAAGACCGCGTTCAGGCCGGCCGTTC
>Ga0193723_1001118_pt1 | contig 10384 bp, 8 predicted proteins | sample H2m2metaG_FD_143042 | JGI IMG/M metagenome (GOLD analysis project Ga0193723, IMG submission 143042) | Soil microbial communities from a riparian zone of the East river system, Colorado, United States - H2m2 | ecosystem: Environmental > Terrestrial > Soil > Riparian zone | place: USA: East River... | reverse complement strand
CGTCTGCGCTTGAACGTGCATGACGGAGATGAAAAGCGAGAGAATCACGGCCGCGCGTCGCGCAAATAACCGATGAGATTGGGCAGAGTTGTAGCGCCAATTCATTGTTCGGGTTTTGGAGTCAGCAGAGCTTTGATTTTCTCCATATCAGGGTGAATGATCCCTGCCTCCTGAAAGTCTTTGAAGTCATCCAGCACGGCTTGGCTAAAGGGCCGTCCATCGTGGAGCTTGGCGTCTTTGTTTTCCAGATAGAGCGCTTTCGCCTTTTCGAATTGGTTATCGAACAAATAACCGTGGGCGAGATTGCCCTTGATCATCACTGCGCCATCCGGCGACAGCTCCAGGGCTTTCAGCGATGCGGCCATCGACTCACGAGGCCTTCGATTGAAGAGCTGATACCAACCGAGAGATGAGTAGTAGACTCCGTTTTTCGGATCGAGTGCGGTAGCCTTCTGTAAGTCCTTGATAGCGGCATCATACTGCCGCTTTTTAGCCTCGACTTCGCCGCGACTGCCGTAGGCAACAGCCTCTTTTGGCTTGAGCTTGATGACACGGTTAAAATCGGCAATCGCGCCATCGAAGTCGTCCTTGGACCGCCTGGCACGGCCACGGTTGTAGTAGGCAGCGGCACTATCCGGTTGGAGTTCGATGGCGCGAGTGTAATCGGCAATCGCCCCGTCGATGTCGCCTTTGCCCTGCTTTGTGTAGGCGCGGTTGTAGTAGGCGGCCGCCAGCTTCGGATCGAGCTCAATTGCGCGATTGACGTCGGCGAGCGCCCCAACCACGTCGCCTTTAATGCCCTTGAAGCTGCCGCGGTTGTTATAGGCGTTAGCGTATTTCGGATTAAGTTCGATAGCGCGAGTGCAGTCGGCGATGGCTCCATTGAGATCGCCCTTGGCGTGCTTGGCAACGCCGCGGTCGTTGTAGGCAAGGGCGTATTTCGGATTGTTCGGGTTGATTTCGATGACGCGAGTGTAGTCGGCAATAGCCCCGTCAATGTCGCCTTTGGCCCCCTTGGCGACGCCGCGGTTGTAGTAGGCTTCGGTAAATTTCGGATTGAATTCGATCGCGCGAGTGTAGTCGGCTATGGCACCGTCGATGTCGCCTTTGCCCCACTTGGCGACGCCGCGGTTATAGTAGGCGTCAGCGTATTTCGGATCGAGTTCGACGGCACGGGTGTAGTCGGCTATGGCTCCATTGAGATCGCCCTGAGCTTGCTTGGCAATGCCGCGTTCGCTGTAGGCACCGGCATTTTTCGGATCGAGTTCGATCACGCGAGTGTAGTCGGCAATGGCCCCGTCGATGTCGCCTTTGCCCCACTTGGCGAGACCGCGGTTGTAGTAGGCGTTGACGTGTTTCGGATCGAGTTCGACGGCGCGCGTGTAGTCAGTGATGGCCTCATCTAAATCACCCTTGTTCTTCTTCGCGAGGCCGCGGGTATTGTAGGCGGGTACGTATTTCGGATCGAGTTTGATAGCGCGAGTGCAGTCAGCGATGGCTCCTTCCACGTCGCCTTTAACTTCCTTGGCAATGCCGCGATTGCTGTAGGCGCCCGCGTCTTTCGGATCAAGTTCGATGGCGCGAGTGTAGTCGGCTATGGCTCCATTAAGATCGCCCTGAGTTTGCTTGGCAATGCCGCGGTTGCTGTAGGCGCCCGCGTCTTTCGGATCAAGTTCGATAGCGCGAGTGCAGTCAGCGATGGCCCCGTCCAGATCGCCCTTGTTCTTCTTGGCGAGGCCCCGGTTATTGTAGGCCGTACCGTATTTCGGATAGAGTTCGATGGCGCGAGTGAAATCGGCTATGGCCCCGTCGATGTCGCCTTTAACGCCTTTGGCAATGCCGCGTTCGTTGTAGCCGTTGGCCTCTTTCAAATTCGGCTGGCTGGCCTGCTTGTCGTCGGGCCTCTTCTTCAGTTTTCGTAACGCTTCCTTCGCTCCCTGAGCGTATTGGCCGTTCGGCTCCAGTTTCAACGCTTCCTCGTAGTACTTTCGTGCGCTTACGAAGTCTTTCATCTCAGCGCTGATCTGTCCGAGGCCAATCAACGCCACAACAGATTTCGGATCGAGCTGGTGCGCTTTTTCGAACGACTCGCGTGCCTTTTGCCATTCGCCAATATCGGCCCAATAACCGGCTGCATCTTTGAAGCCTTGCGGGTCGTTTGGATATTGCTCGGTCGCCAGTGTCGAAATTTGGTACCAGCGCTTATCGTCCTCCGTGTTCTCCTTTTTCTCGTAATACAGACCGTACTCATGCAGCTTGTCCGGAACGAATTTGTCGGCAGGCTCGCTTAGCGGCTCACCTTTCAACCACTTGAGCTGCGTCGGATGCTCGCGGGCATACGCGACCATCTTCTTCAACGTCGACAATTCATTGTCGAAATCTCCGCTCTCTTGATACATGAACGCGAGCCCGCACCAGATATCCAAGTGATCGGGAAATTTCGCGGTCGCTTCCTGAAGAAGCTCGGCAGCGCGCTTCATGTTTTCGTTGGTTTGCTCGAACGAAATGCTCCCCGCTAGCTTTCCCTTCTTATCAGTCAACATAATGTCGCCTGGGCCAGGTTTTTTCGTCGAGATGTTCGTCTGGCGTTGGTTAAAATAATAATTCGCGCTCGTGATCCACGCGTCAGGATCGTCAGGCGCCTTCTCCCGCCACTCGGTGAGCAGCGGCTCGATCTGCCCCTCCGCATGCTGATCCAGCAGCTGTCTGTAACGGCGAGCGTATTCCTGGCCACTCGCCGCCTCGGACTTCGGCTCGACGTAGACCAGGGTTTTCAGAACTTTCTCGAGCGCCCCAGAATCTTTCTGGTAACTGGCTTTATCGCGAGATGTGAGGACGATATAGGCGACTCCCTGCGGAAGTTGGACGTAGCCCACGCGTTCCCACTGCGAGTACGTTTTCGTGGCGGGATATTCGTTAATAAAATAATCGTGGCCGTCCTTAGTTTTGCCGGACGCAATTTTCTCCTTTGGGGTGCCGTGCTTTGCCTTCATTTCCTTGATCGCCGTTGCCACGAATGCGTTTACGCCTTCCCATTCCGGGCTGGCGACCTTAGCGTACATCACCGTCTTCGCGTCCGACCACGACGAACCTTTCGGGTAAAGAACGCACGGCATGTCCTGTCCCTTACCCGACTCATTGTCGACGACCCAGCCTTCGGGCGCAGTGATGTTAAACCCGGCTTTTGGGCCATGAACAATTCCTGCGGGATTGTTCTCCTGCCCCGGAACTCCGACTCCCAGAAACAAGAGCGCTACACAGACAATCAATGGCGATTTGATCATATCCGACGTTTTGCACTTTTTCCGCGCGCCATACAAGCCAACAGTTCTTGGCAAACACGACGCCGCGATTAAAACCAAACGCGTGCGGAAGCGACCAGCGAAATCTTATTGTCGACCAAACAGCGGCGCGCTATTTGGGCGAATCAGAATCGCGATAGTTTCGGCAGAAGACCGGCGTCACTTTCTTCTGCAGCCATTTCTCTTCTGCCACGCTCCAGAGGCCTTCAAATCGAGCTCGCCATGATTTTATTCCTGGAATGCCTTTGCCGTTGCTGTTGGAGACGCATTTCACGACGACCTGATTTTTGGCGTTCAGTTTCCAGCTTCCGCTGAGAGCAATTTCCATGAAATCCTCCGGCGCGCATTTGTTGTAATCCGCCTGAAGGAAATCGGACACCGCTTGCGAAAGCTCGCGCTGGTGCACGATTCGCCGCTCTCTAACTTCAAACGCAATAACGCAACGGGGACTCCATTTACCCTGGCTGACGATCACAGCGGCCGAGCTGTCTTTCGCCCAATTCACGGAAAGCCCTTTGTAATTGATATTCTCGAAGTAGGCGACGGGCAATGGGCCCATGATCCGGAATGGGTCCAGTGCGACTAGGTAATTTTCGGCTGTTCCGGACTCCGGCTGGGTCGGGAATTCATTGCCTTCCTTCGGATAGATGAGCGCGAGCTTCTTGTTCGGCGAAATAGATGACGGTGCCAGAAGATAATCCTGGCGATATTCGGCGGGCGCGTCGGCCGGCAATTCGCGACCAAAAACTTCCGCGGTGAAATCGGTATCTTGCGCTCCAATCCCGCTCTTCGGTTGAAGCGAGATCCAGGCCAAAACAGAAATCACAACGAGTACTACACGCATCATGATTGTTGGTCGGATGTTGCGTCGCGTCAGACCAACGCCTTCAGCACAATGGTTCCATTAATCGCCACTGGCATGGTGACTTTTTAATTCATAACATTCGCCGGTCATTCATTAACATTGTCGAGCCCAACGAATTTCCAGCCGCCATTGGTTAGCTCGAAAATGAAGCGAATCGGTGCGTTTTCCCAGTCGTTTGGAGTTCCCTTAAACGGACAGTAGATGTCATATTCCCGGTCGGATTCTTTGTGCGGTTCCGCCTTTCCAAAGCATTGCGCTGCATTGGCCTCGCCTTTGAAAATTTCGTTATAACGGCGCAAGAAATCCTCCTTGTTCTTCACGGCTTTTTGCAAATAGGGCATCGATAGTGGGAATTTCGTCATCCCGGCTACCTTTGCTTTATCGCCAGCGATAACGGCGGACTTAAATTCCTTCCAGAACGTTGAAAAGTCGGACTCGGCAAACGCGTTTGGAAATGACAACAGAATCAAAACCCCGGCTAACCAAGTCTGCGCTCTTATCACCCGCCACGGCAGGCAGGCGCGAATAGAGATGAATGAATTTAATTCCGATGCTTTCACTGTTCCTTTAGTCATGATGTTCCTTTCGTTAGGATTTCCTGCGCATTTGAAAAACCAAAGCAAATCGTGCAGGTGACGACTGCGACGAGACCACAGAGGAATTTCATTCTCCCTTTTCTATCTTTGCGACTTCTTTCTCTGACATTTGATGTGTTTTAACGATCTTCCACTTGCCAGCTGCGTCGAACTTTAGCGTGAACAGAAACCCAGCCTTCACTTTCTCAGAATCGGGTCGATAACAAGGCGCATAAAGGATTGCAGTACTGGCGTCAGTCCACTCGCGAAAATCCAGAACATCACTGTTCGACGAGCAATCCCGTGGGTTAAACTTCTTGGGCAGGTGCTTTTTCAATAGGTGCGCCAATTGGCTGCCCCCGGATACGTCGTCCGCCAGTGAACCCAGTTCTTCCCATTTGTCGCCGCGCAGCTCGTAAAATGCGGCCGATTCAGAGATATATCCGTGGCTGCCATGATCACGATAGCTGAACGCAAAGCGTTTTGAATCCGGTGCCCAAATCATCCCACCGCGGCCTTGAGAAATTTCTAGTACGACCTTCTTTGCAGCTGCATCCAGAATTTTGGGTTCCATCCCGCCGACGAATTCCCATTTCTTGTCGGGAGAAGTCGAACTCACGTCCCACGCGAAGGTGGTCTTGGTTCCGTCGGCAGTGAATTTCAGAATCGAACGGCTTTGTGCATCAAAAACGAAGAGATTCCCAGTTCCGTCAAAAGCCAGGCCGACCGGATCGGGAGCCGTCTCCACGGTGCTCTTGCTTCCGTCGAGGGCGAATTTCAAAATGTGCGTATGGAGGCCCGTTATCTCAGCCTCTTCGCTTGAAACGTAAAGATTGCCCGCTCTGTCGAAAACCAAAGCCTGGGGAATGCCGAGTCCGGCGGCAAAGGTGCTACTAGTTCCACCAGGCGTAAATTTTAAGATCCTGCCGGTGCCGCTGGACCTATCCGACACAAACAGATTACCGGCTTTGTCGATAGCTGGACCCGCGGAACCAGTAAGCCTGGAGCTACCGAGCTTGGTTGTGATTGTCGTGAAGAACGCGGTCTTCTTTCCGTTGGGAACGAATTTTAGGATTGATCCGCCCTTGTCGTCGCTCCCGTGCATATCCACCACGAAGAGATTGCCTGAGCTGTCGAAGGCCAGGCCAAGTGGGTGTGTTAATCCGGAGGCAAACGTGCTGCGGCTTCCATCCCGACTAAATTTCACAATGAGACCGCTTTTCCCATCGCTTTGCGCGTCCGCAACAAAGAGATTGCCCCCGCCGTCAAACGCCAAACCAAAAGGGTGAACGAGCCCGGACGCAAAGGTACTGGAGTGCCCATCTGGTGTGAATTTCACGATGTTGCCGGCCTCGGGATTCGAAACAGGTTCCCCGCAGGATCAAAGGCCGTGCCTCTGGGTGTGTCGTATCCCAAGTTAACGGCGCCAACCGGCGCTAAGACGGTGGAAGCCCCGGCAATAACAACCGCTACAAATAATTTTTTCACTTCAGTGTTCACGTTGATGGTGAAGTTGATCCCTATGTAAGTCGTAGGTTTGGCGCTGCGTCTTGGCTTCCGATGACAGCCGCTTCGCTTCTTCTGCATCCAGGTTTCGAGGCACAAGTTTGAACGAGCTGACCAATTCTTTTACCAATTGATCCGCCGCGTGTTTCATGTTTGTGTTTTGTATTGGCAGCGCGGTTAGCCGGCGGAAAAATTGTCCAAGCGGGCTAAGCGGCTCCTAGGCCTAACGTATAAAGCTCAGCCGCGAGGGCCGCAGGCACGCGTCGGGTGCAGCCGCTGGTCATAAGGTAAATCATTTAGGGGTTTCCTCGTTGGCTGCGCTATTCGTCATACTCGCTTTCGAAAGAAAACGTGGCCTTGGGAAAAAGACGGCGCAATTTCTCCTGGTCTTTGATTTTTAAATGATTATTTCCCATAAATATTTTTAACCCATTTAAATTGGATAAAGACTTCGGCAACTTTATGCCTCCATTGCCACATACTGAAAGTTCCCGAAGATTTTTCAAATTACCGACGAACGGCGGAAGTTCGTGAATGTCATTATTGTCCAGCGCTAATCTTTTTAATTTTTGAAGTGAAGCTATTTGAGAAGGGATGCTCTTGATAAGATTTCTACCCAAGTCCAATTCTTCAAGATTCTGAAGGTTTCCAATCGTTCCGGGCAGGCTCTTGATCTTGGAAAGTGGGATGGTTTTATTCGCGTCACTTTCTGTCGGGTCTAGTGCCCCGTAAAGGTTCAGTACCTTTAAGTTACTCAAATTACCTATTGATTCCGGCAGTGAGATATTCATTTGACAACCATTTCCATTATCAATAATTAATTTTTCTAACTTCTTTAAGTTTCCAATTTCACTGGGAAGATCTTCTAAATTTTCCAGGCAACGAATATCTAATTCCACCAAGTTAATCAGAGTACCCAATTGTGATGAAAGGTGTTTTATTGCGGGGTCATATTTCGTTATGGAGAGAGTTGTCGCTTTTTCAGGTGCGACAAAAGCTTGCTCAAAGCTATCGAACGACTCCGCACGCATAATGGAAGTTAAAGTGATACACACGCTTGCGATGAATAGATGGTTTTTCATTTCTCGTTTACCAACTGAACCACGTCATTTTTTTTCGCCCAGTTTGGGGTCAAGTTTCGCGGCGCGGTTGAAATCCCTGGCCGCTCCGCTCGAGTCGCCCTGGTCCGTCTTGGCGACGCCGCGATTGTAGTAAGCCTGAGCCAAATTCGGATTAATTTCGATGGCGCTGGTGTACTCGGCGATCGCTCCCTCCAGATCGTTGCTTTTAGCCTTGACGTTGCCGCGGTTGTAGTACGCTTCAGCGTATTTCGGATCGAGTTTGATCGCGCGATTGTAATCGGCGAGGGCCCCATCAAAGTCCCCCTTGTGGTGTTTCGCGAGACCGCGGTTGTTGTAGGCCTTGGGTTCCTTGGGATCAAGTTCGATGGCGCGAGTGAAATCGGCGAGGGCCCCATCAAAGTCCCCTCGCGCAGCCTTACCGACACCGCGATTAACGTAGTTCGCGGCAGACTCTCCGCCCCGCAATTGCAGATCAAGTTCCGCCGCGCGAGCCAAGTCGGCCCTGGCCCCATCCAAGTCCCCTTTATCGCGCTTGGCGTTGCCGCGGTTTTCGTAAGCGGCGGCGAGTTTCGGATCGAGCTGCAGAGCGTGAGTGTAGTCGGCGATAGCGCCATCCAGATCGCCCTTGTCGCTCTTGGCGGTGCCACGGTTGTTGTAGGCTGCGGCGAGTTTCGGATTGAGTTCGATGGCGCGGTTGTAGTCGACGATGGCGCCACCCAGATCGCCATTGCCGCTCTTGGCGCTGCCACGATTGCTGTAGGCTTCGGCGAGCTTCGGATTGAGTTCGATCGCGCGAGTGCAATCGGCGATGGCGCCATCCAAGTCGCCTTTGTCGCGCTTGGCGTTGCCACGGGCGCTGTAGGCTTCGGGATATTTCGGATTGAGTTCTATGGCGCGAGTGTAATCGGCGATGGCGCCATCCAGGTCGCCCTTGTTCGCCTTGGCGATGCCACGGTCGTAGTAGGCTTTAGCGTATTTCGGATTGACTTCGATCGCGCGAGTGTAATCGGCGACGGCTCCATCCAGGTCGCCTTTGTGGTATTTGGCGAGACCGCGGTTGTAGTAGGCCTTGGCGTATTTTGGATCGAATTTGATAGCTTGGGTGTAGTCCGCGATGGCGCCATCCGGGTCGCCTTTATCGTCCTTGGCGTTGCCACGGTTGCAGTAGGCTATGGAGTATTTTGGATCGAATTTGGTAGCTTCGCCATAGTCGGCGATAGCGCCATCCAAGTCGCCCTTGTCGCTCTTGGCGTAGCCGCGGTTGTTGTAGACGATAGCGTCTTTCGGATCGAGTTCGATGGCGCGAGTGTAATCGGCGATGGCGCCATCCAAGTCGGCTTTGTCGCGCTTGGCGTTGCCGCGGTTGCTGTAGGCATGGGCATATTTTGGATTGAGTTCGATGGCGCGAGTGTAATCGGCAATGGCGCCATCCAGGTCGCCTTTGTCGCGCTTGGCGTTGCCGCGGTTGTAATAGGCTTCGGCGAGTTTCGGATCGAGCTGTAGGGCGTGATTGTAGTCGGCGATAGCGCCATCCAGATCGCCCGCGGCCCCTTTGGCGTTGCCGCGATTGTTGTAATCGCCGGCTTGTTTCGGATTGAATTCGATCGAGCGAGTGCGACCGGCGTGGGCGCTGACAGGAGCCAAGGTTGTTGCCAGGCCGGCAACTGTTAGGGCGATGAATAATTTATCAAGTTTCATAGGACGGAAGAACAGAGACACGAATTACACTAATCACCACGAATTGCACAAGAGTTGAGGCAGTTGTCGGATTATTTGGTGTGAATTCGAGAATGGAGCTGAGGCGATTAGCGACATAGAAGGTAAAGCCGCGACGGGTAGCCGCGAGCAAGCGGGGAAGCAAGCGAGTTTCAAATTCGTGTCTGATAGTTTTCATTCGTCGAGGTGCACTTTTAGCTGTTTGATTCGTTGTTGAGTGAGTTCTGCCATCGCGATTTCAATGCTCAGTTTCTCAGCAAACTGTTAGACATAGATTTAACGCTGAGCCTTAGCTTCCGATGACAGCCGCTTAGCTTCTTCAGCATCCAGTTTTCGAGGAACAAGTTTGAACGAGCTGACCAAATCTTTTACCAATGGGTCAACATCCTTTTTGGCTGGTGAAACGGAAAGGACAAAAACCCCATCTTTCGCAGCAAGCCCGATCAAGTAAGATGACATCTGTGCGCCCTTGTCGTTGTACACTCTTATCTCAGTTACCTTAACGTCCTTTCTTGTTCCTGTTAGATCTTCTCGGGTATTGCTTTCAACTCTGCTGGCATGTTGATGCCAGTAATCCATTTCCCATTGAGCGTGGGCGCTCAGCAGATTAGTGTCGTTTTGAAGCTCTTTTTTATCGACAAAGGAAACCATCATTCCAATACCCTTTTGTAGCAGGATATGATAAGGGGCCTGAAGTTTTGCACCGTGCCCTATTACCCGGAATTCAGCGTACTCGTTACCGTGTGCATACGCGGCATTCCATCCGTTAGAAGTCTTCACGTAGATGGGATCTTTGGGAGGTTCTGCCTGGACACCTCTAACTGTCAGCAGTATGAGCGCTCCCAGCAGAAATAATTGAGCAAGACGTTTCATAAACTCTCCTAGCGTCTAACGAGAATTCGGCCCGAAAAATCTGCGATTATCCCCGTGGTGAAAGTGCTCTTCGTTCCATCGGACGCGCATTTGGAGATGGAATGTCCGTCGGGCACAAAGAGATTACCGCCGGCATCAAAAGCTAGCGCATTAGCATGGATGCTCACAGGCACCAAGATTGTTGCCAGACCGATAGCTGTTAGGCCGATAAATAGTCTTTTCATTTACCTCTCAATTCCCGGTCCCCCTTCTCGATCCTATTAATTTCTTTGCGCTCCTCCGCGTTCAATCCGCCGACTCCTTTCTCCGGCACCTCGAACGTCCTTGTGACTTTCCAGTTACCGGCAGGATCGAATTTGAGGGTGAAGAAAAAAGACACGCTCACCGCTTCCGTTTCGTCTCCGATTTCGACAGTTTTAACCTTATGGGCATATAAAAGCGCAGTGCTTGAGTCGATCCATTTGC
>Ga0193723_1001117_pt1 | contig 10387 bp, 6 predicted proteins | sample H2m2metaG_FD_143042 | JGI IMG/M metagenome (GOLD analysis project Ga0193723, IMG submission 143042) | Soil microbial communities from a riparian zone of the East river system, Colorado, United States - H2m2 | ecosystem: Environmental > Terrestrial > Soil > Riparian zone | place: USA: East River... | reverse complement strand
AATACTCGCGTTGACCATGGCCGCTTCCGCCGCAGCGCAGCAGGCGCCGGCGCCGCAGCATCTCGAGGTGACGTTGACCGAAGCGATCCAACGGGCGCTCGAGGTGCAACCGGGCATGGTGCAGGCACGGGGGGACGAACGGAATGCCGGCGCCGCGCGCCGCGTCGCGTACGGTGCGTTCCTCCCCACGGTGTCGACGACCTCAGGAGCGCTCCGCAATAGCACCGCGCGGCGGGATCCCAATACTGACGTCGTGTACCCCCCGGGCTATTCCTATTCCGTCGGGTTTAGGGCCAGCGTGGACCAATTCAACCCGTTTCGACGGCTTGCAGACCGTCGCGCCGCGGGTGCGTCACTCGACGCGACTGAGGCGGGCGTGGTCACTCAGCGCTTCCAGGTGACGCTCGACACGAAGCGGTTCTTTTACAACGCACTCGCGACCGAGGAACTGGTGCGAGTCGCGCAATCCCAGGTGCGTCGGGCGCAGCAGCAGCTCCAGATTTCGGTCGAAAAGCTCCATGCCGGATCGGCAACGCGGTCGGATTCGCTGCGGTCCACCGTGGACTACGGCAACGCCCGGATCGCGTTGCTCGAGGCACAGGCCAACCTCGCCGGGGCCCAGGCCACGCTCGGCCGTCAGATCGGCGTCGACCAGCCCGTGCGGGCGGTGCCCGACTCGACGCTTCCAACGCTGGCGGACACGACGGCACTGCGCGCGATCGCGCTGGGCAGCACGCCGTTGGTCGCACAAGCGGACGCGCAGGCCACCGCTGCGCGGGCTCAGCTCTTCTCCGCGCGCTCGCAGTACCTGCCGAGCCTGACGGTAACGTACACTGACAATCAAAACAGTCTCGCCCCACCGTGGCGGGGAATCGGAGCCTACAAGGAGACGTTCAGCTGGCAGTTCGGGCTCTCCTGGACCTTGTTCAACGGCTTCGCCCGAGAACAACAGCACGTCACTGCCAGCGTCAACCGCGACGTGGCTGAAGCCCGTGCGGCTGACACGCGGCGGCAGGTGAACGCTGAACTCACGCTGCAGATCGCGGCGCTGACTACCGCCCACGAGAAGATCGACATCGCTCGCGCGAACGTCGACGCGGCCACCGAAGATCTGCGGGTGCAGAACGAACGCTACCGCGTCGGTGCCGCGACGATCCTCGATCTCCTGACGTCGCAAGCCGCACTCACGCAGGCCGAGCAGAACTTCGTGCAGGTGCGCTTCGATTACCTCATCGCGCGCGCGCAGCTCGAGGCGCTGGTGGGACACGAGCTGTGACCGCCACGCAGGCGATGCCCTTCCGCACCGGCGACACGCCCACGCCGGACATCGTCATCCTGACGCACAGTCTCACCCGTGAGTACGTCATGGGCGCGGAAGTGGTGCACGCGCTGCGCGGCGTGGACATCCAAATCCGCAAGAACGAGTACGTCGCCTGCATGGGGCCGTCCGGCTCCGGCAAGTCCACGCTGATGAACCTGATCGGGTGCCTCGACACGCCGACCGCCGGGGAGTACTGGCTCAATAGCCAGAAGGTCAGCGATCTGACCGACGACGAGCTCGCGCGCATCCGCAACAAGGAGATCGGGTTCGTCTTCCAGACGTTCAACCTGCTGCCCCGCGCCGACTCGTTGCACAACGTGGAGCTGCCGTTGATCTACGCAGGGCTCGGCGCCAAGGAGCGGCGCCGGCGCGCCGCCCGCGCGCTCGAGCGCGTGGGGCTGGGGGACCGGATGGACCACCGCCCCAACGAGCTGTCGGGCGGCCAGCGGCAGCGCGTGGCAATCGCGCGGGCGCTGGTCAACGAACCGAGCATCCTGCTCGCCGATGAGCCGACGGGAAACCTCGACTCCGCGACGGGCACCGAGATCATGGCGCTCTTCCAGGAGCTCCACGACACGGGCCAGACCATCGTGCTGGTCACGCACGAACACGACATCGCGGCGCATGCGCGCCGCCAGATTCATCTGCTCGACGGCAAGATCGAGCGCGACGAGAGGATGGAACGGTAGCCGTGAACCCATACATCCGGACAGCCACCATGCTGCTGCTCGGCGTGGCCGCCTGCAGCAAGACGGCAGCGCCGCCGATGTACGAAGCGGTCCCCGTGGAGCGCCGGACCGTGGTGGTCTCGGCGGTGGCGTCGGGCGCCATCGAGCCCATTCTCACGGTCGACGTGAAGTCGAAGGCCTCGGGCGAGATCATCGAGATGAACGTCCAGACGGGCGACGACGTCAAGGACGGGCAGCTGCTCGCCTCGATCGACCCGCGCATCCCGCGCAACAACTTGGCCCAGGCCCAGGCGAACCTGGCTGTGGCGGAGGCCCAGCTCGCGAACGCGAAAGCGCAGCTGGGACGCTCGGACACGCTGTTCAAGGCCCAAGCCATCACTCAGACCGAGTACGACGGCGCCAAGCTGGACTACGCCAACGCCAATGCCGCGGTGATCCGCGCGCAGTCGGACCTCGAGAACGCGCGTGACCGCATGGCGGACACACGCCTGCGCGCGCCGCTCGCCGGCACGATCATCGCGAAGAACGTCGAGCTGGGCACGGTGATTTCATCGCCGACGACGGACGTGGGCGGCGGCACGGTGCTCTTCAGGATGGCGAACCTCGACACCGTGCAGGTCCGCACCCAAGTGGACGAAACCGACATCGGGAAGGTCAAGCCCGGACTGCAGTCCACGATCACCGTGGACGCCTATCCCAACCGGCCGTTCGAGGGATCGGTGCTGAAGATCGAGCCGCAGGCGACGGTGCAGCAGAACGTGACGATGTTCGCGGTGCTGGTACGCATCGCCAACCCGGACCACCTGCTCAAGCCCGGCATGAACACCGAGGTCGAGATTCACGTGGGGCGGCGTGAGAACGTGATCGCGATCCCCAACGCCGCGCTGCGGACGCAGCGTGACGTCGCGTCGGCAGCGCAGGTGCTGGGGCTCGACCCGGCGCAGGTGCAGCAAGAGCTCGCGGCCGCGCGGGCCCCGGCGGCGGTCAACCGTGACAGCGCGTCCCTGGGCGGGACGCAGGCGCGGCCGGACACGGCGGCGGCAACAGCGCCCGCCGGCGGCAATACGATGACGACCCCGGACGGCCGCACCATTCAGCTGCCTCCCGGCGTCACCGAAGCGCAGGTGCGCTCGGCGTTCCAGAAGCGGCAGTCGGGTCAGCCGCTCTCGGCCGACGAAGAAGCCGCCATGCGGGCGATGCGCGCCGCGTTCCAGCGCGCCGGCGGGGGGGGCGGGGGCGGGGGGGGGGCGGGCGGCGGCGCGGGAGGCGGTGGGTTCCGGCGCGCCGGCGGCGGCGACCTTTCGAGCTACATCGTGTTCGTGCTGCGCAACGGACAGCCGACCGCCGTCAACGTGCGCACCGGGCTCACCGACCTCGATTACATCGAGGTCGTGAGCGGCCTGACCGAACAGGACACCGTGCTCGTCCTGCCGAGCGCGTCATTGCTCAACGCGCAGCGCGACATGCGCGACCGGATGCGCAACGTCACGGGCGGCGGCCTTCCCGGCCTGCAGCAGCAGACGCCGACGACGGGACAGCGCACGCAGGTGCCGACCAGGCCCTGACCGATGCTGCTCACGGAGATCTTCCTCGTCGCGCTCCAGGCGATCCGGGCCAACAAGCTCCGGTCGTTCTTGACGATGCTGGGCATCATCATCGGCGTGGGCGCCGTCATCACGATGGTGGCGCTCGGTAGCGGCGCCCAGAAGGCGGTCCAGGCGCGGATCCAGGCGCTCGGGCCGACGCTGCTCTCGCTCTATCCGGGCCAGGCGTTCCGTGGCGGCATCGCGTTCGACCAGCGCGTCAGCCTGATGGTCGACGATTACAAGGCCCTAGCGAACGATGCCCGCTATGTGAAGGCGGTGGTCCCGGAGCTGACGCGCAACCTTCAGATCAAGCGCGCCGGCCAGAACATCAACGTGAGCGTCGTCGGCACGACGCCGAACTACGTGCCGGTGAAGAACTACACGATCACCGCGGGCCGGATGTTCACCGCCGGGGAGGACGAGTCGCGGCGCGGCTATGCCGTACTCGGCTCGGCAGTCCCCGAAATGTTCAGCGCCAATCCGGTCGCGATGATCGGGCAGATGATTCAGATTCGCGGCATTCCTTTCGAGGTCATCGGCGTGCTGTCGGAAAAGGGCTCCGGTGGCGGGTTCGGGAACCCCGACGAGCAGATCCTCATTCCGCTCCAGACCGCGCGCTACCGCGTGATGGGCACCGACCGGCTGCGGTCGATCACCGTCGACGCCGCCGATGTGAACCAGATGAACCTGGCGATGATCGAGATCGAGCGCGTGCTGCGGCGCGAGCACAAGATCCGCCCCGGCGCGGAAAACGATTTCCAGATCCGGAACCAGGCCGACATCCTGTCCACGTTCCAGCAGACCACCGAGACGTTTACCTACCTGCTGGCCGGGATCGCCGCCGTCAGTCTGTTGGTGGGCGGCATCGGCATCATGAACATCATGCTCGTGTCGGTCACGGAGCGCACGCGCGAGATCGGTGTACGCAAGGCGCTGGGCGCCACGCGCTTCAACATCATGTTCCAGTTCCTGGTCGAAGCCCTGGTGCTGTGCCTGGTGGGGGGCCTCATCGGCATCTTGTTCGGGACGATGGGGGCGGTCGTCCTGTCGAAACTGGCGCACTGGAACACCGCCATCAACGCTTTCGCCGTGCTGCTGGCCTTCGTGTTCAGCGCGGTCGTGGGCCTGTTCTTCGGAATCTGGCCCGCCCGGCGAGCGGCGAGCCTCGATCCGATCGTGGCCCTCAGATACGAATAGTCGGTTTCAGGACGGCGGGGAGAAGGGAGATGTCAGAAGGACGTGACGGTTCGTAGGTAAGCCGCGCGTACCTCTCCCTTCTCCCTTCTCCCGCATTTAGTTTGAGTGCCATGCTCCCCCTCCTTCTCTTGCTCCAAAACCCCGCCGTCTACGACGGCCGTCTCAAGCAAACCGATGTGCGCATCCCGCGAGTCGAAGCGACCGTCACGATCGACGGCGCCCTCGATGAAGCGGTGTGGAGAAGCGCCGCGCGCCTGACGGGGTTCACCCAATACCGCCCCATCGACAGCCGGCCCGCCGCGGATTCGACGGAAGTGCTGGCGTGGTACGCGCCCGACGCGATCTACTTCGGCATCCGGGCCTACGAGGCGCACGGCAACGTGGTCCGCGCCACCCTGGCTGACCGCGACAACATCGACGCCGACGACAACGTCCAGATTCTGCTCGACACGTTCAACGATCGGCGCCGAGCGCTGCTCTTCGCGGTCAACCCGTACGGGGCGCAGGAAGACGGTGTGCGCAGCGAGGGACTCGCGGGAGCCGCAGGTGGCCAGAACGCGGGGTTCCGTTTCGATGGGGTGATCGACCTGAACCCCGACTACGTCTATCAGTCTCACGGCCGGCTCACGCCCTTCGGCTACGAAGTCGAGGTGCGGATTCCGTTCAAGAGTCTCCGCTATCAGAGCGGCGCGACCCAGGACTGGGGCGTGCAAGTCGTCCGGATCACCCAGCACACCGGCTACGAAGACACCTGGGCGCCGGTGGTGCGCGCCAGCGCGAGCTACCTGATCCAGTCGGGGAGCCTCAAGGCGCTCACCGGCATGCGTCGCGGCTTGGTGATGGACGTGAGTCCCGAGTTCACGTCTCGGGTGGACGGTGCACCAGGGGTGACGTCGTACGGCTACGGCACCGTCGATCCCCAGCTCGGCCTGAACCTGCGCTGGGGCATCACGCAGAACCTGAGCCTCACGGGAACCGCCAACCCCGACTTCTCGCAGGTCGAAGCCGACGTCGGGCAGGTCACGGTGAACCAGCGGTTCGCTCTGTTTTTCCCCGAGAAGCGGCCCTTCTTCCTGGAGGGGCTGGAGCAGTTCGACACGCCCAACGCGCTGATTTACACGCGCCGCATCGTGTCCCCCGTCGCCGGGGCGAAGCTGACGGGCAAGGTTGGCGGGACGGCGGTCGCCTACATCGGCGCCGTAGACGACGTCTCCGCGTCCGTCACCGGAGGGGTGCACCCGGTCGTGAACCTGCTACGCATGCGCCGCGACCTCGGCGCGAGCTCGACGCTCGGCCTCGCCTACACCGACCGCATCGAGGGAAGCGCCTACAACCGTGTGCTCGGCGCCGATGCGCGGGTCATCTGGAAGAAGATCTGGTTCTCGGACGCCCAGATCGTCGGGTCCTGGACCCAGGACGCTGCGGGCTCCCGTGCCGGCGAGCTGTGGGACGTGACCCTCTACGACCTCACCGGCCGCTCCTACGGCAACCACGCCGAGCTCGTCGGTATCAGCCCGGACTTCGACGCGGCGAGCGGGTTCGTGAACCGCGTGAACATCGTGCAGGGCCGCATCGCCAATCGGTTCTCTCTATACGGTAAGCCGGGCGCCATGCTCGAACAGGCCACGACGTTCATCCTGATCTCGCCAACGTGGCGCTACCACGACTTCTTCGATCTCGGGAGCACGCTCGAAGGGTCGATCAATGAGACCTTCCTGCTCACGCTGCGGGGCGGGTGGGGCGTGAACGCCAACTGGCAGAACAACCATCAACGCTTCGATCCCCCCGACTACGCGCGTTACGCGACGAGCGGCGCGGGCACTCCCTTTGCCGTCCCGCACGGGCTCTACAACCTGTGGGGCGGCAACGTGGGGTTCAACACGCCGAACCGGGCGCTGACGTTCAGTGCCAATGTCGGTGCCGGCCAAGGCCCGATCTTCGCGGAGGCCGCCGAGGGGCGGGGAGTGAACACGTTCGTCGGCCTCACCTGGAAACCGACGAACGCCTTGCGGATAGACGGGCAGTGGGTGCACGACCGCATCACACGGGCCCGGGATGGCAGCTGGTTCTCGACCGCTAACATCCCGCGACTCAAAATCGAATACCAGCTGACCCGCGCGATTTTCTTTCGATACGTGGGCCAGTACGTCGCGCAGGACCAGGCGGCGTTGCAGGATCCGCGCACCGGCCAACAGCTGTATTTCTTCGATCCCGATTCGGCGAGCTATTTCCCGGCCGCGGCGCAGGTCAGGCACGACTTCCGCAATGACCTGCTGTTCTCCTACAAGCCGACGCCGGGTACGGTGTTCTTCTTCGGCTACGGCGCGTCGCTCAGCGAGCCAACGGCCTTCACCTTCCGAGACCTGCGGCGCACGTCGGATGGGTTCTTCCTCAAGGCGAGCTATCTCTTCCGGATGTAGGTTTCGGTCGTGGTCGATCACGCGCTGAGTCTCGAGAGCCAGCTCGTCCAAGAGCAGCACGCCAAGCAGCGCCAGTACGTGCTCGCCAACACGCGGGCCCGCTGGGGCTTCGTCGGCTTCGGCATCATCCTGCTGATCGTCGTGAAGGTCACCAGGATCGTGCCGCTCTCCGTCTGGTTCATTCCCGCCTTCGCCGCCACCTTCGCGGCGGCCAATTACGGCGTGCGGCGCCTCGCCCAGCGCACCGCCTTCCAGCCGTGGTACGCCCAGCTCAACCTCGTGGTCGGCTGCCTCACGATCTCGGCGGCCCTGTACGCGATCGGTCCCACGGGGCACGTGCTGTACGGCGCGTATCTCATCGCCCCGTTGCAGGCGGCGCTCTATCTGGGGCGGCGCGAGGCGTGGGGTGCCTTGGGCATCAACATCGCAGGCTTCGGCCTGATCGCCGCGCTGCGAGGGTGGAGCTGGTCGCTCTACCTGCAGGAATCATTGGTGCTGCTGTTCGCGTGCGTCGCGCTCGTGCCGATGCTCGTGCGGATCGTCGACCGCCTGCGCGCCGCGCGCGGCGTGCTCGCTCACGTCGAGCGGGGCGACCTCCGGGTCCGCACGGCGGACCCCGAGCTCGACGAGATCGGCTACCTCGGCGTGAGCGTGAACCGTACGACGGAAAGTATCGCCGACATCGTGCGACAGGTGCAGCACCAGGGGCAAGAGCTCGCCGCGATGGCGCAGACGCTTGCCGCGTCGGCCGAGCAGCTGCAAGCCGGCTCGCAGCAGATCTCCGCCACCACACAGCAGCTGTCGGAGGGGACGGAGCGGCAGCGCCAGTTGATGGGTCATGGCCGGGAGGACTCGCAGGCGGCCTCGGACGTGGCCGTTTCGCTGCACCAGCGGGCCCAGGAAGCCGAGCATCAGATCACCGAAATCGCACAGCAGGCGCGGCGCCGTGGTGAGGAAGTGTCACGCGCCAGCTCGATGCTGATGAACCTGATGGTCCACATGGACCATGCGTCCGAGGTGGCGCTCACGCTCGACCGCGAATCGCGCGAGATCGGCAAGCTGGTCGAGGGGATCACGCGCATCGCGAGCCAGACCGATTTGCTCGCCTTGAACGCGGCGATCGAGGCGGCGCGCGCCGGCCAGCACGGACTGGGCTTCAAGGTGGTGGCCGGTGAGGTTCGCAAGCTCGCCGAGCAGAGCGCGCGATCGGCCGAGGAAGTCCGCGTCCGCGTGCGGGACACACAGTCGCAGATCGCGCGGGTCGTCGAAGCGATGGGCCAGGGCAAGGAGGCGGCACAGGGCGTGGGCAAAGTCGCTTCGACCGTCCAGGGCGCCCTTGACGCCATCCATGCCGACCTGAACAGAACGGTTCAGTTCGCCACCACGTTCGCCGCGGAGACGGAGAATCAGACGATGCGGATGAGCGAGGTGCTGCGGCGGATGGACGAGGTCGCGCACATCGCCGCCGGGGCGGCGGACGGCGCCCAGCAGACCTCGGCGGCGACTCAGGAGCAGATCGCTTCGTTGGGCGAGCTCACCGCGACGTCACAACATCTGTCCAACGCCGCCGCGAAGCTCGCTCAGACGATTCAAAGGTTTACGGTGAACGGCGTCGGAGCGAGCCACTAGCTACCAGCCCTTGAACAGCGGCGCGTCCCCGAAGTCCCACAACAGAAAAGCCGTGAGCGAGACCTGTCCGCGGTCGGGGCCGTTCACGGGGATCCCGGCACCGATCGATCCCGCCACGTGCCCCAGCTTCGAGAGCTTGATCCATGTCTGCGGGTACAGCGTGAGGATCCCTGGTGATCCCCGTGCCCAGTCCCATCCCGCTTCGACCATCGGCACGAAACGATCCATGTCGCGCCCCGCGCCCAGCCGCAGCGATCCGCCGGCAATCCCCTCGGTCTCCTCCCAGCCGGCGACCGCTTCCCCCTGCACGATGAAGTCGGGCCGCTGGAAGCCAAACGCGAGGAACGGCTCGAGCTCCCAGCGGTCGCGGCGGCCCAGGGGCGGACTCGCCTCTAAGCCGACGCTCGCGATGGCGCGCCGCTCCAAGCTATGCCACACGTTGTATTTGATGGCGCCCGTCGCGTGGTCGAACGGCCGGTCGAGCGAGTCGAATACCGTGGAGACCGCGGCTTCGAACTGCAGTCGCCGGCCGGCGCGACGCTCGTAGATCAGTTCCTGGCCTCCGCCGCCCCCTTCTGCGGTGACGACCAGCTCGTTCTCGGGATACGCTTTCTCGACGAGGAAGCCGCGGGGGAAGTTCAACTCCCCGGGCGGCCAGCCGCGCTCGCGGCAGAGCGATCGCACATACCGCACCACCATCCGGATCTGCTCCGGCGTACCGGCGTCGCCATACGCCGGCATGTCGAGCGACAGGCCGAACGCGGCGCCACCCTTCGTGACGATCCCCACCCACTGGTCTGCGGTCTCGGCGGTGCTCGCGGCGCAGGACGCGAGATCCGCGGGGGGGGCGTCCGTCCGGACGGACGCGACGGGCGTGCCGCGCGCGTCGGCGCCGTGGCAGCGCGCACACCAGGCCCCGTAGAGGCTGTCTCCCTGGGCGGCGAGACTAGACGCCCACAGCGCGGCGCAGGCGACCAGCCTGAACATTCGCGGCACGGCGAATCTCCTCCATCTTGGCGGTCTTCAAGACGCCGTCCTTCACCACCAGCTTCCCGTCCACCAGCACGTGACGCACGTCGGCGGCGCGGGCGCTGTAAACGATCCGCGACATCAGGTCGGCCTCGGCGGGCTGTGCGTGCGGACCATCGAGGTCGAGCACGATCAAGTCCGCCCGCTTGCCGACCTCGACCGATCCGATCTCGGTCTCGAGTCCCAGGGCGCGCGCTCCCCCGAGGGTGGCGAGCTCGAGCGCCTGGGCCGCGGGGAGCGCCTCCGGGCCGAGCCGCGGCTTCTGGATCAGCGCGGCTAGGCGCATCTCCGTGAAAGCGTCAAGTCGATTGTTGCAGGGCGCGCCGTCGGCGCCGAGCCCCACCTGGCACCCCGCCGCCAACATCTCGGGGATCGGCGCGACGCCGCTGCCGAGTTTCAAGTTCGAACTGGGGCAATGCACGACGTTGGTCTGCTGGCGCGCCAGGCGGGCGATGCCTGCCTTGTCCACCCACACGCAGTGGGCCAACGCCGCGCGCGGTCCCGAGATCCCCACGG
>Ga0193723_1001116_pt1 | contig 10392 bp, 7 predicted proteins | sample H2m2metaG_FD_143042 | JGI IMG/M metagenome (GOLD analysis project Ga0193723, IMG submission 143042) | Soil microbial communities from a riparian zone of the East river system, Colorado, United States - H2m2 | ecosystem: Environmental > Terrestrial > Soil > Riparian zone | place: USA: East River... | reverse complement strand
GTTGGCGGTCCCATTGAGTCCGGTAGACCATGGCGAGCCGAACACGGCGTCGTTGCGGTTTACGAACCGAGTTAGGAAGTCGGTCGCCGCGTACATGTACGACACCGACGCCGCCATATGGTTCATTATCTCCTTGTCGTAGCCTATAGACGCGCTCGCCGTACGTGGATTCCTGAAATCCTTGTCGTAGATGAAGATGTCGGGATGGTCCACCACAGTCGGCGCAGGCAACAGCGCATTGTAATTCGGGAGCGTACCAAAAGTGCTTCCGGCGAGAATCGTCTGGCCGATCGAACCGTTGGTGCTGCGCGCACTGGCGAGGTTCAGTCCCGGTATGCGCGCATAGTAGAGTCCCGCCGCTACGCGAACGACATCTCTGCCGTCGCCTTTCACGTCCCACGCGATGCCGAGTCTGGGCTGGAACATCTTCATGTCAGATGGAATCGTGCCGTCGGAAGGGAACAGATACCCGCCCTGCGTCTTGCCGATAAAGTTGGAGAAGAACACCGACGACGGCGGTGTGATCGGATCGGGCTCCTTCTGTCCGCTCCATCTAAGTCCGTAGTTCACCGTAACGTTCGGCGTCGCCTTCCAGTTGTCCTGAACGAACACGTCGATGTCCTGCTGCGGGATGACCTGCGTGCCGGCTTGCTCCACCGTGCGCCCGCCCACGCCCACTTGCTGGAGGTAGAGAAGCACCGGACCCGATATGCTGGTACCAACCGGGCATGCGCCAACCAATCCGATCACGAATACACCAGCCGGTGTGCTGCACTCGTGGTAAGAGGGGCCCGAGGTGACGTAGTTCTGGAATCCAGATACCGAGGTGAAGATGAACCGCCCGTTACCGAAGCCAACGAACGTCTGGTGCTCCGCCGTCCTGTTCCACTCTGCTCCCGCCTTGAAGATGTGGTTTCCCCTGACCCAGGAGACGTTGTTGAGCACCTGCACGCGCGTATCGTACGATTTCACCGGAATGAAGAACGGCATGCCGAGGCGGAAGGCGTTGCCGAAATCCATTCCCGTATCGGGGAACGGCCGGCCTGAGACCGGGTTGATTGGCCCTTCATAGGGGCGCGGCCTGTCTTCGCGGGCGAGCTGGAAACGGAATTCGTTGTCAATGGTGTTGGTGAGGTGCGAGACCAGGGCGCCATTGATCGCGTTCGAGTGATCCTTCTCGATCGCGTTGGAGCTGCGGGCCCAGGTGTCTATGTCGAAGGTCCCGTTGACCTGACGCGAATTGGTATAGCTGTACTTGAGCGTGGCGTTGTGCACCTCGTTGATGCGCCAATCCAGTTTTGCGAACGCCGCCTGAGCGTCGGCGCTACGCGAAATGGAGCCGAAGTCATTCGCCAGCACGCCGCTAAACGCGGTGTTGAGGAAAGCCTTGAGCTGGGTGAGCTCGGGAGTCGAAGGGCGGTTCTTCTGCTTCACATCATCGTACACCTGCTGGTCGTACGCGATGAAGTAGAACAACTTGTCTTTAACGACCGGGCCCCCGAGGGTCATCCCGAACTGGCTCTGATTGAAGTCGGGCTGAAGAATCTGATTCTCGTGCCTCGAGTCCGACGACAATGCATCGTTCTTCCCAAAGTAGTGCACGGTTCCGTGGACTTCATTGGTGCCGCTCTTCGTGATGATGTTGACGAATCCCCCGCTCGATCTGCCAAACTCGGCGTTGGCCCCCTGCGACACCACTACCATCTCGCGCACCGCGTCGAGGTTGAACGTGAATGGTGGTCGCTGGCCGCCGCGCTGCTCTCCGAAGAATGGATTGTTGAAGTCGGCGCCGTCGACCATGATGTTGTTGTGGATGCCGCGCTGTCCCCCGATGCTGAGTACATCGCCGTCGGGTCCCTGCGTGATCGCGACACTCGGAGTAAGAAGCGTGAGACTCAGAAAGTTGCGCCCGTTGTTCGGGAGCGCGGTGACTACCTCGGCTGGAAAGCGAGTCACTTCGGATGAGAGAGTGGGATCGACTGTCGGGAGCTGACCGACGACGGTGACGCCGGCGAGCTGCGTCGTCGATCGTGCCAGTACGAGCGGGAGATCCACGACCTGTCCGAGTGTGACGGCGATGTTCGACTTGGTGACCGGAGAGTAGCCGACCGATCTCGCCGAGACGACGTAATTGCCGAGCGGGAGAAGTGTCGTGACGAAAACGCCCTGGTCGCTGGCTTTGACGGTGCGGGTGTAATTCGTTTCGGTGTTGCGTACCGTGACGAATGCGGAGACAGGATTGCCGCTCGAGTCGGTCGCGGTGCCGCGAATGACGCCGGTGGTTGCCTGCGCCTGCGCGAAGAGAATGCCTGGGGCGAATGAAAGAGCTGCGAAGAAGAGAGGGAAACGCAGCGATCGTGAGAGAGCGCGCCACTTCATAGAGGAATCTCCAGAATGAGTTCGGCAGCTGATCTCGAAGAGATTCGGAAAGACAGTCTCTTCATGCTCGCACCAACGTAACTCTCCAACTGCCTCTCGGCGACTTTCTGTTACGCAAGGCTTCGAGGCGCGGATTGACGCAAATGTTTGGCGATTGCCCGCGCCGATTCGAGGGGATTGCTGCTGGTGGTTTCAACTACAAGCTCAGCGGGCGGCATCACTGGGCGTTGGAAAGCGCCGGCCTTCTCGAGCTTACGAAACTGGTAGACATCGCGGAGCTTGCCGAACCTCTCGCGCGAGTCGTCCTTGAGCCGAGTCTCGATCTCGCTATCTGAGCAGCGCAGCTCGACGAAGCGCAGCTGGCTCCCGCGCGCGATGACGCGCTTCTGGAGAGCGGGGATGAATTCGTCCGTGACCGTCGACTCGGGAGCAAAGGTCATGATCACACCCGATTGCTGGGCGGCGAGGCAGGCGTCGATTGTTCCGAGCCAGATCTTTTCGCGGAGTGACACGAACGGTGGCGACCCGAAGGGAAAGAGCGCGCTCACCAGATCGACCACCGCGTGGTTGTGCAGGAGGCGGTAGCCCGTCTCGACCGCAAGCAGCTCGCCGACGGTGAGCTTCCCGACGCCGGGGCGTCCAAACAGGAAGATTACCTGTGTGCCCATGGCGCCTAAATTAGAGCTTCCTCAGTCGCTCCGCTTGTAGAATCCGTCGGTCCACTTGATCACCTCGGCGGAAATTGTCTCGTGCTCGCCGTGGCCGTTTCCGTTGTTTTCGGCGCTCTCATTTGCGCGAGAGATGGTCTCCTGGAGGTCGAGCTTGATCTGGGATAGCGAGGCGCCGCGTTCACGCTCGCTGCTGACGTGCAGCAGTACGGCCTTGCGCAGTGCTGTCAGCGCGGAAATGGTGCTGTCGGTGGCGCGGCGAAGCGCGCGATCCAGCTCTTCTGGAAGTGGATTGGGCAATCGATCGTCGGTCCTGGACATCTGCGGCGCCATGAAAGAAGAGGAGGCGTCGCCAGAAAGCGCCCAATTGATCGTGCTCCACGCGTGCGGCCGACTGCGTTCTGGTGTCGTAACGCAGTGCCATTACACGCGTGCTCGTGCTGTTATGCGTCCTTATAATATTCGACGATCGACCATCTGATGATCTGTTCCATCAGGAAATCGGCGTTGGACAATTCGTGTTCGTTGAGGTGCGTAGGATACCGGCGAGTGCTTTCTCTTGCACAGGCTTTCATGCTGATGATCATCTGAGCCGGCCCTACTTCGGAGTCCCTGAGGCAGCAGACACAGGCGTTGACGCATTCGCGAAGCTCGCGCAGCGACCCGGTGCTCGATCTAACGACATCGTGGAGCGCCACCTGAAACTGCCGAGCGGTTTCGTCCGGAACGGGATACGGCTTCGTAACCGTGGCCGCTTGCATCTCCGGCATACCAATCCTCGAATCCAGCGGGATGGCGTCGCCAGCAGCGCCTGGGCCTTCCGAGGGAACCGGAAGAGAAATCACGGGCTGGTGACTTAAGTCCCGTGAGCTTGTGGTACTGTTTGAAACATATGCCGCTGGCCGATTCCTGGCAACTCTGCACATCCCGGTAAATCATTGCCGGCGTGTTTCAACAGCACCATAATTTGCCCGATGCAGACGGACCGCCGCATCCATTCGGTTGACGTCGCGCGGGGCGTCGCGATGGTCCTCATGGCCATCGATCACGTACGCGTCTATGCAGGCGTTCCGCCTGGCGGCCCCAGACCCGGCGTCTTTTTCACACGGTGGATCACCAACTTCGTCGCGCCCGCGTTCGCATTTCTCGCCGGGACCTCAGCGTACCTGCTCGGACGCCGCCTTGGCGATCGTGGCGCGCTGGCGCGCTACCTCGTAACTCGCGGTCTGATCCTGGTGCTGCTCGAGCTCACGGTGATTCGGGTGGCGTGGACCTTCAATTTCGACTTCGGACACTATCTCCTCGCGGGCGTCATCTGGATGCTCGGCTGGTGCATGGTGCTGCTCGCGGCGCTCATCTGGCTGCCGACACCGGCCGTCGGGGCATTTGGCATCGCGGTGATCGTCTTCCACAATCTTCTGGACTTTCTCTCGCCGGCCGCGGGCGAGGCGCTCCAGCAAAGCTCGCTGAGCTGGCTGTGGCAGATCCTTTACTTCGGCGGGCCGATACAGCTCGGACAAAACGGTCCGACGCTGATGGTGCTGTACTCGATCATTCCGTGGATTGGGGTTGTAGCAGCGGGTTACGCGTTTGGCGCAGTGATGACACTCGAGCCCGACCGGCGAAACAGGATTTGCGTGGCGCTCGGCGCGTCAGCGATCGTGCTCTTCCTGGTGCTCCGCTCTCTCGACGTTTACGGTGACCCGAGGCACTGGCACTCGATCGGCGCGATACAAGCGCCAGCCTTGCTCCGTTTCATCAGCACCACCAAGTATCCCGCGTCGCTCCAGTTTCTGCTGATGACGCTCGGCCCGATGATTCTGCTGCTGCCGCTGGCCGATCGAGCACGTGGTAAGATCGGTGAGATCTTCGCGGTGTTCGGCAAGGTGCCGATGTTCTACTATCTGCTGCACATCCCGGCGATTCACCTGGCGGCCGTGCTCGTCTCGCTCGCTCGCGAGGGAAGGGTGAATCCGTGGCTGTTCGCGAACCATCCGATGATGAATCCGCCGCCGCCCGAGGGCTACGTGTGGAGCCTTGGCCTGTTGTATTTGGTATTTCTCGTAGTGGTTGCCGTGCTCTATCTCCCTTGCCGATGGTACGCGCGCAGGAAAACTACGAGTCCGGCGCCCTGGATGAGGTACGTCTAGGGGCGACTGGCGACTGGCTACTGGGACTTGCTGGGGGGATGCAAGTTGAGAGTTGTAAGTTGGTGAGTCTACAGTCGTCAGTGGTTTTCAGTCCGACTCGAAACCACTGATCACTAACAACTCCCAAATTGTTCACTCCAAACTTGCATCCCCTCTAGATGCGACAGTAGGACGGGTTAGTCTGCGCGCCTCTCCTTGACAGAAGTGCACAAAGTCGGCACGTCTAGGCAACAGGAGAAGCGAATGCCACAGCAAATACTGCAGGTGAACCTAAAGTTCAGCATCCCACGCGCGGACTTGTCAACGGCGTGGTTGGGCGCGGCGCAGCCGATCGCCGATACACCCGGTCTCGTGTGGAAAGTCTGGTTGATGAACGAGGCAAAGAGTGAAGCCGGCGGCATCTACCTCTTCGAGAATAAGGACGCGGCGCAGGCTTACATGGCGGGGCCGATCGTGGCGTCGCTCAAGGCGAGCCCGGTGATCAGCGACATCAGCGCAAAGCTGTTCGATGTGATGGAGGAGCACAGCGCGGTCACGAGAGCCCCGCTGAATCATGTGCTCGCTTCAGCGGGGTAAATCTGCTTGGTTGGGCAGAGGGAATCCAAGTTGTGAGTTGTCAGTTCAAAACTTGGATCCCCCACAATTGCCTCCGATGCCAGCCGATCCGCTTAATGGGGCGTTAACACCGAACTCCCCGATGCGTCCCTCGCGATGGTGAAGTGGGCCACGTTGCGCCCGAGGGTCTGTCCGGCAGTGATGTCGAACCCGTAGTGAATGCCACCGTACATGCGCGACCGTCCCGCCTGCACGACCATCGCGTCCAGTTGCGCGCGCTTCTCAGGGAAGAATGTGCTCAACACTTCTGCTCCCGAAGCGGACAGACAGCTGTGCCCCGATGGATAGGACGGGTGGTTGGGCTTCCCGACGGCGGCGACCACGGTAATCAAGGGGTCCGCTTTCCACGGCCGGAGGAGCCAGGACCTGAGCTTCTCGTCCCAGCAGCCGATCTGGGCGTCGAACATTGTGCTGCTCAGCAACGCGTAGAGGTGCGTTGTCTCGCGCTCGGACAGACTGTGTTGGGCGACCCAGCCCGAATCCGTCGGAACCGCGAGCCAGAATCCCGCCGTAGTGGGCGTGCCGTTGCTCAATGCCCAGAACGTGGCGATCTGTATCTGCTCGGGTGTGCGCGTGTCCGATATGTGTCGGATCTCCGCGACCGCGTCGTTGAAGGCCGCAGAACCGAACGGGGGGTGCGGGTCAGGCTTGAACTGATCCGAGGAAGTCAGGAACCAAGGGGTGACTCCCCTAAGTTGCCCACCGGCGACCGGTGTGGGAGGGATCGCGCTGCTGGTCCAGAATTCGGGACCAACCGGTGGCACCGCGGTGTTCGGATCGGTGAAATGGTCGGCAATCGCGCGCGCGACAATCTGGGCGCCGACGGCACGGCCGATCGCCTCACCAGCCTTGAACGCTTGAAGCATTGGACCCGACTGCCCGGGACCGGCGTTCGCCTGGGCCGTCACCATGGCCTCGAGCGCCGACGTGCTGGCGGGGAACAGGTAGCTCAACGCCACGACGGATGCGCCCGCGACCGCACCGCGATCGGTTTCCATGCGCTGACGTCCCCCGGCACCAACGCCGTTGCCGGAGGCGTTCCGAGCATCGATGCCCGGGTCGCCGATCGCGGCCTCGGCCCGCTGCACCGCCAGGTACTGGGCGACAGAAAGTATTGGGTACACGTGGGTAGCCTGGACCGCGGCTTGATTCGCCGCCGACACGAGGTTGCGCGCGGTTAACTGCCAGGCCGGGCTCGCAAGACCTTCGGTGAAGGGAACGCCGCGCGATGCATCGAGGCTCGCGTTCAGCCCCGTCGGCGCTGGCTGATCTGTCGCGCACGCGGTGATTAGCGCCGCGGTCAGGAATGCCGCGGCGGTCCGCGCGATTGTGCGCGGAGCATTGGGTGGGAGGTGGGAGGAGCGGATGGGCATGTGGTCTCCTTGTGCGATGGTATGCGCTGCGTCTTGCGCACACATACTGAGCATCGCACCTCATCCAGACCTCAGACTTCGCTCAGACTTAACTCGGAGGCACGGTCCCTGTCGATGGATTTCGTGTCAGCCAGCGATTGATACTATCCGCGGCGTCTCTTCCCTCGCGAATCGCCCACACGATGAGCGATGCTCCCCGACGCGCGTCGCCGGCGGTGAACACCCCGGGCACGCTCGTCCGATGCTCATGATCGGTTGCAATATTTCCGCGGCTGTCGAGATTGACCGCGAGATCTACCAGCAGCTTGCCCTTCACGGGCCCCGTGAAGCCCATGGCCAGGAGTACAAGATCCGCCTCGAGCTCGAGCTCAGTCCCCGGCATCCGCGCGAAGTCGGTCCGACCATCGGCGAACACCTGCCGCTCGAGACGAACAGCGTGAATCCGCTTCACGCGGCCATTGTCACCGGAGAACGAGGTGGTAGCGACGCTCCACTCGCGATCGCACCCTTCTTCGTGCGCATGGGATGTACGAAGCTGCATTGGCCACAACGGCCAAGGTGTGCTGGGCGCGCGACTAGCCGGTGGCGCCGGCAGCAGCTCGAACTGCCTGACACTGCGCGCCCCCTGACGAACGCACGTCCCCGCGCAATCGGATCCAGTATCCCCACCACCGATGATAACCACGCGCCGATCGCACGCGTCACTGTCGTTGTCGGGCAACGGGTACCGGGCAACAGGTAACGGGTAACGGGAAACGGGCAACGCCTCTTCTTCGAGCCTCCGGTTCTGCGCAGTGAGAAAATCCATTGCAAGCTGAACCCCCGCGAGCTCACGACCGGGAACATCAAGATCCCGCGCTGCCCCCGCTCCCGTCGCGATGCAAACGGCGTCGAACTCCGACTGTATCTCGCCGACCGAAACATCGACGCCAACATCGATGCCAGTGCGGAACCGCACACCCTCGGCCTCTAGCTGCGAAAGCCGAAGATCGAGCACCGACTTTTCGAGCTTGAACTCCGGAATTCCGTAGCGCAGCAATCCACCAACGCGCTCGCTCTTTTCGAACACCACGACCTCGTGTCCAAACCGACGCAGCTGTTGCGCAGCAGCCAAACCAGCCGGGCCCGATCCAACCACTGCCACACTGAAACCTGTAGCCCGCCGCGGCGGACGCGGCGTCACCCAGCCTTCCGCAAACCCGCGATCAGCGATGGTCTGCTCGATGTGCCGGATAGCCACGGGCTCGTTCACCAACCCGAGTACGCACGCCGACTCACACGGCGCCGGACACAACCTGCCCGTCAGCTCCGGAAAATTGTTCGTCGCCTGCAGCGAGTCGAGCGCGCTCCGCCATTCTCCGCGCGAAACGAGGTCGTTCCATTCGGGAATGACGTTCCGCACGGGACATCCAGTGTCGCCCTGACAGAACGGCACTCCACAGTCCATGCACCGCGCTCCCTGGGCGCGGACGGCCGATTCCGGAACCGGACCGTAGAATTCCCGCCAATGGCGCACGCGTTCGTCGACGGCTTGTCGCCCCGGAGTCGCGCGGCGAAGCGTGAGGAATCCTTTCGGATCACGCATGACGCGCCTCCGCGATGGCCAGTCCGTGCCGCGCCGCTGCGCTCGCAGCCTCCGCTTCCGATTGACGCTCGAGCGCCGACCGGTACTCGCGCGGCACGACGGCGATAAAGCGATCAAGTGCACGAGGCCAGTGTCCCAGCTCGCGCTTTGCGCGCGCGCTGCCAGTGAAATGGGCGTGCTGCTCGACGAGGCGGCGCAGCAGCTCGCGGTCGCCGAAGTCCGACAGGTGCGCAAGCTCCACCAATCCCATGTTGCACTGCCGCTCGAGCTCGCCGAACTCGTCCAGCACGAACGCGACGCCGCCGCTCATTCCAGCACCGAAGTTCCGGCCGACGCGTCCCAGCACGACGACGGTGCCGCCGGTCATGTACTCGCAGCCGTGATCCCCGACTCCTTCCACCACCGCGATCGCACCACTGTTGCGCACCGCGAAACGCTCGCCCGCCACGCCCGCGAAATACGCTTCGCCAGATGTCGCGCCGTACAGCACCGTGTTGCCGACGAGCACGGTCTGGTCAGGAATGAACTGCGCGCCGCGCGGATGACGCACGATCAGACGCCCGCCGGAGAGTCCCTTGCCGACGTAGTCGTTCGCCTCTCCCTCCAGCTCGAGCGAGAGGCCGTGCGCCGCAAAGGCGCCGAAGCTTTGACCCGCCGACCCAGTGAATCGCACGGAGATGGTATCGTCGGGCAAGCCGGCGTTGCGATATCGGCGAGCGATCTCACCGGAGAGCGTCGCACCGACAGCGCGATCGGCATTCGTGATCGTGAAGGTCGCCTTCACCCGCTCGCCACGCTCCAGGGCGGGTGCCGCGAGGTCGACGAGCAATCTGTTAAGCCTCCCTTCTTCCTCCGAGTGGTTGAGTCTCAGCCTCACGTACCGGCGAGCGACCCGTTCCGGATGCATGCTCGACGCCGGCGTGGCGAGATGCAGAAGCGCCGAGAGATCGAGCGTGTTCGCCTTGGCGTTGTCGGATGACGGCAGCGCTTGAAGCATGTCTGTCCGGCCGATCATCTCGTCCATCGTGCGGAAGCCAAGACGCGCCAGCAGCTCGCGCACTTCTTCCGCGATGAAGAAAAAGTAGTTGACCACGTGCTCGGGCTGACCGCTGAACCGCGCGCGCAGCTCGGGATCCTGGGTCGCGATGCCGACGGGGCAGGTGTTGAGATGACACTTCCGCATCATTACGCACCCTTCGACGATGAGCGGCGCCGTAGCGAAGCCAAACTCGTCGGCGCCCAAAAGCGCAGCGACAACCACGTCACGCCCGGTCTTGAGCTGGCCGTCCGTCTGCAGGCGAACACGCCCGCGCAGACCGTTGATCACGAGTGTCTGCTGCGTCTCCGCCAAGCCCAGCTCCCACGGACTCCCAGCGCGCATGATGCTCGAGAGCGGGGAAGCGCCGGTTCCGCCTGAATCACCAGAGATGACGATCAGATCCGCTCGCGCCTTCGCCACGCCAGCCGCGACCGTCCCCACTCCCGCTTCGGCCACCAGCTTCACCGAAACTGCTGCCTTGGGCGCGATCGATTTCAGATCGTAGATCAGCTGCGCGAGATCCTCGATCGAGTAGATGTCGTGGTGCGGCGGAGGCGAGATCAGCGTCACTCCCGGCATCGAA
>Ga0193723_1001115_pt1 | contig 10393 bp, 8 predicted proteins | sample H2m2metaG_FD_143042 | JGI IMG/M metagenome (GOLD analysis project Ga0193723, IMG submission 143042) | Soil microbial communities from a riparian zone of the East river system, Colorado, United States - H2m2 | ecosystem: Environmental > Terrestrial > Soil > Riparian zone | place: USA: East River... | reverse complement strand
CAAGCGCCTTCTGCTCGGCATTCAGCTTCCCCGCCTCGCGGCGGTCGTAGATGGCGCGCACCCGCTGAAAGAGCTGGTCGTTCAGGTAGATCGCATCCCGATGCGCCGCGAGCTTGGGGGCGATCACATCCTGGATCTTCTGCAGCGTGTCATTCGTGTTCGCCTGGACCACGGCGAAGAAAGTCTTCGAGGCCCGATCCAGCAGCGCGCCCGATCTCTCCATCGCGACAATCGTGTTGTCGAAAGACGGCGGCTGCATTTGCTTGGCGATCACATCGATCTCGGCCAGCTGCAGGCGCATCCCTTCCTCGAGCGCGGGCTGGTAGTGCTCGTTCCTGATGAGATCGAATCGCGGAGCGTGATACGGTAGAGGGCTCTCGACCGCGAACGGGTTCGAGCCAAGCGACGCAACCGCTGCGGGGGAACGGTGCAGCAGCGGTATCCTGGCACAGCCGCCAGCGATGAGAACGGCGGCCGAGATCGCCGCCGCACGAGGAAAGGAGATTCCGTATAGTTTTTTCATTGCGCCATCATGGAGGAAAGGGTGGCTTCACGCACCAGCGATAGAAATTACACCATCAAACAAACGATGTCCCCATTCGGCGCTTCGTGGCGGATGATCGGATCAACTGTGGGTTGTCTTCTGTGCGCGTCGCCAGGTGTCGCACCGCTCGGGGCACAAAAGCCTGCGAAGGAATCCGCACAATCAACGCAACCCGCGGCGACACCGGCAGCAATCGAGGATAACAGCTTTCTGATCGAAGAGGCCTACAACCAGGAAGCCGGCGTGGTGCAGCACATCAGCACCTTCGCTCGGCAACGCGGGACACGCGCCTGGGCGTACAACTTCACGCAGGAATGGCCTCTCTTCAGCCAGCGCCATCAACTGAGCTACTCCGTTCCTATCGTCTCCGCCGGCCCCGGGACGGGCAGCGGCATCGGCGACGTCGCGCTCAACTACCGTTACCAGCTCGCCGACGGGACGCGATCCGGCGTTGCCGTAGCACCGCGATTCAGCCTGCTTGTGGCCACGGGCGATGAGCGCCGAGGCCGCGGTGCGGGCGGCAATGGACTGCAGGTAAACCTGCCTGTCTCGGTCGAGCTCTCGCCGCTCATCGTGACGCACTGGAACGCGGGCGCCACGTATACGCCCTCGGCGAAAAACGCCCTCGGCGACAAGGCGTCCACCCGCAACTACAACGCGGGCGGCAGCGTGATCTGGCTGGCGCGCTCCACCTTCAACGTCATGCTCGAAGCGGTGTGGGCCCGGGCCGAGGAGGTGACCGGTCCGGGCGAGCGCGTGCCTTACCGGATTTTCTACGTTTCACCCGGCGTGCGGGGCGCGATCAACTTCCGCTCCGGGCTACAGATCGTTCCCGGGATCGCGGTGCCGGTAGGGGTCGGGCCGAGCCGGGGGGATCGTCAGATTTTCTTTTACCTCAGCTTCGAACACCCGTTCTCACATTGAGCGCGGCTTCGGGATCTCTCTAGTCGCAACTGGCATCCACAAAACCGAAGCAGGGAGCTGAAAGCTTTGCAGCTGCTTCGCTAGGAGCTTTCATACTGGCGCTCCAGGTGCGCAGGCGATCCAGGATTGCTTGCCAAACTCGAGATCTAAACGAGTTCGTAAAGAACCCGCATCTGGTGTTCCGTACGCCAACAGAAAAGCTCCCAGCGAATTAGCTGTAAAGCTTAAAGCTCCCTGCTTCGGTTTTGTGGATGCTCCGGAACGCGCACCTAACCCCGACGCCGCGTGTTTTTAGTGAGACGCGATCGGCTCCACAACGAGCACAAAGAACGATCCCGGAATAACTGGCGGTCGCCGCCGAGGATTGGCCGCCGTTGAATCAGGCGTTGGCCCGAACTTGGCCGCGACGAGGTAGATCCGATGACTGGCTGGATCCAGCCCCATGTTCCTCGCGCCCTGCGCCGTCTGAACACTCTCGACGACGTGATACGAATCCGGCGAATCCTGGTGGATCACCGTCAGCGTCCCGTCGACGTTCGACGCGTACACGTCGCGCTTGACCGGATCATAGCCCGCACCATCGACGCCGCGGCCGATCGGCACCGTCGTGATCACCTTGCCGTTCTTGTAGTCTGAGACGGCCATGACTCCGCTCCGGCAGCCGCTGAACAACCGCTGACGCCTGGTATCGATCGCCATCGAGACCGGATTCTTGCACCCCTCGGTCGACCAACGACGCGCGACGATGAGACTCTTCGCGTCGAGCTCGACGATCTGGCTGCTGTCGACGAGGTTCACATAGATCTTTCCATTCCGAGCGGATTGACCGTACTCTGGCTTTCCGCCCAGCGCGACGTTGGCGATGAGAGTTCCCTTCTTCGGATCGATGACCGTCGTCGAATTCGCATCTCCGTTGAACGAGAACACGCGACCGGATGAAGGATCGTAGATGATCGCATCCGCGTCCTCCGCCGCCGGAATTCTACTCAGCGTCTTGTATGTCTTGAGATCGAACATGACGACGGAGCTGTCGTTGCCCGACGTCGCGAAGCCGTGTCCCGTTCCCAGCGCCAGCGCCACACCGTGCGCGCCGTTTATCCCCGTCACCGCGGCGATCAGGTGCCCGTCGTTCATGTCGACGACCATGACCCTGTTCTGTCTTCCGATGAACAGCCGATGGTTGGGCGCATCGGGAATCACGTAGTCCCACCCTCCGTCGCCGCCGACGTTGTAGGTGTGGGTAATCTCATACGTCTGCGCGGATAGTGGAGCCGCGAGTAGCGACAACAGCATCAATCGACGCATGTAATCCTCAGGACGTGCAGGTAGAGTTCTACGGCTCGCAAATAACATCCACAAAACAGAAGCTGGGAGATGAAAGCTTTGCAGGTATTTCGCTGTGAGCTCTCATACTGGCGCTAGAGATGCGCGTATTCTGAACCCACACGGAATAGCTCCAAGCGAAATAGCTGCAAAGCTGAGACCTCCCTGCTTCGGTTTTGTGGATGCAGGATCGCGCAACAATCCTTCCCCGTGAATCCTAACGCTGCCCCCCTCTTGGATCGCCCTTGAGGACAAAGTCACCGTAGTCTCCTTCCCACTGCAGATGAATGTACATGACGTCGGTCGCGAAGCCTCGCGCGGCGGCACGCACCGTCACGTGCGGAATCTTGACGTCGAGGAAGAGGAATCGCCCTGCCGCATTCGTCGTCGTCTGTGCGATTGGGCGCGAGCCCGGTCTGTCGCCGTCGAAGATGGACACTTCCGCTCCGACGATCGCCTTTTTTGCGGAATCTCTGATGAATCCGGCCATCCAGACGGGTGATCTCACCCCAACTCGGTAGGAAGGTTTGGGCGAAGCTCCCCACCAGGCCTGTACCGGCTCGGAGACCGTCGCATCCAAATGGACGATTCGGAAAGCGGTGTCGTTCATGCCGTACGAAACGATCGACCCGCCGTCGGCTGTAAACCAGGCTTTCAAAACGCTCGAGCCCATTTTCTGAAAGCTTCTCACAGGCCGGCCCGTTCTTGTGTCCCACAGGTAGATCCCGTTCATGCCACCGGTCGTCGCAATCGTGTTTCCGTCGGGACTGAAGGCGACGCTGCCCAACCCAGAGGAGCGGGGTATGACGAGCGTCGGCCCGCGCTCCCCTTCGCTCAGAAGCCAAAGGTACGCTGTATCTGACTGGCTCTTAAACAGGAGCCAGCGCCCATCGGGACTCCGTTGCATGACCTCGAAAGTTCGAGCGCTTGTCTTTACCCTCCACACCGGTTCGGCACCAAGTCGAGGATAGATCTTCATCACGCCGCTGTCCGCGGTGGCGATGAAGCTGCTGTCATTGATAAAAACGAACTTCCCGCCGGTCCATCCGCCTTCGTGCGTTCCGATCCGTTCTCCACTAACCGTTGACCAGATCGCAGTGCGACCGTGAAGCATACTGGCGAGGATTGTCCCACTCTGATTGAACGTAAGACCTTCGCTCGACGCCACTTTTTTTTGTCCCGGCAGAGTGTCGGTGCCACGGATAGCCCTGATCAGCCGTCCCTCAAGCGGACTCCAAATGCGTACCACTCCGTCGGCGCCTCCGACTGCGAGCTGTTTCCCGTCGTGCGAGAACACCATCGTAACACGCGCGTTCAACGAGAGGTCGCCTGGAGCCTGCGCCGAAAAGTGTTTCACGAGGGTGCCACGCTGCACGTTCCAAATGCTGATGGTGTCGTTGGCATCGAACACGGCGACCAGTGCTTTGTCGTCGGATACGGCGACTCCAGTGATGCGAGCGCCCGTTGGCTTGATTGCCTCCCATTGCTGTGGCACGTCTTCGTAGCTCGGGCAGGGCTGCGGCGTCTCGCTGATCTCGAGTACGGAATCGACGACGATCTCACGTGACTGGAATCCCATCCCGTACTGGCCAGGCGCGCTGACTCGACCGAGCACACGAATGAAATGCGTGAGCGATCCGCCGTACGCGTACGGATATTTGAGAAACGCTCCATGCCGCACGTTGTTGAAACGAAGCGACCATCCACTGCCGATTCCCGGGACGCCGCACGGCGAGAAGATGCTCTCACTTGGCGAGCTGGTGTAAACGCCGCTGTAGACTGCCAACGAATTCGGGGCGACGGATTGGGCCCCAACGGCTTGCGTGCCACCGATGCAAGCGAGAGCCACGGTGGCGGCGAGCGCAGCGATCGATTTGGAATCACTCATTGATAGGGGCACATCGCGAAGTTGACCTTCACGTTCATCGTTGAATCCATGCCGGGCCGAACGTAGACCGGAATCGGTTCTGCCCATTTTTCAACCTTATCCGGGCATCTCACCATCACCACGAGCGGAGCCACCGGCAGGTTGTCGAGCGAGTACCGGCCCTCGGCGTCTGTCTCGGCAAACCACGCGTCCGCCATGCCCTTGATTCGAATCTTCAGTTTGGGAAGTGGCTGTCCGGTTGTCTCGTCGGTAAAGACTCCATGGACGCGACGTGGGCGATACCAGTTCGGGTCCGTCTCCGGACCGAGGTATCGCAGGCCATCGAGCGGAAAGCCGTTCACGTTGTCTCGCGGCATCCGCTCGACTACGTACCAGTTGTCGGCCTTTCGCTCCAGAAACCAGATGTCATTCGTGAGGCAGTTAGATCCGCAGGAGTGTTTGGTAAAGACCAGCGCCTGCGTGTGCGCGGCGTTGAAGCCCACCCTGCCGAGGCTGGCGTAACCCCACGCGTCGGGATACTTGGCGCGGAAGCCGTACCATAAAGGGTTCTGCTCTTCCTCGTATCGTTCGGCGGCAATTTTCGCGAACGGAGCGCCCTGGCGCTCGAGCTCTTTCAGCGCCGTGTCACTGACCCAGGTGATCGGAATCCGATACTTGATGCGGGGATAGACCGCATCACGCACCTGAGCGTAGAGATTGTAACTCGTGACGGTGCCCGAATCTATTGTGCTTCGATGACCTGGCAGGTCCCCGGGAGCCCATGAGCGAGTCTCAGTCAGCACGATCGACTTGGGAGTCTCGCCGTAGAATGAGTAGAGCCTGTCGAGAACCGCACGGTACACGTTTCCAGCATCATCGGATTCGGCGCGCGGCTGAGAGCCCGACGAGTCCATGGCGACGATCTGCGATTGATCCGCCCTTTCGCCTCCCGGACCCCGGTAGCGAAGATTGCCGGAGGTCTGCGTCGCATCGGTGTAGTCAGGAATGCGCTCGATGACTTTCCAATCGTTCCCGAATCGTTTCAGAAAAACGGTCTCGTTGCTGCGGCACTGTTCTCCGCACATCTGGAACACCGTCACGAGCGCTTCGGTGTGTTGGGGGTTGAATCCGACCTTGCTGATCATTGCGTATCCCCACGCCTTCGGATACTTGGCTCTGAATCCGGCCCAGAACGACTCGATCGGCCCGACCTTTTCCGGAGGGCGATCGGCGAGGTAGGCGTACCCGTCGTTCCGGATTTTCTCGAAGCCGTTCTGTGAGATGCGCACGATCGGGATTCTGTAACCGAAGTCGATTATCCGCGGTCGCTTGTAACTGCGCTGGCGGAACGCCAGGATCGTTGCGGTATCGATTCTCGACTTGTGCGACCATTGGCCGCTACTCCAGTGGCTCTGGGCAGTGTCCCAGAGGACAATGACCGATGGCCGTTCCTTGCCGTCGACGTAAAGCAGGTCCATGACGGCGCGATAGACTCCGACGGCGTCTCCGATTGGATAGACATTGGACTCGCCGGTCGTATCCGCCGGCATTAGACGCTGATTGGAGGGTTGTCGCTGTCCTTCCGCGATGGAGGGGAGGGCCAGAGGTGACGCGACGAGGAGGAGACTTACGACTGCGAGGCGGCCAAGCTGGAAGGAAGGAAACACTGCCCACGGCCGCTTTGAGGAGATGTCAACGGTCATGCACTAAGACGAGTATCGACCGTCTTTGTTTACATCCTTATCGGCTCGATTCCGCTATTCGCTCAGCTCGCGGTTTCCGCCTTCTGAGCGCTGAGGGGAAAGGGGAGGATCGGGTCTGAAGGGGAGAACGTCGTATTTCCAGTGGATGTGCGCCATACGGTCCAGCAGCCTGTCGAATTCCTCAGGCGAAAGCGAGGCGCAGAAGCGCGCGATCCTTCGCGCGATCTCTACTCGCGCTGCGGCAACAGCCTCAGCTTTTCTCTTGTCGTTCATTAGAGGGTGCCCTTCACAGAATCGGATCGGACTCTGCAAGAATCTTTCCGCTCGGACCCAGTTGAGGTATTTCTGGTGAGGTCTATTTCGGAAACCGATTTTTACTTGCAGGGCGAAATCGAAGTGTCAGCTCAGCTCGCCGCCCTCGGATCCTCGCGCTCGAACAGCGCATCCTTTTTCTGCCAGCGGTGGATCTTGTGGCAAGCGGGACATTCGAGCGGGTCCATCTCCTCGATGGGCAACGCCCCAAAGGTCTCCGGATCCATCGCGAAGCCTGTATAGATCAGTTTGCCGGTATTCGGGCACTTGATGACGATCCGGTTCAACTTCCCCTCAGGAGCGGTCAGCAAGAACTCTGTCTGCAAGGAAAGTTCCGTGATCAGTCCAGCTTGCTGGTAGCAAGGTTTTTTGCCGGCCTGACGAATAGCAGGACCGGTATGTGCCAGCCGGCGAGGCGAGTCTGGATGCTCAGCCTCTGTAGGCCGGGCCGCTCCGGCGTATAAAGGAACTCGCCGTTTTCCCCCGCGCCCATGATCACCGAGGCCGCTCTGAGCGTCGATTGCTCCGGCGGAAGATCCGCGCCGTCCTTCGCCACTGGCGTCCATCGCGCTGTCGTGGAGTCAGTGCCGAGTCGGAACAGGACTACCGCCTGGGGATGAATCTGAATTATGTGCAGCCGATAGGTCGTCCCGGCCTCGAGCTCGAATTGCGGCCTCGTAGTCCCGTTCACCATTCCCGTGGATCTCGTCTCAATGCTTCCCGGTCCCCCGCCCCCAACGAGAATGATCTTGTCGATGCGGGGGTCGAATGGATGCGCTGAATCCGTCACGATCATCGCGCCATACATGCCCGAGTTGGTTTGCATCAACTCGTTCATGTGCGAGTGATAAATGAACGTGCCCGCGCGCGGCGGCGTGTACTCGGCGATGAATGAATCCGCCGGTTGAATGGCGGGAAGGATCTTGCCGGGCATACCGCTCCAGCCCGCGACTCCATCCGGATAGCTGTCGATTTCCAGACCGTGCCAATGCACTGCCGTCGGCACCTTCAGCCGGTTGACGATCGTGATGCGCGCCGGCCGTCCCCTCTCCAGAAACAACGTCGGCCCCGGCAGCATCACCGAATCCCTCCTTGGCTCAGCGCCTTGCTGCAGGACGAAGCCGATGGCCGGTTTGTGGCTGTATCCGTTGGGTTTGGTCTGAATCAGCAGCCGCAGCCGCTGTGCCTGCTTCGTCGACGCCACATGCGGCATGCCGTGCGGCAGAACGTGAATCCCGATGATCAGGCCCGCCATTTCGTGAAGGCCGTGATTCATACCCACATGCTCCCGCTCGATTTCCGCGAATGGGCGCCTGTTAATGATGTTCTTCACAGTGCCCGTACCGTCCACGTGCAGCGCGAGATGGCAGTGGAACAGCCAGTTGCCGGGGCGATCAGGCACGAACCGGATGGCTAGCGTGCCGCCCGACATCGTCAATCGCGTGTTTGCCTGCCTGATGACAGATGTCGCGAGGACTGTGTCGACACCCTCGCTCCCGCTGCGATCGACATTGAAATAAAAACCGTGCAGGTGCAGCGGATGCGGAGCAGCGGTGGTATTGATCACGCGCCAGTAAACCGAGTCACCTTCGTTATAGGTGAAGCGCTCGGTGTACGGCCAGGATTTCCCGTTGAATACAGCGATCTCGCGCGGATGAGGGGGTCGGCCCGCCGCGCTGTCCGGATCATCGCTGTAGAGTCCAACGACAAATGCGCGATCCGCGCTCGGCGGGCCGTCTCGCGGATCGACAATTATGGCGCCTGAGAGCTGTGAGTCCTTTCCAACTCGGTACAAGAGAGCCTGCTTCGTGCTCGTCGCCCAGTAGTAATACGTTCCCGCCGCACCCGACTGGAACGTCACCTCGCGAGTGGCCCCAACGGGAATCTTCATCACGTCGTCGTTCGTTGCAGGACGAGTGTGCAGTCCGTGCACCACGACTTCGGAGTCGGGGAGAGAGTTGTGAATGGTGATGTGAATCTCTGTCCCCTCGGGGACACGAATCATTGGGCCAGGAATCTCCGGCGCGCTTCCCTGTTCCGCGAACGCCTGCATCGTCACGCTCGGCCCGGTCTCGGCTTCCGGAAACCACTGTGCGTTGACGACGTCGAGCTTCAGCTCGAGTCTTCCGTCCCTCAGAGTGCCGGCGGCTTGGCGATTGTCGTTCGCGGTCACCCGCATTGTCGGGGAAAGAGGTGCGCGATGCGGGTCGTGATGGGCCGCTGTGGGGGCGAGCGACGCGATAATGCCCAACACGAGAACGGTCGAGGGAGTGTTCATCCGACCAAACTAGGAAACATCAGCCCGGCGCGAAAGAACTACTTAACGCACTTAACCTGCGCCTTGATCTGCACGGATTTGGGCGACGGCGACATCACGTTGGAGACGACGAGGTGATAAATGCCCGGAGCGGACAGCGGGTAGTTGAGCGTGGTCTCTGACCCTCTGACGGTCTCCCAGGATGAATGCGGGATCGCCGCTGGATTGGCATTCCAGAACACGTACTCATCATCGGTGAGCAGAAAAGTCTCGAGGTTGCCGGCAAATCCGCCGATGCCGCGGACCTGTCCGACGAGCGCGCACTTCTGCTCTGTCTCGGGGAGCTGGAACAGGTACTGAAGCGCATCGCGCGCCTGGATCGTGGCCGACTTCGCGTCGGCAACCTTGATGCTGAGGACGGCGCCGGTGTTGGCGCCGGCCGCGGGTAACTCCGTCGATGGACGAACCCCGAGTGCGACTGGTGGGCCCGTCACCGGCTCGGGCGCGTAGGCTGGCTCTTCGATGGCGATCGCGGGCTGGCGCGATACCCGAGCCGGGCGAGCGCTGGCGTCGGTGCTCGAGATCAGAAAGAACATGACGCCGTAGGCGACGACCAATCCTGCCGCTACCCCCACCCGCGCCTTCTGATCGCCCGGGCTCTGGGTTGGCGGCCCGTCCTGCGACCTGTCCCATCCGCATTGCTTGCAGACCCTGCTCGCATCGAGCATCGGCTCGCCGCAAAAATTACAGTTTCTCTTCACACTTCCTCCTATGGTGGGAGGACGAATCAGTCAACCCGGCGGAACAGGAAAACGGGAGGGCAAATTCACATTCACAAACTACAACTGAACAAGAGGTCAGGGGTCAGAGATGCACAGCTGCCAGGAGGCAGGTACAAACGCGGGAACGTCCCTACCTGCCTCCTGACGCCTGCACTTCTGACCCCTGACATCTTGTTCAGTTGCAGTTGCAGTTGCAGTTCGAGCTAGAACTGCGGCGCGATGCCAGTCTCGTCAAAACCGCGATTGGGGTCCGCCCGTCCGATGCCCCGACCGGTCGGCTGGGATATCTGCTCGACCACAAGAGCAATTTCGCGCTCGGTCACCGAGCTATTCCTGCTCGCAGCCAACGCGATGTCGGCCTGGGAGATGATCCCGAGGCATTTCCCGGCGTCGTCTACGATCGGAATGCGTCGCACCTGGAGCTCGGCCATCTTCTGCTCGACGTCCCTCAGGTCGTCGTCCGGCCCGCAAGTGGTCGCCACTGGCGTCATCAGGTCGTTGAGTTTCGTGCTGGGATCCTTTCCTGCCGCAATGGCACGCACCGCAAGATCACGATCAGTCACGATGCCCACGACTTTCCCGGCATCGTCTATTATCGGAACGCACCCGCAGTCGCGATCACGCATCACCTGCGCGGCACGCCGCGCGGTATCGTCGCCGCGAAGACAATCGGGATCCCTC
>Ga0193723_1001114_pt1 | contig 10399 bp, 5 predicted proteins | sample H2m2metaG_FD_143042 | JGI IMG/M metagenome (GOLD analysis project Ga0193723, IMG submission 143042) | Soil microbial communities from a riparian zone of the East river system, Colorado, United States - H2m2 | ecosystem: Environmental > Terrestrial > Soil > Riparian zone | place: USA: East River... | reverse complement strand
CCTAACCACTGGGAAATGACATTACCGCTGGGATTGCTCACCCGGCGCGCAGCCTTACTACTCGTTGGTCTGCTGTTACTGTGCTTTGCGTTTGGCGCACAAGCGCAGAACGCATCCCCTTCACCAACGGCGTCTCCTTCTCCCACGCCGACACCGGCACCGACTGCTGTGCCCTTGCCTGACATCGTCTCGGCCTCCGATTCCGCTTCGGAGACACTCAATGAAATTCAATCGGAGCTTTCTTCGAACAAGATAGTCGACAACATCACGCGCGAACTTGCGGCCACGGCAAGGGAAATCGACACGCGTGAGCTTGAAACTCGGCGCATTCTCCGGCCAGGAGTGCCACTGGAAACGTTGGGCGATTTCGAGACGCGCTGGCAAAAGCTAGCCGATCAACTCACCGCGTGGGGTCGGCAGCTAACCGATCGCGGGAACGCGCTCGACCGCGAGCTCACCCAGATGTCCGCGATGCGCATGACGTGGAAGGCGACGCTCGAACTTGCGCGCAAATCCAACGCGCCACCAGAAGTGCTGCAGCGCATCAATCAGGTGTTGCAGGGAATCGACGCGACCGAAGAGGTTCTACAGAACCGCCGCGCCGCCGTGCTCAGTTTGCAGACGCGCGTGGCCGAGCAAACGCAACGCGCTAATAGTGCGTTGCGTTCCATCAGATCGGCGCAAAGCGCAGCAGTTAACCGCCTCTGGTTGCAGGATAGCCCGCCGATCTGGAGTCCCGAGGTGCGCACGGCCGCGGCGCAATCACTCGGACGTGACAGCCAGGTTTCGTTCGGCGCGCAGGCCGCGCAAGTACGCAACTACCTGGAACGCGAGTGGACAAGGTTGATCTACGTCGCGCTGCTTTTTATCGCGTTTGCCTTCATCATGGTGCGAGTCAAACGCCAGGTCGCGCGCTGGACCGATAAAGATCGGGCACTCGACCACACTAATCGCGCCCTGCAATTGCCGTTCTCGACTGCATCTCTGCTCACCATAATTTCTGCGCGCCTGATCCTCCACGACGCGCCGCGCGCCGTCTGGCTCATTCTTGCGACGCTTGCCTTGATTCCCATCGTAGTGCTACTGCGGCATCTGATCGATCGGCACCTCTTCCCGATCGTTAACGCACTGGTCGTTTTCTATTTCGTCGCGCAACTGCGCTTGCTCGCGGCCTCCATCCCTGTGCTCTCGCGCATCATCCTTCTGCTCGAAATGGTGGGCGGTTTGATCTTTCTCGTCTGGTTCATCCGTGCGCGGCGCCGTTCCGGGCCACGCACAACATCAAACAAAACGGCCCGCGTTGGGGCCTCCATCGCAGTGGCTGGCTTCGGCGTCATCATTGTCACAGACTCGTTAGGCTACGTGGCCCTGGCAAATTATCTTAGCTTTGCCATCCTGGCTGCGGCTTACTTTGCGGTCGCGCTTTATGCGGCGGCCCGCATCCTCGAAGGGCTCGTTTCCTTTGGCCTGCAAACTCGGCCGCTCGCCTCGCTTTTCATCGTGCAACGGCAACAGCCATTGCTGCGCAGGCGCATCCTGCGCCTCATCCGGGTGGCCGCGATCGTCACCTGGGTTCTGCTAGCGCTGAGTGCGTTCTCGTTACGCGAAGCGGTCATCCATTGGACGATCGCCTTACTCAATACCGAGGTCGGGGCGGGGTCGGTCCATCTCTCGCTAGGCGCGGTCGTGGCCTTCATTCTCACCATCTGGATCACGCTGCGTCTCTCGCGTTTCCTGCGTTTTCTCCTCGAACAGGAAGTCTACGATCGCTTGCATCTCGCGCGCGGCTCGACCTACGCCGTCTCGACCCTCGTGCACTACGTCGTGCTGCTGGTCGGCTTCTACATCGCAATCGCCGCACTCGGCGCCGACATGACGAAGATCGCTATCCTGGCCGGTGCATTCGGTGTCGGCATCGGCTTCGGTCTGCAAAACGTCTTCAATAATTTCTTTTCCGGCCTGATTCTTCTTTTCGAGCGGCCGGTGCAGGTGGGCGATGTGATCGAAGTGGGTAATCTGACAGGAGTCGTTAGGCGCATCGGCATTCGTGCCAGCATCATAGCTCTCGACGACAAGTCCCAGCTCATCATCCCGAACGGCCAACTCATCTCCGAAAGGGTGACGAACCGCACCATCTCCAGCCGGCAAAAGCGAATGGAGCTGACCATTCGCATTTCTTATGGGAACGATCCGCCGCAGGTCATCGCGTTGCTGCTGAAAACTGCCGCGGCGCATCCAAAGGTGACGAAATATCCGCCGCCCGATGCCGTGCTGAAGCAATTCGGCGAAGACGCGCTCGTTTTCGTGCTCGGCTTTACCACCGAGGAGGTGGGGCAATTTCCATTTGTGCAAAGCGATGTCGCCGTAGCCGTGAACGCAGCGCTACGGGAGGCCGGGATCGAGATTGCCTTCCCCCAGCGCATCGTCCATCTCGAACAAAACGATAACGCCAGCAAGCGCTCGTTAGGCCAGCATCGCGCAGACGCTGGGGGCAATTTGCCTCCACGAAACAGCGAAAACCTTGCCGCCACAGCAAACTCAAGCCCAAGTTCAGGCCAACACTCACAAACCGACTCGTCGTGAAGAATTGTACAAAGCATTCATCGAAGCTTTGCCGGCATCGGAAGACATGGAGAACCGTGGGGCGATCGATGTGTTGCAGACCTTCAGCGAAGCTGCCCGTGAAGAATTTCACAGACTAGGCGTGTGAAACGTAAAACCAAACCCATGCTATCAGGTTTCCAACACAGGTGGCGGTTTGCCGCCAAATGTGGCTTCGCCCTCCTCTTGTTCCAATGCTGCGGATGTGCTCACCTCGCGGTTGTAAGAACGAAACCGGCGCAGCTACCGAGGACGGTAGTTGCGGAAGGTCCGCTGGAATCTGCGAAAAGATATCTAGCGGCAGCAGAACATGAACAGCCGTCGGCCGCGCTAGGGCATGACCTGCTCGCTGCCAAAATTTCGTATGGAATGTTGGAACGACAGCCAAAAGATGAATCGGCGCGCAGCATCTACAACTTCGCCGTAGCGCGCGTCGTCCAAGATGTCGACCGAACAGATCTTCAGCCGTGGCGGCATCCCGTCACTGTCATGACGGATGAAGGTCGTTATACCCTCGTCTCTCCCAAGCCGGTCGACGCGGACCATGATCCGAGTCGGTACGATTTATTTCCGACCGACACGTTGAAGATCGGCGGAAAATTCTTCGAGACCTACTCGACCGTGAGTGGTCTTGGCGCGCCGATTGCAGTGGTTGGGCGCGCAGAAAGTCCGCACTTCCGTCAGCAATACAAACCTCGCCGCATTTACGCGCCGATCACCGCGATCGTCCGCTTCTCCGGCCGGAAAGCGAGCTTGGAGTTCATGGATCCATTAAACGCCGAAAGAATTACACTGAACAAGCAAACCTTTCCTCTTGCCGCTGATTTTGATGCGCCTACGGCACTCCTGGTCGCTCGCGAACGCCCGGAACGGCTTGGGCTGTCGCGGGTCATGAACCCGGAAGCCTATGCAGATACTGCATTGCTTACCCGGTTGCAGCAATTCGATCCCGCGCGGACGCCCGTGATTTTCGTTCACGGCTTGCAAGAAACAGGAGCGAGCTGGGCGCCAATGATCGACTCCCTCCGTGATGACCCAGCGATAAGGAAGCATTATCAGTTCTGGTACTTTAGTTATCCGAGTGGTTATCCCTATCCGTACGCCGCCGCGCTCTTCCGCCAGGATCTTGATGGGATCGAGCGCGCATTCCCAAATCACAAGCGCATCGTCCTGATCGGTCACAGTATGGGCGGAATGATATGTCGATTAATGGTCACAGACGCTGGCGGCAAAATCTGGCGCGATTTTTTTGCCACGCCTCCGGAGAGAACTCCGCTGGCGAGCGACACGCGCAAGCTATTGGAGGAAGCGCTCATTTTTAATCATCGGCCTGACATTCAGCGGGTGATATTTATCTCGACGCCCCATCGCGGCAGCGAGCTGGCCTCGAACTGGATCGGGCGCATCGGCGCCGCTCTTGTCAGGACTCCGCGGCCCTTCACCTCGATCTATGCGTCAACCAAACCGCTCCTGATCGCCGACCCTGCGGCCAGACCGCTAAACCGTATGCCGAATAGCGTGGATACGCTTGAGCCTAACGATCGGTTCGTGGAAGCGGTCAACAAACTGCCAATCACGCGCGGTATTCCTTATCATTCGATCATTGGAGACCGCGGCCGAGGCGACACACCCAATAGTTCCGATGGAGTAGTTCCATACTGGAGCTCGCATCTCCCGGGCGCGCAGTCGGAGTTAATCGTCAATTCAGATCACGGCGCGCAGTATAATCCGCAAGCGATTGCGGAAGTTAGGAGAATTTTACGCGTGAATCTCGGTGAAGGCGAGAATTTGGAACTCGCGCGAAATGCGCACCGCTCATCGCGGATAAAACGTGCAGCCAGTAGGCCGGCGACCATCACCGAAGGCCAGGATGGGCCGTGCGATCAAAGACCTAACTGTCACCGCATCGCCGCCCATGGATTCCGCAACAATCTCAGCTCTTGCTGTCCTTAGTGGGTTGGTGCCTGGGGCAGCGTTACCGCAAGCTCGCAGTCTTAGACGAGCCCACGCGAACAGTGTCATCTCTAACTCTAGGAGTCACGCGCAGGAAAGCTCAAATTTTCTGAAACGTCGCCCGTCGAAAGCGTGAGAAAGAAATGATGATTAGGCATCGATGTAACCTTCCGGGCCGACGGCGCCTCGCATCGCACGATGCGCGGCGGATGCAGTTGCCGGCGCTCTATCTTTCCCAAGAGCCGAATAGAAAAAAGGTCTTCGCGATGCTTTTATATCCCCGCACGGTCGATGACCGCGGGAAAGCGATTCGGCGCATCCTGATTTTCGATAATCATCCCGAGACACTTCGCTTGCTGCAAAATCTCGATCCTGAACGGGCGCGATTAAGCAAATTTGGCGTCGTTCTCGGCTGGGTCTTCTAGTGGGACGATGTGGTCCTGTGGCACAGCCGTACGCTGACTGTCAGCGCTTCAGAACCGCAATCGGACCTGCGGCGAAATTGTCATGCCATCGGGGGTCCTCAGATGGCATTGCAACCTAGGAAAACCGAAGCGCATCTAGCGGTCGCTACGGTTCAGCGCTCCAGGCCGGAAACACAACCTTAAGATTTGCCCTTTTGGCTAAGGAAAAGCTGCAAATGGCAAATTGGTACCCTACCGTGGAGGCTTTAATATCATTGATTGGCGTTAAGCCAGAGAATCGCGGTCTCGAGCAACGGGCTGGCGCGAATCTACGGGACACGAACGCCGCTGCCGGACAGACAAGATTCACGCGAATATCTGGCGCATCTGCATGAACTAGAGAACGAAGCGAAGGCGGCGAAACGAGGGGCGCGCCCACTTTATTTCGAAAGAGGGATGGGAAAATCCTCCAACCGCGCACTGGCGGGGAATTGCGGCCAGCCGGTAGCTTTATTATGCAACGAACGCGTTTCGAAGCTCGGGAAAGCGCGGTGCCGCGCCCCTGCCAGGACCTCGCAAAACAAGGGTGTACAATGACATTTCTGGGCGTGGATCAGCATGGGAATCTCGGCGCGACAACTACTGCTGCAACAAGCAGAGAGAATAAAATTGTAACCGCTGCTCTGCGCCTCCGGTCACCAACTCTGAACTCTGTACAAAAAACGGGGAAAGCTTCATCTCAAACCGAAACACACGATTCGGGTGATATATGAACAACTCCAACGGACATACTAACCAGACCGTAATGGAGCCGACTACGCGGATTAAACGCAGCGGCACGAGCGCGAATTTGTCTAAGGCCGCGGGCCTGAATCGTAACCATCACTGGCGACTGATTGCGATCGCAGCTATTCTCATCGCCGGCGCGGTTGCTATTTATCTCCACCTCAACTCAGGGAAAAAGCAGCCTGCTCGCGGGGGCGGTATTCCTCCTTTGCCAATCAGCACGGCCACCGTGAGAACGGGTGACATCGGGGTGTATGTCAATGCGCTCGGCACGGTCACGCCGTTCAATACCGTTTCACTTACGGCGCGCGTTGCGGGGCAAATCGCGAAAGTAGAATACCAGGAAGGGCAGCTTGTTCATATCGGCGACCCGCTGGTGGAGATCGATCCCGCTCCTTTCCAGGCTGCGGTTACTCAAGCTGAGGGACAATTGGCGCGTGATCAAGCGCAACTCGAACTGGCGAAACTGAATCTCGAGCGAGACACCAACTTGCTGAACAAGGGCGTAATCTCCAAGCAGGAATTCGACACGCAAGTTGCCACCGATCATCAATCCGAAGGCGCAGTAAAGTTAGATCAAGGCAATTTAGACACGGCAAAGGTAAACCTTGCTTACTGTCATATTACCTCGCCGATAGACGGCCGAGTAGGTCTGCGCATGGTAGATCCGGGTAATATTGTCCAAGCCAACGGAACGAGTCCGCTCGTAGTTATCACCCAGTTACAACCCATCAGCGTCGAGTTTAACGTCTCTGAGGATGCCGTGCCGCAAATTATGCAGGCGATGCATAGCGGCAACAAGCCGGAAGCCGATGCCTACGATCGCGCGAACCAGAAGAAGCTCGCCACCGGAAACGTCGAGTCCTTCAACAGCCAGATCGACAACACAACCGGCACACTGAGACTGCGAGCCACGTTTAAGAACGATGATGCGGTACTCTTCCCGAACCAGTTCGTAAACGTCCAGCTCCTGGTCGACACGCACAAAGGGGTCACTCTCCTGCCTAACAACGCTATTCAGCGAAACGACAATGGCGCGTTTGTTTACGTCGTCCAGCCGAATCAAACCGTCGCGCTGAAAACCATCACCGTTGGAACGACCGATGGAAATGTCTCGGAAGTCCAAAGTCTGCAGCCGGGGTCAGTTGTCGCGGCCGACAGTTTTAACCGGCTAAGCGACGGCGCGAAGGTGACGAGCCGGCCGAGTGCGTCCGCCGCGAAACCGACCACGCCTAACAAGTGACGTGAACCCCTCACGCCTATTCATTTTGCGGCCGGTAGCGACCTCGCTGCTGATGATTGCGGTGTTGTTATCGGGCGCGATCGCATACAGGCAGCTCGGCATTTCCGCGCTGCCTGAGGTGGATTATCCGACGATTCAAGTCGTCACCTTTTATCCTGGCGCAAGTCCCGACGTAACGGCTTCGGCCATTACCGCGCCACTGGAACGACAGTTTGGCCAAATGCCAGGATTGAACCAAATGACGTCCGTTAGCTCGGACGGCAGCTCTATCATCACCCTGCAGTTCGTCCTCAACCTGAACATTGACGTGGCCGAACAGGAAGTGCAGGCCGCGATTAACGCAGCGCAGACTTTTTTACCGGTCGACCTGCCGGCGCCGCCCATCTACAGCAAATCGAATCCGGCGGACGCGCCAGTGATGACGCTGGCCGTGACCTCGAAAACCTTACCACTCGCGCGCGTCGAGGACCTGGCTGATACCCGGCTGGCGCAGAGGATCTCGCAGCTCTCAGGTGTTGGGCTGGTCAGCATCAGCGGCGGACATAAACCAGCCGTGCGTGTGCAAGCGAACCCTACTGCATTGTTATCGTACGGAATAAATCTGGACGATCTTCGGACGACGTTGATGCAGGCAAGCATCAACCAGGCAAAAGGAGGCTTCGATGGACCACATCAGTCTTACCAGATCAACGCGAATGACCAGCTACTAACGAGCAAGGACTACAAGTCGTTAGTTATTGCCTATAACAATGGCGCAGCGCTGGTGTTGTCGGATGTGGCACGCGTGGTCGACGATGTTGAGAACACGAAGCTTGCAGCGTGGATGAACGAGACGCCGGCCATTATCGTAAACATTCAGCGGCAGCCGGGCGCGAATACCATTCAGGTGGTTGACCGGATCAAGCAGCTGTTGCCACAGCTGAAGGCGAACTTGCCGGCCGGCATTGACGTTTCAACTCTGACCGACCGCACCACGACAATCCGCGGCTCGATTCGTGACGTGCAGTTCTCGCTCATGCTCACGATCGCACTTGTGGTGATGGCCATCTTTTTATTCCTGCGAAACTTGCGCGCCACCATCATTCCAAGCGTGGCCGTGCCGCTCTCACTCGTCGGCACACTGGGCGTGATGTACCTGCTCGGCTTTAGTCTTAACAATCTGACGTTGATGGCGCTGACCATTGCTACCGGATTCGTGGTCGATGACGCCATTGTCATGATCGAGAACATCTTCCGCTATCTTGAGGAAGGCGAAACCCCGCTCAACGCCGCGCTCAAAGGGGCGAAGCAAATCGGTTTCACCATCATCTCGTTGACCGTGTCATTGATCGCAGTGCTGATTCCTTTGCTCTTCATGGGCGATATTGTTGGCCGATTGTTCCGCGAGTTCGCGGTCACGCTCAGTGTGACCATTCTGCTTTCGGCGGTAATCTCGCTCACCCTTACGCCAATGATGTGCTCGCGTCTGCTAAAGCGGCAATCCGAGCAGAACAGAAGCCGCCTCTACCTGGCCTCGGAGCGTGTGTTCGATCGCATAGTCGACTTCTATGGGCGCACGTTGCAATGGGTGCTGAAGCGGCAAACAGCAACGCTTCTCGTCGCTGCATCCACGCTCGTGTTGACGATTTTCCTCTACGTGATTGTGCCGAAGGGGTTGTTTCCCGTACAGGATACTGGAATCATCCAGGCCATCTCCCAAGCGCCGCAAACCATTTCCTTCACCGCGATGGCCGAGAAGCAGCAGGCGTTGGCGGATGTCGTTCTCAAGGATCCTGCGGTCGAGAGTTTGTCGTCATTCATAGGCATTGATGGAACGAATACAACGCTGAACAGCGGACGCATGCTGATCAATCTCAAGCCGCTGAATGAGCGCCAGGTCAGCGCTTCCGATGTGATCCGCCGTTTACAACCGCAGTTAGACAAGGTGGAAGGCATCACCCTTTACATGCAGCCGGTGCAGGATTTGACGGTCGAAGACCGCGTCAGCCGGACGCAGTTTCAGTACACGTTGGAAGATGCCAGTGCTGATGAGTTAAATACCTGGACGAAGAAGCTTGTCGACAAGCTACGAACATTGCCGGAATTGAGCGATGTAGCAACCGATCAACAAACGCTCGGGTCGCAGGCAAAACTGGTGATCGATCGTGTGACAGCTTCGCGATTGGGCATTACCCCGCTGGCGATCGATAACGTGCTCTACGATGCCTTCGGTCAGCGCCAAGTCACAACCCTGTTCACGCAGCTGAACCAGTACCATCTCGTCTTGGAAGCGGTGCCGGAGCTCCAGAAAGATCCGGCGAAGCTCAACGACATCTACGTGAAATCGACTAGCGGCGGGGCGGTGCCGCTAAGCGCATTTACTCATTTCGAATCCGGCACGGCGCCCCTAGCAATTAATCGGCAGGGCCAGTTTCCGTCTGTGACGATTTCTTTTAATCTGGCTCCCGGAGCGGCACTCGGCCAGGCGACGACAGCAATTGAACGCGCGCAGAAGGAGCTCGGAATGCCACTGAGTGTGCAGGCCTCCTTTCAGGGATCGGCCGCATCGTTTCTGGCATCATTGAAGAACGAGCCGTGGTTGATCCTGGCAGCGATTGTCACGGTCTACATCGTCCTCGGCGTGCTTTACGAGAGCTACATTCATCCGATTACGATTTTGTCGACGCTACCCTCGGCCGGTGTCGGGGCGATTCTCGCCCTGCTGATCTGCCACAGTGAGCTCGGCGTCGTCGCCTTGATCGGAATCATTCTGCTCATCGGCATCGTGAAGAAGAACGCGATCATGATGATCGACTTTGCGCTGGAAGGGGAGCGCAGCGAACACAAAAAGCCGCTCGACGCGATCTACCAGGCGTGTCTGCTGCGCTTCCGGCCGATCATGATGACCACCTTCGCTGCCCTATTCGGCGGATTACCACTGGCACTCGGCAACGGTGTCGGCGCTGAGTTACGTCGCCCACTTGGCATCACCATCGTCGGCGGCCTGTTGGTTAGTCAGGTGCTGACGCTTTATACAACTCCGGTGATCTATCTCTTCTTTGATCGCCTCGCTGCGAAGTTCTCCCGCTCGCGCGCCGCGGAACAAAGCACGGGCGGCCTTCCTGAGGCAGCGCCGGCATGAATCCGCCTTCGCACGGCTACGGCGCGACAGGCCCGCCTTCGTCAGATGCCAGTCCGGCTGGGACAGATGTCAGTCCGACCCGGACCACGGAAGGAATTTCCGCGCCATTCATTCGCCGACCGATTGCGACAGCGTTGCTCACGGCAGCGATCGCTCTCGCGGGATTCGTTGCCTTTTTGCAACTACCGACCGCGCCTTTGCCGCAGGTCGACTTTCCGACAATTAACGTCTCGGCAAACTTGTCGGGCGCGAGTCCAGACATCATGGCGAGCGCGGTGGCCGCGCCATTGG
>Ga0193723_1001113_pt1 | contig 10402 bp, 11 predicted proteins | sample H2m2metaG_FD_143042 | JGI IMG/M metagenome (GOLD analysis project Ga0193723, IMG submission 143042) | Soil microbial communities from a riparian zone of the East river system, Colorado, United States - H2m2 | ecosystem: Environmental > Terrestrial > Soil > Riparian zone | place: USA: East River... | reverse complement strand
CTAGAATATGTTGAAACGGATTTTAAACATTTACCACTGGTTTTCGTTGATGGCAACAGTGTCATGATAAACGAAGGTGGTTCATCAGGGCAGATGACACGACCATATGTCTACCACGCGAAAGGAATACAGCGACTCAAAAACTACGCTGGCCAATCGCTCGCAAATGAGCTGGAAAATACTATTCAGCATAAGTTCATCGTTGCTATCGAATCCATTCCAGAAGACTACCAAACAGCATATCAGAACGTACAAAAGGCTGATACTCTGGTCTATAATCATTTTCTGGACTCTCGCAGCCCAGACGTACAATTGCCACCGCCTCGCGAGGTTAACCGTACTCCAATACCCCCCGAAATTAGTCAGACGTTCAGAATGTCAGATGAAATAACGCAGGTTATATTGGGATCATACGATGGTGCAGCAGGTCAGAATCAACAGAATATGTCAGGTATTGCGTTTGCGCGCTCAGCGTTACAAAGTAACAATGCGTCAATGCCCTACATCGTAGGATATATAAAAGCACTTAATCGAATAGCTCAGATTGTCTTAGATTTAATTCCCAAATATTACAGAACCCCACGCAGCCTTCCAATTATGCAGCCAGATGGGAAACGTTCTCATGTAGAAGTGAACAAGAAAGGCTCCATCTTTATGAACTATGACCCTAACTCTCTAGAGGTCAAAGTCGAAGTGGGCGTTAACTTTGCTATGCAAAAAGAAATAGCTCTTAATACCATAACAAGCCTCATGCAAGCTTCCCCTATCTTTGGCCAGTTTATGAATGAGCACGGCCTTCAAATCCTATTAGATAACATAGAAATCCGAGGTATTGAAGGACTTAAAGAAAAAGCAGCTCAGTTCGAAAAAGAATTGGCAGAACAAATGGCTCAGATGCAGCGGTCATTGCAAAATCCAACGATTGAAGAGCTTGGGTTGATGTCTATTCAAGAGAAAGCCCGATTGGACGCAGCCAACCTTTCATTGAAAGAGCGAGATTCTGAAACCAAGTTTATAGAAACTATGGCTAAAATTGAGATGCAGGGACTTGAGATAGAACAAAAAGGCGCCCAGCAGGATGCTGAAACTGCCCGAGAATTGGTTAGGGATATTACCGCTATGGCGGATACGTTCGAGAAACATCAACATGGAGAGCCAGAAAGACGATGAAAGGGAAAAAGAATTTTATTCAAAAAGCGATAAAGCATCCTGGGGCACTCAGGGAAGAATTGCACGTAAAAAAAGGAAAGAATATTCCTGAAGAGAAATTAGAAAAGGCAGAGAAGAGTAAGAATCCGTTGATGCGTCGTAGAGCAAATTTGGCTGAGACCTTAAAACATCTAAAAAAATAATGCCGCTAATAAACGGGAGATTTGTGATATACTTAATATTTTTATAGGTATATTATGGCTCTTCCAAAAGGTAGAAGCAATTCTGGTGTTAAAAATTTAGAACCTTTTCATTTTAAAAAGGGGAAAAGTGGATACCACTTTAAACCACGAGAAATAATATGTGCATGGTGTAGTGCTAAATATATATCTACTGTTGGGCATTCTAAATTCTGTAAGCCTAAATGCAGAGAAGACAACAGAACCAGTTTATATGTCTCTATAAGAGATCCAAAAGAGCAATTATATTGTCAATTTTGCGATAAAGAATTTTTATCTAAAGCAAGACTTAAATTCCAAAGATTTTGTAGCAAACAATGTTCTGGCATGTATACGATTGCTACCGGAAAATTAAATTATGTAACTAAAGCACTTATTCATTATGAAAATAAATGTAATAGATGTGGAAATGATGATGATACAGTTTTAGTTGTTCACCATATTGATCATAGCAGAGAAAATAATTGCATAACTAACTTAGAAATAGTTTGTGCTAACTGCCATCATAAGCATCACCATGGTAGAGGCGAAAGAAGACGAAAAAAGATGATAGCTATTAAAGAATTTATATTAAAACATCCAGAATGGAGAGTGAAAAATGCCCCTAGTAAGAGGACCGAAGGCGAAAACTAGGCCAGGAATGGCAGCGAACTACAAAGCCGAAGCTGCCACGAAACCCAGAAAACAGGCAATTGCAATCATGTTGTCTCTCGCAGGCAAGTCTAAAAAGAAGAAGAAATAAGGCTCCACGTGGAACCACATGAATAAAGTTGACTTAGTTTTCACAGTCAACTAAAATATAAGTAGAAGTTTAATAATGCACCGGGCATTTCAAATCCGGGTTTCACTTTCCAGCTTAAGGAATAAGCTGGCGAACTCATCGAAAGAGGTCTACCGCAGCACGCGGGTAAAAGGTGCAAATAGGAAGGTATGTTTATGGATGAACAGATTTTAAGTAGCGGAGCTACGCCCGAATCACAACAAATTGCACCATCTGAAAAGATGTTATCGCAATCTGAAGTGAATGCACTTATTGCTCGCGAAAAGCAAGCAGCGCTGGCTCGTGGCCGACAAGAAGCTGAAAGAGAGTATCAACAACGTTCTGAGCAAGCAAATATGCAAGCTCAACAACAGCAACAAGAAGCGCCTCGAGCGCCTTCCCAAGCTGATACTGATTCTATCTATCAGCAAGTCCAAGAGCGCTTTAATAGAGAGATGCAAGAACGTCAATTTCAAACTGAAATGAGCAATCTTGCAGATGCCTATCATGCGAAGATGAAGACTGGTCGCGAAACGTATGACGATTTCGATGAGGTGACAAAAGATTTTGATCCCGGCGCTTTTCCTCAGTTACTTTGGTTAGTATCTGGCATGGAAAATGCTGGCGATATCATATACGACCTCTCAAAGAATCCTCATAAATTAGCTGCGATAGATAGCCTAGCCGCAAAATCCGTTCCTATGGCACAAGCTGAGTTGAGAAAGCTCTCACAATCTATATCGCACAATTCAAATGCGAAAAACGAATATGAGCAGAATCCCACAGCAGCGCCATTAAATCCATTGCAACCTTCCAGAGTTTCTGGGAGCAATGGCAAAATGACAGTGAATGATTTGCGAAATCAACCATGGTTACGCGGATAAACTAGCATTATTGCAATGCTCCCTTTATTAAAACAAAGGGAGATTGACAAATGGCAACGAATATTCTGCAACAGGTTATTACTTATAACGAAAGTAACCTTGCGCTTCTTTTAAACTCATTTTGCTTTTTAAGCACTGCTAACAAAAAATTTGTTGGATTCAATGATTCTGTCCCTAAAAACTTGGGCGACACTGTATCATTTGATTTGCCACCACGTTTTACCACAACAAATAGCTTGGTAGTTACGTTTCAACCAGCTGTTCAACGTGTTCAAAACTTGACTGTAAATCAACAAGCATCGACTGCTTATGAGTTCACAGCACAGCAATTTATCTTCAATGTTAGAGATTATATGAAGGTATTTGGAAAGTCAGCTGTATCAGAGTTAGGTACAAAAGTTGAATCCAATGTGGCAGCATTAGCTGAGACCAATACCTTCCGTTTTTACGGTGATGGTATCAACCCAATCAACTCATACCTTCAACTAGCGAATGCCTTAGCCTTCTTTAGAAACTTTGGCGCAGCTCAAACTGAGACAATGGGTTACCTTTCTGATTTAACATTCCCATTGATTGTAAACTCAGGTTTGAATCAATTCACCATGGACCGTGGTAATCGTGAAGCTATGTCATGGGAAATTGGACAATTCAGCAAATGCGAATGGTACCAATCTAATCTATTAAAGACTCACGTATCAGGAACTGAAGGAAATCAAGGCTCAACTTTAACTGTTGTGTCGACTACTTTGGATTCTAATGGCGCCGTTATTGCGATTACATTTAGCGGTACAAATGCTGCAAATGATGTGAATTCAATTAAAGCCTACGATAAGTTCCAATTTAGTGATGGCGTTTCTGGCCAACCAGATATGCGTTTCTTAACCTTTATTGGTCATGTAACGTCACAATCTCCTGTACAGTTCCGTGCTACAGCCGATGCAACATCAACTGCCGGTTCTCAAGTTACAGTAAATATTTTCCCACCGCTTCAAGCACCTAGTGGAAATTCTCAAAACATTAACAATCCAATCGTTGCTGGTATGCAGGTAACTGTTTTACCTTCACACAGATGTGGATTGATTATGTCTGGTGATCCATTATTCTTGGCGATGCCTAAATTACCAGAAGAAGTTCCATTCCCAACAAGTGCAATGACCGATCCTGCATCTGGCGCTAGTTTACGTCAGTACTACGGTTCGCTATTTGGTCAAAACCAACGTGGCATGGTACATGATGTTATTTGGGGTTCCACACTGGTGGATGAGTACGCTATGATGGTGGCCCTGCCATTATGATGTATTTGTAAAATATCATGATGTAGGTTATAATTGCCGTTCACTTAAACCAATAGGAGAACGGCAATGCCAATAAGTATATATTGTTATGATTGTAAGAAGTTAAAAGAAACGCCTAGATGTGGATATTGTAGAGAATGTCAGAAAAAAAGAAACATCATATATAGGTCAAATAAGGATAAAGTAGTAAAGCCAAGAACGGGATTGTGTAGTTGCGGAGCGCCTTTTGCTCCATACAGCAAAACTTATTGTTTAGATTGCGCAAGGGCAAAAAACAATGAATATCTTAAAAGTCATCCTGAGATGAGAAAAGATATACAAAGAAGAGCTGATATAAAAAGAAGAGGCGATCCTAGAGATAGGTTTAAATATCATGCGCGCCAGATGGTTCTTCAGGCGATACGATATGGTGAACTTATAAAGAAACCGTGCGAGGTGTGTAATTCTACTGAAAATGTAGAGGCACATCACGATGATTATAGAAAACCGCTGGATGTTATGTGGCTTTGTATTAGACATCATGATGAGCGACATATGGAGCTTGACGAAGCAGAGAAATCTAACAAAGTATAACTATGCAGTGTACTTTATATTAAAACGATTTTGCCTCTTAGGATGTCCGTGCCTAAGGGGCAATTTAAATAAATTAAGGAGATAAATAATGTCCCAAATAAATAATCCAATTGTTAATGCCCGCGTTAAATACGTTAACGGGTTAGAAATGTCTTATACAACTGCAACTACTATTACCATTGCCGCTGGCGCTGCAAGTGATAGCACGAACGTTGATGACATTATTTTAAGTTCTGCTGTTGTTAATACCAATACTGCTGTTGGTGTAAATGGTGTTGATATTGCAGCTGCTGCCGCTTCAACTTTCTATGCTGTATTCGTAATTGGCGATTCAACCGAATATAAAGCGACTGCAAGTTTGTTATCATTAAGTTCAACTGCACCTTCATTGCCATCAGGTTATGATATGTTCCGTCGTATCGGTTATGTTTTAACTGATAGCTCAAAGAATGTTCTTAAATTTTGGCAGTATGGTCATGGTAACTCTCGTGATATGTACTACGACACAGGTATTGCGACACCAGCAATTACTACATCTGCAACCTACGTTAGTCAGTCTTTAGCTGCTGGTATTCCGCCATCTTTAGTATGCGAAGCGTATCTGAAGGTTGATTACACTGCAAATAGTGCTACCAACATCTGCACAATGGCACCTTATGGTTCTACAGCATCTGTTGGAATGATTGTGTTCGGTTACGGTGTTGCTGCAGCTCAGCAAGGCATGGTTACAGTTCCTACAGCTCTTAACTCAACTGCCCCAAGTATCACACATAAAGAAACATCATCAAGTGATGCTTTAGTGATTTTGGTTGCAGGTTATCAAGATAGTTTAGCGTAAGAACTAGAAGGAGAACCCCAATATGACGTTTACAACTAATCAGCTCATCACAAATGCTTTTTATGCATCAGGCGTGGTTTCACGTGAATTTGAGACGGTCAGTGGGCAGCAAATTGGGGACGGCCTTCAATGGTTAAATGAGATTATTGATGAGAAGGTCGTGGATGATGGCATGATTCCATATGAATCAACCTATACATTTACGGCAGTTCCGGGTCAAGAGATATACCCGATACCGAATTTAATTGCGATTGATACTTTAGTATTCTTCTTGAATTCTGTGCGTTTTAGCATGGATTATAATAAACGAAATAACTATTTTGGATCGAACAGAGTTCAAAATATAGAGACATTGCCATATCAATGGTATTTTGAGCGTCAAAAAGGCGGTGGTAATTTATATATTTACTTTACACCAGACAGGGCATATCCAATGGAATTACATGGTACTTTCAGATTATCTGAGGTTGCTCTGTTCCAGGATTTAAGTCTGACACTAGATAGATTTTATATAACATACTTAAAGTACGCTTTGGCTGACCGTGTATGTGCTGAATATAATTATGTAACGCCTCCTAATGTCGTTAAGCAATTAGGGAAGTATGAAGGATGGATTGATAAGAAATCTAAGTTGCTTGATTTACGACTTGAGAAAATATCGAGTCTGAAAAATGAAAGTACTACATATAGCTGGGCGTATGTAAATCTTGGTCGTGGATTCACTACCTAACTTAATTTAGGAATAGAATGACAACAGAATTAGCAGAACAAGTACCAATCAATGTAAGCGGCAGTTCCAAATTTGGGATTTGGCCCAAAATTAATCTCGAAAAAACATATAACATGTATATGTCAGACGGGTGGATGGTAGGTACTCCAGGGTACCGCAAGCGTGCCTTAGCTAATTTAGACGGTGAAGGTCGTGCTTTATTCCGTTCTGTTCGGGGTGGGTTTTTAATAGCCATTGTGGGTTCGGCTGTTTTTAGAATAGGCGCTGATTTAGCGCCGCAATTTATAGCAAATATTGAAACAATAACAGGCGAATGTTTCATCGATGAAAATTTAGCAAGCCAGATATGTATTGTTGATGGCAAGAATGCATATATATATTTTTATTCTGGTACTACTGGTTCATTAACAAAACAAATATCCACTGCATCAATTATTCCAGGATATGTATCGTTTCATGCAACCTATTTTTTAATTGCATCTACTGTTAATAGCCCTAATCGTGCACAATGGTATTCATTTAAAAGAACTGCTGACACAACAATTGGATTGCAATCAACACAAAGTATATCAACAAAACCAGATACTGCATTAGCCGTGCGTCGTATTCCAGGACGTGGTAATAGCATTATTGTTATTGGTGAAACTGTTGCAGAGGTCTGGAGTTTTGTAGGTGCCGATACTGTTGATACTGTTGATAGAACTTATGTTCGAATAAATTCATATAACATAGATAATGGTTGTATATCCATATCTACTATTGCAGCAGGTGAAGATACCATTGCATGGCTCGCTGTGAATGAAGCAAACTCACCAGTAATTATGGTGACCAATGGGTCCGAGACAAAACAAATATCTACTGATGGCATTGATCATCTTATGGAAAGCATAAAGCATCCTGAGCAATCAACGGCATTCTTTTATAGATTAAATGGGCACTTATTTTATCAGTTAACATTCTTTAATGCAGAAGATAACCTAACTTTATTACATGATTTTACAAATGGTCAATTTTTTCACCTATCAGATGAGAATCTTAACTATCATATAGCAAGAGATATTGTTTATTTTAATAACAAATCCTATTTTATATCTTTAAATGACGCGTCAATATATGAAATTGGTGACGAATTTGATACATACAACTATAGTAAAGATGATCCCAATGCGGGATTATTGATACCTAGAATTAGAATATGCAAACCTATCAGAAAAGTAGATTCCTCCACATTTAGATGTGGCATGTTTACATTCTGGATAGAGCAAGGTGTAAATAAATTCTTCTCAGAAGAAGTATGCGACGGTCAGTTAATAACTGAAATTACAGAGCAACCGATAATAACTGAGTCTGGCAAAAAGATTCTAGGTGAATCAGGATTCTGTACGTTTGAGGACAATAGACCTAGAGTTGATATGTCTTTCTCTAAGAATGGAAATCAGTCATTTAGTAATATTGTTAGCAAGCCATTAAATGAAATGTCCGACTTTAGAAATCAAATAAGGTGGCATAGAATAGGACAAGCGAATGAAATGACGATACAACTAAGATTCTGGGGTTTCAATAGGTTTGTCGTATCAGACGGAATTGCGGAGATATACTGATGTCTGACTTACAAGTACCGCATCTTCCTCCGTTCTTCAATATGAAGTATGTTGATGAGGATGGTTCATTTACACCAAATGCTCAGTTATATAACGATATAACATATCAAGTTTTAAATCAGGTAGTTGAGTTTTTTAATGATGGGGTGCAATTCCCGCGAAAGACAACAGCACAAATAGCAGCATTAGGCGTTGATACAAATGTTCCAGTAGGTACAGTTTGGTTCAGCACGGATGCAATGAAGTTACAAGTAAAGACAGCAGCTAGTACAATAGAAACAATACAAAGCGTTTAAAGGAATAAATATTATGGCTCTTTTTGGAAATTCAGGACCTAGTCCATACGATAAAGGAATGGAATATATCAATCAAATTCCACCTATGCTTAGAGAAAACTATAATCCTTATTTACAAGCAGGAAGAAATCCAGCAGATACCCTACATGGGTGGATGTCGCAATATAATGAAAGTCCTTACATGGCGCAGCGTAATGAGCGTGCTATGAATGCCGCTCAAGCAAGTGCGGCAGCTGCAGGAATGGCTGGAACGCCAAGCGACCAATTAAACCAAGCTAATTTATCTGCATCACTTTCAGATGAAGGGATGAATCATTTTTTAGACAGGATTCAAAGACTGCATGAAGGCGGATTAGGCGCTACTCAAGCTTATACAGGGGATATGGGAAATGTCATGGGCGAACAGGGCGATTATGCATTTAAGCAGCAACAACAAAAGAATAATGATAAAAATTCCTTCATGAATGCGATTATGCAATTAATTGGCATGGGTGGTGGGGCCGCCATAGGTGCTTATGCCGGTGGGCCTGCAGGAGCGGTGAAGGGCGCAGGGATTGGAAGTAGTGTTGCATCTGGATTAACTGGAGCTCCTCAAGGACAAGAGATGTATAGAGGATCTGAAGGAATGCCAAAAAGCTGGGCTAGGTTTTGAAGAATAAGGGATATAAGGAGATATTAAATGCCATTTCAACGAGGTAACATACTTAGCACGCCCTTACTTAAAAGCCCATGGGAGCAAGATTTTGGTGCGCTTCTAAATCGTGGGATGCAGTTATCTCATGAGCCACAAAGATTACTTAGAGAACTCAATATGCCCCTCAAAATGCACAAAGTAATGCCGTCATTCAGGCAAACACAGCGAAATATGCTCCACAAATGTCAGAATCAGATATTGCATATCGAAACGCTCAAGCAAAACATGCTGAGCAACAAGCAAATATGCCTTTTGGGGGTCAATTAAGTGGCGTTGCTCGTGAAGCTTTTGGATTGGAACTTTTAAAAAATCAGTATGGTGCAGATAGTGAAGTATATAAAAATGCACTACAAAGATATCAAGCAGATTTGCAACAATCAAACGTGTTGAATCAATATAGACAAGCATTAAGTGGAACGGCCGAAAAAAGAGCATCCACAACTTTAGGTAAAACTGAAAGAGAAATAGAGGATATTTATAAAAGAGAAGATTTATCTCCTGAAGCTAAAGAGGCGATGATTGAAAGATACACCTTGCAAAGACAAAAACAAATATCTGATTCAGATTCAAGAAAGAAAGCACTATTTGCATCTAACGTAGATAAAACTTTGGATCAAATTAATCCAAAAGATTTAACGCAATATGGTGGCGCTAAAGGCGTTGCAAAATTACAATTAGATAAAATAAAAGCAGCAACTGGGAATGAAACAAAAGAATATGCTAAATATCAGAAATCATTAACTGGCGCGAAATTGTTGGCGAAACAAATTAGACAGTTCTATGGAGATTCTATAACACCTCAAGTTCAAGAATCATTATCGGAAATGGTAAATCCTGCTACTTGGGCTAATAACCCCAGAATTGCGCTGGATAAATTCAATCAGTTTAAAAAGATTCTACAATCTGAAACAGAGACTTATAGAGGCGCACTTAAAAATACAAGAGAATTTGAGGGCGGCAATAAAGAAAAGACATCTAGATCAAAATTTGATCCAATAACTGGAGCGTTTTCATAATGCATATAGTTGAACTGCCAAATGGGCAAGAATTAGAATTTCCGGATGAAACTAGCCAAGATGTCATGAGAAATGCAATTATAAAGCATTTTCCGCAATATGACATGCAAGCTATCCGAGAAAGAATGAAAAATGAAGGACCCAGTATAACGCAAGGTATGTCATTTGAAGATATGAAAAAGATATCTAATTTTCCTGGCCAACAGAATATGGCGCCTAGTAAGCCATCAGGACCTCTTGGATATGAAGAATCACCAGAAGAAATGGGGCGTGCAACAGGCCAAGGAAAATTTTTATCAGCAATAGGAAGATATGCTCCAGAAGTAA
>Ga0193723_1001112_pt1 | contig 10413 bp, 9 predicted proteins | sample H2m2metaG_FD_143042 | JGI IMG/M metagenome (GOLD analysis project Ga0193723, IMG submission 143042) | Soil microbial communities from a riparian zone of the East river system, Colorado, United States - H2m2 | ecosystem: Environmental > Terrestrial > Soil > Riparian zone | place: USA: East River... | reverse complement strand
GCCCTGCTTGCCCTTGAGCATGTCGGACAGCGACTTGAGGGGCCGCTTGCCGCGTCCCCGGATCGCCTTGGAGCGGCGGCCGTTGTCGAACAACGCGTCCACCGCCTCCTGCAGCATGCGCTTCTCATTGCGGAGAATGACCTCCGGCGCCCGGTGCAGGATCAGCTTCTGCAGCCGGTTGTTCCGGTTGATCACGCGCCGGTACAGGTCGTTCAGATCGGACGTGGCGAAGCGCCCGCCGTCGAGCGGCACGAGGGGCCGCAGGTCGGGCGGAATCACCGGCACCACATCGAGAATCATCCAGCGGGGATCGTTGCGCACCTCGCCGGCGTTGCCGGAGTTGCGCATCGCGTCCACGATCTTGAGCCGCTTGAGCATCTGCTTCTTGCGGTGCTGGCTCGTCTCTGTCGTCACCGACTCGCGCAGCTCGTCGGACAGCTTGTCCACGTTGATGCGCTCGAGCAGCAAGCGAACCGCCGGCGCGCCGATATCGGCCCTGAAGGCGGTGTCACCCTCGGCCTTCGCCTTGGCGCGGATCTCGAGGAAGCGGTCCTCATCCAGCAGCTCCCGCTCCGCCAGCTCCTGCTCGCCGGGGTCGATCACCACGTAGTTCGTGTAGTAGATCACCCGCTCGAGGTCGCGCAGCGTCATGTCGAGCAGGTTGCCCATCGGCGACGGCAGCGTCTTGAAGAACCAGATGTGCGCCACCGGCACGGCGAGCTCGATGTGGCCCATCCGCTCGCGCCGCACCTTGGACAGCGTGACTTCGACGCCGCAGCGGTCGCAGATCACGCCGCGATAGCGGATCCGCTTGTACTTGCCGCAATGGCACTCCCAGTCCTTCACCGGGCCGAAGATGCGCTCGCAGAAGAGCCCATCGCGTTCCGGCTTGAAGGAGCGGTAGTTGATCGTCTCGGGTTTGGTGACTTCGCCCCACGACCACCAGGTGCGCTGGCCCTGCAACTCCAGCCGCTCCCGATCCTTGGAATCCCTTGGACCGCGGATCTCCTCGGGGGAGGCGATCCGGATCTGGATATAATCGAAGCTCGAGCTCTTGGGCTCGTGCCCGCTGCGGAAGTCGATCACGCTATTCCTCCACGTCTTCGGTAGTGCCGAGCGTCACCTTGAGTCCCAGGGCCTGCAGCTCCTTCACCAGCACGTTGAAGGACTCCGGAATCCCGGGCTTCGGCAGGTTCTGCCCCTTCACGATCGCCTCGTACACACGGCTGCGACCGTTCACGTCGTCCGACTTGACCGTCAGGATCTCCTGCAGCGTGTGCGCCGCGCCGTACGCCTCGAGCGCCCACACTTCCATTTCGCCGAACCGCTGCCCGCCGAACTGCGCCTTGCCGGCGAGCGGCTGCTGCGTCACCAGGGAGTACGGCCCGATGGAGCGGGCGTGAATCTTGTCGTCCACCAGGTGCGACAGCTTCATCATGTAGATCGCGCCCACGGTCACCTCGGACTCGAACAGCTCGCCCGTGCGCCCGTCGCGCAGGCGGCACTTGCCCGCCGGCGACAATCCCGCCGCGGCCAGCAGCTCGACCACCGCGCCGTCCACGTCGGCCTCCGACTTGGCGCCAAACAGCGCCGCCAGCGCCGGCCGGCCCGTCGCTTCGAGCACCTCCGCCGGTTTGTCCTTGGCCAGGAACTTGTCGGCGTCCTTGAGGCCGCTCTTGAGTCCCGCTTTCTCGACCGCCGACAGCTCGACGCCGCCCTCGGCGCCCTTCTCGAGGCGCGCCGCCTGGACCTCCTGCTCGGTGCGCCGCTGCGCCAACTCGCGCTCCGCCATCTCCTTCGCGGCGAACTTGAGGAAGTCCACCAGCTGGTGGTGCAGCTCACGCGTCTCGGCCGACACCGTCCGGCTGCCCAGCAGCGTGATACCGGCGGTGGACACGTCGGGCCGCGTGCCGTTCCCCCCATGGGGGCGCCGCAGATCGGCCACCACTGCGCGTACGCGGTCGGCGTCGAGCTCCGGCGGCCGGACCTGAAGCCGCAGGCACTCCGCCGCCCACGTCAGGCCCGCCAGGCGCACCAGCACGCCGATTTCGTTTTCGTCGGCGCCCTGGAAGACGGGGGTCTTCGCATCGAACCCGAGGATCTTCGCGGCCCAACCCAGGTGCGTCTCGAGGATCTGGCCCACGTTCATGCGGCTCGGCACGCCGAGCGGGTTGAGGACGATGTCCACCGGCGACCCGTCCGGCAGGAACGGCATGTCCTCCTCCGGCACGATGCGCGCGATGATGCCCTTGTTCCCGTGCCGGCCCGCCATCTTGTCACCCACCGAGATCTTGCGCTTCTCGGCGACGTAGACCTTCACCAGCTGGATCACGCCCGGGGGCAGCTCGTCCGGCTGGAGAATCTTGTCGATCTGGTCTTCGGACTTCTCTTCGATCTTGGCGCGTTCCGCGGCGGCCGCGTCGAGCACCGCCCGGATCCGCTCGTTCACGGACTTGTTCGCGACGCGCAGCGTCTTCAGATCGACGTCGGCGAAGTTCACTTGCGCCACCTGCGGCTTCGTCAGCTTGGTGCCCGCCGGGAGGTACTCCTCCACCGTCCCCGCCTTGAGCATCAGGCCGACTTCCTGGTTCGACAGCAGGTCGGCCATCTCGGTGAACATCGCTTCCGAGATCCGCGCCTTTTCTTCCGCCTCGAGCCGGCGCACTTCACCGATCCGCTCGCCGCGGTCCTTCTCGACGACCTGGTCCTCGATGCGCGAGAAGATTTTCACGTCGATGACGACGCCCTCCATGCCGGGGGGCACCTTCAACGACGAGTCTTTGACGTCCTTGGCTTTCTCTCCGAAGATGGCCGTGAGCAGCTTTTCTTCGGGGGAAAGCTCGGTTTCGCCTTTGGGCGTGATCTTGCCGACCAGGATGTCGCCGGCTTTCACGTGCGCGCCGATGCGCACGATGCCCCGCTCGTCGAGGTCGACCAGCGACTCCTCGGCGACGTTCGGGATCTCGCGCGTGATCTCCTCACGACCGCGCTTGGTATCGCGGACGTGCAGCTCGAGCTCCTGGATGTGGATCGACGAGTACACGTCGTCCTTCACCAGGCGCTCCGAGAGGACGATGGCGTCCTCGAAGTTGTGGCCGTACCAGGGCATGAAGGCCACGATGACGTTGGCGCCGAGGGCCAGCTCGCCATGCTCCGTCCCCGCGCCGTCGGCGACGGCCTGCCCCGCCTTGACCTTCTGGCCCATATGCACGAGCGGCCGCTGGTTGATGGCGGTGTCCTGGTTGGTGCGCCAGAACTTCTTCAGCCGGAAGCGGTCGTGCTGCTTGAGGCGCGCCAGCGGGTGGTCCCCCGGCTTGGCGTCCTCGTCACCCGAGTCGATGACACGCGAGTCGATGATGATCTCGTCGGCGGTGACGCGGGTGACCACGCCAGCCCGCCGCGCGATGACCACGGCGCCGGAGTCGCGCGCCACCTTATCCTCGAGCCCGGTGCCCACCAGCGGCGCCTGCGGGAAGAGGAGCGGCACCGACTGGCGCTGCATGTTCGAGCCCATCAACGCGCGGTTCGCGTCGTCGTGCTCGAGGAACGGAATCAGGGCCGCGGCGATCGACACGAGCTGCTCCGGCGCCACGTCCATGAAGTCGATCTTGTGCGGCGGCAGCAGCGGGTAGTCGTCCCGTTTGCGGCACAGCACCAGCTCGTCCGCGAAGCGCCCGTCGGGCGACAGCGCGGCGTTCGCCTGTGCGACCGCGTACTCCTCCTCCTCGGAGGCCGACAGCCAGCGGATATCGTCCGTGACCTTGCCGTCCTTCACGACCCGGTACGGCGTCTCGATGAAGCCGAGATCGTTGACGCGCGCGTAGCACGAGAGGCTCGTGATGAGTCCGATGTTCGGACCTTCCGGCGTCTCGATCGGACACATGCGGCCGTACTGGCTGTAGTGCACGTCGCGCACTTCGAAGCCCGCGCGCTCGCGCGTGAGCCCGCCCGGGCCGAGGGCCGAGAGCCGGCGCTTGTGGGTCAGCTCCGCGAGCGGATTCGTCTGATCCATGAACTGCGACAGCTGTGACGAGCCGAAGAACGCCTGAATCACCGCGCTGACCGTGCGCGCGTTCACCAGATCGTCGAGCGTGATGCGCTCCGGATCGTTGTTGATGCTCATCCGCTCCTTGATGAGCCGGGCCATGCGCGACAGCCCCACCGAGAACTGATTGGCGATCAGCTCGCCCACCGAGCGCACCCGGCGGTTGCCGAGGTGGTCGATGTCGTCGGTGTAGCCGCGGCCTTCGGACAGCTCGATCAGATAGCGAATGATCGCGATGAAGTCGTTCTCGGTGAGGACGGTGTTGTTCTTCGCCTCGTTCACCTTGAGCCGCTGGTTGATCTTGTAGCGGCCCACCCGCCCCAGGTCGTAGCGCTTGGGATGGAAGAACAGGCGCTTCAGCGCCTCGCGCGCGGTCTCCAGGTTCGGCGCCTCGCCGGGCCGCAGCAGCGTGTAGATCTGCTCCAGCGCCTCGGCCTCCGTGTGGGTCGGGTCCTTGATGAGCGTGTTCTTGATCAACGGCGACTCGCTCCGGCCCGCGGGCAAGAGCACGTCCACCTTGGTCAGCCCCGCTTTGAGCAGCTTCTTCTTCAGGGTGTCCGACACCTCGCGCCCCGCCTCGGCGACGACCTCGCCCGTCTCCGGGTCGGCCACGTCGAAGGCGAGCACGTGCTTGCCCTGCTGCTGCTGCGTCGTCGTCGGCTGCGCGTCTTCGCGCAGGTCGAGCGCGGTGTACCCCGCGAAGACCTTGACCCCGGTGATGCCCGCACGGCGGAACGCGTTGAAGCGCTCCAGCGTCAGCTCATCGCCGACGCGCGCCAGGGGCTCGCCCTTCTTGTTCTCGGGATCGGGCACGTCGGCCGCGAGCAGCGTACCGAGCACCTCGCGCTTCTGCGCACGACCCTCGAGCTTGCCCGTGATGTCGATGTCCTTCGTGGCGTAGAACAGCTTCAGGATCTCGGCGTTCGTGCCGTAGCCGAAGGCCCGGAGCAGCGCCGTCGCCGGGAACTTCTTCTTCTTGTCGATGTGGACGTAGATCACGTCGTGAATGTCGATCGTGAACTCGACCCACGAGCCCCGGAACGGGATGATGCGCGCCGAGAAGAGCCGCTGGCCGTTGGGGTGGATGCTCTCTTCGAAGACGACGCCCGGCGAGCGGTGCAGCTGCGATACGATGACGCGCTCCGCGCCGTTGATCACGAACGTGCCGAGCGGCGTGAGAATCGGCAGCTCGCCGAGGTAGACTTCCTTCTCGATGATGTTTTTGGGGCGCTTGGTCTTGACCGTCTCGCCCACCTCTTCCATCACCACGAGCTGCAGGGTCGCCTTGAGGGGCACCGAGAACGTCATGTCGCGCTCGATGCACTCTTCGACCGTGTACTTCGCCTCCCCGAGCGCGTACTTCACGAACTCGAGCGAGTAATTGCCGTTCACGTCCTGGATCGGGAACAGGTCCTTGAAGACCCGCTCCAGGCCGACGTCCGAGCGGTCGGCGCCTGTCCCGTCCGGCTGCAGCAGGGACTGGAAGGCCCGCGTCTGGATGTCGAGGAGATGGGGCATCGGCATCCCCGTCTCGAGTTTCGCGAACGACAGCACCGGCAATGTCTTCGTGGTCATGTCAGAACCTCAGGCAATGCAAAATGCCCCGCCGCCCCCGGACCCGAAGCGGTCTGGGGGTGGACAGAGGGGCTCGGAGAAGCGAGCAGGGCTGTGGTGAATCCGTGCATGTCGTAGAACCGAAGTGAGACCCGGTACGCGCCGCCGGGCCCGATTGGCCCGGCGCGTTCGCCCGAGGCTACTTCAGCTCGACGACGGCGCCCTGTGCTTCGAGCTTCTTTTTGATTTCTTCGGCTTCGGCCTTGGACACGCCTTCCTTCACGGTACCGGGCGCGCCTTCCACGAGGTCCTTGGCTTCCTTGAGACCCAAACTGGTGATCGAGCGGATCTCCTTGATGACCTGAATCTTCTTCTCGCCGCCGGCCTTGAGGATGACCGTGAACTCGGTCTTCTCCTCGACCGCCGCCGCCGCCGCGCCGCCTGCGCCGCCGGCCGGAGCCGCCGCCGCGGGTGCCGCGATCGTGACGCCGAACTTGTCCTTGAACTTCTCGATGAGCTGCGACAGCTCGACCACCGACAGGTTGCCGATCGCTTCGAGCAGGTCGTCGATGCTCAAACTAGTTTGCGTTGTCATTGGTCGTTTCTCCCACCCGGTTGTTTTTCAGAGCCTCGAGGGCCCCCACCATCATGTACAGCAAGCCATTCAACGCACCGACGAATCCGGCCATCGGCGATTGGAGCACGCCGCCCAGCTGGGCCAGCAGCTCCGGTTTCGACGCCAGCGACGCGAGGTGCTTCACCTGATCGGCGGTGATGGTCTTGCCTTCGACCAGGCCGATCTTCACCCGCGGCTTCTCGTGCTCCTTGGCGAACTCCGTCAGCACCTTCGCGGGCGCCACGGGGTCCGCGCCGCCCAGCACCAGCGCCGTCGGACCGGCCAGGTGCGGCTCGATGCCGGCGCGCTGCGCGTCCGTGAGGGAGCGCCGCGCCAGCGTGTTCTTCACCACCACGTATTCGACCCCGGCCGCGCGCAGCTTGCGCCGCAGCGTCGTGATCTGGGCGACGTTGAGCCCCGTGAAATCCGTGACGAACACGGCCCCGGCCCCGGCCAGCTGGGCCGACAGCCCCGTCACCATCTCCTGCTTCTGCGCCTTGGTGTGCTTCATTGGGCGTACCCCGCCGGATCCACCGGGACGCCCGGTCCCATGGTGCTCGAGACCGTCACCGACCGGACGTAATGGCCCTTCGCCGCCGAGGGCTTCGCCTTCACGATCGCCTCCATGAAAGCATGGAGGTTGACAGTGAGGTGCTCGGCCTCGAACGACTTCTTGCCGATCGGCGCATGCACGATGCCGCTCTTGTCGACCCGAAACTCGATTTTGCCCGCCTTCAGTTCCTTGACCGCTTTCGCAACGTCCATCGTCACCGTACCGGCCTTGGGGTTCGGCATCAGGCCGCGCGGGCCCAGCACCTTACCCAGCGGACCGAGCTGCCCCATGACGTCGGGCGTCGCCACAATCACATCGGTGTCGATCCAGCCGTCCTTGATCTTCTGGATGTACTCGAGGCCCACGAGGTCGGCGCCGGCGGCTTCGGCCTCCTTGGCCTTTTCCCCCTGCGCGATGACCAACACGCGGACCTTCTTCCCGGTTCCGTGCGGCAACGAGACGGTCCCGCGGACGATCTGGTCGGCGTGCTTGGGATCGACCCCCAGGCGCACCGCCACGTCCACCGACTCGTCGAACTTCGCGAACGCCGCCGCCTTCACGCGGTCGACCGCCTCGCGCTCGCTGTAGAGCTTCTGCGGCTCGAGCGTCGCGACTGCGGCGCGGTGCTGCTTGCCGTGAACGCGCATCAGCCCTCCACCTCGAGGCCCATCGAGCGCGCCGTCCCGGCGATCATCTTGATCGCGCCTTCGAGGTCGGTCGCGTTCAGGTCGGGCATCTTCAGCTCGGCGATCTTCTGGAGCTGCGCGCGCGTGACCTTCCCCACTTTTTGCCGGTTCGACGTGGGGGAACCCTTCTCGATCCCGGCTTCCTTTTTGAGGAGCACGGCCGCGGGGGGCGTCTTGGTAATGAACGTGAAGGTGCGATCCTTGTAGATCGTCACCACCACCGGCGTGACCATGCCGGCGGCGCTCTGGGTCCGCGCGTTGAACTGCTTCACGAAATCCATGATGTTGACACCATGGGGTCCGAGCGCGGTCCCGACCGGCGGCGCCGGGGTCGCCTGCCCCGCCGCCACCTGCAGCTTCACCACTGCAGTGATCGGTTTTGCCATCGTCAGTCCTTGCTATTTGCGTCCGCCGGAGCGGACTCCCACGCAATCCGTGGTTAGTGTGCCTTCAACTGCAAGTAGTCGAGCTCCACCGAAGTGGGGCGCCCAAACAACGACACCGAAACGCGAACCTTCCCCTTGTCCGGCAGTACCTCTTCGACGGTACCGCTGAAGTCCGAGAACGGACCTTCGGTGATTTCCACGACCTGCCCCACCAGGAATGGAATCTCCTCGGTGGGCTCTTCTTCCTTGACCGCCTCTTCGACGCCGAGGAGCCGGTTGACCTCGTCGGGGCGGAGCGGCATCGGCAGCCGGCCCGTACCCACGAATTTGATCACGCCCTGAATGCCGTTGATGACGTGGATCGTTTCCTGATTCAAGACCATCTCCACGAGCACGTACCCGGGATAGATCTTCCGCTCCACCGTCACCTTTTTGCCGTTCTTGATCTCCACCACGTCCTGGGTGGGCACCAAGGCCTGCCGGATCGGCTTCTCAGCGCCCTCGCGCGGATCTTCCGCGATGCGGCGCGCGATCAACGACCGCACTTTGTTTTCGTGGCCGGCGGTCGTTTGAATCGCGTACCAGCGATGCTCCGACATCAGAACAGTTTCGCGACGGCCTTCACGAACACGAACTGGAACGTCGCGTCCATGAGACCGATCACGAGGCCCAGGATCGACACGAAGATGACGATCACGAGGGTCGCCTTCTTCAGCTCGTCCACCGTGGGCCATGTCACCTTGCGCACCTCGGCCCGCACGTCGCGGAAGAATCCCACGATCTGCGCGAGCCAACCCCGCGGGGCCTGAGTGAGGGCCTCGGTGGCCATTACTTCGATTCCTTGTGCTGCTGCTGCTTGTTGCAGCGCGGGCAGAACTTCTTCCACTCGGCCCGCTCAGGGTGCTTCCGTCTGTTCTTCGTCGTGAAATAATTCCGACTCTTACAGACGGTGCATTCCATGATGATGTTTTCGCGCGGCATCGCTCCGCCTTACTTCAAGATCTTCGTAACCACGCCGGCGCCGACCGTCCGGCCGCCCTCGCGGATCGCGAACCGCAGCTGCTCCTCCATCGCGATCGGCGTGATCAGCTCGATCGTCATCTTCGTGTTGTCGCCCGGCATCACCATCTCCACCCCCGCCGGCAGCTCCACCGACCCCGTCACGTCCGTCGTGCGGAAGTAGAACTGCGGCCGGTATCCCTTGAAGAACGGCGTATGCCGTCCCCCCTCGTCCTTGTTCAACACGTACACTTCGGACTCAAACTGCGTGTGCGGCTTGATCGAGCCGGGCTTCGCCAGCACCATGCCCCGCTCCACCTCGTGCTTCTCCACGCCGCGCAGCAAGAGGCCGACGTTGTCGCCCGCCTGGCCGTCATCGAGCAGCTTGCGGAACATCTCGACGCCCGTCACGACCGTCTTCTTGTCGGTCCCGAAGCCCACCATCTCGACTTCCTCGCCGACCTTGATCTTGCCCCGGTCGATCCGGCCCGTCGCCACCGTCCCGCGGCCCGTGATCGAGAACACGTCCTCGACCGGCATCTGGAACGGCTTGTCCACTTCGCGCTTCGGCACCGGAATGCTCTTATCCAGCGCCGCGAGCAGCTCCTCGATCTTCGCGACCCACTGCTTGTCGCCCTCGATCGCCTTCAAGGCCGCGCCGCGGATCACCGGGATGTCGTCGCCCGGGAACTGGTACTTGGAGAGCAGCTCCCGCACTTCGAGCTCCACGAGATCGAGCAGCTCGGCGTCATCCACCAGGTCGCACTTGTTCAAGAAGACCACAATCGCCGGCACGTTCACCTGGCGGGCGAGCAGGATGTGCTCGCGCGTCTGTGGCATCGGGCCGTCCACGGCCGACACCACGAGAATCGCGCCGTCCATCTGCGCCGCGCCCGTGATCATGTTCTTCACGTAGTCGGCGTGGCCCGGGCAGTCGACGTGCGCGTAGTGGCGCTCGGTCGTCGAATACTCGACGTGGCTCGTCGCGATCGTGAGGATCTTGGTCGCGTCGCGCCGCCCTTGAGACTCGGAGGCTTTCGCCACCTGGTCGTAGGAGATGTACGCCCCCAGGCCTTTGTCGGCCGACACTTTGGTCAGCGCCGAGGTCAGGGTCGTCTTGCCGTGGTCCACGTGGCCGATGGTGCCGACGTTTACGTGCGGCTTGTTGCGCTCGAATTTGGCCTTAGCCATGACTTAGCCTTTCACTTTCGAAACGATTTCTTCGGCTTTCGCCTTCGGCACTTCCTGATAGTGACTGAACTGCATGCTGTAGATCGCGCGACCCTGGCTCATCGAGCGCAGCGTCGTCGAGTAACCGAACATCTCTGAGAGCGGCACGCTGGCCGCGACGATGTGCGCGTCGGCGCGCTGCGTCATGCCGCCGATCTTGCCGCGACGGCTCGACAGATCGCCGATCACTTCCCCCATGTAGTCCGACGGCGTCACGACTTCGACGTCCATGATCGGCTCGAGGAGGATCGGATGGGCCTGACGCGCGGCCTCTTTCACGGCCATCGAGCCGGCGATCTTGAACGCCATTTCGCTCGAGTCGACGTCGTGGTAGGCGCCGTCCA
>Ga0193723_1001111_pt1 | contig 10417 bp, 10 predicted proteins | sample H2m2metaG_FD_143042 | JGI IMG/M metagenome (GOLD analysis project Ga0193723, IMG submission 143042) | Soil microbial communities from a riparian zone of the East river system, Colorado, United States - H2m2 | ecosystem: Environmental > Terrestrial > Soil > Riparian zone | place: USA: East River... | reverse complement strand
GACCGAGTTGCCGGCGCGGATGCGTTCCGCGGCAACATCGTAAGCTCCGAACGCCGCTTTTCTGTTTTCGCGCTGGATCTCGATCATCCCTACACTCCGCATGGCGGGACCGAAGATAGGGACTTTGAACAGCTCCGCTTTCGCCACGAACTTGTACCGCGGCAGGACTTTCGCGAGCGACGGAACGTCGAACCAGCTGACGTGATTGGACGCGAAGATGTAGGGCTCGCCGCTCCTGACGTTCTCCATTCCGTGGACCCGCACTTTCACTCCCACGACCCACAGGACCGCTGAAGACCACCAACGGGGGACTTTGTCGTAGATGCTCCCGGGTTTGTCCTTCACGCCGAACAGCCCGGCGATGATCACGGCGAGGCCGAGGAAAAAAGTCGCAGCGGCGGCGGTGGAGTACAGCAGAATCGTGCTAATGAATGAGATCATTTGTCTCGAAAGTGGTCAAAGCCGAGTGGAGCGGTGACTCGTTGTCCGTCGTTCAGTAGCTGCACTCCAGAGGAACCGGCAACAACCCGGCCGATCTCAGTCAGATCGAGCCCGAACTCGGATGAAAACTGCACCACATCGATCTCAGGGGCTGTAACGACGATCTCGTACTCCTCACCCGAGCTCGCCGCTTCGAGAGGAGAGACGCCGTTGAGCCGGGGAATGCGAGCGAGATCGACCTCGATGCAAACTTTGCTCGCGGCCGCGAGGTGGCCGATGTCGGCGATCAATCCGTCGGACACATCGATCGCCGACGTAGCACCGCGCTCCGCGAGTCCAATCGCCGCGTCGATCCTCGGAATCGGGTGCGCGAAGCGCGCCCGGTCGCGCTCGCCTGGCTCCGCGCCAGCGTTCCAGGCCCGCAGTGCCGCCGCGGGACCGCCCAGATGTCCGGTGACGTAGACGCGCTGTCCCCGTTTGGCGCCCGCGCGCGAGATGGGTCGAGCGACGCTCCCAAGAGCGGTAATCGTCAGCGAGAGAACTTTCCCCGAGGAAAGATCCCCACCCACGATCGGACAAAGCACGGCCGACGCGCCCTCTCGAATTCCAGTAGCGATCGCCCGCGCCTCGCTGCGATCCGCCTCGGGAAGCGTGAGAGCGATCATGAGGCCGAGGGGTCGGGCAGCCATCGCAGCCAAGTCGCTCAGCGATGCCGCCGTCGCTCGATACCCGATCTCGAAATGGTTCAGCCAGTCGCGGCGGAAATGGACGCCCTCGAGTGAAGTGTCGGTGCTGACGACAAGCTTCTCACCGTCGGGCACCTCGAGGACCGCGGCATCGTCGCCAATGCGCTCGGCGGATTTGCCCCATTCCGCCAGCAGCGAGCGGACAATGTCGAATTCCTTCCCCGGTCCGAGTGCAAGGTTGTCGGTCCCCGCCATCCTCCTCTCCGGACTCATTGTGCGACTGCCGGGAGTGTGGCCAAAATCGGCGGCGCGGGCTGTGGGTCGGTCTCGTTCCACGCGCGTGGGAGCGCGTACAGAACATCTTCCAGCGTCGTTCCCCTTACGTACTCACAGAGCTCGGCCGCGCACCCGTGAACCCAGGCGGAGCAACATGCCGCCAATGCGCCGTCCCCGGTTTGAGCGAGCAAGGTTCCTCCGATGCCGGCAAGGATGTCCCCACTGCCGCCGGTGCCGAGTGCAGCCGTCCCCCGCGCAATCACAAAGCGCTCGCCAGCAGGGGTAAAGACCACTGTCGGTGATCCCTTGAGAAGCACGGTCGCTCCGAGAACGCTTGCCAGCTCGCGGCCGATCTCGAAACGATTGGCGAGAACCTCGTCGACACTTACACCGGTGAGCCGCGCAAACTCCGCAACGTGCGGTGTGATCAACGCCTGCCTTCCTCGCAGGAGGGCTGCGAGCGCTTTTGCGTTCCCCTCGAACACGTTGAGTGCATCAGCGTCGAGCAGCACCGGTAGCTGCGAGTCCCCGAGGATTCTCGCCACCAGGTCTCTGCTCTCGTCGGTTCGTCCAAGTCCGGGACCGATGACGATCGCGTCGGCCCATTTTGAAATTCCGGCCGAGATCTCCAGCTTGCTCGTCGGCCAATCCGAGATCAACGCCGACGGTGCGGCTTCGAGAACCGCGCTGACATTGCTCGGCGCCACCAAAGCACGCACCAGACCAATTCCACTTCGAAGGGCCGCGCGACAAACCAGCACGACGGCTCCAGGCATGCCCGGCCCACCGCCTATGACAGCGAGATGCTTTCTCGAGCCCTTGTGAGCATCATAGCGAATCGGCGGAATGCGGGATTTCACCCAGGCTCCGTCGTCGAGCACGACAATCTCGCCACAGCAATCGCGCGCCAGCAGAGCGCCGCGCTTGACGGCGCCAAAGCTCAGACTCACGTCGGCGACCACGCACGTCGAGTGCGCGCCGGTGGTCGCATCGAGTCCACTCGGCAGATCGAGGGCGGCAACGCGCGCCCCATCCGAGCGCAGTCGGTTTGTCCTCGTGATCCCATCCGCGATCTTTCCGCGCGGCTCGCCCTCGGACCCTGTGCCGAGCAGCGCATCGATGACGATAGTTGCCTGATCGGGGGCATTATCGGCGACCGTGACGGAATCGATTGACGCCATCTTCCGTGCTACTGCATCAGCGCTCTTCGGCGCAACCACTTCGACCACCGTGACTTTGACTCCCTCGTGCGCGAGGCATCCCGCGACCACCCAACCGTCGCCCCCGTTATTTCCCGGGCCGGTGAACACGACTGCGCCGTCGCGAAGCTGTTCGGGATAGCGACGCAAAATCTCCCCAGCAGCACTTTTGCCGGCGCGCTCCATCAAGACTTGCGAGGGAACGCCGCCATCGATTGCCGCTCGATCGCGCTCCGCTGATTCTCTGGCGCTCACCACCCTGACGGGACGGAGAGGCATTGCTCGCTTGACGTGAAAGTGTGGAGTCTACGCCTGCTGGGCGCAGTTCCACGGATAGTCGCGCTCGAAGGCGAGGTCGAAGTCGAACACGTCCGCAAATTCGTCGCGCGTGTCCTGCGGCTGGCTGAGCAGAAATCCCAGGTCGACGAGCGTGAAGACAATGTCGCCGATGTCGGCCGTGCAGGAGAGTCCCCAATGCTCGAGAACGACGCGCGCCATCAGGCCGTATCTCTCGAGGGCAAGCTCCCGACACGCATTTGCGAGCTCGACACCGGTAATGTGTCTGCGCATTGACATCTGGGACTGGCACATCTCGAGCGCGGACAGGACGAACAGGTACGCCTGTTCGTCGAACCGCGGCTCGCGGATGCGAATCCGGTCCATGATGCCTTCGCGAAATGCCAGGTCTGCCATTGCTACTTTGTTTCCGCCATTGAGGGGAAGGATTTGTAGAGAGGAAAGCGATTCGTCAAGTCGAGTACTTCCTCTTTGACTCCCGACGCGACCGCGGGGTCACCAGAACTGGCGATCACCTTGTCGATGAGTTTGGCGATCTGCACCATTTCTACCTCCCTCATCCCGCGGGTCGTCACCGCGGGTGTTCCGATTCGAATTCCGCTCGTGACGAACGGAGACTGCGTCTCCTTCGGCACGGTGTTCTTGTTCACGGTGATGCCGGCGGCGTCGAGCGCCTTCTCGGCCACTTTCCCCGTGACATCCTTGTTGCGGAGATCCACGAGCATCAGATGATTGTCGGTGCCGCCGGAGACGATATCGAAGCCGTGCTCCATCAACGCGCTCGCCAGCGCCTGCGCGTTGCGAACGATTTGTCCGCAGTACTCCTTGAAGGAGGGATCGAGCGCCTCCTTGAACGCGACCGCCTTGGCGGCGATGATGTGCTCGAGCGGCCCGCCCTGCGTGCCCGGGAACATCGCCTTGTCGATGGTCTTGGCGTGCTCTGCCTTGCAGAGGATCAGCCCTCCGCGTGGACCGCGCAGAGTTTTGTGCGTCGTGCTCGTCACCGCATCGGCGTGCGGAACCGGCGAAGGGTGATATCCGGTCGCGACGAGACCCGCGAAGTGTGCCATGTCGACGACGAACTTCGCGCCGATTTCGCGCGCGACTTCCGCGAACGGCTCGAAGTCGATGATGCGAGCGTAAGCGCTCGCGCCGGCGATGATCATCTTCGGCTTCTTCTCGCGCGCGATCTTCTGCATCTGGGCGTAGTCGATGCGCCCGTCGTCGCCCACACCGTAGTGGATCGCGTGATACAGCAGCCCGGAAAAGTTTACGGGCGATCCGTGGGTGAGGTGCCCGCCCTGTGAGAGATCGAGGCCGAGCACGACATCGCCCGGCTTGAGGAACGCGAGGTACACCGCGGCATTTGCCTGAGCACCGGAATGCGCCTGCACATTCGCGTGATCGGCCGCGAACAACTGCTTGACGCGATCGATCGCGCACTGCTCCACCATGTCCACGAATTCGCAGCCGCCGTAATAGCGCTTGCCGGGGAGCCCTTCCGCGTACTTGTTCGTCAGAGGAGTCCCCATTGCCTGGAGCACCGCCGGCGACACGAAGTTCTCGCTCGCAATCAGCTCCAGGCCGCTGCGCTGCCGATCAACCTCGAGATCGATCATGCGCGCGACTTCGGGATCAGACTGGGCGAGCGTCCCCATTGGCATGGCGACCTTCGCAGAAGTTATCGGAGGAACAGTTTGAGTCTGTGGCATCATAGTCTTGGTGGGTCGATCTTCTCTACACGCCGCTCGTGCCTGCCTCCCTCGAATTTAGCATCGAGCCAAGCCTTCATGGTTTCGACCGCCTTGTCGTCCGTCATGAAGCGCGCCGGGAGAACGAGGACGTTCGAGTTGTTGTGCCTCCGTGAAAGCTCTCCGATCTCCGGTTCCCACGCGAGCGCGGCACGAACTCCGGGGTATCTGTTGGCGACGATGTCCATGCCGACGCCCGACCCGCAGAGAAGGATTCCACGCTTTGCCTCGCCCTTGGAGACCTCCCTCGCAAGGGGATGTGCGTAGTCGGGATAGTCGTCCGGCTTGCTTGCGTCCTTGCCGCCGATGTCGTCGGGCTGATAACCCATCTTCTTCAACTCGGCCACGAGACGATCTTTCATCTCGATGCCGGCGTGGTCCGAAGCGATCGGAATCGTCTCTCCAGTCGGGCTCATGCTATTCCTCCTCGGCGCATGTCGAAATCGTCACTGTGCCGCCGCCAGCCGCTGCTCTGCGAGGCGATCCGCCGCCGCGTAAGTCGGTATGTGCTGCGCGTCCGCGATTTCGAACACCTTTAGTACGGTATCGTAGATGTCGTCTGCTTTGTCCAGCGCACGCTGCGCGTCCCATCCTGAAACCTCGCCATAGACGTTGATGACGCCGCCCGCGTTGGCGACGTAATCAGGCGCGTACAGAATTCCGAGCCTTTGGAGCTCGTCCCCATGACGCTCTTCCAGCAGCTGATTGTTCGCGCCGCCCGCCACGATGTAAACCTTGAGCTTCGGGATGGTCGCGTCGTTTATGATTCCGCCCAGCGCGCATGGCGAGAAGATGTCGGCATCGGCTGAAAAGATCGCATCTCCCTGGACGATTTCTGCGCCGGTCGTCTTTGCCACTCTCGCTGCTTTCGTTGCATCGATATCGGACACGATCAGCTTTGCGCCTGCCTCGTGCAGCTCCTTGGCGAGATAGCTTCCGACGCTGCCACATCCCTGGACGGCCACGCATTTCCCCTCGAGGCTGTCGGATCCCCACATCCGATTCGCCGACGCCTGCACTGTCCGGAACACTCCGTGGGCCGTAACGGGGGAAGGATCTCCCGATTTCCCGGCGAGTCCCGCGACGTGTCCGGTCTCGAGGTGGACGTATGCCATGTCCTTCGTAGTCGTCCCCACATCTTCCGCGGTGATGTAACGGCCGCCGAGGCTCTCAACAAAACGACCGTGAGCACGGAAGATCTTCTCACGGTCCTGGGTCTTGTTGTCACCGATGATGATGGACTTGCCGCCGCCAAGATGAAGTCCTGCCACGGCATTCTTGTAGGTCATGCCGCGCGAAAGTCGGAGGGCGTCGGTAATCGCTTCTTCGTCGGTCGCGTATTGCCAGAACCGCGTTCCGCCGAGCGCTGGGCCAAGTCGGGTGCTGTGGACGGCGAGAATGCCTCTGTATCCAACCGAAGGGTCGCTGCACATCACAACTTCTTCGTGTCCCATCTCTGCCAGTGTATCGAACAGTTTCATTAGTAATCGGTAGAAGTATTCTTATGATTGGCCGTAGAGGGCACGCGCGATCACGATCCTCTGGATCTCGGACGTGCCTTCATAAATCTCGGTGACTTTCGCATCGCGCATAAGGCGCTCCACCGGATAATCCTTGACGTAGCCATAGCCACCGAAGATCTGCACGGCCTGCGTCGTCACCCACATCGCCGTCTCGCTCGCCATGAGCTTCGCCATCGAGCTGAACTGACGGACATTCTGGCCGCGATCCTTCGCCGCCGCCGCTGCGTGAAGCAGCGCCCGCGATCCGGCCACGCGCATCGCCATGTCCGCGAGCTTGAACTGAATCGCTTCGAATTCCTTGATCGCCTTGCCGAACTGCTTGCGCTCGCCCGCGTATGCGACCGAGTGCTCGAGCGCAGCGCGTGCGATGCCGATTGCCTGCGCTGCAATGCCAAGCCGGCCATTGTCGAGCGACTGCATCGCGTAAATGAACCCCTGAGTCTCATCACCAAGGAGATTCTCAGCCGGCACGCGCATGTTGTCGAAATTGAGCTGCACGGTTGGAGAAGCGCGGAGACCGAGCTTGTCTTCCTTCTTTCCGACGTTGAAGCCGGGCAGGTCCGGCGTGATGATGAACGCGCCGATTCCCCGCCCCCCGCGCCTGGCACCGCTCGAGTCAGTACGCGCCATCGTGATGATCGCGCCGGCGGTGTTGCCGTTGGTGACCCAGGACTTTGTCCCGTTGATGATCCAGGACTTCCCATCCTTGACTGCCTGCGCCGTAAGCGCCGATGCATCGGACCCGGCCTCAGGCTCTGAAAGCGCAAAGGCACCCAGTATCTCCCCGCGCGCCATCGGCTTGAGGAATCGATCCTTCTGCGCATCGCTGCCGTAGCGCAGGATCATCTGCGTTGGCAGTGAGTTGTGCACGCTCATCAGCACGGCGACCGAAGCGTCGGCGGCAGCAATCTCCTCGAGCGCGATCAGGTATGTGCCCGTGTCGGCGCCGAGTCCTTCGTACTGCTCCGGCACCATCATGCCGAGAAATCCGAGATCCCCCAGCTTCTTTACCAGCGAAGGCTCGAAGTAAGCCTTCTGGTCCCATTCCGCTGCGTGCGGAGTGATCTCTGCATGGGCGAACTCGCGCGCGAGTTTCTGAACCTCGGTCTGTTCCTCGGTTAGCGGGTGGAGTGCCCAGGACACGCTGTCCTACTTCTTATTATAGGTATAGAAGCCGCGACCACTCTTCCGGCCCAGCCACCCGGCGGCGACGTACTTCTTGAGCAGTGGACACGGGGCGTATTTCTGATTGCCGAGCCCTTGCCACAGCACGTCGAGAATTGCGACGCAGGTGTCGAGTCCAATGAGATCCGCGAGCGCGAGTGGCCCCATTGGGTGATTCATGCCCAGTGTCATCACCTGGTCGATGGCGTCGGGCTCGCCGACGCCTTCCATCAGGCAGTACACTGCTTCGTTGATCATCGGCATCAGCACGCGGTTCGAGACGAAGCCCGGAAAGTCGTTGACTTCGACCGGCGTCTTCCCGAGCTGCTTGCTCAGATCCATTACGTACTCCGTTGTCTCGTCCGATGTCGCGAGGCCACGAATGATCTCGACCAGCTTCATTACCGGTACGGGATTCATGAAGTGCATGCCAACGACTTTGTCGGGACGCGAAGTGCGGCGTGCGATCTCGGTGATCGAGATGGAGCTGGTGTTGGTGGCGAGCACGGCCTTCGGCTTCGCGATCCGATCGAGGTCAGTGAAGATGCGATACTTGAGACCGGCATCCTCGCTCGCCGCTTCGATGATGAGTGCAGCGTCGCCCGCCGCTTCGAGATCCATGTTGAGATCGATCCGCGCCAGAATTTTCACCTGATCTTCGGCCGGAATCGTTCCCTTCTTCACCTGTCGCTCGATGTTCTTGGCGATGGTCGATCTGCCGTTGTCGAGTGCCTCCTGGGAGACATCGATCATCGTGACCTGGAACCCGGAATGCGCGAAGACGTGCGCGATCCCGTTCCCCATCTGTCCGGCTCCAACAACCGCGATGCGGTCGGTCATGCTTTCGACTCCATTCGGCGCAGGTAGCGCCCGTACAGGTAGAAAATTCCAACGAACATCGCTGCGACGGCCGCAAGCCCGCCTTCGGGACCCCACCGTCCACCAGTCAGCCAATCTGGTCCCGTTTCAATCGTTCTGTAGTCCGGATATGCCGATGCCATGCCGCTTACTTCTATGTGGAGCCCGACGGCCATCACCCAGTTCCAGGCGAAGTGTGCGACGCCCGTCGCGTACAGACTCCTCGTCGCCAGAAGAATAATCCCGAGGAAGAACCCCGCGACTGTCACGGCAAGGATCGATTCCGCATCGGCGCCCGGGTTCCCCGCGTGTATGAGCCCGAACAGGATACTCGTGACGACGAGAGCGGTCTTCCAACCTGACGCGCGCCTCAATACGGAAAAGGCGTACCCACGAAAAAAGAGCTCCTCCCAAAAAGCGGCCGGGAGCAGAACTGCCGTCGATCGCTCCGCGGCGCCCCACCAGCTGCCTGGAATGCTCCTCTCGATCTGCAGCTGATGAAAGGTGAGCAAGACGAGACTGGCGAGCCCGATAGTGAGTCCGCCGAAGGCGGCGCCCCGCAGCAAGGTCCGCGGCGCGGCAGCGGCACGATCCAGAGCGACCATGCTCCATGGACGCTTTTCGACGAGTCGGAGCATCACGTACGTCGCGACGACAACGCTCGCCAGCATCGTCCATGGAATGAAGATCTCGCGAACGTCCACACGCTCGAGACCTGGCACGCTCAGCGCTGCCCACTCCAGCACCGACCACAACGCGTAGAACCCGGCGATGAGGCCGAGCACACGCAGGAAGCCGTTCAATCTGGATTGCGCCGCCCGCTGCGCGTCCAGGTGGCGCCGCGGGCTCGAAGGGAGAGGCTCCGTCAGACTATTTTCTAGTTCGCGCGCTCGACGCTGAGCGCGACGGCGTCGCCGCCGCCAAGGCAGAGCGTGGCGAGGCCTCTCTTCGCGCCACGGTCCTTCATCGCGTACAACAGAGTCGTGAGGACTCGTGCTCCGCTGGCGCCGATCGGGTGTCCAAGCGCGATTGCGCCACCGTTGACGTTGACGCGTTTCCAATCCCAGCCGAGCTCTTCACCGTCAGCGATTGCCTGAGAAGCGAACGCCTCGTTGGCTTCGATGAGATCATAGTCGCTGATCTTGGCTCCCGTCTTTTTCATCAGGTTCCGGACGGCCTTGATCGGTGCGAAGAAGAGATCTTCCGGCTTCGTCGCCCCGGTGGCGTACCCCGTGATGCGACCGAGTATCTCGAGGTTATGGGCTTCGGCGTATTCCTCGGAGACGACGACGAGCGCGGCGGCGCCATCGTTGAGGCTCGATGAATTGCCGGCCGTGACGCTGAGGTTTTCGTTCTCGCCGTTCTTCCCGGGAAACGCCGGGCGCAGCTTGGAGAGAACCTCGACTGTCGTATCCTTGCGCGGTCCTTCATCGGTGTCGACGACGGTCGGGCCTTTTTTACCCGCGATTTCAACGCGCGCGATTTCGCTCTTGAACTTCCCTGCCTCGATCGCGCTGACAGCCTTGCGGTGGGAAGCGGCGGCGAACTCGTCCTGATCTTCTCTGGTCGCTCCCGCCTTCGTCGCGGTGTACTCCGCGTGCCGACCCATGTGCACGTCACACGAAGCACACCAGAGCCCGTCCTTGATCATGCCATCGACCATCTTCTGGTCAGCGAGCTTCACTCCGTTGCGCATGCCGTAGACGTAATACGGGGCGTTGGACATGGACTCCTGTCCGCCGGCGATGACGACCTGCGAGTCGCCGGCCTTGATCGCCTGGGAAGCGAGCATTACGGCCTTGAGTCCTGAGCCACAAACCTTATTGACGGTGACTGCAGAGACAGTCGCGGGAATCCCCGCCTTGAGCGCGGCCTGTCGTGCCGGCGCTTGTCCGGTGCCGCCCTGAATGACGTGGCCCATAATGACTTCCTGGACATCTTCAGCCGGAACCCTGGAGCGCTTGAGAGCTTCGCGGATGGCGATGGCGCCCAGCTCCGGTGCGCTCAAGGCAGAGAGCGCGCCGAGGAATTTTCCGATTGGGGTCCTGGCAGCGCCGACTATTACTGGGGTGCGCGATTTATCTGACATTGTTACTTCATTGATAGAGTTGCCTACCTTTGAAAGTTAACCGGAGGCGGAAGTGGGGGCAGCATTAGCTTTCGCCTGCGTAGTTCTGACGTTCGGGTAGCGGGCCAAACAGCCTACTTACACTGATGGGCGG
>Ga0193723_1001110_pt1 | contig 10418 bp, 8 predicted proteins | sample H2m2metaG_FD_143042 | JGI IMG/M metagenome (GOLD analysis project Ga0193723, IMG submission 143042) | Soil microbial communities from a riparian zone of the East river system, Colorado, United States - H2m2 | ecosystem: Environmental > Terrestrial > Soil > Riparian zone | place: USA: East River... | reverse complement strand
CTGCATCGCGCTCCGGGCGCTCTCATTGAGATCGTCGGCCTTCATGTCAGGCGGTGGCGCGGTGGAACCGGCGGCGCTGTTTTCAATCGCAACATGCTGGCCCAAATCCGAAAGCACCGCGCGCCGGAAAGAAAGATAGTCGCCAGTGCGAGCCGCGGGCAGTTCGCGCTCCCGCATGAGCATGATGCGCTCGGCAGTAAATACGGGCCCGTCAAGCTTGTAGCTGGCCGAGTATTGGCCGTAGTCCCGTTTCATGGAAAACGGAAGCGGCGTATGCGCTGTGAACCTTGCGGGCAGCGTCAGCTTCACACGGTAGGTGAACTGGCCCGGAGGGCCAAACTTGATAGGGTCGGCGTCAGCCCCAGTCTCGTCTTCGTCGGCATCCGTCAGGTTGAACTGCGACAGCGGCAGGTCAATCTCTGACTTCTTCTTGGACCAGTCCAGGAAATTCGCTTTAGACACGTCATAGGAAAACTGAAACGGCTCGCGAGTAGCCGCCGGATCGCCCACCTTCAGATTGGAAATCTCGCCATCCAAACCACCCATGGCGTTGATGTTCTCCACCAGGTGTTGCCATTGAGAACTGGGAACGCGACGGAATATGATCCGCATCAGCAGTTCGGTATCACCCCGCACAACGTAGCCCACCTTTGCGTTCAATTTCCCCAGTTCGTTGATCGAACCTTCGATGGTCTGAACCTGGGTATTCGAAATAGGCGGATCGGGCGGCGTCTCTTCCAGGTGCGCCGCGCCCTCTACCGGAACTACCAGGCCTTGCTTCTTACGGATGTTGAACGACAGCAACCGGAAGGGCGCAACCTCCGTAGTAGTGTCCATCCATACTTCGTCTTTTCCCATCGGAAGCAAAGTGATGACGTGGTCGAACTGAGATGGCGATGGAATGTCAGGGTCCAATTTCCTGCTGGAGTTAATCAACACCGAGGAGGCGTGCATGCCCTTGGCTTCAAGCAGTGCCGCCAATAGCGTGTGCTTGTCCTTGCAATCGCCGTACTGGTTGTGCAGAACGTCGGAGGCGGCATGCGGCTGGTAGCGCCCCAGCCCCAACGACAAGCTCACATAACGAAAATTCTTCGCGACGTAGTCGTACAGTGCCTCTACTTTTTCCAGATCCGTCGGCAGATCCTTGGTCAGCTCGTCGGCCTTGGTGCGGATTTCCGCCGTTGGCTGGCGACGGTCATGGTCAAGACCGGCGTACCAGCGCCCTACTTCTTGCCAGGTTGCGAAGGTCGTCAGCTGTACCGCAGGGACTTCGTCCTCAGATTTTTTCTTCTTCCGTTTCTTCTTGTCCTTGTCTTTATCTTTGTCCTTGTCGTCGTCTTCGCGTTCGAGATGAGACGTGCTCCAGCGATAAATGCGCCGGCCATTTTCTTCGGTGATCTTCGGATCGAATCCCGGTTGGGTCTTCAGTTTGATCGTGCGGTTCTTGGGGATATCAACTTCCAGTTCCTCGTTAAGAACAATGTTGGTCTTATCGAAGTCATACTCCGTCCAGAATTGGCCCGGAGCCAGTGGAGTGTGAATAAAAGTGGCCAGGTCGTACTCCAGCACTTCACCCGGACGCAAACCCGGCACCGTGATGTGTTTCTGCCGGTAGTCGGTGTAAACCGGCGCCTCGCGCGCGACCGGCGCGCTCAAATCCTGTACCGAATCTGCCGGCGCCGTCACGACGCTCCCGTCTTTCTTCAGTACCCGCACGTAGGGGATCTCGACCCGTTCATTCGCCGAGTTGTACCCGATCATCACCTGGCCCCATTGCTCAACCCCGGCTTCACTTTGCACCCGCACCCGCGCAATGGTTTCTTTCCGCCCGGTACCATCGCTTTCAAACTGGAAGCGGGTGCGTACCTTTTCAATAACAAATGACTCCTGCGAATAATCCTTGTCAGTCTTTCCGGCGGCTTTCGTGGAAGCAGGGACGGTCGGTTTAAGCTCCGGCTGCTGAGCGCCCGCGCTAAAGAAGAGGCTGGGAAGAAGGAAGGCGAGAACTACCAAACGGCGCATAGGGATATTCAGTCCTTGGGCGTTTGTACCGCATAGCTGGGGTAGGTGCAAGGGGAGCGGGATTGCAGCGCGGTACCAACGTTACTGACAGTATATGGCAGGTTACAACGGATTGGACGCGATTTCCGCTCTAGCGGCAGCGATAACTAGACAAGTACGCAGGTTTGACCATCCGCTACTTGCCGCCGGCTCTCGAAAAGGCCGGGCAGTAGGGATGCAGGATCGGCATGTGACATCCCGAAGTAAAACGAACTCTTTGGGTCCGCCTGGAAAAAATGGAAATTGTGCCTACGGAAAAGATAGGCCTGCGCCCAACTTGTCACGCCTCACTACCAAAGTGTGCAAAGCACGCCCATCTATATCTTCACTTCTCCAATCTACCTGGCAATGTGCGGATCTGCAGCTTCCGCCAACGCAATGCTGTTTCCGTCCGGATCTTTAATCATGATGGTCTTCACTTGCGGACTCGCCGTGCCCGTATTCGTGTCAACTCCCAGTTTTTGCAGTTTGCTGCGTTCTTCGTCCAGGTTGGACACTGCCAGTGTGCACGAGCAACCTCCAGCCCGTTCCGCGAGGGCATATACCTGCAGCCATCCGCCGCTGGGAAATTTCCATTCCGCGACTTCCGGCATCGGAGTGGAGTCCGGGCCTCTTCCGAACACTTTTGCATACCACTGAACCGATGTTTTCAGATCCCTCACAGCAACGCTGGCCAATGCATTCTTGATTGTCATGCTCCTGAGATGCTCTCGACCTCCGCGGCGGATGTGCGCCGTGGCCGGGCAATCTCCGGGAATAACAACGTGAGTTTGTGCTGTTGGAAATCAGGCAAATGACATCAGAGTTCCAACTCCGCGCTGACCGTTCCGTCCTCGAGATCGGCCGCCATGCGGAACCCGAGCTTCTTGCAAATAGCTCGCATCTCACGGTTCTCCGCGAGGATCGTGGAGACCACGCGCCGCAGCTTCTCATCGCGGGCCGCAGCAATCAGCCGGCGGTATAGTTCCGTGCCCAAACCCTGCCCCTGGTAGCGGTCATCGACCAGAACGGCCAGTTCCCCTTCATTGTCGCGTTCGCGCAACTTGCTGAGCCGGCCGATAGCTATGATCTCAGTTTGAGCGCCAACCTTGCGTTCAACCGCGAATACCATTTCCCGGTCATAGTCGATGAAGCAGATGCGGGTGAGCCGCTCGTGTGCCGTACGCTGGCTCAGCTTTAGAGGCTGGAAGTACCGCAGGTAAACGGTTCGCTCCGACAGCACCTGGTGCAGCCGGATCAACAAAGGCTCATCCTCCGGGCGCGGGAGTCTGTCGTCCGCGACGTCCGCACCGTGGAGTACAACGCGCGCGTCCAGGGCCACGATCCGTTCCGGCGAGGCCAGCACCGGGTTGATGTCGATCTCCCGGATGCGAGGCTGCTCCACAACAATTTGGCTGAACCGCACCATAAATTCTTCGAGGCCAGCCAAATCGACCGACTTGCGTCCCCGTACTCCCGCCAGTGCCGAGAACACTCGCGTCTGCTCCATCATCCGGCGCGCCAAAGTGGTATTCAGCGGAGGCAGGGCGAGCGCGCGGTCTTTGAAAACTTCCACCAGCTGACCACCTGTACCGAACAACAACACCGGCCCGAACTGCGCGTCCACGCTGCTGCCCACAATCAACTCGTATCCTTCGGTCTTCACCATCGGCTGGACGGTCACGCCCAGGAAGTCTCCCTTGCTACCCCTTCCCCTCACTGATGACTCGATAGACCGGTAGGCGCTGCGAACCGATTGCTCATCGCGCAGGTCAAGGTGCACTCCGCCCACATCAGTTTTGTGAGTGATGGTTTCAGAGAACAGCTTGATCACGATCGGATAACCAATTGCAGTTGCCTTGGCGGCAGCGTCGTCCTCACTAACCGCTACCTCTGTCGGGACCACCGGCAGCCCGTACGCAGCAAGCAATTGTTTTGATTCGACCTCCGTTAGCAATGTCCGGCCGCCCTGCAATGCACTCTCAATGATTCGCTGTGCCTGTGCGCGGTTTGGTCCCTCATTGTTTTCGCTGCGCAGCACCGGGGTTTCATAGAGGCCGCGCAGAGCATAGCTGTAACGCCACATGTAGCAAAACACGCGGGCAGCGGTGTCGGGGAACTGAAACGTCGGGATGCCGGCCTGGTTCAGAATGTCAGTTCCGGCCGCCACGTCGGGGCCGCCCATCCAACTTGCCAACACCGGCTTGCCGGTGGTGTGCGCATACGGTTTCAAACTTTCGGCAGTCGCAGTGGGTCCAGCCATGCCCTGAGGGCAAACAATCGCGAGCAGGCCATCGATATTGGGGTCTTGCGCGGCTATCTCCACCGCCTTTGCATAACGTTCGGGCAGAGCATCCCCTAAAACATCGATGGGATTGTTATGGCTCCAGTGCGGAGGCAAAAGCGCGTCCAGAGCCTGAATTGACTCGCCGGATAGTTGGGCGAGTTGCCCTCCATTAGAGAGCAACCCGTCCGCAGCCAGCACCCCTGGGCCGCCCGCATTGGTCACGATCGCCAGTCGCGGGCCCTTCGGTCGGGGTTGTTTGGCAAGCACTTCAGCCATGTAAAAAAGGTCGGCGATGGTCTGCACCCGCAGCACACCGCAACGGCGGAAGCCGGCTTCGAGTACTTCGTCGCTGCCCGTGAGCGATCCCGTGTGCGATGACGCTGCTTTTGCCGCCGCATCTGTACGTCCCGCTTTGATAACGATAATCGGCTTGGTCAGCGAAACTTCGCGCGCCGCAGACAAAAATGAGCGCGCATCGCCCACCGACTCCATGTACACCATGATGCTCTGCGTGCTCGGATCATTCCCCAGGTAGTCGATCAGGTCGCCCCAGTTCACATCCAGCATGGAACCGACCGAGACAAATGCACTGAAACCCACCATCTCTTTTTGAGCCCAGTCCAGAATCGCCGTGCACAACGCGCCGCTTTGACTTATGAATCCGACGTTGCCCGGCCGCGCAATGGTGGAGGCAAACGTGGCATTCAGGCCGGTAACTGGATTCATCACGCCCAGACAATTTGGGCCGATTACACGCAACCTGCTCCCCCGAATCCGTTCCAATATCTGCCGCTCGAGTTCCTGGCCCGCTGCGCCGTGCTCTTTGAAACCTGCCGAAATGACAATCGCTCCGCGCACGCCGGCCTCAACGCAATCCCCTATGATTCGCGGAACAGTCGAAGCCGGAGTGACCACCACGGCCAGGTCTACGGTCTCCGGCAAATCTCCCACCGTGCGGTAGGCCTTGATTCCCAGTACGCTGGTACGCTTGTCGCTTACCGGATAGACCGTGCCGCCAAACGGGCTGCTCACCAGGCTCCAGAGTACGGCGCGGCCCACACTACCCGGCCGATCGGTGGCGCCGATCACCGCGACACTACGGGGAACGAAAATGGCATCAAGCGGATGAGGCTCCGACCGCAGCACATCGTGTGCACGGTCGTGCGTTGGCATCGGCGCTTTGCTTCCTTCGCTCGTCGGGCTAACTTTACCGGAAGACCGGGGCGTACTCATGCTCGCCAAGTTTACCGCTAGCAGTCACTTGCGTCTGTGACGGAAAACATTTCTATTCGAGCGGATCGTCTGCAGTTAGTTCCCAAACACCGCGGCAGTTCCATCCCGCACTTTTTCTGCTTGCTTCTATTGGCCGCTCATCTAAAAATCTTTCGGACCTCGACACACAACTTAGGCCCAGGCTACCCCGTCCCAGTGTGTCTTGCAGGTACAACCCTAAATAAGTTCAACAAGGAGAAAGTACGAATGAAGAAGCTGCTCACACTTCTGTTCGCGATTGCGATTGCCCTGTCCCTGACCACTGCGACCTTCGGGCAAGATTCGACCATGAAGAAGGACGACACCAAGAAGGAAGAGAAGAAAGAAAAGAAGGACGACAAGAAGTAGCCTTTTGCGGCTTTCCTCTTCCGCCCCGGCGCACAGCCGGGGCGTTTTCCTTGCAAAATCACGTTCTCCGCCCCGGGAAGTGAAAGACTTTGCCCCTGGTAGGTCAGAGATCCTACAAAAAATTGACATTTCCCGCCCCCAGAACCGTAGTAAAATTCGCCTAAGTTCACCTGCCACCCCTGGGGCAGGTTGGGGTTAAAAGTCAACGTAGCCTTTTCGGGGCTGCGAGGCTTCTTGTCAGGAGGGGTTTTGCATGGAATCTCGGGCCTCCGAAAGTACGTCTACTACCATCTCATCATCGACAGCCGCCAAATCGCTTCCCCATGAAGGGCGCAATTTTTGGGTTCTGACCGCCTACGGAATTTCTGGTCTGGCCCTATTCGGCGTTCTTGCTTATTACTTCAGCGACTTCGTCTCCCACTAGCGCCCCGCATAGCTCCACTCCTAAGCAAAGGGTGAAGTGTCATTTCACGATCACTCATGTTGAAGCGCCCTGCAGTGCGCGCCGCTTCAAACATGCTACAATGACCCGCGTTTTATCCAATGCTTCCGAGTTGTAATCAGGTTTTCAGCTTCCCGCAATTTTTCATACATCGGACAGACTCGCTTGGCCCAGGGACCCCCAAAGACCGCCCCCGTTACGTACGCTGACGCCGGCGTGAGTATTGATCGCGCCAACCGTACCAAACAGCGCATCAAGTATCTCGCCCACAAGACCTTCACCAAGGGGGTTCTCAGCGAGATCGGCGGATTCGGCGGTCTGTTCTCGGTCGCGAAGACCTACCTGGACCCTGTGCTGGTCTCCAGCGTCGACGGTGTGGGCACGAAATTGAAAGTTGCCTTTGAAATGAACGTCCATCACACCGTGGGCGCCGACCTGGTCAATCATTGCGTCAACGACATCATGGTGCAGGGTGCCGCGCCTCTCTTTTTCATGGACTACCTGGCCACCGGCACGCTCCAGCCGGACGTGGCCGAAAAGGTCGTCGAGGGCATCGCTGAAGCCTGTAAGCACAACGGCTGCGCACTGATTGGCGGCGAAACCGCCGAGATGCCCGGCTTCTATTCGCAAGGTGAGTACGACCTCGCCGGCTTCATCCTGGGCGTGGTCGAGCGCGAGCGCATCATCACCGGCAAGACGGTCGCGATCGGGGACATCGTTCTCGGATTGCCTTCCAATGGCCTGCACACCAACGGCTACTCGTTGGCCCGCAAACTACTCTTTGAAGTGGCCAAGTATTCCGCCGAAACCTACGTCAACGAAATCAAAAACAAGGTCGGTAACGAACTCATGCGCACGCACAAGAGCTACTGGCCCGCGCTAAAAAAACTGATCGACGCTGGCGTCATCTCCGCGATGGCGCACATCACCGGAGGAGGCATCACGGAAAATCTTCCGCGGGTTTTGCCGCGCGGAATGTCAGCGGTCATCGAGCTAGGCAGTTGGCCAGGACTGCCGATCTTTGAACATCTTCAAACCCTGGGCAACGTTCCTCAGGACGAGATGTTGCGCACCTTTAACATGGGCCTCGGCATGTTGCTGGTTGTCAATCCCGCTAAATTCAAGAAGGTGCAAACCCTGCTGGAACGGGCAGGCGAGAAATTCTACAATGTGGGGCGGATCGTAAAAGGCGAGCGCAAGGTTCTGTACTCGTAGGCTAGCTTTCCCATTCTTCCCCTCTTCGTTCCCAATTAACCGATCATTCCGTTTTCCGTGCGTGCCTCGTGGTGGATTTTGCGCTCCTGATGAATAATGGTCGCATGGCCGCGACGGCCATCCGTATTCATGCATAACCTTGGCATCCTGCTCTCGGGGCGCGGCTCGAACTTCGAAGCCATCGCCAACAACATTTCGGCCGGAAAAATTCCCGGCGCCCGCATCGCCGTCGTCATTTCGAACAAGCCCGACGCCGGTGGCCTGGCAACCGCCCGGCGCTTCGGGCTGACTGCATTGGAGATGCCCTCAAAAGGCGTGCCGCGCGAGCAGCATGACCGCGTAGTCGTGGCCGCATTGAAGGAACACAACGTAGATCTAGTCTGTCTTGCCGGATACATGCGCCTGCTTTCGCCCTGGTTCGTACAGCAGTTCCCGCAGCGCATTCTGAATATTCACCCGTCGCTGCTGCCTGCGTTTCCCGGCCTCGAAGCCCAGCAACAAGCCTTCGCGTACGGCGTGAAAGTGTCGGGATGCACCGTGCACCTCGTCGACGAGGAACTCGATCACGGAGCGATCATCATCCAAAAGACCGTGCCCGTACTAGATTCCGACACCGAGCAAACCTTGGCCGCTCGCATCCTGGAGCAGGAGCACATGGCCTATGCCGAAGCGATTAACATCGTGCTTGAGGGGAAGTACGAGATTGCAGGGCGAAGGCTTGTGAGAACCGTCACAGCCAAGTAAGTTTCAAGGCCGTACATTTCAGATTGCAGATTGCAGATTTTGACCGTCGGCTTGGGATGTCGCCCACCGTAAATGCCGAATCGATGAAAGAGCGAACGAAGATGTTTGCGCTTGCCGTGATTCGTCTGTGCCGGGCGCTGCCAAAGAATTCTGAATCCAGCATCATCGGACGCCAACTGATGCGTTCGGCAACATCCGTAGGAGCAAACTACCGGGCCGTGTGTCGCGCCCGGTCCTCCGCAGACTTTATCTCTAAACTCGGAATTGTTCTTGAGGAAACAGACGAGTCGTTGTTTTGGATCGACTTGCTTACCGACGCTGGCGTGACCTCGACCGATAACGTCCGCCTGCTCCGAACCGAGGCTAACGAATTGGTGGCTATCTTTGTGGCCTCCCTGCGCACCGCCAAACAGTCGCCCAAATCTGAAATCTGAAATCTAAAATCTGAAATCTAAAATTAGCACGCTCAAATTCTGTTTGCATTAGCCACTAGAGACGATTCGCACTTTCTTGATCTTCCGGCCGACCCGGACTGTAACTTCCGGCATTGTCAGTAGCAAAAGGAGATGCAGCGGGGAAGCCTGTCCGTCGACCTGAACCGCTCCTTGCTTGACCTTCCGGGCACCATCACTCACTGACTCAGCTAGCCCCGCTTTAGCGAGCAATTTATCTACTCTAATTAGCTTCGTAACGTTAGCCGGCGCGGTACGTAGCGCTTCTCGACTAGGAATAGCCAGATATCCGGGCTCGTCGATGAGATCCTTTATTTCACCTCTTGTGCTTCCGCCGATCACATCCGCCAGAGGGACCGCAACCTCCTCGATGTCCTCCGGCACCTCATTCTTTTGAAACTGCCTCGCCCAGTCTTCTCCCGCTTTCGTACCGGCTTCTGCGTTATGAAAGTCCGCCACGATCCTGCGCGCGAGTTCTTTCTTTAACGCCATCGGGTGCGCGGCGCCGGCTGCTGCGTCCTGCTTCATCTTGCCAATCTCTGCAAGTGAAAGATCGGTTAGCAGCTCGTAGTACCTCCACATCATCTCGTCAGAAATCGACATCACCTTGCCGTACATCTCGAGCGGCGGCTCGTGGATGCCGATCGCGTTTCCCAGCGACTTCGACATCTTGTTCACACCGTCCAGGCCCTCGAGAATCGGCATCGTCAGTACGATTTGCGATTCCTGCCCGTAGGCCCGCTGCAGTTCGCGCCCCACCAGCAAATTGAATTTCTGGTCGGTGCCTCCCAACTCCACGTCGGCCTCGAGCGCGACCGAGTCGTATCCCTGGGCCAGCGGGTAGATCAGTTCGTGCATGGCGATCGGCTTTTCTTCCTGGAAGCGCTTGTGAAATTCCTCCCGCTCCAGCATCTGCGACACCGTGTACTTGGCGGTCAAGCGGATGAAGTCCTCGGCACTGAATTTCGAGAACCAGCGACTGTTGAAGTCGACCACCGTCTTCGCCTGATCGAGGATCTTGAAGACCTGCGCCTTGTACGTCTCGGCGTTCTGCTCGATCTGCTCGCGGGTCAGCGGAGGACGCGTGGCGGAGCGCCCGGTCGGATCCCCAATCATCCCGGTGAAATCGCCAATCAGAAAGATCACGGTATGGCCGAGATCCTGAAAGTGTTTCAACTTGCGCAACAACACGGTATGGCCAAGATGAAGATCAGGCGCCGTCGGGTCGAAGCCGGCTTTGACCTTCAGCGGCTTGCCGCTGGATCTCGACTTCTCGAGCTTTGACCGCAGCTCGGACTCGCGAATAATTTCCGCCGAGCCCTTCTTGATGTAGGCGAGTTGCTCGTCGACCGGAGCGAAGTTGGGCATGCGGTTCGATTATAACGATCAGCTTTGTGCTGTCAGCTCTCAGCTGTCATAGAACATCCCGGTTCGACTCCGCCGGCGCCGGGTTGAGTCCACCTTTGGCCGGATGTTGTGCTGCGCCCATAGTTGGGTGCCTGCATGAGCAGTTATCTGTTAGGCTCTTGCGGCGAAAATGCGCGCCGCTGCCATTCTCGGGTTGGGCTCGTCTCCACGGGATTTGGCGCCTTTTCAACGCCAACGGCCGGTCGAGTGG
>Ga0193723_1001109_pt1 | contig 10420 bp, 7 predicted proteins | sample H2m2metaG_FD_143042 | JGI IMG/M metagenome (GOLD analysis project Ga0193723, IMG submission 143042) | Soil microbial communities from a riparian zone of the East river system, Colorado, United States - H2m2 | ecosystem: Environmental > Terrestrial > Soil > Riparian zone | place: USA: East River... | reverse complement strand
GGCGTCGAGCAGCAGCAGATCGGCGTAGCGGAAAATGTGGATATGGACGCCGTTCTCCTGCTCCGGCTGCCACCCGACCTTGCTCACCGCACCACTGATTTTCTCTTGCGCGTTTTTCTTGGCGCTGTAGCGGCCGCCGTTGCTGATCAACCGGATCCAGAGCGTGTCATGCATGCCCCAGTCTTTGTAGGGCGTCGAGTCCCGACCGATCGTAAAGTCGATGCGCGGATCGAGCGTATCGGTGATCGACGCGAGGTACACCGAATCCCGGTTGTTCCAGTTCGCCGAATCGGTGAAGGCCTTGGGTAGCCCCGTGAGGCCATCGACCTGGAAGAAGTTCGCGAGGTTCTGCGATGGCTGATGGAACCCACAGCACACGAACGGGCTGGCATCGCCGTAGGGAAGGTTCAGGCGCTCGCCGTAATTCGCGTTGTTCCCGTCCGGCTCGCCGTCGTTCACCGACGCCTGGTAGGCGAGGATGGTCTCGGGGCCGTTCGAGTAGGCGTGGATTCCGGTCCACACCTGATCGTAGCTTGGCTGTAGCGCGTACGGGCCGTTCGCGATCACGTCGGTGAACACCGGGATCGCTTGCGCATACTGGTGCATCGAAACGAGCAGCCGACCCTTATAGGCTTTCGCCGTCCAGACACTCGCCCTGCCCTTTTCCCCGTTGCGCGGTGCGTTCGGGAGCAACGCGATCGCTGCATCGAGATCGGCGAGGATCTTTTGCGCGACCGAATCGGCGCCGCGCACCGGATCGGTATCGTTCGCCTTGCGGTAATCGTCGTCGGTTTCGTAGTAGTAGGGAACGTTGCCGAACATGCGCCACAGCTCAAAGTGGTAGTGGGCACGGAGGAACAGCGCCTCACCCTTGATCGCCATGGAGTCGGCGTGAGAAATCTCGCCGGGCTTCAGCTGGCTGACCTTCTCCAGCAAGCGGATCGTGGCGTTGGCGCGGACCACCCCTTCATACATGCTGGCCCATTTCCGATCGATATAGTCCTGCGCCTGATCGCCGGCCCAGTTGTAGAGCTCGAGGTTCTGGGCCTGGTATTGATCGGTGAAGGTCGAGCCCTTGTAGGCGTCTTCGCTGGTGATGCTGGCAAACGACCAGTTGCTGGCCGCGCACCCCCAGTTGCCGTTGGTGGCGTTGTTGCAGTCGAGTGAGCGGTAGGCCGCGATCAGCGACCCCTCGACGCCGTCCTTGGTCGCCAGGGCATTTTCGTCGAGCGAGCCCTGCGCCGGCGTGTCGAGAAAGTTCTTGCACGCGTACGTCACAACGGCCGCGATCACGAGCAGTGCCGCGCGACGCACCAGTTTGGAAGCTAGCAATGATTTCATCGTCGAGCCCCTAGAAAGAGGTGCTGATCCCGATCGTGAACGTCCTGTTGCTCGGATAGACGCCGACATCGACGTTCCGGAACTGATCACGGAGGTCCCCCGATGCACCGGTGAAATCACGCGCCGGCAGGGAGGGATCGAGCCCCGGGTATCCAGTGATGGTGAACAGGTTCTCACCCTGAACATACAGGCGCCCTGACGGGAGCCAGCGGATCAGGTTGGCCGGGATCGTCCAGCCGATCTGGACGGTGCGCAGCCGCACATACGTCGCGCTTTCGATGAAGAAGCTGCTGATATCGCCACTGCCGATATCGTTTGCATTCAGGCGCGGATACTTGGCGCTCTGGTCGCCGGGGTTGGTGCAGCCTGCGTCGCCGGTGATGCAGAACGAGTTCGTCAGACGGTCGTTGACGACGTTGGTCTCGAAGTCGCGGAACACGTAGAAGTCCTTCTGCGCGTCGTAGATCTGACCGCCGAACGATCCGAACACCGTCGCGCTGAAATCCCACGCGCCCGACCGGAATGCGAGATCCAGACCGGCCGTGAAGTCGGGATGCGGGCTGCCGATGACCGTCCGGTCGTCGGCATTGATGACTCCGTCCCCGTTGATGTCCGCGTACCGGATGCCACCAACCACCGCATTCGGCTGGCACGGCGGCGTCGCGCACGCACCGAGTGAATCGGTGCGATGGGCGAGCGCTTCGGCAGCCGTGGCCCAGTAGCCGTCCGCCACCTTGCCGTAGAACGTCCCGATCGGCTGCCCCACGATGTTCATGATCGGGTTGCCGATGCGCGTGACCTGCGGGCCGCCCGGTCCAGGGAACTGCGAGATCTTGCCGTCGATCTGGACAATCTTGTTCTTGTAGTGGCTGCCGTTGAACGCGATGCTCCAGATCTTGGCCCCGACCGTGCCGCTGTACGCCACCGAAAAGTCGATGCCCTTGTTGCTCATCTTGCCGATGTTCTGAATCGCCGGATTGGCGGCGCCGGCCGTGGCAGGCGGACGCGGGTCGAACAGCAGCTTGTCGGTCGTGCGGTTATAGACATCCGCCGAGAAATTCCCGCGGCCATGCAGGAACTCGAGATCGACGCCCACGTTGCCGGACTTCTGCTCTTCCCACTGAAGATTCGCGTTCCCGAGGGCGATCTGCCGGAACCCGGGCAAGATGCTGGTGCCCGACCCGCCGATGTCGTAGAACGTATCGCCCGTGCCGCCGCCGAACTTCGCGACGATGCGGCCACCCGGAATATTCTGGTTTCCCGTGACGCCGTACCCGAACCGCAGCATCACGTTCGAGAACAGGCCGTCCTGCGGGAAGAACGACTCGCGCGAGAGGCGCCAGCCCACGTTAAAGGCCGGGAACGTCCCCCACTGATGCCCCGGAGCGAACTTGGATGACCCGTCGCGCCGCACGGTGACACTGGCGTAATACCGCTCGGCGTAGTTGTAATCGGCCTTGCCGAAGAACGAGAGCAGCCGGTCGAAATACCCCGAGCTGCTGACGGTCTTGGTCGACGCCTGGCCGAGCGACTCATCGATGTAGCGGTCGGCGACAGCGTCGTTCAGCAACCCCGAGATGCCGCCGGACAGGAACCGGCCCGTGCTGGAATTCGCTTCCTGGCCGAGCAACAGGTTCAGATTGTGTCGCGCGGCGAACGTGCGCCCGTAGGTCAGCGTGTTGGTAAAGGTCCACGACGTGGTCCGGCCGTCATTCTGGTTGATCCCGTTGGTCGCATTCGCTTCCGCGTTCTCGGGTGTGGTCGGGTTGAAGCCGGTAAACTGGCTCTGACCCAGATTGAACGAGAACTGGCTGCGCACCGCAAGCGCGGGGCGGATCGCAAAGCTGCCGAACACATTGCCGATCGCCCGGTCGTTGACATTGCGGTCGAATTGGCGCGCCGAGGCATACTTGAGCGGGTTCGTGTTATTGCCCAGCCCCGACGCTTTCCCGGAAGCGAAATTTCCGGCGATGTCATAGACGGGCACGATGGGCTGCATGAGAATGTTCTTGCCCACGATCCCGTCTTCACCTTCGCCATCGCCGCGGCCACCGTAGCCCGACTCGCGCGACACGGAGATGTTCTCGCCCAGCGTCAGCTTGTTGATGTTGAACGCCGTGTTCACCCGGACGCCGCCGCGCTCGAACTGGCTGAACGCCGCGGTCCCGTTCTGCTTGAGATAGTTGAAGGAGACGTTGTAGGAGTTATCCAGGCCGCCGCCGGCAAGGGACAGATTCGCATCGCTGAATTGCGCGGTACTGAAGACGGCCTTCCACCAGTCGGTCCCGGGACTGCCGGGCATGACCAAGGCATTCGGATAGGAATACCCGCTTGCATCGACGGTTACAGCCCTTCCCAACGAGTCCGTCGTGAGAATCGTCACCGAGGGGTCGATATACGTAAAGGGCGCAACCGACGGGTTGAGCGGGTTGCCGTAGAGCGTCCTGGCGTACCCTGGCAACGGCTGCCCGGCGTTGTCGTACGACCGTTTGATCACCTGGAAGTACTGCAGAGGATCGGTCATCACGAAGTCGTCATAGCCGCGGGTTGGCGTGGCCACCCCGGAGCGGAGGTCGAGCGTCGCCGACCGCCCGCCGGGCCGTCCCTTTTTCGTCTCGATGATGATCACACCGTTGCTCGCGCGCGATCCATAAATCGAGGCGGACGAGGCATCCTTCAGGACCTGAATTTGCCCGATATCGGCGGGATTCAGGAAATTGAGGTAGGAGTCCTCGACCGGCGTCCCGTCGATGATGTACAGTGGATCGTTGTCATGGAACGAGCTGGTGCCGCGAATGCGCACGGTGGACCGCGACGCGGGGGAGCCGCTCGAGTTGATGGTGACCCCCGGGACGCGGCCGTCGAGCCGTTGCAGCACGCTCGCCGAGCTCTGCTGGTTCGTCGGATCCAGGTTCACCGACGACACCGCGCCCGTGATGTCGGAGCGGCGCTGGCTGGTATAGCCGGTGACGACGACTTCCTGCAGCATCGTCGGCGCCTGCTCCAATGTCGCGTCGACCGTCGCCTGGCCGCCGACCGGCTGTTCCTTCCCGCGGAAACCGATCTGCGCGAAGGTCAGCACGGCGTCCGCGGGAACAATCAGCGCGTACTTGCCCTGCTGGTCGGTGACGGTTTGCGTCTGGGTGCCTTTCACCCGGACGGTCACGCCCCACAGCTTCTCGCCCGTCGTCGCCGAGGTGACGGTGCCGGAGACCTGTGTCCCCTGGGCGAAGGTGGTCGCGGAGAACGCGAGGAGAAACAGAAACGTCATCCCTACTGCACGGTAGACCTTTTGCATTGAACCCTCCGGCGCGGCCGTCAGTCGACCGGCCTGCGCATGGACTTGAGACCTTCTCTCGTAATCAGGTCTCGATACGTAAGGAGCTCCACGTTGCGCGCCTTGAGCGCGGCGGCGAAGCGTGGTGAGGTCAACGCCGTCAACTCTCCTTGACGGTTCTTGCTCATGTCGGGCAGCGGCTCGTCGGTGTTCATGTCGAGCAGCGCACCCAACTCGGCGTCGTCGATGCCGACATGCGTGACGACGAGGTTCAACCCGGGCTTCAGCCGGTTGATCATGACGGCCAGGCTGTCACCCTTTGCAGCCGGCGCCGCGGAATATTGCGGCGTGTCTTCCGTTTCTCCGAAATACTCCGACATGCCGAGCCCGTACTCCCGCGCCAGCCGTTCCGTGATGTCCCGGAACTCGGGGTAGCGCGTCACGGTGCCCATGTGATAATCGACGTAGTCGATCTTCACACCCGAGCGCAGCGCGCGCTCGATCTGGGCCCGCAGCTCCTTCTCGACTTCGGCGACCTGCGGGTTGTGCTGGTGCAGGGCTTCGGACGACGGAAAGAAAAAGCCGTTCTCATCGACCAACGATGGAACGGCGGTACTGCCTGCCACGGGACCCCAGCGGTAATTCTTCCACTCCGAATTCAACGCGAGATGGATACCGACGGAGACGTTGGGATGCTGCTTCAGAATCTCCACCGCTTCCTGATACCACGGGCACACGAACAACACCGACACTGAGACCGGCATGCCGGTCGAGACCAGCTTCTGCATCGCCATGTTGACGCTGTGACTCATGCCGATGTCGTCGGTGCGGATGACCAGCGAAACTGCGGTGGGGGTACGCGTTTGCGCCGACACGAACGTCACCGCGCTGGCCGACAGCAGCCAGCTGATCACGGTCACGGTTCGGATTCGGTGCATAAGCGGCGGCTCCCGTTGGCGGACGGTGTGGAACGTGTTACGAGCGCGTAACATGGCGCTGCAGAGAGGAACGACAAGACCCCCACTCCGGGTCACCTGATCAGGCTACAACGCGCGGTGTCTCGCGTCCTGCTTCTTTCGTGCGGTGCTGGAACGTTTCGGGAGCGTACGGAATTCGGCAAAGACGCGCACCAGCAACTCCTCGCGACTCTGCACGTGCAGCTTACGGTAGATACGCCAGAGGTAGGTATGCACGGTGTGGGGCGAAAGCCCCAGTCGCGCGGCGGTGTCCTTCTCGGAATTGCCGTCGAACACTGCGCGGACGATGCCGCATTCGCGCGGCGAGAGGCCGAGACAGCTGGCGAGTGAGCGCCATTCCCCTGGAACGAACACCGCCTGGCCGGTCCCGCTGATGACGGTCTCTCTCATGGGGTTCCAATATGCTGCGCGCTTCGTTCCCACCGCCAGACCGGCCCGTCCTCGGGATCGACGACGGATCCGACATGCACGAAGCCACACTTCGCGAGCACGCGCGTCGATGCATTCGCCTCCGGCCGCGTGTGCGCCCGGATCGTCCGCACCGATGCGTCGTTGTTTGCAAAATGAATCAGCGTGCGCGCCGCCTCCGTCGCGTATCCCCGGCCCTCGCGAGACGGCACGACGCCGTAGGCGATCTCGACCATCCCCGCGGCGTCCGGCGCGCCCTTGAACCCCGCGCTCCCAACGATCTCGCCGCTTTCCTTCTCGATGATGAAGAAGCCATGGCGCCAGGGGTTGGGTCCCCCCCCCTGCTGCGCGGCGCTGCGCAGCGCCTCGAGCCACTTGGGGGACACGTCCCCGGAAACGTAAAACCCCCGCAGTCCATCGGCGGGGGTCAAGGCGGCGATCTCCTCGAATCGGTCCGGGTGCTCGATCAGCGCGAGCAGCTGCCCGGGTGTGCAGGCGAGCAGCGTCAGGCGCGGCGTGTCGATTTCGGTCCGGGGGTGATCATGTGGCATCGTAGCCAGCGTATTCTCCCGGTTGAATGACGTTGCCCTTGTACTGCTGATCATCGTGGATCCCGATCTTGGACGTGTAATAGGCGCGAATCGTCCCGCCTTTGATCTCCTTGAAAAACTTCTCGGCAGCGGTCTTCGGATCGGACTCCGCGGCCGCGATTCGCGTGAGCAGCGCGAGCCGCTGCTCCGGCGTCGACGCCATGAACGTCGTGTGGTGCATCTCGCGCGACAGCGCCTCGACCGCCGCGATTCCCGCGCGCCACCGCTGCCCCTCATCCTTCTCGAACGCTTCCGCCAGGCGTCCGTCGATATAGATCGCCACGCCGGCCGCACGCGCGCCGGCCGACTGCTGATCGGTCGGAATGATCATGTCGCTCATCTCGTCGACCAGCGCGAACTCGGCGGCCGTGAAGAACTTGGGCGGCATTGGGACGCCAGCCTTCGCCAGCGGCAATGCGGCCGCGCCCGCTACTCCGGCGACCGTCGCCTGGATCATGTCGCGACGCGAGATCGTCATAGGTTCCCCCGCTTGAGTTCGTCCGCCAGATGCTCGCACGAGCGCCACGCCAGCGCCATGATCGTCCACGTCGGATTCTGGCACGACGCGCTCACGTGACTCGAGCCGTCCACCACGAACAGGTTCTTCACGTCGTGCGACTGCTGGAATTGGTTCAGCACCGACGTCTTGGGATCGCTGCCCATGCGCGCCGTGCCCAGCTCGTGGATCGACCACCCTTCGGTGAGGATATTCTTGTCCACGCCGATCACCTCGATACCCGCCGCCTCGAGCATCTCTTTGCCGGCGGCGGCCATGTCCTCGCACATCTTTTTCTCGTTGTCACCGAATTGATAATTGAACCGCAGCACCGGGATCCCCCAGGCGTCCTTCACCTCGGGATCGAGGTCGACCTGGTTCTCGTAGCGGGCGAGCACTTCTCCGAAGCCCCCCAGCCCGATGAACGCGCCCGCGTGGTCGCGCACCGATTTCTTGAATTGCCCGCCGAATCCGGGCGTATCCCAGACGCCGTCCGGGAAGATCGAGAAGCCGGAGCCGCCCTCGAAGCCGTAGCCGCGGATGAAGCCCGGCTGCTTGTCCTGCAGGTTTCGGAAGCGCGGGATGTAGAAGCCGCCGGGCTTGCCGTCGTCCAGCGTCGGAGCCGCGCCAACCTGCTCCTTGACCATTCCGGTCACGCCCGGTCCCATCACGTGCTCGCAGAAGTTGTGGCCGACGTGCCCGCTCGAATTACCGATGCCGTTGGGGTACTGCCGCGATTTCGACAGCAATAACAACCTGGCACTCTCCAACGTGGACGCAGCCAGAATCACCACCTTGGCCTTCGCCTCGTACGTCCGGTGATTCACCGCATCCACGAACGAGATGCCCCGCGCCTTGCCGGTGTTCGGATCGACCAGCACCTCGTGTCCAATCGAATTGGTGCGGAGCGTGAGGTTCCCGGTGTCCATCGCGGGATAAATCAGCCCGGTCGGCGAATCGAACGCCGCGTGGATGTCGCAGCCACCGGGGCGCCGGCCGCATGCGCCGCGCCCGAAACACTTGCTGCGATACTTGTTTTTCACGCCGTCCGTCGTCACGCCGGCCCGATACGGCGTCACCGTGCGTCCCATCGTGGCGAGACCCTTGCGCAGCTTCACCTCGGACGCGGTGAGCTTGTTCGGCCGCTGGAACAGGCTGTCGGGCAGATGCGGCAGGTTTTCCTTGTGGCCGGAGATGCCGAGGTAGAGATCGACTTTGTCGTAGTAGGGCTCGATGTCGGCGTACGAGATCGGCCAGTCCTCGCCGAAGCCATCGTGGGTCTTGCCCTTGAAGTCGTAGTCGGAGAGCCGCAGCGCGAGGCGGCCCCAGATGTTGGTCTTGCCGCCGAGCAGCCGCGCGCGCACCCAGGCGTACTTGGTGCCGGTATACGGATGCTGCTTTTCGTCAACCAGGATGTTCTTGACGTAGTCCGAGCCGCCCCAGCCGCCCACGTACGAGAACACGTGCTTGAACGCCGAGCCCTTGGCGTAGGGCGGCTTCCGGATGTTGTACTCGTTGAAGCGGATGGCATGGTTTCCGGGTGGGCCCTCGCCGCGGCGCGGATGGTCGTAGGGCCACTCCATCGACCGCAATTCGGCATTGATGTCGATCTTCTTCCCCGCCTCGAGCAACAGCACCTTCATCCCCTGCGACGTGAGCACGTGGGCAGCCATGCCGCCCGCCGCACCGGAGCCGACGACGACCGCGTCGTAGGTGATGGAGAGGTCGGCATCCTGCTCCTGCGAGGCCTTGAAGCGAATCAGAGTCATGAGGCGCCTTCCTTATTGTTGCCGAGGAGTTATCGCGTCATAACATGCTGCTCGTATGAAACGAACGCCACGCGGCGGCTATCCGGTGACCAACTTGGAACGTTGATCGTTCCCTGACCGCCAAAGAATGCCGGTGTGAGATCGCGCACCGATCGGTCGCGCAGATTCATGAGCCGGAGTTTCACCTGCCTGCCGAACGGATGGTCCTGCCCCTGGTCTTCGAGAAACGACAAGTACACGACCCAGCGCCCGTCAGGCGAGGGATGCGGAAACCAGTTGGAGTAGGCGTCGTGCGTCAGCTGTTCGCTTTGCGTCCCGTCCGGCCGCATGCGCCAGATCTCCATTTTTCCGCTGCAGAACGAGTTGTAATAGATGAAGGCGCCGTCGGGTGAATAGTCCGGCCCGTCGTCGAGTCCCGTACAGGTCGTGATGCGGCGCTCGTCGCCGCCGGCCACCGGAATGGTGTAGATGTCGAACTCGCCGTCGCGGCGGCCCACGAAGGCGAGCGTCTTGCCGTCGGGCGACCAGCCGTGCCAGAAACTCGGTGCCTTGGCAGTGATCTGTTTCGGCGTGCCGCCGCCGATGGGAAGCGTGTAGACGCTCGACGTCAGCCAGTCTTCGGTCGGCTCGTGACTGATGACGAGTGAGCGGCCGTCCGGAGAGATCCCGTGATCGTTGTTGATCCGCGGCGTGGCCAGATCGACCGGAAGCTCGGCGAGCTGGCTCCCGCCGACGCTGAGGCGATACAGCCGTCCCTCACGGTTGATCAGAAAGTAGCGGCCGTCGCGGGACCAGTTGGGAGCTTCGAAGCGACGGTCGGCGCTGTAGACGGTCTGAATTTGCCCGGAGGTGATATCGACGGTCTTCAAAAAGCTGCGGGTCGTGGTGTCCTGCATCATCGTGGCAACGAAGAGTACAGGAATCATCATGGGCTTACGGTACCTTCTCGAGTAACGCAACCAGCTCAGTCCGATGGGTGCGCTCGGGTAGATGATCGGACACCATCTTATAGACGGGCCAGCCGCGCGCCACCGCCCGATCGGCAAACATCTGGAAGGGATCGGGCGTGATCTGCGGCTCATAGGTCAGGATGTACGCCGCCGGAACCTTGAGCCGAGCGGGGTTCACGAGTCGCAGCGTATCGGTGAATGTCCGAATTGCTTGCGGCACGTCGCGTGGAATCACTGTGGTGTCCTGCACCCACACGGGGACGAGATAGCTGTCGCGTGTGATGCTCTGGACAAACTTTGCGCGCGCGGTGTCCGGGATGGACATCAGCGATTCTCCCGAATCCGGCAACAGGGCGTCGAGATACACGACGCGCTTGATCCGGTCGGGGATCCGGTCCACGACGCCCGTGATCACCATCCCGCCATAGCTGTGCCCCACGAGCACGACATCGTGCAGGTTGTCCCAGAGGATCGTGTTGACGACGCCGTCGATATGGGTGTCGAGCCCAATGTTTGGCGACGCCAGATGGTGGCGCTCGCCCAGACCCGTCAGGGTCACGCGCACGACCTTGTGGCCGCGTCCCGTGAGCATGGAATCGATCGCCAGCCAAT
>Ga0193723_1001107_pt1 | contig 10435 bp, 9 predicted proteins | sample H2m2metaG_FD_143042 | JGI IMG/M metagenome (GOLD analysis project Ga0193723, IMG submission 143042) | Soil microbial communities from a riparian zone of the East river system, Colorado, United States - H2m2 | ecosystem: Environmental > Terrestrial > Soil > Riparian zone | place: USA: East River... | reverse complement strand
CGCGTACGCACCGCCCTCCGCGGCCGCGCCCGGCGGCGGGGTCGAGCGGCTTCGCAGGTTTTGCGAGGACTACCCGGTGGAGGGCGCGCTCGCCACGAACCTCGTGGTGTTGCGGTCGCTTCCCGGGACCGCCAACGCGCTCGCGGCGGCGCTCGATGCATCGCGCCTGGAAGAGGCGGTCGGCACCCTCGCCGGAGACGACACGGTCTTCATCGCGGCAACCACCGAGCGCCACGCGCGGGCGCTCCTCGGCCGCTTGACCACATTCGGCATCGCGCGAAAGGGGACGAGGTGACGAAGCAGTACGCCGGCGAGACGTGCGTGCTCGCGTACTCCGGCGGCCTCGATACGAGCGTCGCGGTCGCCTGGCTGCGTGACACGCTCGGCTTCGAGGTCGTGACCTGCACCGGGGATCTGGGCGCGACGGGCGATCTCGATGCGGTGCAGCAGAAGGCGATCGCGAGCGGCGCGCGAAAGGCCATCGTTCAGGACGCGCGGGAGATTTTCCTCCGGTACTTCGTCTGGCCGGCTCTGCAGGCCGGCGCGCTCTACGAAGACCGGTACCCGCTGGCGACGGCGCTCGGCCGTCCGCTCCTGGCGAAGCTCCTCGTCGACGCGGCGCGCGCGGAGAATGCGCGCTTCGTCGCGCACGGCTGCACCGGCAAGGGCAACGACCAAGTGCGCTTCGATCTCGCCGTCGGCGCGCTCGCGCCGGATCTTGTGGTGATCGCGCCGATGCGCGGTGGCATGAACATGACGCGTGACGAGGAGATCGACTACGCGAAGAAGCACGGCATCCCGGTCGAGGCCACGAAGAAGAGCCCGTACAGCGTCGACATGAACCTGTGGGGCCGCTCGATCGAGGCGGGCGTGCTCGAAGACCCGTGGGGTGCGCCGCCCCGCGACGTCTTCCAGTGGACCGTCGACCCCGACGAGGCGCCACCGAGGCCGCGCGAGGTCGAGATCGGCTTCGAGGAGGGCGTCCCGGTCACGCTCGACGGCATCAAAGTCGCGAGCGTCGATCTCGTGCAGCGCCTCAATGAGCTCGCCGGCAAACACGGCGTCGGTCGCATCGACATGGTCGAAGACCGCCTCGTCGGGATCAAATCGCGCGAGATCTACGAAGCCCCAGCCGCGGTCCTGCTCCATCAAGCGCATCGCGCGCTCGAGTCGCTGGTGCTTACGAAGGAGGCTCTGCGCTTCAAGGCGCAGGTCGGGCGCGAGTACGCGGAGCTTGTATACAACGGGCTCTGGTTCTCGGCGCATCACCAGGATCTCGCCGCGTACGTGCGCAGCACGCAGCGTTTCGTCACCGGCGAGGTGCGCGTTCGCCTCGACCGCGGCACCGCGACGGTCGTCGGGCGGCGCTCGCCGCATTCGCTCTACTCGACGTCCCTTGCGACCTACGGGAAGGGCGACGCGTTCGACCACAAAGCGTCGGAGGGGTTCATCCGCGTGTTCGGTCTGCCGCTCCGCACGCAGGCGCGAACGCAAGCGCTGTGGGGTGAGGGGAGCGAAGCGTCGCTCGACATCCCGCGCAAGGCCCTCTCGGCGCCGAAGAAGAGCACGAAGAAGCCGCGCAAGCGATGAAGGACCTGTGGTCGGGTCGATTCGACAAGCCGCTCGATCCGCGGGTCCGCGCGTTCACGTCGTCGCTCGACCTCGATCGAAGGATCGCGGCGCACGACGTCAGGGGGAGCATCGCGCACGCGCGCATGCTCGGCCGCCAGAAGATCGTTAGCGCGGACGAGTCCGCCGCCCTCGTGCGGGAGCTCGAGAAGATCTTGGCGGAGCTCGCGTCCGGAACGTTCCCGTGGCCGGCCAACGCCGAGGATGTCCACTCCGCGGTCGAGCAGGTACTGCACGAGCGCGCCAGCGCGGTCGCCGGAAAGCTGCATACCGCTCGCAGCCGGAACGACCAGGTCGCGCTCGACCTCCGTCTTCTGGTCATCGAGCTCCTCGACGAGCTCGACGGCGCGGTGGTCGAGCTTGCGCGGGCGCTAACGGATCGGGCAGCTGGAGAGATCGAGACCGTCCTTCCCGGCTACACCCACCTGCAGCGTGCGCAGCCGATCTCGCTCGCCCACCACCTGCTCGCGCACGTCGAGCCGCTTCGTCGCGATCGCGAGCGGATCGCGCAGGCGCGCGACCGTGCCGGGACGTCGCCGCTCGGAGCGGGCGCCCTCGCCGGCACACCGCATCCGGTCGATCCCGCGTCGGTCGCGAAGGATCTCGGCCTCGCGCACACCTTCCGCAACAGCATCGACGCCGTCGCCGACCGCGACTTCATCGCGGACTTCCTCTACGCCGCCGCGCTCTCTGCGGTGCACGCGTCGCGCATCGCGGAGGAGCTGGTCCTCTGGTCGAGCGCGGAGTTCGCTTTCGTCGAGATATCGGACGAGCACGCCACGGGGTCGAGCATCATGCCGCAGAAGAAGAATCCCGACGTGCCCGAGCTGGTCCGCGGCCGCGCCGCGCGCCTGATCGGCGACCTCGTCGCCGTGCTCGCGAACCTCAAGGGATTGCCGCTCGCCTACGACGGTGATCTCCAGGAGCAGCGCGTTCCGCTCTACGACGGAGCCGTCGCCGCGCCCGCGCTGAGCGCCCTCGCGCTCGTCGTTCGCGGCCTGCGGATCGACCGCGACGCGATGCGCCGGGCCACCGAGCGCGGGATGCTCGGCGCCACCGATCTCGCCGATCACCTCGCGCGGCGGGGCGTGCCGTTCCGCGAAGCGCACGAGATCGTCGGGCGCCTCGTCCGAGAGCGCATCGCCGCAGGTAAGGACCTCGGCGGGATGACGCTCGACGAGCTTCGCCATCACGACAAGCGGTTCGAAGCGAGCGCGCTCGAAGAGATCCAACCCGAGCGATCCGTGGCGTCGCGGGCCTCGCCCGGCGGCACCGCGCCCGACCGGGTGCGCGAGGCCATCGCCGAGGCTGCTGCGGCTCTGAAGAAATGAGCGTCGCGATCCGCCCGGCGCGGGTCGAGGACGTCGGCGACATGCGGGCGCTCATCAACCGCTACGCGGCAGAAGATCGCATGCTCGAGCGGTCGCGTGACTTTCTGCTCGAGCACCTCCGCGATTTCGTCGTCGCCGAGGACACCTCCGGATTTCTCGGGTGCTGCGCCCTCGCCGTGCTGACGCCGGACCTCGCGGAGGTGCGTTCCCTCGCGGTCCAGCCCGAGGCATCCGGTCGCGGCATCGGACGGCATCTCGTTCTCGCGTGCGTCTCGGAGGCGCGGCGTCTCGGCCTGCGTCGCGTCTTCGCGCTGACCCTCGTCCCCGATTTCTTCGAGCGATGCGGTTTCGTTCTGACGAGCCTCGGCCGCCTGCCGGAGAAGAGCGCGTCGGAGTGCCCGGTCTGCCCCAAGCGCTTCGCGTGCGACGAGCACGCGATGCTCCTGCATCTCGACGGCACAGTCCCCGAGCGTCTGGCATCGACCGAGCCCGTCGGCTACACGCGTCTCTTCCTCGGCGTCGAGCCCGGAGGGAAGTCGGCGCCGTGACCCGCATGGGGAAGGCCGCGCGGTTCTTCGCGGCGGCATTCGATACGGTCGCGATCGGCATCCTCGCCTTCAATGAGACGGGCGGGCGATTCGCGGCGACCTTCGCCGAGTACGTGCTGTGGGGTTCCGTGCTGGCCGCCGCGATCTGCAGCATCGTCATCATCCGCGAGGAGCTCGCGCCGCTCGCGTGGATCGGCATCGGTTACATCTTGTTCGGCGGACTTCTCACGCAGGGAAGTCCGCATTGGGGATTCGTCCTGCTCGCGCTCGCGCTCGCGCCGATGGTCCCGCGCCCCCGCGACTCGCTGAGCCTCGGGATCGGCATCGCGGCGGTCTCAGCTCTGGTCTCGCGCGTCGCGATTGCGTTCGCCCCTTGAGTACCATCGAGGGCTGTTGACGACTCGCCCGACGGTCCGAGCCGCGAATGGTCTCGTCGCGAGCGGACATCACCTCGCGACGTCTGCTGGCCTCGCCGCCCTCCGCGAGGGCGGCAACGCTGCGGATGCGGCGGTGGCCGCCGCCGCGGTCTGCGCGGTGGTGATGCCGCACCGCACATCGATCGGCGGCGACATGTTCGCCCTCTTCTACGACGCGCGGTCGCGCGAGGTCACCGCATACAACGGCTCGGGCGCCGCTCCGCACGCCCTCGACCCCGAGAGCTTCGGTGCGGCGTTTCCGGCACAGGGCGCCACCATCGCGACGGTCCCCGGCCTCCTCGCAGGGCTCGCGGATCTCGCCGCCGACCACGGCCGTCTCGGCCTGGACCGGGCGCTCGCTCCGGCGATTGGGTACGCGGAGAACGGATTCCCCGTGAGCGACGTCCTCGCCGAGTCGATCGCGGAGGCTGGCGACCGGATCGCTCACGATGAGGAGGCCGCCCAGATCTTCGGGCCGCGCGGGCGCTGGCCCAGCGCGGGAGAGATGCTCCAGCAGCGGGACCTTGCGGCCGCGCTCCAAGCGGTCGCCCGGGACGGGGCCGACGCGTTCTATCGCGGCGAGCTCGGTGAGCGCTTCGCTACCGGGATCGCGGCGATCGGCGGTGCGATCGACCGCGCCGACCTGGCCGCGCACCGCACCGATCGCCCCGAGCCCATTTCGATCAGCTACCGCGGCCTGCGGATCGTCGGGCAGCCGCCCGTCTCCCAGGGACACATCCTGCTCGAAGAGCTCGCGATCGTCGAAGGCATCGACGTCCGCGCGCTTGAGTGGGGAAGCGCCGACCTTCTACATCTCATGGTTGAGACCAAGAAGCTCGCGTTCGCGGATCGCGACGCGCACGCGGGCGATCCCGCGCGGGTCGACTTCGATGCGCGCCGCTTGCTCGATGCCGAGTTCGTCGCGAGCCGCCGCCGCGCGGTGAACGCGAAAGCGAGCGAGCGCAGCGAAGCGGGATCGCTCATGACGCCGGCCGACACGACCTATCTCGCGGTCGTCGATCGCGACGGCAACGCGGTCTCGCTGATCGAAAGCGTGTTCAGCGCCTTCGGCGCAGCAACCGTCGTGCCCGGCACGGGCATCCTCTTGAACAACCGGCTCTCGGGCTTCTCCCTCGATCCGCGCTCTCCGAACGCGCTCGCGCCTGGCAAACGCCCAGTGCACACCTTGAATACTGTGATCGCGCTCGAAGGCTCGACGCCGCGATATGTCTTCGGCACACCGGGACGTCACGCGCAGGTGCAGACGAACTTCCAGCTCGCGGTGGGACTGATCGACTTCGGTATGGACGTGCAGCAGGCGATCGAGGAACCCCGTTGGTATCACGACTCGGGGCGCACACTGAAGATGGAGCGCCGCTATCCCGAAGCCGTCCGTCGCGCAATGGCGGCGAAGGGACACGAGGTCGCGGTGCTTGGAGATTGGGACGAGATCACCGGTGGCGCGCAGGCGATCGCGATCGATCCGAACGGGTCGTTCGCCGGTGGCGCGGATCCGCGCCGCGAGGGCCAGGCCGCTGGGTATTAACCGCGGTCTAGTTGCCGCGGTCGCGATCCTGTGTGCCTCGGTCCTGGGCGCCTGCGAGCCCGGACCGCCTCCGGCCGAGCCCATCGCCCGTCAGTACGCCGAGGCATGGCAGAAGTCCGACTACCAAGCGATGTGGGACCTCGTGAGCGACGATGCGAAGGAGCAGGTCACGACCGCCGGCTTCATCGATCGTCTGCCCCGCATCGCCGAGGAGATGACGCTTCGGTCGCTCGACGCGAAGATCGGCACGGCGACACACCCGGCGTTACCGAACGGCTCGCCGGATCCGCGCAAGGCTAGCGTGCCCGTTGACGTGGTCTTTCACACACAGCGCGTCGGTGACATCGCTCGCGCGATCTCGTGATGGTGGGCGAGAAAGATAAAGCGGTATGGCGGATCGCGTGGACACCCGAGGCCATCCTTCCGCATCTGGTCGCGGGTCGTCTCGTTCGCATGACACGCCTGCCCACGTCACGAGGCCGCATCGTCGCGCGCGACGGCACCGAGCTGGCCACGTTCATCGAGGCCGGGGTCGTGGGCGTCATCACGGGCCAGATCCGCTCGGAGGCGGGGCTGTTGTCCTCGCTCTCGTCGGCTCTCGCGATGACGCCCGACCAGATCAAGGCGAAATACACGCAGTCCTGGGTCAAGCCCGATCTGTTCGTGCCGATCAAGACGGTGCCCGCGGCGCAGCTCGACGCGCTTCGCACGCGGCTCTCGCTGATCGAAGGCGTCCAGGTGCAGGCGACGCGCGTCCGTAACTATCCGACCGGGCTCGCCTCACAAACGCTCGGGTACCTGGCGGAGGCCAGCGAGGACGAGGCCAAGGCGAAGGCGGCGCGCGGGATCGAGGCGGGCGATCTCATCGGCAAGAAGGACACCGGGCTCGAAGCCGCCCTCGACGACGAGCTCGGCGGGAGCTACGGATTCCGTCTCGGCATCGTCGAGTCGGACGAGCGCCCGGTGGAGACGCTCGGGGAGACGGCGCCGGTGCCGGGACTTGACGTCGTGCTCTCGCTCGACCCGAAGCTGCAGCGTGCGGCGGAGAGCGCGCTCGGGGTCAACAAGGGCGCGATCGTCGCCGAGGATCCATGGTCTGAGCTGGACCCATCGCTCGCGAGCCGTCCGACGTTCGACCTGAACGCGCTCGTATCCGGGGATGCCGCCGCGATCGCGCGCTACTCGTCGGACCCGAACCGGCCCTTCTTCAATCGCGCGACGTTCGGCCAGTACCCGACCGGGTCGTCGTTCAAACCGATCACCTCTGCCGCCGCCATGCGAAACGGCGTCTACAACTGGGGCGACAAGATCGACTGCCCGGCGCGCTGGACGGGGTACGGCGAGCAATGGGTCCAGCTCAACCACGAGACCGGCAACCTCGGGCCGATCGATTTGCGCACCGCGCTCGCGCGAAGCTGCAACACGTTCTTCTACGAGATCGGCAAGCGGCTCAACGATCGCGATCCGAACATCCTCCCGAACACGGCCAAGAGCTTTGGACTCGGCAAGGCGACCGACATCGACTTCGTGTTCGAGGCCGAGGGCCTGGTCCCGAGCCCGGACTGGAAGAAGCAGCACTTCTCGAATCCCGCCGATCAGACGTGGAATCCCGGAGATGCGTCGAACCTCGCGATCGGCCAGGGATTCCTCTTGGCGACGCCGATTCAAATGGCGAACTACACCTCCACGATCGCCAACGACGGCATCCTGTGGAAACCGCGCTTGGTCATAGAGCTCCGCGACCGCGCCGGCAAGAGCGTGAAGACCTATCCGAAGACGCAAATGGGCACGGCGCTGACGATCCCGACAGACCTTTCGCTCATACGCGATGGCATGCACGCGGTGACGACCGATGCTGACGGTACCGTGTCCTTCGTCTTCCGCGGATAGCCGGTGACCACCGCGGGAAAGAGCGGGACGGCCGAGACATCGACGCCCGGGAAGGTCGATGCGTGGTTCATCGGCTGGGCGTCCTTCGAGCAGCCATCGATCGCGGTCGCGGCGGTGCTGGACGAATACACCGAGCGGCCCGGCGTGTTCGGTTCGGTCGACTCGGCCATCGCCGTGAAAGCCGTGCTGACCGCGAAATTCGCCACGCCCTAGCCACCGGAGGCGTCGCGGCACGAGACTAGGCTCGACGTGATGCGCCGCCTCCTGACGTGCGCTCTTCTCGCAGCCGTGCTCTCCGGTTGCAGCGTCGAGGCTCCTGCGTACCAACCCACACCCACGCCGGCACCGATCGCCACGGCGACCGTCAAGCCGGACATCCTGCCGCTCACGTACTCGGTCACGCCGCTCGAGGTGCGGCCGAACGTGATAGCGAAAACAGGGATCTTCTTTTCGAACCCGAACTCGTTCGTTCTCGACTGGTTCATGACGGTCCGGTTCCGGAGCGCGGACGGACTCAATGTCACGGACGAGCGCATCGGCAACGCGGGCGTGCCACCCGATCGAATCGATGCGAAGTTCCAGAACTGGTATTTCCCGATCCCGCCCGGGGACTCGTGGACGGTCGTGAGATACGGCACGGCTTTCAGCAAGAGCGACGTGCAGGAGTTCAAGGTCGCGCGCAGCCTGGTCACGATCGGCGAGGTCCCGGGGGTCCGCGTGGCCAAGCAGGCATGCGCGGGTGACGCGGCTGTCGGCACCATAGGATGCGATTTCTCGGTCGATACGAGCACGACCGTGCCCGCGTTCTCGAAGCTCCATCTCGTCGTCCTCGTGCGAGCCGCCTCGACCGAACGTCCGGTCCTGAGCCTCCTGCAGTGGCGGCCGGAGCTCGCCTCGACCGAAAAACCGTGGCTCAACCTGGCGTCCGGCGATTCGATGAAGATCCAGATGCACGACGGCTACCCGACCCCACCGGTTCCGTGGGAATACGAGGTATTTGTGCACGTGTACCAGTACTCGAGCCAGTAGTCCTCGGCGCTGGCGCGCCTGCGGTCTGCTGAGGCCCCGCCTGCCGGCCTCGCAGGCTCGGCCGCCAGTCACCCCAGTAGTCCTCGCCCCAGTAGACTTTTTGTATCCCCACGCTGACCGACGCCCCCGCTTCGCGCCGCCTCGATAACGGGCTGGTCATGCACGCGCTCGAAGCGCGGCACGCACCGGTCGTCTCGCTCTGGGTCTGGTACCAGGTTGGCGGCCGCAACGAGGTGCCTGGGACCACGGGTATGTCGCACTTCCTCGAGCACATGCTCTTCAAGGGCACGCCGAAACATCCGAAGGGCGACCTCGATAAGCTCCTCGCTCGGTACGGTGCGCTCTGGAACGCGTTCACCAGCGAGGACGTCACGTGCTACTTCGAGACGGTGCCCGCCGAGCGCTACCCGGTCGCGCTCGAGCTCGAGGCAGACCGCATGCGCAACGCGCTCATCACCGTCGAGGAGACCGAGGCCGAGCGCAACGTCATCGTGAGCGAGCGCGAGGGTCTCGAGAACGATCCGTCGTTCCTCCTCGGCGAGCAGCTGCAGTCCGTCGCGTTCGCACGGCACCCGTACGCGCAGGGCGTCATCGGCAGCAAAGAAGAGATCAAGCTCATGACGCGCGACGGTCTGTACGCGCACTACCGCCGTCACTACGCGCCGAACAACGCGTACTTCATCGTCGCCGGCGACGCGCCCGCGGAGGAGCTCCTCGATCGCGCGGCTTCGGCGTTCGGTTCGCTCGACGCGGAAGCGCCGATCGAACCACCCAAGGCACCAGAGCCGCCGCAGTACGGCGAGAAGCGCGTCATCGTCCGGCGAGCAGGCGGCGCGCTTCCGATCATCCAGATCGGCCATAAGGCGCCCCGTGCATCGGACCCGCGCGCCGCCGCACTCTCGGCGCTCGCGGTCGCCCTCGGTGGAGCGACCGCCGGCGGGGGAGAGGCAGCGTCCGGACGTTCGTCGCGTTTCTATCGCGCGCTCGTCGACACGGGCCTCGCCACGGCCGTGGACGCGTCGTTCTCACTGATGAAGGACCCGTACCTCTTTATCGCGGAGGCGCACTTGCGCCCGGGCGTGACGCACGAGCAAGTGGAGCGAGTGATCCTCGACGAGCTCGACAAGGTCGCAAAAACCGCGCTCGGCGACGAGGAATTCGGCCGAGTCCGCAGGCAGATGCTGTCGGCGAGCGCGTTCATGACCGACACGGTCACGTGGCGCGCGTTCCGTTTCGGCCAGCTCCTCGCGACGGAGGCGGCCACGTCGCTCGGCGAGTGGTACGACCGGCTCGCCGCGGTGACCGCCGAGGACGTCCGCGCCGCGGCCGAGTCGGTGTTCCAGGAAAAGGGCCGCGTGGTGGGCTGGTTCGTGCCGGAGAACTCGTAGTGGACGTCCGGCGCCACCGCCTCGGCAACGGCCTGCGCGTTGTCGTCGTCCCGATACCCGGGCTCCTTTCGGCCGCCGTGCTCCTGGCGATCGAAGCGGGGCAGTGGTTCGAGCCCGCCGGCCGTCCCGGCATTGGCCGGCTCTGTGCGCAGGTGATGCTGCGCGGCACCAGCACCCGCGACGCGAAGAGCTGGGCCGACGCGCTGGACGGGATCGGCGCCGCTGCACGTCTCGACGTCGGCTCGCATGCGGCGACGTTCAGCGCGCAGTCACTCGGCAGCGATCTCGACGCCCTGCTCGATCTGATGGCGGACGCGGTCGTGCGTCCGGCGTTCGCACAGAAGGAAGTCGAGCTCGTCAGGCAGCAGACCGTCGCGCAGATCGAGGAGGATGCGAAGAACACGCGGGCGGTGGCCGAGAGCGCTTGGCGCGAGCTTGTCTATGCAAAGGGCCATCCCTTCCGCGCGCGGCCGATCGGCGATCTCGAGGTCGTGCGGAGCGCGAAGGCCGACGATCTTCGAGAGCATCACCGCCGCGCGATCCGCCCCGATGGCGCGGTCCTCGTCGTCGCCGGCGGGGTCGACGAAAAGCAGGTGTTCGACGCAGCCGACAAGGCGTTCTCCTCGTGGCAGGCGAGCGGGTCCCGCGAGGACCGGAC
>Ga0193723_1001106_pt1 | contig 10439 bp, 8 predicted proteins | sample H2m2metaG_FD_143042 | JGI IMG/M metagenome (GOLD analysis project Ga0193723, IMG submission 143042) | Soil microbial communities from a riparian zone of the East river system, Colorado, United States - H2m2 | ecosystem: Environmental > Terrestrial > Soil > Riparian zone | place: USA: East River... | reverse complement strand
CGATCTGGTGATAGCCGTCCCTCGCCTGCTCAAGGACATGGTCCAGCCGTTCCTCTGGCCGCTGCCGATACTTGAGATATCCCTTGCCACTTTTCCGCAGCGCCTTGTCCAGCAATTCGTGAGCCCTGACCACCGATCGCGCGTCATCTTCGCAGAATTTGAAATCGACCGACATTCTCGTGCCACCTGCCGCGTCGCTGACCAGTCGAACGCGGCTCGATGGATTCGGTATCTGCTCGGAATGATAGTGCAGCGCGTATGTCCCGCGATCGTTGCGAAGGAAGAACGGCTTGAGATCGTTGCCGCTCAAACGGTATCCGACCGCACGTCCAATACCCGTTGCCGCTTCGCGCGGGTTTCTCAGAACATTTTCGATGTGACGGCTGATTGGCGAGGGTACGCCACCGTGAAAATTAAAAAAATCATTTGATGAATATTTCCGTCCGACAATAGGCAGCCTCATACCGAGGTACAGGCAGGAGGCAGCGGCACTGCCGTGGCCGGGATCGTGAAACGGCGGATTTCCCAACCAGAAGACCGTGTTGAGGAGCTGCTGTTCGATTTGAGTGGAGGGAGAAATGCTGAACCTGCGACGAACCCAGTAGTTATTCTGGTCCAGTTCGTAATCAAAATGCGCAACATCGGTCGGATCGCGCAACACCACGGTTGCGATCTTCCCGGTCAGATGGCCCATATAGTATCGCCCCAACGGACCCTCGTCGCCGCCGAAGCGTTGCGGCCAGTTCCGTTGAAGCTCCAGCAAGATTCGTGTCGTTTGCAGGCCGCCGCAGGCGAGCACAAAGCTGCGCGCATTCAGGCGGGCATTTGATGACGCGCTACCGTTGAACGTGAGGGACCGGACAAGGTTGCCGCTGTCGTCGATATCAAGACCGGAGGCTACGCGCCCCAGGACCAAACTGAGCAGCCGCGAGTTCTTCAATTTGTCTTTGAATCGTCGGGCCAGGCGAGGCTGAGAAGACAGTCGCTCGACCGTATCAAAGGAAATGCCCGATCCTTCGTCCCATCCCGCGGCGGGCATCACGAAACCGCCCTCGCCGCAGTCCAGGTAATGCGACGCCTTGAGGTACCAGGGCTTCAGCTCCTGATGCGAGACTGGCCATCCCGAGTGCGGGACAAACGATCGGTGCTCAAAGTCCACATCGTCGAACGGGACACAGCGCCCGCCCCATATCGCTGACGTGCCGCCGACCCCGCTTCGCGTAACCACTTCAAGCGACGGATGGCGCGACGTGTCGAGGATTTCCGCATCGCTGAGACCAGCAACCCGGCTTAGAGAACGGACATGCCCCGCTTCAACGAGCAGAACCGACAGCCCCGCAGCCTCGCACTCAAGGGCGACCGTCAGCCCCACGGGGCCGGCGCCAACCACGCAAACATCGTAGGTCTGTTCGCTCGAAGGTAAATTAGTCAAGTACATCAACCAACTTTATTCGCAAACGGCCGCGAAATACTGCAGCCGGCCATTCGACAGCCAAATCTCATGCGAGTTCGGCTAGCCCATCTGAGAGAAAAACATGAAGAGGATATTTTCGTAAAGCTGAGTAACTCTCTCGCGTTGAAGATTCCATCATCCATTCAGACTACGCTGCAGAACTGCCCAACAGACAATCATTGGGAGCATTCAGCCGCGCGATCATAAATTCTGCCTACCGTCATGTAGCAAGATGCGGAGACCCTAGCAAACCGGGCTTGAGCACCGCAGAAACCGATAGTTTCGCAATGACGTACCAGTAAGTCCGTCTCCCTTGACCCAGCATCATCCCGTCAAACCGATCGCTCTGGCCCATTCGGCAGAGGCGGTGAGGCCCTCTTCCAGGGATACCCTCGGTTCGAACCCAACTTCTCTGGCGCGCAGCGCCGAAAAAACAACGCGCGTTCCGTAGTAGCGAATTTCGCCGTCGCTGGGCTTCAGCCGCAAATTGGCTTCGGCGCGCCTTAGAACATCTCTGAGAATCGGATTCCGGTTGGCCATTTTCAGCATGTTTTGATTGTGTTCGAGCACGTACTTGCCGAGCCGTCGGATCGGACGGCGGAGAGCATCCTGTATTGTGAACGAGTTGGTCGGGACCGGAAGGGGACCGCGCCCGAGTATTCGGCTTAGCCGATCAAAATATTCATTGAACGTAGGAATTTCGGGGCCGTTAGCGTTGAAAACGGAATATTGCGGGAGCTCCGCCACAGCCAAATGGGCCGCAAAGCGCGCCAGGTCACGGACGTAAATCAGGTTGGCGTTCCCCTCACCTGCCGACCCGAGTTGCTCCAAATGGCCCGAAAGTATCCGTTTGATGTAAGAGGTCGTCCACAATTCGCCGAAGGGTCCGTAGACCAGCGTGGGGCGCACCACCGCAACGGTAAGTTGCGGACCGGCTGCCGAATGGCATGCCTGTTCCGCGGCTTGTTTGCGCTGGCCGTACGGATTAACCGGCGGCACCGGCGACGTATCCTCAGTGACGATGCCGAGCACGTTGCCATAAACGGCAACCGAACTCATATGCACAACCCTTCGAACGCCGTCTGTTATGGCGTGCTTGAGAACGAGCCGCGTTCCCTCGACTGTCGTCGACTCATCAATTCGGCTGTGGGCGCAATGGATAACGACTTCGATGCCGGCCATGGCAGCATCGAGGGATTCTGGATCCATGATGTCGCAGTGTACGATCTCAAGTGGCAACCCGGCGATCCGGGCGACGTTCGCCGTGCGCGCAACACCCGCTCGCACATGGGTCGCGCCGGCGCGACATAACTCTTCGGCCGTCCAGCCGCCGATAAAACCGGCCGCTCCCGTGATCAGAATTCTTGGCCAGTTCAACAGCGCCACCAACGACCGCATGTCATACGAAGAAACCCATCTGGCATAGGGTGGGCAAGTTGCGACGGCGCAACGCGGGACAGACCCCGGTCGGATCAAGTCGGATCGGATTGGCACGCGGACATCTGCGCCCTGTGCGGTCTGCTATTTCCACGAGGCGCTCCAATAAGTCACGACATAGGCCTGCGGAAACAGCCGGCGCGCTTTCGCGCTTTCGACCACGGCATTCTGTTTGAACAGCTTTTTCCGGAGCACGGTGTGCATAAAGTTGTTCCAGTTTACCGGATACCAGATCGCGGGAGGCAGTATGCGTATTTTGCCGAAATCGCACTTCGCAATCTCAACCTCCAATTCGGGCAGCGCTTTTGACAGGCGCCGCCGAACCTCCTCCGTCGTATGGCTCGAATAAAAGTCGACGACATCCTTGAGCAATATAGGCCCGGTGAGCCATTCGGGCCGAATATCTTGTGCGCCTTTGCGCAGATGGAATTCAGCGAGTCGCTCGCTCGCGAACGCAATGGCCAGCAGCCAAAAAGCCTGACCTGCCTTTGACGCCATCACCGCATTGGGAATCGAATGTTCGAAATCGTTGTCGCCTCCCATGCGACCGACCAACACGTCTCCCATTTCGCGCATATCCTCGAGCGGCCTCAAACATTCCGAATCCATGTCGGCATAGAAACCGCCGTAAACGTACAGGAAGAACAATCTTATGACGTCCGCGCGAAAGATTTCTTTCGGATAGCTGTTGTACCTGCCGAGAAACCAGGAAAATCTCTGTTCTATAAATTGCCGGTTGTCATCGTCATCCCACAGAAAGCATCTGAAGCCGGGATTCGTTAGAAGAAAGGTCCTTCTCCAGTACCGATAGTTGGCCGGCATTTCGTGATGTGATTTCCATGTCTGAAAGACGATTTTTGGAATCGCCGTTCTGTCGTCGACCGGTTCGTCGCGCGGCATTCCAAACTCGCCGGTGGGACCGCGATCGGCCTCGATGCCTTCCAACGGGATCGGACGATCGGTCAGACTGTACCATAGCAATCGATACGATGAGGGGTCGCTGATGGCGTCCAGCACCCGCTTGGTACGTGGGCTCAAAGAACTCATTTTGAAACCTGCTTCCATTCAAAATTAGCGCCCGCCGCTGTCATGCGACGCGCCGTCCGGCGGTCAGCCAGCAAACGAGAGACGCGATGGCCGCATTTCGAAAATCGGCAGAATGTCGTGCGGCAGCGCGCATCGAGATCGCTTCCGCAATTGCCCAGCAACGCGCCACTTATCGTCGAGAATTTCCTCAATACCCTGCGAACAAACCGTTTGCAAAAGCGTTATCGACTACCCACACTGAGTACGACACTTTATTACCGGGGAACAAGATTGCCAGGGAACAAGCGCAGGCAACGCTCACTAACGGCCTGTCATGGTTAAGGGGTTCGGTATGAAGCGGCTCCTCCTTGCAGCGGTTATCGCAGCCTTCAATTTCGGGTTCGCGCGCGCCAACGACCCCAACGCCCTCACCGCGGCTGAACTTTCGAGTGGTTGGAAGCCCCTGTTCAATGGTGTGAATCTCGACGGCTGGCGTGGATTCAGGAGTGCTACCCCAGGTGAAGGCTGGAAAGTTACGAACGGCGAGATAACGACACCAGGTCATGGGGGCGATCTGATAACCGTTGGGGAGTTTGGAGATTTCGAACTGAGTCTTGAATGGAAAGTCGGCAGAGGTTCAAACAGCGGTATCATATATCGCGTCGGCATGAACGAAGCGGCCACCTATGAGACCGGACCGGAATATCAATTGTTGGATAACCTCAATTCGCAAGAAAATGATGGTCTGCACAGCGCCGGCGCACTGTACGACGTGGTCGCGCCGATCAAGGACAATACCAAACCTACCGGCCAGTGGAACGAGACGCGCATCATTGTTCGCGGTTGGAAAATTGAGCACTGGCTGAACGGAGAGAAGATCGTGGATGTCGATCTTGCCAGTCCGGAGGGCAAGAAACTCGTCTCCAACAGCAAGTTTCGACTGATGCCAAAATTCGCAACCTTGTCTCGGGGGCATGTTGCGCTCCAGGACCATGGCGACCTCGTCAGCTTTCGCCGCATCAAGCTTCGTGAACTGAATTAGCCTTGGTCCGGTGTTCGATTTGCACGTTCCTTCCTGACCGAGCTCATGCCCCACCGAGGTCCGCCACGTTGTGTTGCCTGATGTAAGTCAGCGTTAACCAGCTCGAGCGGCGTTCCAGATCGGTCTTTTCTAAGCGCGGAGTTCTGTTAAAGATTTAGCCTTATGCGATTCTGCAAATCTCGAGCGGCGTTGCGCCGGTCGAGAGCAGCTTCCTCCGGCGTGGATCGACTGCCCTGAGGCAATGATTCAAACGAAAGCATTTGATGCGGGTCGCAATCATCCACTACTGGCTCGTCGGCATGCGGGGTGGCGAAAAGGTTATCGAGGCGCTCTGCGAGATGTATCCGCAGGCCGACATTTTCACCCACGTCTACGTGCCGGAGATGATCTCCGAAAGGATTCGCCAGCACCGCATCATTCCGACGTTCATCAACTCGCTGCCTCGCGCGAGCAAGATGTACAAGACGTATCTGCCCCTGATGCCGCTCGCACTCGAACAGCTTGATCTGCGCGGCTACGACCTCATCATCAGCAGTGAATCAGGGCCTTCCAAAGGTATCATTGCGCCCTCGGAGGCGCTTCACGTTTGCTATTGCCACACTCCAATGCGCTACATCTGGAACATGTATCACGACTACCGGAACAGCGCCGGTCGCGTGGCACGGTTGATGATGCCGCCGCTCACGCATTACCTGCGAATGTGGGACGTGACGTCGGCCGCGCGGGTAGACAGCTTTGTTGCGAACTCGGCAACGGTTGCGAGGCGCATTCACCGATATTACGGAGCGGATTCGGTCGTCATTCATCCGCCCGTCGACACCGGTGCGTTTTCGATCGCCGCCCCCTCCGAGCTTGCCGATTATTATTTGATGGCCGGTGAACTCGTATCCTACAAACGACCGGATCTCGCGGTGCGTGCCTTCAACGAAATGAAGTTGAAGCTGGTCGTGATCGGCGGCGGGGAGATGCTCGATGAAATTCGCAACCTTGCCGGCCCCACCGTCACGGTTCTGGGTTTGCAGCCGTTCGATGTCCTGAAGCAACATTACGCGCGCTGCCGCGCCTTGATCTTTCCGGGCGAGGAAGATTTCGGGATGGTCCCGGTCGAAGCGATGGCGAGCGGCCGTCCCGTCGTCGCCTTTGGCCGGGGTGGCGCTACTGAAACCGTTGCCACGGGTGTGTCAGGTGTTTTCTTTGCCGAACAGTCGGTCGAGGCGATCTCGTCGGCGGTCAGAAGTCTGGCAGATATCGAGATCGATCCCCGAAAGATCGCAGCACATGCGAATCAATTCGGCCGGGACCAGTTCTTTCAAAAGATGCGCGCGCACATTGACGGCCTGCTGGCCGCGAAATCGGGCGCCCATTGATCGCGCAAACCGCGGGGAGAATTTTTGCCGCTCGCCCGGCGCGTCAGGAGTCGAAAGAGGTATCGATCACCGACAACTCTTCCCCCTCAAGTACGAGACACGACAGGCAGCCAGTCGCAAAGGCGCCGGTATCGATATTGATTCGGTTCGGTCCCACCTCTATTTCGCGGGTGGGGGTGTGCCCGTGAACGATAATCTTGCCGAAATCATCCTTTGACATCAGGAATTCTCCCCTTATCCAAAGCAGGTCATTTTCCTTTTGGCGCGACAGCTCGACGTTCGGTTTCACCCCGGCATGAGCAAAGAAGAAATCGCCGCACTCGAACGAATTTTTCAAATCTCGAAAAAAGCGAAAATGCGCTTGTGGCAACGCGCCGTGAAAGGCCGATTGAAGCTCGGCGATCTGCTTCCCGTTCGCCAGGGTTTCGGCAGGCACGCCATACGAGACCAGGGTTTCCAGACCGCCCAAACGCAACCATTGATCGAACAGACCGCGATCACTCAGGCACTTGATCGCGATCAGTTCATGGTTGCCCTTCAGGAATACCGATTCATGCGTCTTGCCATGTTCGATCAATCGATCGATCGTTTCGCGCGACGCTGACCCGCGATCGATATAATCACCCAAAAAAACGTAAAGCGGCCTTGCCGTCGGGCGCAGCGCGATATCGCTGCCGATCCGAGCCAGCAATTCATTGAGCAAGTCGAGGCGACCATGAATGTCGCCGATGGCATAGATCCTCAGCTCTGCCGGTAACGATGGACGCCGTCCCCGCACGCGGAGTTCCCTAAGACCCGGAAGAGTAGCCAGCACTTGTCAACTCGCCATTGCGGAACGGATTCCATACGGGTGGAAGGTCAATTTGATCCGCATCTTGAACCTTCCGATCACGCAACGCACCAATCCATTGCGATGCCGGACTTCGACAGCGTCGCTGTGGTCTTACTCATGGAACGAAGGGTCACGCAAATTGATCCGTCATCTTATCTTGTTTGGACGCTGCGCGAGCACGCGTCCAGCAGATCAAGCCGGACCATTGAAACGGCCTAAAAGATTAGGGTTATCAAAGTGTTAACAGACGTTATCAACCTTGGCTACCCGGATCAACCATAACGACACGGTACTGTTGATAGGCCCTGTGGTCTAATGTAGTTTGAGAAACAATTTTCACCCATAAACAAATAGTTGGGGGCGTTTCCCATGACCACCCGAATCGCGTCCACGGCACTTGTTGGTGCGGCGCTGCTTGCCGTTTCCGTAACCCAGGGATGGGCCGGGTGCCTGAAACCGCCCGCTTCCGACCAAGCGATAAGTCAGTTCCGGGCCAACCCCCAGGGTCTGGTCGCGCCAAATTCCGATACCCGCACCATCGAGGTGACGACGCGAGATCTCGCGGGAACAGACGCTTCGCTTGCCGCGGATATTATTCGGGTCGCGGAAGGAACTAGCCCGCGATTTCAGACGGCGATCGCTGCCGGTCTCGCCCAAGCCGCAATAGCTTGTGCGACCGTCGACCAGCAGGCGGCCCAGCTCATCCAGCAAGCCGTGGCCGGCTTCCAGGATGGACAATTCCAGGCTTCGTTTGCCGCGGTCGCAGGGGATCTCTCGACCGCCGCGACGGAAGCTGCGACCGCTTTTGCAACCAGTTCGGTAGGCAGCGTGATCGTGATCAATCCGAACGGGTCATCCCGTTCGACCGTGACGCCCGGCGGTGGCGGGGGTGTTTCCGCACTTGGCCAGCTTACGGCAGGCGCCGCTTCCACCACCCCGAATAGCACATCACCGACCGCGGCAGTTCCGGTAAGTGCGACACGTTGAGTTCGTTTAACCGCAAGCCAACATCGCTGAAATCGGCCTGGGTTAGTCTGAGGAACTGTGAATGAACATTGCCGGGCAATTTCCACCCTACACGCCGGCGATAGACAACGATCCCAGTTCCGGAACGTTATCCATGCTCCAGGTTCGCGACTTCCTCGGTCGCGAGTGGCGCCTCATCGCCTTGATCACCGGCTTGTCGATTGTTGTTGGAGCCACCTACGTCGCCATTTCGCCGTACAAGTATACGGCGCAGGCGGACATGATCATCGATACCAAGAGGGTTACCTGGACCCAGACCGAAATGGCGTCTGAAAATCGCACCGTTGAAGATGCGTCGGTCGAAAGCGAGATAGAAACAACCAAATCCGAAAAAGTGGCGGAAGCAGTTATTCGTCGCTTGCATTTGACCGAGGATCCCGAGTTCGTCGGAGCAGGTTCGGGTCTCAGGCGCCGTATCTTTTCGCTCTTCAAGCTGGGTTCAGGACCGGAGCAGGAGCCGTCGAACGACGAACTGATGCGCCGCGTCGTTGGCTCGGTTAAGGACAATCTGCGCGTTACCCGCCTCGGACGCAGTTACATCGAGCAGATCGCCTATACCTCCCTTGATCGGGACAAGGCTGCCAAGATCGCCAACGCCTTTGCAGATGCCTACATCGAAGATCAACTGCAGGCGAAGTTTGAAGCGACCCGTCGCGCCAGCGCATGGCTTGAGCAGCGAATTGGGGAGCTGCGCCAGCAGGCGAGCAATGCCTACAAGGAAGTTCAGGATTTCAAATCCGAGAACAGCATTATCATCGGTGTCGATGGCAAGCTGGCGAGTGAAGTCGAGCTTGATCAGCTTGGAATAGCCTTGGCGAAGGCCCGCGCCGATACCAGCCAGGCCCGGGCCAAACTTGACCGGATATCGCGCGTTCTGGAACAGCGGTCGGACAAGGAGAGCTTTAATATTCCTGATCCGGTCGTCACGGATGCACTTAGCAATCCCGTGATCACGAAGCTTCGGCAGCAGTTTCTCGACGATCAGAACAAGGAATCCGAGTGGAGTGCCCGCTATGGGGCGGATCACACCGCCGCCAGAAATTTGCGGGCGGAAATGGCGGCTCTGCAGCGCGCGATCTGGGATGAAATTTCCCGCATCGCCGAGAGTTACAAGAGTGAACTGCAGATCGCGAAAAGCCAGGAAGAATCGATCGACAAGCGCATGATCGAGGTGTTCCAGAAGTCCGCTTCGACGAGACAGTCACAGGTCCGCCTGCGCGAACTCCTTCGACCGAGGCACGGGTCGTCACGTTCGCGTCGCCTCCTCGTGGGCCAAGTTCGCCAAAGATCTCGTTGACGCTCGCGCTGGCAGCGCTTTGCGGATTGGGTCTTGGGATCATGTCAGCACTTGCGCGCGAGCAAATGAACCGTCAGATCCACACGCGCGCGCAACTTGAAAAACTTCTGGGAATCAGCTGTCTCGCCGTTCTGCCGGCATTTGCCCAGAAGAGACCTGTCCTTCGCAAGCTGCAGGCGACGCGGGATTCCGGGGCATTTCGGCAGATCAGCGAGGTCGCGCCGTTTTCCGCGACCGCCGAGGCGCTGCGATACATCAAGGTCGCGATCGATCTTCACCCGACCGGCGGCAAGGTTATCGGGATCGTTTCGGCCCTCCCCGGCGAAGGAAAAACGACGGTCGCGACAGGTTTCGCGGCCTTCGTGGCGAAGAGCGGCGCACGCACCCTGTTGATCGACGCCGACTTGCGAAACCCTTCGATGACCAGGGCCCTTGGCTACATAAATGCGCCAGGCCTGGTCAACATGGTTGCCGACAAATCGGACTTTGACGATCTGGTCATCACCGACTCCAAATTCAAATTCGATTTCTTGCCATCTTCAACGCGAATGAAGCCCTCCAACAGCTCCGATATCCTGAACTCGCCGGCGATGAAGGAGATGTTGAGGGCGGCCAAGAACGATTACGACTACGTCCTTGTCGACTTGCCTCCAATCCTTCCGGTGGTTGACGTCAAGGCCGTGGCCCATCTGTTCGACGCCTTTGTTTTGGTCGTTGAGTGGGGCAGCACTTCCACCGACGAAATTGTCAAGGCGGTCGGCGCCTCCCCCGTTGTGTCGGAGCGACTTCTGGGTGCCGTCCTCAACAAAGCCGATGAAGCCGTCATGCGCCGCTTCGAGGGTTATTCCGATCGGCGTTATACTTATTACACAAATGAACCAGCATCGGCGGAAACCGTCTAGGTCTTGGGCGCTGCATCAAAGACTCGTGGGTTGGTCGTTGGGCGAGCGCTGACCCTT
>Ga0193723_1001105_pt1 | contig 10441 bp, 13 predicted proteins | sample H2m2metaG_FD_143042 | JGI IMG/M metagenome (GOLD analysis project Ga0193723, IMG submission 143042) | Soil microbial communities from a riparian zone of the East river system, Colorado, United States - H2m2 | ecosystem: Environmental > Terrestrial > Soil > Riparian zone | place: USA: East River... | reverse complement strand
TACGTCGACGTCCATGAAAACATCGATGCCATGCGTCATTTGCTCCGTGGTATGACAACAATCAGCAGACAGACCGGGCCAAAAAGATTGATCGCTACTGCCGCACCATCTTCCCCGTTATTTTCGTTGTCGCTTCTGTCGCAATCTTTGCGAAGCCGTGAATCAGCACACGTTGTTCGAGAAAAGAGCGGAAGCAAGGGGGTGGCCTGGTCGCGCGAGATCTTCGCGCCAGCCGAAATCACGCTGGACCCTCGCTTAAGGGCATTGCCAGATATTTCGCAACAGCCACCTCTAGATTGAAATGCATCCGCTCATGGCCAAGAATCTCACCGAGCGACGATCGCTGAATCACAGAAAGCACGTCCGGGTTGAGCCCCACCAACCAGACCGACACGCCGCGATCGCGTTCCCGCTTCTCGGCCTCGATCAACATTTTGAGGGCGGTGTATTCGAGATCGGGCACGCCGCTGACATCGAGTGCCACGACCTTGGGCTTCGGCTCCATTTTATCAGCAAGCGCTTTCATTTTCTCTCCGATGCGCTCAGCATTCACGAAAAAGACGCGACCCTCCAGCTGGATGATTAACAGCCCAGGAAAAGTCTCGTCCTGGGGATGCTCTTTCGAGCGCGGACGAAAGACATTCGTCCCGGGCTTACGCCCAAGCTCACGGACGGGCGGATCAGCTGTCTGAAACGCCAGGGCAACTAACGAGATCACAATGGCGACGAGAATCCCTTGCAGAGTGCCTAACAAGATCACGCCCGCCAAAGCGATCAGTGCCCAAAAGAATTCCGTCCTTCGGATCTGAAGGATAAGCCAGAAGTCCGCCGGTTTGATCAGGACTATTGAGTAGACAATAACCACCGCCGCAAGGGTGGCTTGCGGCATCAATGCGATAAGCGGCGCGAGATAAAGCATTGTGAGCAGCGCTACTGTTGCTGTGATCAACTCTGCCAACTGCGTGCGCGCGCCTGCAAAACGACTAACTGCCGTCTGTGTAGTACCGCCGCCGGCGGGCATGGCGCCAAGAAGTGCGCCGCCCACATTCGCGAGTCCGGTTGCGGTCAATTCCTGGTTTAGCCGGAGACGCGGCTCCTCACTTGTCGCAAAAGCGCGTGCCGCCGCGATTGTTTCGGTAAAGCTCATTAACGCGATACCCAGGGCGCCGGGCCATAATTGCGCGGCGAGTGAGATATCCGGCGGCGTAAAGGACGGCAGGCCCTGAGGAATCTGGCCGACGGTTTCGACGCCATAGGGCTGCAAGCCGAACAGGCGCACGCTGGCAATGCCGATGGCTACGACAATCAACGGCGCTGGCGCTCTCGGGAAGAAACGCGCGATCCCGATTAACGAAACGATCATCACGATTCCGACAACGAGGGTGGGCAGCGATGTGTGCGGAAGGGCCTGCAAAGTAGCCACCAGATTGTGAACGAAGTTGCCTTGGGCGATGTGGACGCCGAGCAACTTCGGGATTTGGTCCAGCACGATGACGAATGCGATCCCTGCCTTAAAGCCAATCAAGACCGGCTCCGAAATGAAATTAGCGACAAAGCCTAATCGCAGAAGCGCAGCGAGCAGAAGGATGGCTCCGACCAGGAGAGTCAGGGTTGCCGACGCTTTCGTCAATGAGGTCGGATCGCCTGCTACGGCAACGCGGCTGAGCGCGGTCGCTGCAAGAATGGCCAGCGTCGTTGTTGTGCTCACGCTCAGCGGCCGGGACGTTCCGACCATCGCGTAGATCGTCATCGGCACCAGGACCGTGTACAGACCCACCTGTACCGGGAGTCCGGCGATGGTGGCGTAAGCCATCGCCTTAGGGATCACGACAGCGGCGGTGATCAATCCCGCGATCAGATCCCATCGCAGCCACTCCTTTTGGTAGCCGAAGAGCCAATGCGTCTTGGTTCTTCGCAAAGAAGCGTTCATGGACTCGCAAAGGTAGCAATGCGTGAAATGAGCAGAGGAATTGCTGCAATTAGATAGAGAATTCCACTGGCAACCTGACCGACCACGACTAGCTGACCGTAGCCAGGTTTCGGAGAGTAATCGGTAAAGGCCAAGGTGAATAAGCTGATGTAAAGCGCGTCTCCAGGCGTTTTGTCGGATGAAAAAACCTCGGTTCCGACATACAGACCCGCAAAACCAGAGACGATAGAGAGAAGGAGGAACGCCGTGACGAAAAGCGCAGCCGTCCGTCTAGGAAAGAGCCGAGTTATCCATGGCCACCTCGCCGCAAAAGCGTGGTCATCAGAGAGAATTGCCGCGAACAACAAGACAAGGGAAAGGTATGAGTCCGAAATAAGGATTGCGACCCATGCAAGAGGCCGACAAGCCACAAACACGGATGTCATCCCGATTGCCGACGCGATCGAGGTGATGATGACAAGGACGAAATCCTTCCTTGTTTCTTTGCTCATGGTCGATCTGAAATATTTGCGATGTTGATCAAGAATGAAAGCCAAGCGATGTGCTAGTGATCGAGGCTAACGGCAACGCTTTGCCTTGGTGAGCACCTGCGCGCGGTGAATGAAAGGCCGTCATTGATCGCGGCCATCGGTGATATCAAGCGCTTAGCCAGCGCGCGCAAACTCGGCCGTTTGGTTTAAATCCCAGCGTGCAGCACAGTGGCGATTATGAAGGCTCACCTTCGATCCAGTTCACGCCGAAATTCATAACGTTGCTTGTGCACGTCACGATCGCCCTTCAATGCTTTCCTTCATCATCTGCCGACCCGTCGGCGACAAAATCCCCTTTCCGGTTCCCGGCACAAACCAAATACCTCTGTCTTCGTCGCGGCAATAAAGTATATTCACGCCATCACTCGCGATCGCGTGATGGATAGTAGCGTGGCTGTGCTCTGCGACGAATCGAAAGAACACTTCACGCCACGGATCATCGAGATCATGGAAGACCTCATTGCCAAGTTTCTTTAGTTCTTCAACGCTGATGGTTCGGATGGATTTCGCGATGGATTTGCGCCGCTCTTTGGTGATGCTCTCGATGTCGATCTTATCGAATGGCATAGAGTCAGTTATTTAGGTTGGATGTGGTTGGCGATAGGTAACGTGCTGCATGCAACGCCTCGCGCCGTTGCTTTTACCACCAAGGTTACAAGCCGTCCATCAGACTTTTGGTCCCATTCGCCGCCGGAATTTTTATCGTGATTATGGACGCTCAACGCCCCGATTTCCTTCGCGCGAGGCCATGCCCGCGCCAGGTCTCTTAGCTTCCGTACTTGAAAGACAGCATCACTCGCGCGCGGTACGCCTGCACCTTGCCGTTCTCAACCTTCATGTCCAATTTCACAATCTCGGCAACGCGCAGATCACGCAGCGTACCAGCAGCGGTCTCCACCGCATTCTTTGCCGCATCGTCCCAGGACTTCGTGCTCGTGCCGATTACCTCCACTACCTTATAGACTGACTCCGAAGATTCAGCTCGTTTGGCCATAATTTTTCCTTTCGATCAGTTTTGAAATTAATTAGCCATCATTGTCAACTTGACCATTTTTGTCAAACCATCGCATTTCCTTGCGGAAAGTTCGATGGCAAAACGCGATTCGTCGGCCGAAGCGATCCGAATGTCGGACTGCAGGAAGAGGAGGCAACGTTCACGATTCCCAGAGATCTGATCATTTCAATGTTGTCAGCCATTCGCGCGCACCGTCAACATCATCGCCCGTCAATTCGTGGCCGCCTTCGAGAAATCGAATCGTGACGTCCGCACCCGCACCGCGCAAGAGTTCAACCAAATGCTTTGTCTCGGACGTCGGGACGATTTGATCGAATTTTCCGGCGCCGATCCAAACGCGCACGGAAGAAAGTTTCGGGTGGATCTTTGGAACAAACGGCACCATCGCCCGAAATAAAATGGCTGCGGACAATATTTCCGGACGAAGCAATAGCATGCTCGCAGCAATATTAGCGCCGTTGGAGTAACCGACGGCAACGATTTGATCAGCTGCGAGCTTGTAATGCTTCGCTGCCGCGGCGACGAAATCCGCCAGCTCGTTCGTGCGTTGTTTCAAATCTTCCAGGTCAAACACACCTTCGGCGAGCCGGCGGAAGAATCGCGGCATTCCATTTTCGAGGATCTTGCCGCGTGGACTAAGCAATGCGGCGCGCGGATCCTGCTCGCGTCCAAGAGGGATGAGGTCGCGTTCGTTGCCGCCCGTTCCGTGCAACAGCAACAAGGTTCGATTTGAAGCGCCAGGAACGAATTCGTGGATGAAGTCAGGCTGCAGCCTCATGATTTACTCGGCACTTGGATCGGTGGAAGAATTCTTTCGATCTGTGTGCGCGCCGATTCCAACCACGGCGGAACGCGCAAATGCGTACCGAGTTCTTCCAGCTTTTCGTCCAAAGTAAAACCGGGTGGCTCGGTCGCAATCTCGAAAAGAATGCCGCCGGGTTCTCGGAAGTAGATCGAATGGAAGTAGGTGCGGTCCATCACTGGAGTCACATTGTAGCCGAGTTCGACGAGATGCTCGCGCCATTGCAACTGCTCGTGATCATCCTTTGCGCGGAAGGCGATATGATGCACCGATCCGGCCGCCACGTGTCCAGCCCGACTGTCTGGCATGCAAAGCAAATCAACGATTCTACCTGGACCGGATTCGCTCGGCGCGACGAAACGAAAACGATTTCCTGATTCTTTAGCCAGGTCGTAGCCAAAGCTCTCTGTTAACAACTGCGCTGTTCGTTCGTAGCCTTCAAGCGCGGCCGAGACGCTGTGAAATCCGCGCAGCGAATGTTCGGCCGACACAGGGCCGGTAGTCCACGATTCCACCTTACCAGGCGAATCGGCGGCGATGAGTTCGAGTAACAATCCGTCTGGATCGGTAAAGCGAATTACTTCTTCGCCGAATCGCTTGGACGTTTTTTCGGCGGTTACATGTTGCTCCTTGAAACGATCCAACCAGTAGCCGACTGAATCTGGCGAGATTGCAAATGCTGTTGCCTCGATCTGCCCGACGCCACGATGTCCGCGCCGCGCGCCCGGCCAGGGAAAGAATGTCAGGATCGTCCCCGGAGTGCCGCGCGCGTCGCCGAAATAGAAATGATATGAAGCCGGATCGTCAAAGTTAACCGTGCGTTTCACAAAACGCAGCCCAAGAAGCCCGACGTAAAAATCCAGATTGCGCTGTGGATCGCTCGCAATCGCGGTAACGTGATGAAGTCCGGTGATGGATAGATTCATGCTGTCTCCGTTTTTCGCCCTGTCTCTGATAAAAGTTTCTTCTGAAATCAGGTTCTCTCGGTCTCAGAAGCACCCGATTGCGCGATCGTTACGGCGTGAGGAAAATTTTGTCGGTGTAAGGATCCTTCACTTCAGTCCCACTCGCAAAACCACGAACGTCAACGTACCCCCCGTTCGGCGCGAACGGACTCGTAACAAAGCCTGGTTTGTTTGGAACTGGAATTCCGTAAGGAGCGTCGCGTTTTCCGCCTTTGGCTACCGGTGCCGCTGTGGCGGGTCGTACCAATGGTTCCGTTGTTGGAGTCGCGCTTGGACTCGGACTGGCAGCGGCGGGTGCGTCGCGCTTGATAGCGTCTTTATGGGTCGCGCTCCGCGGAGGCGGTTTCTTTTGCGGATGCGCGATCGAGTTGCCCAGCGCCTTCAGCAACTCGCCGAGCGAACCGGCTTCGACGACGCCGTTAATCATCAAAAATCCTGAAATCGACAACGTTAGGATTAATCGAGTGAGACGTTGGTTCATGCGGTGACGACTATTCTGTCGCATATGTCAAATCCTTCAATTCTCTCGGCGCGAGACAAAGCACGCGGCAGGATGTCACGGCACTGGCCGATCAGTCACAAAAGGCGACGGCATCACAAACAAACGTCGATAATTCCATCTGCGAAAGGTGGGCGCTGCGATTGAAAGTAAGGGGCACATCTTCGTCGATGAGCAAATCGCGCAAGAAATCATCGAAGGCGCGCACGCGCTCGAAAAGCCGCCGGTGGTCTGGTGCGGTCACGCGGCAAAGCAATGCACTGGACCTCGAGTCAAAGGTTTTTAGATCAACCGATCCGCGCCGGATCGCGCTGTCATTGAAGCGTTCGGCTCAGGCCAGCAAGAGGCGCAAAGACACGCCTTATCAATCGGCGATGTCGATGCTCAACTTCTATGACGCTGGTCGCTCTATTTCATAGGTGAAAGCGGCCGATTTTTCGCCTTGAATCGCGCTAGTCAGAACAGTTAGTCAGAACAAGTCTGTCGATGTCGCCTGTCCTGAGGAGTCGCCTAAAATCGCTCAGAATCGCTGCCCTTGACTGAGGTCGAAGCCTAAAACCCGTACAGACGCCTTTCTGCCCCCTTGCACGTCATTTCTGAGCGCAGAATCGAGCGCTTCTGCGTGCCTCCTTGTCGATGTCAGAATCGAGCGTTCTAGCGAGCTTGTAACGTTGTGTCGATTTCAACACAATGTCGCCGAGGTTTTCCCTCGCCGCGGGTGTGTGTTGGTTGGTAACGTCGCAGGTTAGACGGAATTATTCGCATATGTCTTGATAGGCGTGGAACCACACACAAATGAGATTCGTCGCCAAGTATAAGAAGGAAATCATTGGGGGTCTTATTGCGATTGTCGCGTTTGAGTATTTTCTGCGTCCCATATTCCATTATGCTGGACCGTTTTTTTTCCGCATTGCGGAATCAGTCTCCAATTCGGCAGTTGACCGCCTTTTTGCCCAGGCTGCGCTCGGTACTGGGCCGAACCCAGGGTTTGATTGGCTACAGATTCTCAGCGGGTTTATTGTTAGTGTCACCGCCGTTATTACCATAGATTTGGTGCGAGGCGACTCCGGCGAAGCTCATCACACTCCAACGAATACAAGCTTACCGGAAAAGGCTGATGACACCATGCTCACGGTCACCCCGCCGCCGCAGGTTAGCAGGCAATGGAAGGTGGCTATTGTCGTTCTTTTCGCCATCGTCGACGTTATCCTCGTTTTAATCTTATGGAGCGACCTTTTCCAGCTTCGGGTTGTCACGAGCTTTCAGCAGCACATGACCGCGATTGCGCCTTTCATTACAGACCAACAAGCAAAACAATTTCGGAGCAGGTGGACACAAATGCGGACCAAAGGAGATTACGATGTCATCTACCGAGATTTACAAAAGATTGCAGATAGCAACGGTATTCGACTTCCCCCGAACTACATATATACGCCAGGGCATCTGTGAGAAGCCTATACTCCTAACTAGACGCTGCCAATTCGCTGGCCCGGCGTATTGAGCGCGACCGCAATCACGGTCAGGTAGCCGAAGACTTTTCCAACGAGACGACAATATGAAGAAGAAACTCACATTCTTGCTCGCGTTCGCCTTAATCAGCTGCGCGTCAATCGACAGCAAAGTGGCACGGCTTTCCACAAGCGAGCTGGAGCTGCGTCGGCAACAAATTCAGTATCGCTTGGCTGTGACTGCCTGGCAATGGAGCGTTGGCGGGGGCCCCGTGAGAATCGGCGCGCCCACGGTTAGTGGATACACCGAACAGATCCGACACGAAGTCGGCCCGGGCAGCCAGGAGTTCATCGGCGAGCGCCACTATTTGCTCGAAGAAAAAGAGGCAATCGAGCGGGAGCTGCTTCGGCGCCGCCAAACGGGGCAGCGATGATTTCCCAATATCTCGGACTCGCGTTCAAGGATGCCCCTAAACACAATCTGCATCGGTACAGCGTTTCGCGCCCCAGCGTGGCGAGCGCGACCGCTGTGACGGTAAGGTCGCCGAACTGTCGCCCGACCAGTCTCTGAGGGTTCGGTTGCCGATTTCTACTCATTCAACGAGTCCACGAACGGAGCGCCGGGAATACGAGACCGACGCCCCGCTGCGGTTAGGCGCGGAGGAAGGAGGTGACCGAAACTCCGCGCACGTTTTCCGAAGAATTTTACCGACAAGTCTCTGAGGATTGAACGACGGCACACTCATGAGAACGCAGGAAGGAATGGCTGGGTTCTGTTACGATGCCGTGACAACTGGTGCAGCCTTGCGTGCTTACGCTTGTCGAGAAGCAAACGTCTAGTGCCTCATCTTCGCACGGCGCTCCAGTTGTGATGCACATTGCGGACCTAAGGCCGTTGCGCACAATTTGCCCGGGACCGCGCCGAAAATTTTCGGACGGCCAAACGCGTAACGACCCGGAGGTTTAACTCCTTTTATTTCTCGCTGCCCGTGTAGGGCAGAAACTCTTCGCGCACGATTTTGCCATCTTTGACTGTGTAAACGCCGACTTCCGACATCTGCATTCGCTTCTTCGAATTCTTGTCCGTCGCGTCAATGTCGTACTGCACCACGAAACGATCGTGCGCGACGAACGGTCCACTGACTTTCGCGCTGTGCACCTGCATGTTCTGCAGCCACCAATCAGTCTTCCCGCGCACGGCGGCGATGCCACGCATCTCGGGTGAGCTGCCGTCCATCGTGCGCGCCTCCAGGCTTACAATGTCCTTGTCGTAAAGCGTATCGATCGCTTCCTTCCACGCTTGCTTGCGGGTTAGCTCCACCACTTTCTTTGCAACTTCTTCAGTATTCATTTTTACCTCCTGTTTTTAATCTACGATTTATCTGCTGAAAAATTTCTCCAATTTGTCGAGCGCGCTGTTCCAACCTCGGGTGTGACCGTCGCGTGACTCTTCGTTTGGCAGTTCTTCGTGGGTTAAGCGGAGCTCAGTGCCGCCGTCGGCGTCGTCGAGTTCCACCGTCACGATGCTGACATGGTTTTCCCAATCTTCGTCGTCTTGCCATTGCCAGGTGAAGACGATCTTTTTATCCGGCTGCAGTTCGCGGTATTCGCCCCGCATGGTCATCTTTTCGCCCTCCGAATTGACGAGGTCCCAGCGAAACTCTCCACCTACGCGCGCGTCTGCGATGAGCGCGCGAGTCTTCACATTCTCCGGGCCAAACCATTGTTTCAGTTGAGCGGGATCGGTCCAGGCGGCGTAAACCTGATCCCGCGGCGCTTTAATGACCCGCTTAATTTCCAGCGAAAAGTTTGCTGTTTGTTGCATGACTGCGATTCCTTTCCATCCGTTCGTTAGTTACTCCTTCTCGCTCGCGGTTCCTTCCAGGAATTCTTGCAATTCCGCAGTGATCGCCGTCCAACCCTGCTTGAAGTTCTCGCGGGCGAATGCCGACGTTTTCGGAAAACTGTCGAGGCCATCATGCGTCAGTTTCAACCGCGTTTTGTTACCCTCGGCGAACAATTCGAATGTGACCAATGAATTGCCCTCGTGTCCTTTGTAGCGCCAGGTATGGACGAGTTTCTTTTGCGGAATCACTTCCGTGATCTTGCAAAGATGGTGATAGTTCATGCCTTTGTGCTCGACGCTAAACTCAAATTCAAAGCCCACTTCGGGTTTGAATTCCTTCAGCTCGAAATACCATTGTCGCATTTGTTCGACATCGGTCAGTGCTTTCCAAACCCGCGCGACCGGCGCGTTGAACGTGCGCTCGATCACAAGCGCTTCCGCCAAGTTGTCCTTCGCAGTCATATTTTCTGTCTCCTTCTAAATGTCGTACTCGTCGTGACGCCGGACCCAGTCCATCGTCGAGTCCGGGTTTTCGTCGCGTCCCTTCGGCACGAGATCGAGGAATTGGTACGTCCCGACTAACATGTCGAGCCCGCGTGCGTACGTCGAATACGTGTGAAAGACATCACCGTTCTCATCTTTGTAAAATACGCTCAAGCCCGGCAGCTCATCGCTAATGAAGTCTCCCGTTTCGTAGTTGTAATAAACCTTGTTCTTTTCTTCTTCCTCCTTCGTGAACGAGACGTGATAGTCGAAATTAAAATTGTTGCCGTGCGATGACACCCACTTGAAACGCCAGCCCAGGCGTTTCTTATACGCTTGGAGTTTCGGGAACGGCGCTCGGGAAATCGCAACGAACGTGACGTCGCGATGCGGCAGATGCCAGTTCGCGCCGTCAAAGTGATCGGACAGATACGAGCAGCTCTTGCAGCCTTCTTCCCAATCCGGGCCAAACATGAAATGATAAACAATCAACTGACTGCGCCCATCGAACAGATCGGCGAGCGATTCTTTTCCATTTGGTCCGTCGAACACATATTCCTTGTCGATCTTCACCATGGGCAATTGACGTCGGGCCGCACTGAGCGCGTCCCGTTGCCGCGTGAATTCCCTTTCTCGCGTCAGCAAATCTTTGCGCGCAATCAACCATTCCGCTTCCGACACGACTTCTCGATTCAATTCCGTTTCTGCTAGTTTCATTTTGTTTTTCCTTCGTTTGATTTCCTCTGTTACGTGGCGTCGTCGCCCTTCGAGTAGGCCCGGGCGGCGCGGAGTTGCACCAGGCCGGGTCGATCTTGATCCGTCGTGTTTGGTGGTTCGTCGTGCCAGATCCACCACTCGTACGGCGGAGTCTGAGGATAACCCTCCGGCGAGTCCTCCCACTCTTCCTGGCGCCCGAGCTCAGT
>Ga0193723_1001104_pt1 | contig 10459 bp, 10 predicted proteins | sample H2m2metaG_FD_143042 | JGI IMG/M metagenome (GOLD analysis project Ga0193723, IMG submission 143042) | Soil microbial communities from a riparian zone of the East river system, Colorado, United States - H2m2 | ecosystem: Environmental > Terrestrial > Soil > Riparian zone | place: USA: East River... | reverse complement strand
CGTCATCTCGGCCGACCGTCTTGGGAATGTGAAGGTCGAGGTCAGCCCGTCGCCGACGGACTGGAACGGCGATTTTCACATGGCCGGGCAGTGGGTATTCAACAACCCGAGCCAGTACTTTATCGTCGACCAGTGGAAAAACGCCGGCAACTATTCGATCTACAAAGGGATGATCGGCTTCGTGAACCTCGGGGGCGACATCCGGCTCCTGGCGGCGCACGACGCGACGGGCGTCGCGTACGATACTGGCGGACAGCCACACCCAACGCTCTCTCCTGATGGAAAACTGGTCATGTGGACGAGCAACATGAACGGCTCCGGCCGATTCGACGCCTTCGTTGCACGAGTCCCCACGCGGTAACACGCGGGCGCCGCGGCGCGCTCGCACTGTGCAGAGGATGGCGGCAGTCGCCTTCTAGCGAGGCGCCGATTCGAGGTGACGAGGCACTCGCGCGATCAGCTCTGCAAGTTGTTCGACGCAGCGATCGATCCGGGAATAAACTTGCTCGACAAGCTGGGCGTCGCCGCCCAACGGATCGAAAATGGTGCGGCCTTGGTTCGACAGTGGGTCGAGATCGCCTAGTATCAGCAGCGTCACGCTTTGTCCGTAACGGGAACGAATTCCTCGCGCCTGGTCTTCGGACATGACCACCACCAGATCCACGGCACGCACAGCATCTGCCGTGACGAGTTTTGAAAGATGCGACGACAAGTCAATCCCACGCCTGCGCGCGGCGTTGAGTGCTAGTTCGGGCGCTCGACGCCCGGGCGCGATGAAGCCGGCAGAGGCAAGCTTTATCGACGCCGACGAAGGCTTCAGGGCAAGCGCGCGCTTGAGAGCCGCCGCCGCATAGGGGCTACGGTACACGTTGCCGTGACAAAGAAACAGGACCGAGCCGATCTGCTTCTCTGCTAGCTGTCGACGCGCCTTGCGTCGCCGATGCACATGGAACAGCCGCTCGAGCAATTGCCCAGGATTCCCCAGTGTCTACCTGCCCCCTTTGTAGGCGTAGCCAATATAGACGGATTGGCGCCGCCCGAGCGACGCTCAGCGTTAGCCTGAGGGAAGTTCCGGGAAGATCTCCCTCGTCACACTCGTGTTGCTCTGCTACAACAACCTCGTTCGGTGGCAGACACTCCGCCCGACACCGTCGAAGCACGCGACCGAGCTCTAACCATTGCGATAGCAGAGACTTAGCCGGCCTCGCTGTCGTGACCGGGCTGTCGCGAGGACGCGCGCCGATACCGGCACCTTTGCTGCTTCTGGACCGGCAACAATGCCTGACTATTTCGTCTTTGGCGGCTGCCTTCGCTCCGAGCTGACGTTTCCCGAATTGGCGCACGCGCACGGTCGCGCGCCCAATTGGATGTTACGCCTGGGAACGCTTTCCCGACTTTGCGACGCAGAAGTGCTCTCCGATGCCGAGCTCTCGCCGACATGTCGCATCCGGCTCACGCGTGGGGATGGCTGGTTCCGTTATTCTCATTCCTGCACCGGCTCCTTCGAAGTGTTTGCCGAAGGCCGACGCATCCTGTTTGAGCCGGCTGCACATGGTGACCTCGACGGTGCCAGAGCCGACTTTGTCTCGCGGGTGCTACCGTACTGCGTCGACCACGCATCGATCACGTGGCTGGACGGCAGCGCGGTTCGTATTGCCGGGGGCGCAGCCGCATTTGTAGGAGCGTCAGGGTCCGGAAAGTCGACCATCGCGCTGGCGCTGACGCGCGGGGGAGCGGAGCATCTTTGCGATGACACATTGCCGGTGGAAGCCACGGATAACCCGGTCATCTGGCCCGGCGACGACATCATCCGTCTCTGCTCCGACACCCGAACGCGACTCGCATCGACTGCAAGGGCAATTCGTCGTGAATCGGATGGCAAGTTCGTGATGACTCGACACGAGATTGGGTCCGCTCAATCGTCGTCCGCTGCTGGTGCACCCGACCGCGCCCGGTGTCCGCTTGACGCCATTTATTTACTCATCTCGGCCGAGTCAGGCCAAGGCGGCGCCGCGGTATCGCGCCGACTCGTGCCGCCGACCGCGGCGGTTCCGGTTCTCGTGCAGCATCTGAAGCTCGGACCCGTGATGCGTCGTGAAGATCCGGCGCGGCTGACGAAACAGCTCGCCGCCATCGTGCAGTCGGTTCCGGTTTACGAGCTCAGTTTCTCGCGCGACTGGTCCCTTGTTGGTGAGGTGGTCGAGCGCCTCATCGCCTGGCATGCGGAAACCAGCGTTCCCAGGAGCCGGCCCATCCCAGCCTTGGCGAGTTAGTCTCTTTCGAGCTACTGGTCCCAGGTCAGTCGGTCACCTGAGTGACGCGGCCCCCGATGAAGTCGATGGCGCAAAATGCCCGAGAGTGCGGGATTTCCCGTCACTGATACCTGCGTCAACGGAAGATAGGCCAGAGTGTTGGCCGTTGTATCTCCGAGCACCCGCTGCCCGAACTCTACCCACGCGCGAGCGGTGAACGACCCGCGGTCGCGACGAACGCCGATTCTGATGTTATGCCCGGCGATGCCATGGGCGTTCAACATTCGGCTGAGCGCCACGGCTCGTGTGAGGCAGAGCGGACGAAAAACGCCGTATCGCGACGCTCGATCGATCGCCGCAGCAATTTGCTGGCTGGCGTGAGCCTGCGAAGTGGAGGGAACGACCGTCGCGCGGTGATCATCCAGTGAGATCTGCACGAACTTTCCCAGCGGTCTCAGCCATCTCATTGCCTGAGCACGCAACAGAACCATCTGCGCCTCGCCAACGTAGCGCATTTCATCCCACCGTCCCCTACGTATCGCGCGAGCAGCGGCGTGGATTCTGGTCACGCAGCCAACTGCCGGCCGGGGCAAGCTACGAGATCGGCTCGCGCGAGCAAGTCAGCCGACACGTTCAGTTGGCCAGAGTCAGAATTCATATGGGGTTCGATAATCGGATGCGTTGCACGACCCGCGGGAATTCGCAGACCTCGTGCCGACCCGCGAAGGTGCGTAACCCCTTTGCTGACAAGCTTCTTGCGCAGTTGAGCCCGATTCCGGCGCTGCAACTGTAGTCCGACTACCACATGCTGGGGCAGTACGGCCACAAAACTTTTGTGGTAAAAGTCGGTGCCACCTGAGGACGCTGCTCGACTCGTTGCGCGGATAGCAACCTCTCGTGCGCGGGCAATCGGGCGCGAGTCTCGACTGGCTCTGTGGGCGACCTACCACAGACTGGGGCAGTTTCGCGACAAAGAACCAAACGGTCATCCCTGTGTCCCTTCCACGAAACGCGTAACACGCTGTCTCTGCACGACTTATGAATGTCGTGCGGTGTGGTCTGGTGGGAATGGAAGATGCCTTGTCGCGACGGTAGAAGCCGCGACATGCGGCGCGCATGATCGGGTGGACGTGCTCCCGCGCACTACCGCCCTGAATCGGCCCGGCGGGCACTCATCCACTGCGAGCGCGTGATCTCCGCACCGTATCGGCAACTTCGCGAACAACTCCTCTCCGCGCCCAAGATCTGGGTCGTCACAGGGGTTGCCGGGTTCATTGGCTCCAATCTCCTCGAGGAGCTTCTGGGGCTCGGGCAAAAAGTTGTCGGCGTCGACAACTTCTCGACCGGTCATCGCGCCAACCTTCGAGAAATTCTCGGCGGCCCTCTCGAGATCAGTGCGAATTTCCGCCTGGTAGAGGGGGACATTAGAGACCTGGAGACGTGCCGCACCGCCTGCGAAGGCGCTGATTATGTGCTCCACCACGCCGCACTCGGTTCCGTTCCCTGGTCGATGGATGATCCGCTGCGAACGAACGCCGTCAACGTGGACGGATTTGTCAACATGCTGGTTGCGGCGAAGGATGCGGGTATCAAGCGCTTCGTCTATGCCTCATCGAGCGCCGTGTACGGAGACACTCCGGATAATCCGCAGGCCGAAGACAAGTTGGGTCGTCCGTTGTCTCCGTACGCAGCAAGCAAGACAACCAACGAAGCGTACGCGGTCGCGTTTCAAATGAGTTACGGGCTGCAGTCGATCGGGCTGCGATACTTCAATGTGTTCGGACGACGACAGGATCCCGCGGGGGCATACGCCGCCGTGATCCCGCGCTGGATTGCCAGCCTGCTGCGAGGCGAACGGTGCCGCATATTCGGGGACGGAGAAACTACCCGCGATTTCTGCTACGTCGCCAACGTCGTTCAAGCCAACCTCCTGGCCGCTACGGCGGAAGACCCGAACGCGACGGGCCAGGCATACAACGTAGCGTGCGCCGAATCGGTCTCACTGAATCAGCTATTTCTGATGATGCGCAACCGCTTGGCGCAGAGCGACCCGCGTTTTTCTCACGCTGTGCCGCAGTACGATCCTTTCCGACCTGGTGACATCAGATTCTCCTGCGCTTCAATCGAGAAGGCCCGACGAATGCTGTCATTCGCACCGACGCACGATGTCGCCGAAGGACTGGGGGAAGCACTTGATTGGTATGTGGAGAACGCGCGCGCAACCGCAGCGCGTAACGCGATGCTCGCTCCCCACGTCAAGGCGTCAGTCGCGACCTTGTCGCACTTTGACGGCGCTCCCCTTACGCTGGCAGCATCGTGACCTCTCCGAATGCGCGTGAGTTGGCGGCTTTGGTCGGATGCGGCGACGAATGGATGTGTCGATCCCTGGAAACCGTTTTTGCGGAAAGGGGTTTTTCGGTCACACGCGCGGTCTCGGGCAAGCAGGCGCTCAAGCTTGCACGACGCGGCGGGTTCGATGTCCTCATGCTCGACGAGCGGATGGACGATCTCTCGGGGCTGGAAGTCTGCATAGCGTTGCGCGACGATCCGCTCTTTGATCACGCGACACCCATCGTGATACTCTCGCAATCGCATACCACGCTCCCGAGTCGCTACGCCGCTTACGCTGCGGGCGCGTGGGAGTATTGCCATCAGCCCGTGGATTTCGACGCGCTGTTCCTCAAGATCGGAACGTTCCTCCGCGCCCGACAGGAGCTGGCAGCGTCACAGTCGACTTCGCTGATCGACCCTTCGAGTGGTCTCCTGACAACCTTCGGCCTTCAACACCTGGCAGAACAGCTCGGCGCCCGCGCCGTTCGAAATCACGAGGCTTTCGCGTGTCTCGCCTTCTCGCCGGACGAGCAACCGGCGGAGCCCGGCCAGCGATCGACCGGAGAGGACGAAGCCGGCGCGTTCGACGACATCGCGCACATGGTGCTCGACCAGAGAAGAAAATCGGACGTCATCGCAAAGACTGGAGAACTACGGTTGGCGATTCTCGCTCCCGACACCGACGCTGCCGGGGCCCGGCTCCTCGTCGCCCGTCTGCAACGCGAGCTCGATACCTCGACGAAGAGTACGGCGGGCCGCGGTCCCCGTTCAACACGGTTGCGCGCCGGGTATTGTGCGGTGTCAGATCTGGCTGCCGCGAACCTCGATCTGGGGGAGCTTGTTCATCGAGCCGAACGCGCTTTGGCCCACGTTTTGGCGACCGGCGAACGCGACAGCGTGGTGAGTTTCGATGAGCTCCCGGTGTCCTGAACGCGCGCCGCCGGCTGATCGCCTGACCGACCTAAGGTCGAGCAAAGGCGGATGATCATCCGCCATAAGACCGTTCCAGGCGCGTAACGGTCGGCCATACGCGCAAGCCGCTCTTGACCTAATAGGTGTTATCCCCCAATTTGGGCGTCCACGAGGGTCGGCCGTGACGGAGAGGGGATGGCGCAGATGGACCCAGTTGCATCCACAAATGCATCGTCACCCCGTAGATTCCAAGACAACGCGCCGTATCCGCCTGCCGTAGCTTCCGCCACAGGCGCCCCCGTGAACGACTCTCGAGTCTCTTCGCCTCGCACTCAAACGGTAACAACGCTGCTCCATGCGCTGGAGCTCGCCGCGGACCGCACCGCCACGACGATTGCTCAGGGAACGAAGCAGACAAGCCTCGAGGTCCGCGCCCGTCTCAGCGAAGTAGTCCAGTGGGTGGTGGCGAGCCTCCGGACAACTGGGCCCGACGCTGCGCCGTGTCCGCCAGTAATCGCTCGCGAATACGTATCGACGCTCAAGGTAACTCTCCTGGCCGAGCTGGCGAACACTTCTGACCTCAACGCAAACGAGGTAGTGCGCGCGCTGATCAAGCTCGATGAAGCTGAGGATGCATGGAGGCGTACTGACCGCGGCAAATTCATCTCCCGGCTCACCGGTGCCGACTGCGCAGACGCGGTGGTTGCAATCGCACACGACATTCGCTCGCCCCTCTGCTCGATTCTGCTGTTGGTCGATGCGCTCCGCCACGCCGAGAAGGCTGCTGCGAATCCGATCAGGGAGCGGCAGCTTGGCCTGATCTACGGCGCCGCGTTCGGGTTGAGCACCACCGTCTCGAATCTGATCGGCGCTGCGCGTGGGGAGGGTCTCGTGCAGGGCAAGCCGATGCCCTTCTCTGTCAGCGAGACCATGCACTCGGTGAGTGCCATCGTTCAGCCGATGTGCGAGGAGAAAGGAATCCCCCTCGGCATGGAGTTCCCGGACCACGACGCGCGCGTGGGTCATGGATCGGCGATTCAGCAGTCGCTCGTAAACCTGGCTTCCAACGCGCTTCGTTATACCGATGCCGGATCGGTCGGAATGGGCTGCAGCGAGGTCTCAGAAGATCGCGTCGAATTCTGGGTCGAGGATACCGGCCCGGGCATTCCGGACGACGTGCTCGAGCGCCTGTGTTATGGGTTTCCTCCCGAGGGCGTCAAGCTGCGCTTCTCCAGCGCGGGCCTTGGACTGGCTATCGTCCGCACCCTGGTGGAAGCAATGGGAAGCACCCTCCAGGTGGATTCCAGCAGTGACGGGACGCGATTCTCGTTCGTGCTGGCCCTTCCTATGATACAGTAAAGGGTTTCATAGCAACAACTTAGGTTACCCATCCCATGGCGCCGGTGCGCCCAAGGCCCTCCTGGTAACCCGAAACACCGCTCAATCGTCTCCCAATAGACTCTTGTTCCTGGACGTAGCCCCCGGCTCGGACAGGATAGCACCTCCGAAAACCGCAAACCCACCGAAAGGTGGCGACGCAAAGCTACGAGGCTAAAGCGCTGAGACGGCGCCACGTCAGTCGAGCTACCGAAGAGGAGGCTCGATGCAACTGTCCTTGGACCGTCCGCCCCTCGCCCTCATTGCCTGCGGCGACGATTGGATGAGCAGGGCCCTGGAGAGCGTCTTTCAGGAGCACGGGTACGTCGTCGCGCATACACGCTCCGGCGCACAGGCCATGGAGCTGGCGAGACTCGCCAACCACGACCTTCTGGTGCTCGACGAATCTCTTGCCGATGTGAAGGCGCTCGATGTATGCCGCGCCATTCGAGACGGCATCCAGTTCGATCACTCCATACCAGTTGTGATCACATCACCAACCCCTGTCGACCCGCGCGTGCGCATCGCGGCTCTTATCGCAGGTGCATGGGAATACTGCGGTCATCCCGTCGATCTAGAGCCGGTTTTCATCAAGCTTGACACGTTCCTGCGCGGGCGCGGCGAGCTGGTGATGGCGCGGGCCGAGGATTTCGTGAATGCCACCACCGGCCTCTACACCTCGTTCGGCCTGCGCCAGCTGGCCGGCAAGCTCGGCGCGCGCGCGCTCAGAAAACATGAGCCATTCGCTTGCGTCGCCGTCGCGCCGCAGGTGCACGACCGCGAAGTGGGATCGAGCATGTTGTGGAAGGAGAGTGCCGCCGGGTTCGCCGATGTTGCGCACGTTTTCCGCGAGCAGAGCCGTCAGTCAGATGTGGTTGGGCACGTCGGTGATTCCCGCTTCGCCATTCTGGCGCCGGATACCGACGCAGCCGGAGCGCGGCTCCTCGTCGCGCGGCTTCAGCGCGAGCTCGATAAGGCGACAAAGAACAAGACAATCGGGGGCGAGGTTCGGCTGCGGGCCGGATACTCGGCGGTATCAGATCTCGCGAGCGCAAACGTGAACGTTGCGGAGCTCGTTCATCGCGCGGAGAGTGCCCTCGATCACGCTCCAATCCAGGGCGAAAGCGACGTAATCATAAGCTTCGACGATCTTCCAGTATTCTGAGCTGGCGGAAGGAAAGCTCAGCTCCCTGTAGGGATTAGCTCGAGTGAGCTGTCACCGAGTTGGCTCGACTCACCATCCCATCGATTTGTTGGGAGTCGAGAGTACGTGGATCAAAACTACGACCTCCTGGGAGGCGATAGATGAGATACGTAATCTTCGGCGTCCTCGCGCTGCTTGCCTGCGACGCCCCCACCGATACTGGCGCTCTTGAAGTTCCTGACTTCATCGATGGGTTGCGAATAGTTCATCCGGCCGTCGTCCGCGTCACAGTCAGGCCCGCGAGCGACACCACCTACTCTGCCGGCACTGTACAGTACGTCGCCACAGCACGGGACGGGCAGGGCCGCCTGCTCCGGGCGTCCGCATGGAAATGGAGCAGCTCCGACACCACCGTCGCGGTCGTATCTTCCAGCGGACTGGCAACCGGTCGCAACGTAGGACACGGAATTATTACCGCGACGGCCTACCCTCCGTGGCGACGATGATCGTGTAGTCGGGGCTATGGAGCGTACAGGGATCGAACCTGCGACCTCCTGGTTGCAAACCAGGCGCTCTCCCAGCTGAGCTAACGCCCCTCGACGCGAAATATAGATAGTTCCGCCGCGCACGAACAACGCACGGGCTCCCATCGCCGGTTATTCGTGCGCCGGCAACGGCTCCATGGTTCGCGGATCCACCGGCACCTGCACCTCATCGCGGTACGGCGAAGTCATGAGCAAAACCCGTATCCGCGGAAACGCATCCATGAAGGAGAGATAGCAGAAACCCCAAACGCCCAAGAGGCCAAGCGTTATCCCCAGCTCCCAGATACCGAGCGGAATATTCCCCACCACACCGTAGATCGACGGATAGACCTCGAGATAGCGGTGCAACCACAATCCGACGATGATCGAGCTGACGAAGAACACGAGCGTTGGCAGGAATACTTTCGCCGCGCGTGAGAGCAACCCGAAAAACGGCAGGACGAACATCAATCCAACCGTGATGAGCGTTGGGATACGCCAGCCCTCGATCAGCCGGAGTCGCATCCAGTGCGTTTCTTCCCCGAGGTTGCCGTACCAGATCACCAGGTACTGGCCGAAAGTCAGGTAGCCCCAGAAGGCGGTGAATGCGAAGCAAAGCTTACCGAGATCGTGGAAGTGCTTGTCCTGGATGAGATCGTAACGCGATAGATATCGGCGCCACGCGAGCACGATGAGGGTCCAGCTCGCAAGAGCGGCGACCCATCCTCCCATGAAGAACCACCAGCCGTACATCGTGCTCTGAAAATGCGGATCCAGCGACATCGACAGATCCCACGACAACAGAATCCAGCCGAACACGAATGCGAAGCCGAGGAAGACGGCGAGCTTCCCCTGCAGCGAGTGCGTAGAGTGAAGCTCACGGCGCTCGTCACGATAGCCCCTGCGCATTCTCTCGCGAAGTCCGCGAGCCCAACTCGCCCCCGCCTCGGGGACGATGCCGACGTCGAGTCGCACCGACGTATAGATGAACCACAGACTGAGCGACGCAATGATCAGAAAGGTCAGGATCACCCTGGTGAGAAAGAATGGCGGATTCAGCCACACACGCTTCTCGGGAATCTCCGGGATGTGGTTCGACCACCAGAAGACGTGGTGACGTCCCACGAAAATGATGAGGAGCAGCAGAATGAACGCGACCGGGAGGAAGGCGACGTACCCCTCGAGAAAGCGCACGATCGGACGGGACCAGCGGGCGGTCGTGATGCGTTGCACCGCGACGAACATGACACCGGCCGAGGAAATCGAAGTGAAGTAGAGCCAGTTGACGAGGAGTGCCTGCCAGGTGCGATCGGGCTGGATGAACAACCCAATCACGAACACGAGAAGTCCGACCGCAGCCAATACGAGACAGATCGTCTTGAGCAGCGGCGACGAGGGCCGATCGATTCCGGCGAGGACCTCCTCCCTGGAAACGACGTGTGCGTCGTGGCTCATCGGATGGTTCTCCCGCGCGTGCTGTCGATTCTGCTTCTGGCCGTGTCGGCGCGAGCCGCCCCTGTGTCGGCCGGCGCTGCCGCAGGTGGCGCGCTCGTTGTCGCGTTGTTGTGCGGTTTGAAGAAAGGCGCGGGCTGGTTTGGTCCCAGCCGCGTTGGTCCGGGCACCTTGTCCCCCGTCACGCCCGGTGCCGCCAGCGGCCCAACCGGAACCGTTTTGCCATTCACTCCCTGCAGCGCGCGCAGGTAGTTGACGACGTCCCAGCGATCCAGCTCTTCGATCCGGTTGTAGGGCGGCATCAGGCCGCGCCCGTTGCGGATCATTCCGAATATGTAGCCGTCGGTCCGGGCCTTGGTCAGGTCGGTAGTGAGATTGATTCCCGGCATCCCGTAACCCGTGGCCGGACCATCTCCCATCGCGCGGTCACCGTGACACACGACACAGTTGATCTGAAAGTATTTTCT
>Ga0193723_1001103_pt1 | contig 10466 bp, 5 predicted proteins | sample H2m2metaG_FD_143042 | JGI IMG/M metagenome (GOLD analysis project Ga0193723, IMG submission 143042) | Soil microbial communities from a riparian zone of the East river system, Colorado, United States - H2m2 | ecosystem: Environmental > Terrestrial > Soil > Riparian zone | place: USA: East River... | reverse complement strand
CTTGTCGATCATTTGCGCGTGCGCGCTCATCATGGGGGGATGCGCTGATCCGCTCGAACAACGCAGCACGGAAGAAGTTGGAGGCCAACTTCAGCGCGGAGTGACCGGGCAAGGGCAGCTTGGTCCGGAACAACGAGAGCCCGGTGATCCCGCCGGCGAACACGGGGTTCCGCAAACTCATCCGTAGCGTGTGAAGACCGAGGCTCCACCGAAGCATTCGAAAATTCTCATTCTGGATTTCGGTTCGCAGTACACTCAGGTTATTGGCCGGCGCATTCGAGAACTACAGGTTTATTCGGAGATCGTCCGCTTTGATACGCCGGCAGAAACAATTGTCGGCGCTCAACCAAACGGCATCATTCTTTCCGGCGGACCGGCCAGTGTTTACGAAAATGGCGCGCCGCAGGTCGATCCAAAGATTTTCGATCTAGGGATCCCGATCCTTGGAATTTGCTATGGCCTGATGCAAATGGCCCACCATCTAGGTGGCCAGGTCCGTTACACTGGACGTCGTGAGTACGGCTCCGGCATCCTCGATGTAACTAACGGCTCGCAGCTTTTCGATGGTTTGGGACAACAGGTTGATGTCTGGAACAGTCACGGTGACGAAGTAACCGCGCTGCCGGCTGGTTTTCGTGTCGCCGCTCACACCAGCAGCTCGCCCTTCGCCGCCGTGGAAGATCCGCAACGAAAACTTTATGGTTTGCAGTTTCATCCTGAAGTCGCGCACACACCGCGCGGACGCGAAATCCTGCAAAACTTCGTCTATCACATTTGTCACTGCACGATGGATTGGACGATGGGTTCATTCATTGACGACGCCTGCGAACGAGTGCGCTGCCAAGTCGGAGACAACAAAGTAGTTCTTGGGCTAAGCGGCGGCGTGGATTCCTCAGTCGTAGCTGCGCTCTTACATAAAGCGATTGGCGACCAATTGACTTGCATCTTTGTCAATAACGGCTTGTTGCGCGCGCGTGAGGAGGAAGTTGTCCAGCGCGTCTTCGGCGAGAACTTTCATTTTAAACTCAAGTACGTTGATGCTTCTGAACGTTTCCTGACGAGACTACGCGGAGTAACCGATCCGGAAGAGAAACGAAAGATCATCGGCAACGAATTCATCAAGGTATTCCAGCAGGCGACCGAAGAGTTACTGGCTGAAGACAAGAAAAACGGCGCCGACGAACACAGCGACTACAGGTTCCTCGCTCAAGGTACGCTTTATCCCGATGTAATCGAGAGCGTTTCCATCGGCGGCAATCCCTCGCACGTAATCAAAAGCCATCACAATGTCGGCGGATTACCGGAAAAGATGCACTTCGAATTGGTTGAACCGGTGCGCCAGCTATTCAAGGACGAAGTTCGCCAAGCAGGACTACACCTTGGCTTGCCGAAAGAGATTGTTTACCGACAACCGTTCCCGGGACCCGGACTGGCCGTGCGCATTTTAGGAGACGTAACTCCGGAGCGTCTTCGTATTCTGCGCGATGCCGATACTATTGTGCAGAGTGAAATGGAAGCGAGCGATTGGTACTACCGCGTCTGGCAATCCTTCGCTGTTCTACTTCCCGTGCAAAGCGTCGGAGTGATGGGCGACCAGCGCACATACGATTACACTATCGCGTTACGCATCGTCGAAAGCCAGGATGGCATGACCGCCGATTGGGTTCGCTTGCCTTACGAACTACTCGCCCGCATCTCCAATCGGATCGTCAATGAAGTGAAAGGCGTTAACCGCGTCGTCTACGACATCTCGACGAAGCCGCCGAGCACGATCGAATGGGAGTGAGGCAGTTTTCGATTGTCGATTTGCGATTGGATTTGTGTCGGCGAAGCCGGTTCGGGTTTCTGGGGAGCACAGGCTGCTAGCATGTCGCATTTGGCCGCTGGCCGAATGCTGTGCCATGACGCCCAATTCCGAATCGTAAGATGGTTCGCGTCAAGCTGCCGCGAACAACAGGCTGGCAGCCTGTGCTCCCCAGATTCGAAGTCGAGTTATGCCCTGGGCAAATGGATTGTCGCAATCATGCAGTGGGCGCTGCCACCACCAAGCTCGATCGTGGGAAGTTCCAGTGACACTAGGCGCGCGTGTCGAGTCAATGTTGTCCGCTGTTCTTGATCCAACGTTCGAAGCGCGCGGGTTGAGAGCACGAGCAGCTTCGCGCCAGTCGAATCGTGTAGTTCAATGGCATTGCCTGCGAAGTTCGCGACCTGCTCGGGGGATAGTTCGACAATTTCCTTTCCGCTCGCTTCAAGTCGTGTCCCTACCTGTTTCCGCTCAGGCTTATTTGGAATCATCGCGAGACCAACCAGCGCGAACTCGCTGCCTACGCACATCATTACATTTGTGTGGTAGATCGGCTGACTATCCCGGCCCATGCTTGTAAACGCGACGGCCTCATAACCGAAATCATCGGCAAAACGCCGGATGACCTTCGGATTAGAGCGGTTGGAGAGGGACACGTAAGCGATCCTGTTCACATGATCGAGCACCAGACTGCCTGTGCCTTCGAGGCAACAGCCTTGCTTCTCGAAGCTCGAGTAGTCGATTACCTCGGTAACCTTGTAGCTGTTGCGCAACTCCTCGACGATATCGTGGCGTCGTTCACGTCTCCGCAGCTTCGAATACATTGGGAAGAGCGCGACCCGTCCGTCGTGGTGCGTGGAGATCCAGTTGTTCGGAAAAACAGCATCCGGCTTTTCCGGCTCCGCAGTATCTTGGAAGAGATGAACCGTGACTCCTGCATCTCGTAGCTCCTGCACCGCCGCGTCGAATTCACTTCGCGCCGCCGCTCCCAACGCATCCGCGTTGAAACTAGCGCGAGACTGAAACGCATTATCGATGGCAGTCTCCGGATTTGGATAAAACCGCGAGGGCCGAATCATCAGCACCGAGTTGGTGCTTTGGGCGGCCGGAGCGGAAGGTGGAAGATGCGACATCTACTGCACGATACGCTAGGAAAACCAGTGTGCAGGTTGTGTTCAGCCCCAGCGACCACGCCAGGGAACGTGCGGACTCGGAGATTCCCAAGTTTCTTTAGAATGGCAATTTCACAGCGTGTCGGTGTCGGAGGCGCTGTTATTTGCGGTATTTGGATCAGTCACGCCGCTTGGCGCGGTGACGGTTGCAGTATCGGAGATCGAACCCGTCGCGGAGGAACTAATTGTGCCGGTAGCTTTGTAGGTAATGGTGCTCGCCGGCGGCATCGTAACCGTGTTATTGATGTTGCCGCTCCCGCTAGCCGTGAACCCGGAAGCGCCGCCGTTCTGGGTGGCCGTGTAGGTTATTCCGGTGAACGTGCTCGGGAACGCATCGTGAATAACTGCGCCGACCACCTTGCTCGACCCAGCGTTACTCACCACAATCGTGTAGGTGTCCTTGGTGCCGGGTAGGGCAGAGGTCTTGCCATCATTGACCGTAGCCTTTAGATCGGCTTTGATCGTGATCGTGTCGGTATCCGTCGCAGTGTTGTTCGGGGTATTCGGATCGGTGATTCCCGTAGGTGCCTTGACCGTTGCCGTGTCGGCAACCTTGCCGGTAGCTGCGGCACTGAGTTTACCCGTAGCCTTGTAAGTAATCGAGCTAGCCGGAGGCATACTTACGGTATTGTTGATATTTCCCGTGCCACTGACCGTGTAGCCAGAAGCCCCACCGGTTTCGGTCGAGGTGTAGGTAACGCCGCTGAAGATCGCCGGAAACGTGTCCTTTACCACCGCGCCGCTGACATAGCTCGGGCCATTATTCTTTACTACAATCGTATACGTATTTTGGGCGCCGGCTACTGCTGCGGTCTTGCCATCGGTAACCGTGATTTGCAAATCTGCTGATGGCGCTGTGCAGCCGACCAGGTTTATCGTGTCAATGCGCCAGCCAGCGCCGGGCGTTTTTGTCTGTAGCGGAGGAGGATTTACTGCACCCACCCGCCAGCGGAACTGAACGCTTTGCCCACCTGCTGAAGATGGAAGCTCGATGATCGTGGTCACATAGCCATTCGTGTTACCACTCCAGCAGGGGAAGCCACCGCTGGAATCAAGCTGACGATCTTTAGCGATGGGATTGTCAGTAGTGGCGATCGCGTTGTATCCGCCGGCGATGAAATTGCCGCCCGCCTCAATTATATCCTTAAACGGTCCGCCGCTGATACTGATCTCGAGTGCACCGGCGTCTGTTGCTCCATAGTTGCGCGCGGAATAAAGGCTGTAGTTATTTCGGAAGGTAAGTCTAGCATTAGTACTTGGGACACTAATGACTGGCGAGTAAAGCCGCCCATCGATCTCAAACGCCGGATCGTGTATAAATGCATTATTCGGCGCGGTGTCAGATGTAGTAGACGAGGTTGTCCATTGTTGGGCTTGAACGTCCGGATCCTGCGAGCTCCAGCCCGAGGGTAATACAGGGGCAGTCACATTATCAAAATCTTCGGAGAACAACGCCTGGTTACAGGTCGGACCGCCGCAAGCCTGCTGCACTTCGTAGGCGCCGATATCGCTGCCATCAAAGGCATTCACCAGCGCGGAATCGTTAAAAACGCGCGGGAAACCCAAGCCGCGCTGATCAAAAGCCGATCGCACATTAGTTTTGAAGGAGTGAGATGCTGCCGTTGTGCCATTGGCACCACGCGTGACCGTCAGTGTATTACCCGACTTGCTGTTGACCACCATTTGTTCGTTGCCGATCCGGATGGTGAACCCGACTGTCGGCGGAATCATGCTGGCATCAGCAACGATTACGATGGTCGTGCTTGCATCGATGTTACCGGAGAGCAAGGTGAGCGTGCTGCTACTCTGGTCGATGGCCGGGCTCCCGCAAACTAATGCGACTGTGTCAGTAGGCCCGCCATTATCCTTAAGATTTGGCACGTTGTTACTATCCAGTTCGAACTTTGGGTCGGCTAACGTTAGGTCGGTCGGGGCGGTGAAACCGGTATTGCCGTCCGTGCTCCCTATTAGATTGAAGCCTCGCGAAGTGAAGGAGCCATAGAGATTATTCCCGCCGACAACGGTCTGCGCTCCGGTCTCTATCTGATTATCAGAAAAGATGCTGCTCTTGATTGCGGCAGTCGCGCCGCTCTCATTAAAAATTCCCCCGCCCCCAATTCTGCTGCCGTAGCCACCCACATGGTTGAGAGTGAACGTGCTATCGAGCACTGAGAGAGCGTTGGCGTTGAAAATTGCGCCACCGCTTGCGCTGCGGCTGCTATCCTCGCCGGAGGTGCCGTTAAAGTAAAAGGTGCTGTTGCTGACACTCACGGCGGCCGTATCGGTATTGTAAATACCGCCGCCGTCTTGCGTGGATTGGTTACGTTCAAAGGTGGAACCGACGACGGTTAGAGTGCCGTTGTTGAAAATTCCGCCGCCCAAAACCGCGCCGTTGTTGCCGAATGTCGTGCCGGCGACGTTGACTGTGCCATCATTGTAAATGCCGCCGCCAGTGCCGGCACTATTGCCAAACGGGCTGCCGCCGATGATGCTATTGGTAATGTTGATCGTGCCGCCGCCGCTATTGTAAATGCCCCCGCCGTAATCGGCGCGATTCCCGGCGGTGAACGTGTTACCAGTGATGGGCACGGGACTAATCGTGGTGCTGGTGATGTTTATGGCTCCGTCGGCGCGATTGGCGATGGCTCCGCCATAAGCGGGTGGGCCCTGATGTCCCAAATTATCGAACCATCGCACGGCTTCGTTGTTCGTGAGTATACAGTTGGTAATATTAACAGTGCCGGCATTGTAGTTCTGAATCGCACCGCCAAGATAGTCTGTTTGGCTGAAGGCCAAACCGGTGGTGATCGTCATTCCGGAAATCGAGACGGTGCCGCTGGTAGTTACGTTAAAGATTCTGAAAATCTGGGACGGCGGCAGTGAAGCTAGTCCGCCATTGTAGTTCGGGTTGCGCTGCACGGTAAGCTTGTCTGCCCCTGGACCGCTGATCGACATGCTCTGGTTCCCGCCATATGTGTTCAGGGCCGGCAGAGCCCCGTTCAATGTGATCGTCCAGGGAGCGCTGCCCGGCAGGCTGAAGAGAATCGAGCTGCCCCCGCCCACATTGTTCGCCGCCTGAATCGCTTCCCGCAAGGTACAGTCGTCGTCACAACTGAAGTCATTGTGATCGTCCGTCGTCGTGACAATAAAAAGTGTGATCGGCGCGGGCCCAGCCGCCCCGCTCGGCTCACTTCCAGAGCAGAAGAGTAAACCAGTGGTCAGCAACAGAGAGGCCGTCCGAAGTAAACGTGTCATGTTCATACGAGTTTTCATGTCACCTGGGTGTACTGGCGAAAATCGGCCGAGGTGACGCGGAACATTCGCTCGGCGCACCCGAAGCAGTGGATCGGATCAGGTCCGGGGGAAATGCGGAGCCGTCTGCAGGCACTTTTCCATTCAAGTAAAAAGGGGCGTCAAAATCAAGCTTATATGGGCGCCAGCAATGTAGGACGATGTCCCACACACATCGGGCGTAGAGACACAAGTTTTCGAAGCGGCATGACCTAACTACGGCAACTTCGTCCCAACTTTGGATTGCACGGTCTGAACGTCGGTGCTGTTAATGGTACCATCAATTGTTACGTTTTCGCGGAAGTTGGTCCCCATTTACTGTCTGACCTACTTTCGCCCGTTTTACTAATTCAGTGTTCAGCGATACGCCATCGGTGATCGGCGATCAGGCCAGCTAGGGCCGCGTTGGGGCCCGGGTTGATGATGCGAACTATATCAGCGATTGCGAGTCGCTACCATTGTCGCAGCTTTGCTCAGTTCTATCTCTGCGCTGATCGTTTGCAACCCGGCAGTCAGGAGTTCGATCTGTCTCTGTTGCTGCGCCACGGTGGACTGAAGCTGCTTTTGCTCTTGGGCTACAAGCTCCTGTTTCGCCATGCGCGACTTTAGTTCGTTGATCGTCGCTCGTTGTTCCTCAACGGTACGATGCTCCTTCAAGAATTCGTTAAGTAACATCGCGTTCACTGCTTCGTAGCGAACGGTACTAACCTTCCCGTCCTCGTCGCGAATCACTAGTCGAGGATCAATCTTCTCCACTTGTTCGGCGACAAGTCCAAACTGTAATACGCCCCCTGGATCGATGTCTTCCTTGTAGCGGAAGGGTAGGACAAAAGGCAAGCCGAGAGTCAGGCAATCTTACATTTCCGTCTGGTGAAAGAAATCAGGACATCACGCCGGATTGCAATGCGTCGCCTGCCCGAGTCCGCCGCACGGCAGCGCAATTAGACGTGGCAAATATTGATACTAGCGCAAGTCGGATTTGCTTTTGGCTAAATGTGATCGACAGCATGCGCCATGAACGCCGAACAAAGGCGGATCGAAGAAAATAATTCGCAGGAACGGCGCTGGCATCTGTGGGGACCGTATCTTAGCGATCGGCAATGGGGAACGGTGCGCGAGGACTACAGCGCGAACGGCGACGCCTGGAACTACCTGACCTATGAACAGGCGCGCTCGCGTGCTTATCGCTGGGGCGAAGATGGTTTGGCCGGAATTTCCGACTATAAGCAACGGCTCTGTTTCGCCTGGACTTTCTGGAATGGTAACGATCCAATCCTAAAGGAGCGCCTCTTTGGGCTAACCGGACCGCAGGGTAATCACGGCGAAGACGTCAAGGAACTCTACTGGCATCTCGACAACACACCATCCCATTCTTACGTGCGGATGCTATATCGTTATCCGCAGAGTCGCTTTCCCTACGAGGAGCTAGTAAGCAAAAATGCCGCTCGATCACGAAGCGAACCTGAATTCGAACTCTGGCACACGAATGTTCTAGCCGAGAATCGCTATTTCGATATCGAGATTACTTACGCCAAGGCAACGGCCGAAGATATTTTGATTTGCGCGACCGCGACTAATCGCGGCCCTGATGCGGCTACTCTGCATTTTCTGCCGATGATTTGGTTTCGCAATACCTGGAGCTGGGGCCGTGATAGTCGCAAACCGATTTTGCGGGAGGTTACTCCTGCGATGATCGAAGCGAACCATGATGCCCTTGGCGGCTACGAACTTCATTGCGAAAACGCCGAAGAACTTCTCTTCACCGAGAACGAATCTAATTTCGAACGGTTATGGGGCGTGCCAAACCGCTCCCCGTTTGTGAAGGATTCGATCAACAATGCGGTCATTCAGGATAGGATCGACTTCGTTAATTCCGACAAAGTTGGGACAAAGGCCGCTGCGCATTACAAATTCACCATTCCAGCTAACGAATCACGGACAATTCGTCTGCGACTTGTGCGCGTTGTGAACCCTGTGGAGGGCGGAGTCCCAGCGACGCCGGGCTCGCAGCAGCTCGCCCCTCCAGTCCGGCCGGCGGTGGCCGTCCATCGTCCCTCACCCGGCGACGCCGCCGTCCCCCTCTCCCAAACCCACTCCTCTTCCCTTACTGGCGCTTCGCGTCCGTCTCTCCCAAGGGAAGAGAGGGTGAGGGCCACAACACCCTTCGATGATTTCGATGAAGTCATTGCCGCGCGCAAGGCCGAAGCCAATGAATTCTACAGCGAGTTGGCGCCTTCTTCGTTAACGGCCGAACACAAAGCGATCCAGCGTCAGGCTCTCGCGGGACTGCTCTGGACCAAGCAATTCTACTACTACATTGTTGAAGAATGGCTGGCGGGTGATCTGGCAAGCCCCCCTCCACCAGAGTCGCGCTGGAGTGGTCGTAATTCCGATTGGCGCCATCTTTACAATGAGCGCGTCATGTCAATGCCGGATAGCTGGGAATTTCCGTGGTATGCCTCGTGGGACCTGGCTTTTCATTGTATTCCCCTCGCCCTGATCGATCCGCACTTTGCCAAGGGTCAGCTCGATACCATAGTTCGCGAATGGTATCAGCACCCCAACGGCGAGATCCCCGCGTACGAATGGAACTTCAGCGATGTAAATCCGCCTGTCCTCGCTTGGGCGGCCTGGCGCGTCTTCCAAATCGAGCGCAAACAAACCGGTAAAGGCGACCGCGCATTTCTGGAAACAATCTTCCACAAACTGCTCCTCACCTTTACCTGGTGGGTGAATCGGAAAGATTCCGAAGGCAAAAATATTTTCGAAGGCGGATTCCTCGGGCTTGATAACATCGGCGTATTCGATCGCAGCGCCTCATTCCCCGATGGCAGCCATCTTGAACAAAGCGATGGCACGAGTTGGATGGGAATGTTTTCGCTGAATCTAATGCGCATTGCGATCGAACTCGCGCGTGAAGATCACGTTTACGAAAACATCGCAACCAAGTTCTTCGAACATTTCCTCGGCATCGCCGCGGCGATGAACAATCTGGGTGGCAAAGGAATCGGTCTCTGGAATGAAGAAGATGAATTTTACTACGATGTCTTGCACACACCCGGTGGCCGCTACCTGCCTTTGAAGGTGCGGTCAATAGTTGGGTTGATGCCATTGCTTGCGGTAGAAACGATTCAATGGCAGTTGATCGATGCATTACCGGGATTTAAATCGCGGCTTGAATGGTATCTCGCCCATCGGCCCCACCTTGCCGGTCTCGTCTCACGCTGGCAGGAGCCCGGCATGCACGAGACCCGGCTTGTCGCCCTTACCCGCGGCCACCGGATGAAATGTCTGCTCCGACGCATGCTCGATCCGGAGGAATTTCTGAGCGACTACGGGATTCGTTCGGTGAGCAAGTATCACCGGGATCATCCCTATCGATTGACTGTCCAAGGCGAAGAGAAATTCGTGAACTATGAACCAGCGGAGTCACAAACCGGAATCTTCGGCGGTAACTCAAACTGGCGCGGCCCGGTATGGTTTCCGATCAACTATCTGCTGATCGAGTCGCTCCAGCAATTTCATCACTACTATGGTGATGAGTTCAAAGTGGAATGCCCAACCGGGTCCGGCACGTATATGACCTTGAAGGAGGTCGCGAACGAGCTTTCGAATCGTTTAATCAAACTCTGGCTCCCTAATGAAAAAGGTGAGCGACCTTTTCTGCGCGCTTCAGCCGGAGCATTCAACGCCGCGACCGATTCAAAGCTCTATTGGTTCCACGAGTACTTCAACGGCGACAACGGTGGCGGCCTGGGCGCGTCGCATCAAACCGGCTGGACCGCGCTCGTTGCCAAGCTAATTCAACAACAAGGCGAGTTCGGCACAATTCCGTAACAGAATTCAACCGCCGATTACGCTGATAACGCGGATGGAAAAAAGACTTAACCGCTAATACGCTAAAAGACGCGAAAGTTGAAATATAATTATCGCCTCTTCTTCGTTATTCGAGCTTTGTCATTCCTTCGTCATCCGTTATTCGTCATTTTTCAGACGAGGTGTATTTGGCGGTTCAGTTAACTCGGACCGTTAACTATCTCTTTTCTATTCGCGGCGGAAATGATCCCGAACCTACCCGCGATTCAATTTCGTTTGAAAAATTGCACCGCTTTTTCGTGCTTCTTCGCCGCCGCTCGAGTCTTAAATGTACCTAGATTTCGCCGCCTTCCCGTTTTCGGATTCTTCTTGCGCGAATACAG
>Ga0193723_1001102_pt1 | contig 10479 bp, 8 predicted proteins | sample H2m2metaG_FD_143042 | JGI IMG/M metagenome (GOLD analysis project Ga0193723, IMG submission 143042) | Soil microbial communities from a riparian zone of the East river system, Colorado, United States - H2m2 | ecosystem: Environmental > Terrestrial > Soil > Riparian zone | place: USA: East River... | reverse complement strand
TTTCGTGCGCCGCGCCGAAGACATTGAGTCGCTGCGCAAGATGGTTCCCAAGTGGCTGCTGGTCGTCGCGAAGATCGAGAAGGACGTCGCGCTCCAGAATATCGAAGCGATCATCCGCGCCAGCGATGCGGTGATGGTCGCGCGCGGCGATCTGGGCGTAGAGCTTCCGTTCGAGGCTGTGCCGGGCGCGCAGAAGCGGATCATCCGGCTGTCGAACAAACATGGACGCCCAGTCATAACCGCGACCCAGATGCTCGAGTCGATGATCGAGCATCCGCGCCCGACTCGCGCGGAAGCAAGCGATGTCGCCAACGCGATCATGGATGGAACCGACGCCGTCATGCTGTCCGCCGAGACGGCAGCGGGCGCGTACCCGCGGCTCGCCGTCGAAGCGATGACGCGGATCATCAAAGAGATCGAGACGCATCCTCCCGTCGCTCCCTTCGCGGGGGCGGAACAGGGTGATGGCGTCGTGACAACCGAGGTCGCGATAGCCGCAGCAACCGTGGCCGCGGTGGGCATGCTTGGCGCGCCCCTCGTCGTCGTGTTCACCAAGAGCGGGTTCTCCGCGCGGGTCGTCGCGTCCAAGCGTCCTCCGGTTCCGATTCTGGCGCTCACCGACGAATCGCGCACTTACCGGCAGCTGGCGCTTGTTTGGGGTGTAGTACCGCAGCTGGTCCCGCATTGCGCCGACTACGACGAGATGATGACGCAGACCAAGAGTGTCGTCGCGCAGCGCGAGCTCGCGTCGAACGGAGACCGCATCATCGTCACGGCAGGCGTGCCGTTCGACATGCCGGGCACCACCAATTTGCTCAAGGTGGAGACCGTCTGAAGCTCACCTTCCTGGGAACAGGAACAAGTTTTGGCATCCCCCAAATCGGATGCATGTGCGATGTGTGCAGGTCGACGGACCCACGGGACAAGAGAACGCGCGTGGGCGCGCTCGTTGAGACCGACGGTGGAACGCGCATCCTAATCGATACTCCGCCCGAGCTGCGTCTCCAGCTCATCGCCGCCGGCGTAAGCGGAGTCGATGCCATTCTCTTCACGCACGATCACGCGGATCACGTCAACGGCATCGACGACATCCGCGCTCTGTCCGACCGCAGTCACGCCCCGATCGAGATGTACGGTCCGCCCGATACGATGCAGCGCTTGGCAAAACGCTTCGCCTATATCTTCGACGACGAGATCAAGCCCCTTCCCGGGACGAGCAAGCCGGAAGGTCGCGCGCACCCTGTACGACCAGGCGAGAGTTTCCGGATCGGAGATGTCGACGTAATGCCGATCGCGGTGCCGCACGGCCCCATCTCAGTCTACGGGTACCGCATTGGAAAGCTGGGCTACATCACGGACGCGAAGGCGCTTCCCGATGAAGCGGTGCGGGCATTCCGCGGTGTCAGCGTTCTCGTCCTCAACGCTCTTTTCCGCACGGAGCATCCGACGCACCTGAGCGTGTCGGAGGCGGTGGCCGCGGCGCAGAAAATCGGGGCGCGCCAGACCTGGCTCATTCACCTGACACATCGCACCGGTCACGCCGAGCTCGAGGCAGAGCTTCCGCCCGGTATCGCTCCTGCATTCGATGGACTCACCGTTCAGATAGACTGAAATGACGCTTCGGATCGATTACTCGAACATGATGATCTCGCCCGGCGGGATCGACCCCGCGACCTGGGCTGGCTCGGCGAAGCCGTTTGAAGCGGCGAAGCGCGCGTTCGACGAGTTGCGCTCCGGCGGCTCGGTGGGCTTCGTGGATTTGCCTTCGGACAAGGCTCTTCTTGCGCAGGTCGAGAAGTTCTCGAGCGCCGCGCGCGGGAAGTACGATGATGTCGTGATTCTCGGAATCGGCGGGTCGGCACTTGGCCCGATCGCACTGCGAACCGCGCTCCGGCCGAGTGGTTGGAACATGCTCGACGACAAGGCGCGCGGTGGCTATCCGCGACTTCAAGTGCTCGACAACGTTGATCCTGAGACCATCGACGCCTTGTTGGGCCGGCTCCGTCTGGAGCGGACGCTTTTCATCGTCACGTCCAAATCCGGCGGTACCGCGGAAACGATGTCGCAGTTTCTCATCGTGCACGATCGCATCGTACGGGAGAAGCTGGATGTCGCGAAACAACTCGTATTTGTCACCGATCCGAAGCAGGGTGCGCTGCGGCCCCTGGCTGAGCGCCTGCAAGTACCGGCGCTGGACATTCCCGCAAACATCGGTGGCCGGTTCAGCGTTCTCAGCGCAGTGGGCACGCTCCCGGCTGCTCTCATTGGCATCGACGTGAAGTCACTGTTGTCGGGAGCGGCCGACATGGCAAAGCGGTGCGAGAGTCCAGACCTCACGAAGAATCCCGCGGGCGTGTATGCGATGCTCCAATGGCTGGCCGATACGCGGCTAACGAAGAAGATCGCGGTCTTCATGCCCTACTCGGATCCTCTTCGTGATTTCGCCGCGTGGTTCGTGCAGTTGTGGGCCGAGAGTCTGGGCAAGCAGCGACCCGACGGGACCTCGGTCGGATCGACTCCGCTCGCAGCGCTCGGCGCAACGGACCAGCACGCGCAGGTACAGCTCTTCATGGAAGGCCCGGCCGACAAGACGGTAACCTTCGTGGCGGTCGACAAGCGGGCGACGGATGTCACTATCCCCGCGGCGTTTGGCGACGTAAAGGAGCTTGGCTATCTCGCCGGTCACTCGTTGGGAGAGCTGATCGACGTAGAGCAGCGCGCCACTGCTGGCGCATTGGCCAAGCGCGGCCGCCCAAACATGACCATTCATCTTGACCGCGTTGACGCGTCGCACGTGGGGCAGTTGATGATGCTGTTGGAGCTGGCCACGGCCTACGCCGGACAGCTTTACGGAATCGACGCGTTCAACCAGCCGGGGGTCGAGCTCGGAAAACAGTTTGCGTACGCGCTGCTCGGCCGGCCAGGTGCGGATGCTGCGAAGAAAGAGTGGGAATCTTTGCCCAAGGGCGATCCTCGCTGGACAGTGTAAAACAGTTAATTTCTCTGCCATGTTCGTAAATCCATTCAATAAATCCGTGACCGTCCTCGACGGTCGAGTAACAGTCCACGACGAGTCTGCGATTGCCTCGCCGGCGATGGACAAACTCGTCTACACCGCCGTGTTCGGCGAACCCGACGATCGCGAGGACGCACGCTGGCTGATCTGGGAGATCGGTCAGGCCGTCGGCGTGCAGCCTTCGTCAATCCACGACCTCTATCTCGCCCGCGGCCGCGGCAAGTGCGGCGGCTTTACGGTTCCCGCGATGAACATCCGCGGAATGGCGTACGACACCGCACGCTCGATCTTCCGCTCGGCCGTACGACTCAAAGTCGGAGCGCTCATCCAGGAAATCGCCCGCTCGGAGATTGCCTACACGGATCAGCGGCCGGCGGAGTATGTAGCAGTGATGCTCGCGGCAGCACTGCGTGAGGGGTTTCGCGGACCGATCTTCATTCAGGGTGACCACTTTCAGGTCAACGCCAAGAAATTCGCCGTCGATCCCGTCACCGAAGTGAACGGGGTGAAGCAGCTCGCGCGCGAAGCAGTGGCCGCAGGCTTCTACAACATCGACGTCGATACTTCGACGCTGGTGGATCTCTCGAACCCGGCGCTCAAGGAGCAGCAGCGCGCGAACTACGAACAGGGAGTAGAGCTCGCGCTGACAGTGCGAGAGCTGCAACCGGACGGCGTGACCATCTCGATCGGCGGCGAGATCGGCGAAGTCGGTACGGAGAACTCGACGGTCGAAGAGCTCGTCACCTACATGGATGGCTTCAACGAGACGCTCGCCAAGCGCGCGCCCGGAACCGAAGGACTCTCCAAGATCAGCGTGCAGTCGGGTACGACGCACGGCGGAGTCGTTCTCGCCGACGGCAGCATCGCCGACGTGAAGATCGACTTCGACACTTTGGCACGACTGTCCAAGGTCGCGCGAGAGAAGTACGGGCTAGCCGGTGCGGTTCAACACGGGGCGTCGACGCTCCCCGACACGGCTTTTCATAACTTCCCGCGTACCGAGACAGCCGAGATTCACCTCGCCACGAACTTCCAGACGATGTTGTTCGACAACATCTCGGACTCGCTGCGCAATGAGATCTACGATTGGCTGCGCGAGAACGCGAAGGATGAGCGGAAGCCGGGCGACACGGATGAACAGTTCTTCTACAAGACCCGGAAAAAGGCGATCGGCCCCTTCAAGAAGCGGTTCTGGGATCTCCCCGCTGACGTGAAGGCTCGCCTCGCAAAAGCATACGACGAGAAATTCAGCTTCCTGTTCACGCAGCTCGCGGTGGTCAACACTCGCGACGTCGTCGACCGGTTCGTGAAGCCGGTCGAACAGCACAAGCCGCAGCCGCATCCCGATCTCGCTGTGGTTGAAGCAGCGCCCGACGATGCGGACCTGAGTGACTAAAGCTCGGACTCTGGCAGCGGAACCTCCTGAACCCGTTCGTCAGATTCTTCGGCGCGCAGGCCACGAGCTTCGCAACGCGCTCAACGGCGTCGCGGTCAACGTCGAGGTCGTTCGCAGCAGGGCGGATCGCGAGGGCTCGGCGAAGGAGCTGGCATCGTTCGCCGAGCGGGCATCAGCTCAGGTGGGAGAAGCAAGCGCGCTGACCGACGGACTGCTTGCGTTCGTGGGTTCGGTAGTGTCCGCGCAAAGCGCCGGAACGTTGAAGACAACCGGCGATGGTGGCGCTGGAAGTCGCATCGAACTAATGATTTACGGCGAACGCTCGGCCACCATTGTGTCCGATATCGAACGCCTGACGAGTCGCATTGGCGTTGGCGTCGAACAGGACGGGCAGAGAGTTATATTAAGAGTCTTACCCCAAGGAAACAAAAATTCCAAAGACTGAGATGAAGCTGGCCAAGGTTCTCATCGCAGACGACGACCGTTCTATTACAGAAGGGTTGAGCGCCATACTGCGTGATGAAGGATATGAAGTCGCCGTCGCCGTCGATGGCCAGAAGGCCCTCGACCAGCTCGTCGCCGAGGCGTACGGTGTCGTGCTCGCCGACCTGAAAATGCCGAAAGTTGATGGCTTGGCTCTGCTCAAGGAGCTGCAGGTCCGCGCGATCCCGACCGAGTGCATCATCGTCACCGGCCAGGCGACGGTCGATTCCGCCGTTCAGGCAATGCGTGAAGGCGCCTACGACTATGTCGAGAAGCCGCTCACGGCAGACAAGCTGAATCGCCTCAAGGCGCTCATTCCGAAGGCGCTTGAGAAGTTCAACGTCCAGCAGAAGAACCGCGAGCTGTCGTCCAGGCTCGAAGGACTCACCCACTTCGGCGAGCTCACCGGCCAGTCCGAAGAGATGCGAGCCGTCTATCAGATCATCGAAGCGGTTGCGACTTCCAGCGCGAGCGTACTGATCTTCGGGGAATCCGGCACCGGGAAGGAGCTCGTCGCCCGCGCAATTCACGCCAAGAGCGAGCGGGCGAAAGGCCCATTCTTCGCCCTGAACTGCGCGGCTCTGCCAAAGGATATCCTCGAGAACGAGCTGTTCGGCCACGAGAAAGGCGCGTTCACCGGGTCTACCAACGAGAAGCCGGGTGCGTTCGAGATGGCGGACGGCGGAACGATCTTCCTCGACGAGGTCGCGGAGATGCCGCCGGACATCCAGGTCAAGCTTCTTCGCGCGATCGAGTCGCGGACCATCCGCCGCCTTGGCGGCAAGAAAGAGATCGAGGTGGACATTCGCATCCTTGCCGCCACCAATCGCGATGTCCAGAAGGCGCTGGCGGACAACGACCTTCGCGAGGACCTGTATTATCGGCTCGCCGTCGTCGAGCTCTTCCTGCCTCCGCTTCGTGAGCGCCTTGGCGACGTCAAGCTGCTCGCCAACGAGTTCCTCGTACGCTTCGCCGACCAGAACGGGAAACCGATGAAGGGATTCGACGAAGCAGCCTGGGAGTGGATTCTCTCCCACAACTGGCCGGGCAACGTTCGGGAGCTGAAAAACGCCGTCGAGCGGGCGGTGATCATGACTCGCAGCGAGACTATCAAAGCAGACGACATCATGCCCCGACACCTCCGTCGCGGCGAGGGCACTGCGTCGATGATGGTCCCGCCGGGAGCCACTTTGGCTGACACGCGTCGCCAGCTCGTGCTCCGCGCCTTCGCGTCGACCAATGGCGACTACGCCCGGACGGCGACGATTGTCGGAATGAGTACGAGCGACGTGCGCTCGGAGATTGCATCGCTGCTCAACGGAAGCTCAGGTGCGGCGGTCGCGCAGCGTTCCGACAAGGCAGGGGATTCCGAAGCGCCGGCCGGCAAGGTTGCCAAGCCCCAGGCCAAGGCCGCGGCAGCCGCCAAGTCGAAGGCAAAGAAGCGCTAACAGTCCGGAGGATCGAATGGACGAGTACGAGTGGTACGACGACGACGAGCCTAACGACCGCGGGCCTTACGTGATAGTCGAAAGGCGTGAATCGGCCGGTGTCGGACCGTTCCTCATCGGGCTCGCCTTTGGAGCCGGTGTGGCACTTTTGCTCGCTCCTCAGAGCGGTGAGGAGACCCGTCGCGCCGTCGCCCGTCGCGCCCGCCGTGCCCAGGCAGTCGCGCAGGACTTTGTCGAGGACGTGAGCGGAACCGTCGCGGACAAGTTCCAGGAAGTACGCGCCACGGTGGAGGAACGCATCGAAGCGACTCTGGACGCCGTCGACGACAAGAAGCGGCGTGTGTCGAACGCATTCCACGCCGGACGCGCCGCGGCGCGTGAAGCGCGGGGCGAGCTGGAGCAGCGCATCGCCGAAAGCAAAGCGGCGTACAAAGACAGCTAGTGCCGCAGCGCGGGCTCCCGGCCCGGCTCGGTTGGCTGCTTCGCGACTACGCGAAGCGGGTCTGGGACAATAGCGGCGAAGACAACGTTTTTTTCCTAGCCGGCGGGATCGCCTTCAACATCCTGCTGGCCGCCGTCCCGTTCTTTCTGCTGCTGGCGACGGGTCTCGTCTACCTCCTGAACCAGTCGCCCGATACGACATCGGCGGAAGTGCTTCAGATCGTCGACAAGTTTCTTCCTCCACATCCGCCGGGTGACTCGGGACCAGCGGCGACGATCTTGAACGAAGTCATAAAGCGGAGCGGGTCCCTTTCGGTCTACAGCGCCATCGGTTTCATCTGGTTCTCGACGCGGTTGTTCGGATCTCTCCGCACTGTTCTGGCGACGATCTTCGACATCGACACCGACCGCGGGATCATCGCGGGCAAGATCTTCGACATCGAGATGACGCTGGTGTCGAGCCTGCTCCTGGTCGCGTACACCGCGCTCAGCGCGTATCTGGCGATCGCAACCACCCGCGGGGTGCTCGTTCTGGCTGATCTGGGCATCCGGAAGGAGATCATGGGCCAGGTCGAGTACAATCTCGGCCAGATACTCGCGTTTTCCTTCATAGCAACGATGTTCTTCTGTCTATACAAGTTTTTGCCGCACCGGAAAATCCGCTGGAAGACAGCCCTCACCGCCGCGATGTTCACGAGCGTCATGCTGGAGCTCGCAAAACGGGCGTTTTAGGCCTATGTACACTCTTTCAACCCCGGTTCCTTCTACAGCGGCACGGTCGCTGCATTGGTTATTGTGGTTATCTGGGTTTACTACGCCTCCTTCCTGTTCATCATAGGTGGCGAAGTGGCGCAGGTGTACGAGCTTCGCCGTGTGCGAAAGAAGCAGCGCGAGGCGTTTGAGGATTGAGTAGCACTAGCGATGTTGCCGGGTCTTCCGGCGAACACACTTTAATGGAGGGCGTCTCGTGCGCAAGTTCGCAGCATTCGCGGCCGTGATGGCCATCGTTTCGATCTCCGCTTGCAAGAAGACGGGCGAGGGAGAGTACCAGGTTGAGAAACCCGTAGTAGGAACCCAGACGGATACGATTCACACCCCGACGGTCGATGTCGGTACCCAGACCACGACGGTGGCCGTTCCGAAGGTCGTAATGGATTCTGCCAAGATCAAGACCCCGACGGTGAAGGTAAAGAAGTAACTCACCTATTGGGCGCGTGCACCTCCGGTGCCTTCAAAGAGAGCCCCGTCAGAAATGGCGGGGCTTTCTTTTTTTGACTGCGAACGGAAAACTACCGGCTAGGGGCGCTGGGCGGAGCGACTCGGGGCTGCGGGCTATTGACAAGGCCATGCTTTTTCGGCGTGGATTCAGGGCCGGATGTCGCAATGCGACGAATCAAGGCGTAGAGCATTTTCCGCACTGCGATGGTTTGAGCAACCAAATTTACAAAGTCGCTTTCGCGAATGACCTTCGTATCGCGAGCGAGGATCAGATGAGACTCCAACTCAGAGCTAGAGTTGAGAGCGATGCTGAGAAAGCGACGGAATTCCTTCTCACTAGTCTGCCTTCTGCCCTCGGCAATGTTAGCAGGAATCGATAACGCCGATCGGAAGAGTTGATTTCGCAGTGAGGCGTATTGTGAGCCGCGGATTCGCCTGCAAACCCGGTCAACACTCACCGCAAGTGCGTGCGCCTTTTGCCAGACATGAAGCTTCTTGAAGTCAGCCATTCCGGAGGATGGGGCCTGACTATACTCCGAGCGTGATCGTTTTGTGGCGGTCAACGCCCGCAGCCCCCAGCCGCTCCGCCCACAGCCCCAAGCCGGTAGTTTTCAGTTCGCAGTTTTAGCTCCCGGGTCTTTGGCTCCGAGATTATATTAGGGGTGCCCCAGGTCCCGGAGGGCGTCAGCCCGCTAACTCCGTCAGGACCCCGAAGGTAGCAGCGGCATGCGGTGTCTAGCGTTGCTCCGTCAGGCCTGGGGTACTCCCGCCTCGCAATGTCTCTCGCACTAGCCCGCAAATACCGACCGAAGAGCTTCGCTGACGTAGCTGTCCAGTCGCACGTGTCGAACACGCTGCGTGGCGCCATCGCCAGGGGACGAGTTGCGCACGGCTACCTCCTTTGCGGACCACGCGGGGTCGGCAAGACGACGCTCGCGCGCGTGCTCGCGATGGCCTTGAACTGCGAGAACAAGCAGGGTGACGGCGAGCCGTGCGGAAAGGGCATCTCGTGTCAGCGCATCTGGAGCGGCTCGTCGAGCCTCGACGTCGTGGAGATCGATGCCGCATCCAATCGCGGAGTCGACGACGCGCGCGACCTGCGCGAGAGAGCCATGTACGCGCCGTCGGGAGAAGATCGTTACAAAGTCTACATCGTCGACGAAGCGCACATGCTGACGCGCGAGGCGTGGAATGCGCTGCTCAAGATTCTGGAAGAGCCGCCACCGCGCGTCATATTCGTCTTCGCGACCACGGAGCCGCAGAAAATCGCGCAGGCAGCCGCGCCTGTTCTGAGCCGCCTGCAGCGCTTCGATCTGAAGCGCATCGGACTAGCCGATATCACGAGGCGCCTTTCCACCGTGCTCGGGACGGAAGGAGTGCAGGTCTCCGAAGACGCGCTGGCCATGATCGCACGGGCCGCCGATGGCTCGATGCGCGATGCGCTGAGCCTCACCGACCAGGTCATCTCGATCGGCGAAGGACCGGTGACCACGGAGCGCGTTCGGGAAGCGCTGGGACTAGTGCCCGAGGACGAGTTCATCGCGATTCTCGACATCATCGCGGGGCACCGAGCGGGTGATGTGTTTGGGGCCGTGAACAAGCTGGCCGACGCCGGTGTCGATTTCGGCGTGTTCCTCTCCGGATTCGCCGACATGCTTCGCGCGCAGCTTACAGTCGTGCTCAACGGCAAGGCGGATGGCGTCTCGTCGGCTGCCGCGGCAGCCCTCAAGGAGCGGCGCGAGCTTTTCGTGGCAGGAGATCTCCTGCGCATGATCAGCGCGGTCAATGCGCTCGAGCCTGATTTCAGGAAGAGCGGGCAGCAGCAGCTGCTGATCGAGATGCTTCTCATTCGCATGGCGCTGCTCGACCGCACGGTCGCTCTCGAAGATCTTCTCAAGGGGCTCGCAGGAGAGTCCACGACTGCCGAGAGCAGGGAACCGCCGAGTGGATCTGTGCGCAGTCAGCCGGCACAGGCATCGGTCGCGCGCACCGCACAGCGACCCACCACTCGCCCGGGCTACCCACCCCAGCTGGATGCACCCAACATTCCAGCCGTCACGGCGCCACCAGCGCCGAAGACACCGTCTCCGTCGGTCAACGAAGGCCAGCTGCGCGAGATGAAGCGCGCAATGGAGACAACGGCACAGGATTCGAATCGGAGCCGCATGACCCCCGAGGCCATAAAGGAGGAGCGAATCGGTATGCTTCGGCAGAAGGATCCAGCACTTGGTGCCGCAATCGACGAGCTCGACCTCGAGCTACTCGATTGATTCTCAAAACCACATCCACGACTCATGGCTGATTTCAGCAAGATCTTCGAGCAGGCGCAGCAGATGCAGGCGCGCATGCAGCAAATGCAGTCCGAGTTGGAGAAGCAGACGGTGACCGCGGCCGCCGGCGGCGGAATGGTCACGGTCGAGGCGGACGGCAAGGGAACGATCACGCGCGTCAAAATCGACCCGAGCGTCGCCGATCCA
>Ga0193723_1001100_pt1 | contig 10485 bp, 12 predicted proteins | sample H2m2metaG_FD_143042 | JGI IMG/M metagenome (GOLD analysis project Ga0193723, IMG submission 143042) | Soil microbial communities from a riparian zone of the East river system, Colorado, United States - H2m2 | ecosystem: Environmental > Terrestrial > Soil > Riparian zone | place: USA: East River... | reverse complement strand
GACCGCAACTCGGAGGTCTTCAAACTGGCCGGGAATCCCCGCGGCTATCACGTGCTCGCGGGATTGAACACGAAGCCCGCCGTGACGTATCTGGCGCGGGTGGTGAGCAATGGCTGACGGCATGACCCGCGTCACCTACGACTACGTCACGCGCACCATCGCGCGGACGCTCGGCAATCCGGGACGCGGCTACTTCCTGCTGCTCGGCGCCGCGGTCGCGTTGCTGGCCGTCGGGATCGTCACGCTGCTCTTCCTGCTGCGCTACGGTCTCGGACTCGCCGGCTACTCGCACCCCGTCTATTGGGCGGTCTTCATCACCTGCTTCGTGTTCTGGGTCGGTATCGCGCACTCGGGCACGCTGATCTCCGCGATCCTCTTCCTGTTCCGCTCGGGATGGCGCACGGCGGTGTACCGCACCGCCGAGGCGATGACCGTGTTCGCCGTGATGACGGCGGGTCTCTTTCCGCTCATTCACATCGGCCGCCAGTGGTACTTCTACTGGCTGATCCCATACCCCAACGAGCGCGGGCTCTGGCCCAACTTCAAGTCGCCGCTCATCTGGGACGAGTTCGCCATCGGGACCTACTTCACGGTCTCGACGGTGTTCCTCATCATGGGACTCATTCCGGACATCGCCGCCGTGCGCGACCTGGCGACGGGGTGGCGCAAGAAGCTCTACACGCTGTGCTCGGTGGGGTGGCGCGGCACCAACGAGGAATGGCGGCACTACACACGCGGCTACCTCTATCTGGCCGCGCTGGCGACGCCGCTCGTGCTCTCGGTGCACAGCGTCGTGTCGTGGGACTTCGCGATGGCGATCGTCCCCGGGTGGCACGCGACCATCTTCGCCCCGTATTTCGTCGCCGGCGCGATCTACTCCGGTTGCGCGATGGTCATCACGCTGCTGGTGCCGATCCGCAAGCTCTTCCAGTTGGAGGAGCTGATCACCATCAAACACTTCGAGAACCTGTCGAAGTTGTGCCTGCTGACAGGCTCGATCGTCGGCTACGCGTACGTGTGCGAGTACTTCATCGCCTGGTTCAGCGGTAATCCGACGGAGCGCGCCGCCTTCTGGTATCGCGCCTTCGGGCCGTACTGGTGGGCCACCTGGACGATGCTGATCTGCAACGCGTTTCTGCCGCTGCTCCTCTGGGTCAAGAAGATCCGCACGAACTTGACGGCGCTGTTCGTGATTTCGATCTTCGTGAACATCGGCATGTGGTTCGAGCGCTACGTGATCATCGTGGTGTCGCTCGCCGGCGAGCCGCACACGCCGTGGACGAACGCTGTCTACAATCCGACCTGGGCCGACTGGGGCATCATGGCCGGCAGCTTCGGCTGGTTCTTCATGTGGTTCCTGCTGTTCGTGAAGAACTTCCCGGCCGTCTCGATCGCCGAGGTGAAGGAAGTCCTGGCCCCGCCCAAGCGCGTGGCCGCGAAAGGGGGCGCGCACGCATGATCCCGCTCCCCAAGCCGCTCCACGACCTGTTCCGCCCGCCGCCGACTCCCGGCGTGCTGGGTGTCTTCGGACACCTCGATTCGACCATCGATGCCATCAAAAAGCTGCGCGCCGGCGGGCACACGGACTTCACCGTCTACTCGCCCATCCCGCGGCATGAGATCGAAGACGCCTTGGACCAGCCCGTGAGCCCCGTCCGCATCTTCACGCTGATCGGCGGCATCGCCGGATGCGCCGTCGGCGCGTGGCTGACGCTCTACATGTCGTACGACTGGCCGCTCGTGGTCGGCGGCAAGCCGATCGGGGCGATCCCGCCCTACGTCGTCATCATGTTCGAGATGACGATTCTGTTCGGCGCGCTGTCGACCATCCTCGGCATCGTGTTCAACGCCGTGTTCGCCGCGCGGCGCCTCGGCACGATTCAGTGGGACGCGCGTTTCACGAACGACAAGTTCGGCGTGTTCGTCCCCGCCGCACCCGACAAGGCCGCGGGAGCCGAAACGCTCCTCAAGGGCGCCGGGGCGGAGGAGGTGCGCCGTGGGTAAACGCGCGCTGATCATCACCGGTTTGCTGCTGCTCGTCGCCTGCAACCCGGACGATGTCGTCCACAAGATCGGCTGGTTCCAGACGATGCGGCACCAGCGGAACATCAAGCCGTACGCGCATCCGATCGCGCCGGTGGACGGCACGGTGCCCGTCACCGGCGGCGAGCTGCCGGTCACGCTCGTGAACGCGAACGGCATCACGAGTCCGCGGACGCGTACGGCCGAGTCGCTGAACCGTGGAAAATGGGTCTACGAGACGTACTGTCTCGTGTGTCATGGAGAAAGCGGGCGCGGTGACGGTCCAATATCGACTGCCGGGGGTGGACCGTTCCCCGGTGTGCGCTCGCTCGTGACCGACACCCTGAGCCGGAAGAGCGACGGGTACATCTACGGCAACATTGTGAATGCGACGGGCATGGGCCGCGGTCTGATGCCTCGCTATGGTGATAAGGTGCGCGGCACCGATCGCTGGGATCTCGTGAACTACGTGCGCAGCCTGCAGGTGCTGGCGCGGGGGCCCCGGTGAGCGCCGCCGTGTTGAGCCGCGCCGACCTCGCGCAACGCGCGCGCCAGGCCCCCGTCAAGCGCGTCGCGCTGATCGGTCTGGTGCTCGCCGTGATCGGCGGCGCGTTCGTCGCCTCCGGGCTGCTCGGCGGCCAGCCCGACCGCACCTGGTGGGCCTACCATGCGAACTTCATCTTCTGGGCCGGCCTGGCGCAGGGGATGGTGGTGTTCGCCGCCACGCAGAAACTGGCCAAGGGCCATTGGTCTGGCGTGCTCATTCGCCTCGCCGAGGCCGGTGCGGCCTTTACCGTCGTCGCGATCGTCTTGTTTGTCGGGCTGTTCGTCGGCCGCGATCACATCTTCTCGTGGCTGCACGAGCCCCGGCCCGAGATCGGCGGCTGGCTCACGACCAAGTGGTTCTTCGCGCGCAACGGCGTGATCCTGGTGGTGATGGCGTGGTTGACGTGGCGTTTCGTGGGTCGTGATCTCGCCCCCGACGTCCGCGAGTTGAACAATGGAACGCCCGTCGACCGGAAGGAAGACGCCGATGCCATCACGCGCGACGCCGCGATCCTCGTGCTGGCGTACGCGTTCGGTTACAGCCTTCTGGGGTATGACCTCGTCATGTCGCTCGCGCACAAGTGGGTGAGCAACCTGTACGGGGCCTTCTACTTCATGGGGAGTTTCCTCGCGGGGCTCATGGCGCTCGCGATCTCCGGCATCTGGCTGCGCCGCGCCATGGGCCTCGGCGACGCGTATTCGGTCAAGCAACAGCATGACCTTGGCAAACTGTGCTTCGGGTTCACGGTGTTCTGGGCCTACCTGATGTGGTCCCAATTCCTCGTCATCTGGTACGGCAACCTGCCCGAGGAGACGTACTTCATCTTCTATCGCCTGTATGGGGCCTGGCGTCCCGTGGGCATCGCGGTCTTCCTGCTCGTGTTCGTAATCCCGTTCATCGGGCTGCTCGGCGTGAAGCCGAAGAGGAATCCGGGCACGATGGTCGCGTTCGCGCTCGTGAGCCTCGTCGGTATCTGGCTGGAGCGCTATCTCGAGGTCGTCCCCTCGATCAATCACGGGGCAGGCCCGGCGATCGGAGTTCCTGAAATCGGCACGAGCCTGTTCTTCCTCGGATTGTTCCTGCTGGCCTGGGCGTGGTTCGCGTCGCGCTATCCGATGGTGTCGCCGCGGCTGGCCGCCGACGCCCTGGAGCGGGAGGCTCATTGAGACTCGCCCTGGTCTGCGCCTGCGCCGTGGCGGCGATCGGCGTGTTCGCGGCTTGCAAGGAGCCGTCGGGCGGCAACACCTGCGCCAGCGTCCGCGGCGTGCCCATCGATGCCCACGACAACCAAACGTTCGACACGCCCGTCACCGTCCAGCCCACCCAGCCGGCGTGTTGGCAGAATCTGGGGACGTTGACGCACAGCATCACAGCCGACGACCTGATCGCCGACTCGATCGACATCGTGCTGCCGCCGGACTACACGTACTCCAAGTCGTGGGGGACGTCGGGGAAGGACTTCCATTACCACTGTCGGTATCACGCCGGTATGACCGGCCTCGTGCAGGTGCGCTGAACGCCAGACCTCTCTGACTGGTTCCGACCAGGGCCGCGCCGATCCAAGCGCGGCCCTTTCGCCGTATCACGGGGTAGATACCGCGTTCCCTTTTTCCAAACTCACCCGGGGAGGCACGTATGCGCTTGAAGCGCTTGGCGGTGGTCTTGGGCGCCGTCGTCATGGCGGCCTGCGGCAGCGATCCATACGGGACGGGCGGGGGTGGCGGTGGCGGCGGTCACACCACGGCGCTCACCGTTTCAAACGACAGCTTCACGCCGACGCCCGACACCGTTTCGGCCGGGCAAGTGACGTTCACCTGGTCGAACGCGACCCACGGACACAACGTGACGTGGGACTCAGGGCCCAATGCTCAAACGAATACGGCGACGATGACGTCTGGGACCTATCAGCCGACGCTCATCACGGGCACCTACAACTATCACTGCACCGTTCATGGAACGCCCGGCGCCGGGATGCACGGTACGATCGTCGTGCAGTAGTTAGCTTAGGGGACATGACCGATACCCCCAATACGCTCGAAGCCTTCCGGCATTTCCGCGAGAAGATGAACGCGGCGATCCTCGAGGCCGGCAACGTCAACATCAACCGCTTCTTCGCGCTCGACACGCGCACGTACGAAGCGGGCGCCCTGCCGGTGAAGACCAAAGAGCTGCTGGGGCTCGTCGCCTCGATGGTGCTGCGCTGCGACGACTGCGTCACGTACCACGTGGTGCGCTGCCGCGAAGAGGGCGTGACCGATCCCGAATTCTTCGACGCGTGCGCCGTCGCCCTCGTGGTCGGCGGATCGATCGTGATTCCGCACCTGCGCCGCGCCGTGGCGCGGCTCGAGGAGCTCCCCGCCGAATGAACGTGTGGCGCGCCGCCGCCGAGCTGGCCCGGTCAGGCGCGTCCGGCGCGATGGCCACAGTGGCGCGCGTCCGTGGCTCCACGCCTGTCCCGTCGGGCACCAAGATGCTCGTGGGGGAGGCAGGACGCCTGATTGGCTCCGTGGGGGGCGGCTGCGTCGAAGCTGATGTCATCGGTGCCGCCCTGGAGGTGCAGGCCCGCCGGCAGCCGGCCATGATGACCCATCACCTCAACGCGGACCTCGCGGGCGATCTCGGTCTGTCGTGCGGCGGCACCGTGGACATCTTCGTCGAGCCCGTCGTCTCCGACGATGCCTATGTGCGCGTCCTCGAAGCAGCTGCCGGCGCCGAGTCGGGCGTCGTGCGCACGGCCGTGACGTGGAACGCCGCGGGCGGGGGCTCCGTGAAAACGTTCGAGCCGCTGGCGCCCGACGCTCCGCGTGGCGAGCCGGCGACGCTGAGCAAGGACGGCCGCTTCGTGGTCGAGCGAATCGTCACCGCCCCCCGCGTGTTCGTCTTCGGGGCGGGGCACGTCGGCGCGGCGATCGGGCGGGCGGCGGCGGCGGCGGGGTTCCGCGTGGTCATGATCGACGATCGCGCCGAGTACGCCGATCCGGCGCGCTTCGAGAACGGGGTTGGCGTGCTGGTGGGGGATGCCGACGCGGCCCTGGCGCGTTACACGCTCAGCGCCGCCGACGCCGTCGTGATCGCCACCCGCGGCCACCGCAACGATGCGCTCATCCTCGAGCGCGTGGCCACGTCGCCGGCGGGATACGTGGGACTACTCGGCAGCCGTCGCAAGAAGGCCGTCGTCACGAAAGGGCTGACGACGGCCGGCGTCCCTGCGAAAGCGCTGAAACGGGTGCGCGTCCCCGTGGGGCTCGCGATTGGCGCAGTGACGCCCGAGGAGATCGCGGTCAGCGTTGTGGCCGAGCTGATCGCCTGGCGGCGCGAGCCTACGGAATAGGTTCGAGCCGGTCGAGGAGCTCACGCGGAATCGGCTCGCGCGACGACCCGAGATAACGGACACTCACGGGCCCGATCTGCCGGTAGCCTTGACGAGATCTCCACGTTTGCTCCGCGCGCGAGGGAAGTCCCGCGAGAATACTATTTGCCGTTTCGCCGGGCGACATCTCCCCGCGCGTGACGATTGGCCGCCCGTCCCGATCCTCTCGAAATGCGATTACCCTGCCTGAATCCAACTCTTGGCGAACGAGCACGGCGCGTCCGAACAACGGGAACAGCTTGATGGGATAGCCGGGAATCGCGGCGGGATTGGCCCCGAGGATTTCTCGCGCCCTCCCGAGTGTGATCTCTCCACGCGTCGTTTGAGCGTCGGCCGAGAATGGCGAGAACGCGATCCATGCAGCGACGATAGCGGCTGAAGCAGCGGGGCGGGTCAGCATACCTTCCTCCAGAGGGGTTTCCCCTGAGCTTACCCCGCGCCGCGCAGACGGATTCGTGCTGCGCCGACGCTACGGTCCGATCGGCTTGACCTGTTCGAGCAGCCGGTTGAGCGAATCGGCTGACAACGGCCCTGCGATTTCCACCCGCACGCCTCCGATGAACCGAGCCAACCGCTCCGTCCCACTCGTCCCGCCCCGCACCTGGACGCCGCCTGCCTGCTGGCGGGCTGAGTCGGACCAGGAGTAAGCGCGCGCAAACTGGTCGTTCTCCGCTCGCTCCTGGAACAGCTGAATCACGGTTACCGAATCGATCGCCTGCTCGACCAGCACGACCTCACCGGTGGGACTGCGGCGGATGTTGCGTATCGCCAACCCGGGCACGCCCATTGGCTCGGCGCCGAGGATCTGACGCGCCGGGCCGCGCCGAATGATCGGCCATTGCGTGGCCACGAGCGCACGACGAGCATCGTCGCGCTGCACGCTGGCGTTGCTTGTCCGCACGCTGCCTTCCTGGAGCGCCTCGAGCGCCCTCTGGGGTAGCGCAGCTCGGGCAGTCGCGTGGACGGAGTCGGCGGCGGGGGCGGGGGCTGCGTTCGCGGCGCCCGTGTCCCGAGTCCGGATGGTTATGACACCGTTGGCAGCGGCGGCGCCGTAGGACACGGACTCCCTCGGCGCTGCGAAAGGGGCCCCATCCACCACCATGTGCGGCTCACGCTCCGTCTCCTTCCGTTCGGCCGCAGCGAGTGGCCCCGTCTGAGCCGGCGACTGGGCCCGAGGCGCGCGTGCCAGGCGCGGCGCCGGCGTGGAGATGTAGCCGAGGCGGTCGAGCGGCAGGGCCGCGCTCGAATCCGCGGAGCGCATGGACACCGGTTCCGGCGCCGGACGCATGTCGCGCCGGTCTCCAACGGAATACCCGATCCCGAGTGCCAGGAGTACCGTCGCCGCCCAGGCGACGGGGACGCGCAGGCGCCACACGACCGAGGGCCGCCGGAGCTGGTGCAGGGGCGGCGGGGGGGCCGCGCGCTCGGGTGGCTGCGCGAGGCCGAGCAGGCCGCTGGCCCGCTCGACCAACGCGCGCTCTTCGTCGAGACGGTTCCGGCAAGCGGCGCACTCGGCGACGTGCCCCTCCAGCCGCGCCCGCTCCACGGGCATCAACTCCCCGTCGAGATAGGCGTGCAGTGTGCCGTCATCCACGTGCGACATGTTGCCCCTCACTTCCTGCATCGTAGGCCTCGACCAACCGCCGGCGCGCTCGCGCCAGCGTCGTTCCTATGGCCCCGCGCGCCAGGCCGGTCTGGGTCGAGATCTCGTCGTACGACATCCCGGCGTCCCACAGGAGCAGCGCTTCCCGGTCGCGTGGCGTCAGCAGATCGAGCGCGGTGCGCACGCGCTCGCGTTGCGTGTCGGCATCGATCCGGTCCTCGGGCTCGCTGTGGACAGCATCCGGCTCGCTCTTGAGGAGCGTGAGGTGCCGCCGCTCGCGCGCCGCCTTGCGCGCGTCATCTCGGGCCATGTTGGCCGCCACGACGAACAGCCACCCCCGCGCGTTCTCCGGTTTGTGGACCAGCGCCCGGGCGAACGCTTCCTGGGCGAGGTCCTCCGCGCGCTCGGCGTCCCATACCTTGCGGTACAGGAAACGCACGAGCGAGCGGTAGGTACTGCGATAAACCTCAGCCAGATCCTCGGGCATCGCGCCTCAGGAACGGAAGTCCCGCACCAACGCATCCAACTCACCGGGCCGCCAGGTGGTCTTGCCGCCCGCTTCAATCTTGATGCTCGCCCGCCGGCCGGCCACCAGCACTGCCGGCTCGAGCGCGGCGGCCTGCCCCAGATCGGGCATGGCGCGCAGCAGGGCGAAGTACGCGTCGCTGTACGGCGCGACGGTCACGACGCGGAGCGAATCACCGTGGCCCAGATCGGTCCAGGTGCTGTCGCGCCAGATGAAGAGCCGCCCACCGACGCGCTGCGTGGGATTGATCCCCGAGCGGGCGCGGCGCACGTCGTCGAGCTCTCTAGCACTCACTCCATCCACGACGACGGCCTCCAGGTTTACGGCACCCCTCATCGAATCCTGGCGAGAGGCTTGCGCGACTGCTCCTGACCCGGCTTGATCGCGCGGCGCTGGGGCCGGTGCGTTCAGGGCGCGCTCTTCCAAACCCCGGCGCACGGCCATGTTCGGCTCCTGCACGAGATACGATGTGTACTCGGTGAGAATGCCGTAGCGCAGGGCGAGTTGCTTCAGCGCATCGAGCAGCTCTTTGGTCTGACCTCTGAGCCGGATCTCGCGCGACAGCGCCCCCGCCTTCCGAGCGGCCCACAACTGCTCGATGTAGCGCGCATCGCCCTCCCGGTCTACGAGCATCGTCTGGAACGACTCATCACGCCCGTTGCGCCGGCCGCGCACGGAGACTGTGCGCTCGCCACCGGCGCTCCCCGCGCCGCGGTACCGCCCGAATACGACCATTTCGTCTCCGGCAAAGAGGTCGGGGAGGCTCCCGGGCTGCAGATCGTACACCTCGACGCCCGGTGATGCGGAGAGCGCGAGGTCGGTGAGCACGGGGGTCGCGACCTTCGCGGACAACGCGCCCATGGCCCGCTCGATATTCTCGCCCGGCCGGACGTACTCGGTGGTACCCCGCGCCCGCTCGGTGAGTCGGTCGAGGAGGTAGGTGTTCACGTCGTCGCCCACGCCGAAGGCGAACACGCGGAACCGGCCGCGTCCCTGCTCGGCGCGCTCCGCGATGCGCTCAGGGTCACTCTCGCCGACGCTCGGCAGGCCGTCGGTGAGGAACACCACGACGCCCAGCGCCTCCGCGTCCGGCGCCTCGGCGTACGCCTCCGCGAGCGCACCGGCGATGTTCGTGCCGCCCTCCGCCTCGAGGCTGCGAATCCAGTTTCCCGCGTCGCTACGGTTGGCCGCGCTCGCGGTGGTCCACCCGGACGCGTAACGACGCACGCCGCCCGAAAAAGCTACCAGACGGAAACGATCACTCTCCCGCAGGCTGCCGATCAACTGCGTCAGCGCCAACTTGGCCTGCGCCATCTTCTCACCCGACATCGACCCCGACACGTCGATCACCGCGACCACGTCGCGGCGGAGCACCTCGGCCTGCGCGGCCACGCCGGGTGCCAACAGCAGCATGAAGTAACCGTCCTCCCCGGCGGGGTGTTGCGTCACGAGCGACATCCCGACCAGCCCGCGGGCGAGCGGGAGCAGCAGCTCGAAGTCGCCGCCCCCACTCGGGGCGCCGTCGGCCAGCGTGACGTTGATGTGGTTGCCCGTCCGCGACGTTTGGACCTGATGCGTCGGCGAGTACGGATCCCCAAAACGGCCGGCGCTGTCGATGTCCATGCGGAAGCTGCGCGGCGCCGTCTGGCGGCCGCGGTCGCCCAGGTAGCGGAAGCGCCACGCGTCGCCGGCGCGATCCATCATCTGGGTGTACTTGAGTGTGATCTTCCGGGTCTCGCCGGGATTGATGGGGAAGACCCGCGCCCGAATGAGCCCCTGGCCCGCGAGTTCGATCAGCGCGGGATCGCGCTTCTGCCGCACGATCGCTTCGTAGATGGAGCGTGCCTGGCCGGCGTCCATCGCCTCGCCGCGTAGTTCCTGGTCGCCCTGCCACAGCGAGTAGCTGGCGAACACCGCTTCACCCGGCAGAGGGAAATGGTACATCCCCTCGTCCATGACGGGTCCGTTGTTGCGGAACCACTCTTCGACGGTCACACGAGCGACGCGCCCGCTGACGCTGACTTGAACGGTGCTGCGAATGCGCTCGATCCGCCCTTGCGGGACGGGGCGGATGGGATCTATCCAGCCTTGTCCGCGGGCGTTGGGAGACACGGTGATGGCTAACAGCGTGGCGAGTGGAAACGCGCGGATTAAGACCTGCATGGTGTGCATCCTGTGGGAGACGCAAGAGAGACGGACCCGCCCCCCCGAGTTGCACACCCCAAGATTCAAGTCCCTAGAAAAGTTACGCAGACGCCAAGCTACAAGTGGCTTCAAGCTCAAAGCTTGCAGCCACTTAGCAACTTGGCGTCTGGGCAACTTTTCTTGAGTCTTGGAGCTACCGGACTGCGCACTGGTTTGGACCCGATTCCAGCATATCAGCATCGGCATCCAACACGTCCACCAGTCCCAGATTG
>Ga0193723_1001099_pt1 | contig 10500 bp, 10 predicted proteins | sample H2m2metaG_FD_143042 | JGI IMG/M metagenome (GOLD analysis project Ga0193723, IMG submission 143042) | Soil microbial communities from a riparian zone of the East river system, Colorado, United States - H2m2 | ecosystem: Environmental > Terrestrial > Soil > Riparian zone | place: USA: East River... | reverse complement strand
AGCCGATCAACTTCCCGATTGGGATCAATGGCGATCGGCCCCAGCGCGCTCGGCGAAACGACGTAGGAAGCGGCCGTCGCGACGAGCAGCCGCTCCGTCAGCCCTCCCCACTTGCGTTCCTGGGCGAGCTGCACCAGCCCGTGCGCCTCCAGGGCGTGCAGATGGTAGTTGACCTTCTGCCGAGCCAGGCCGACCCGCATGGCCAACGTCGCCGCCGAGGCGGGCGCGGCCAGTTCGGAGAGGAGTCGGCTTCGCGTCGGCTCCAAGGCCACCGTCGCCGCCGCCGGATCATCGATGACTTGAATGTCGAGCATAAGGAGATGATATCATTGACAACTTTTGTTGTCAAGCATGATCAAGCTAGCTTTCCTTGATGCCCCGACCTGTCCCTGAGCTCCTCGCCCCCGCCGGGAGCCTCGACGCCGTTCGTGCCGCGCTCGGCAACGGCGCCGATGCGATCTATCTCGGCGTGGACAAGTTCAATGCCCGGGACGAGGGAGCGCAGCTGACCCTGGATGACCTGGAGCAGGCCTGCCGCCTGGCGCACGCGCACGGGGGGGGGGCCAGGATCTATCTGACGTTCAACATCCTCTTCAAGCCGGCCGAGCTGCGCGATGCGCTGCATCATCTCGGCGAGTGCATCGACCGCGGCATCGACGCCGCCATCGTGCAGGACCTCGGCGCCGTGCGGCTCATCCACAAGATCTACCCTGGTTTGGAAATTCACGGCTCGACCCAGATGACCGTGCACGACGAGCGCGGCGCCCGCGTCCTGCGCGACCTGGGATGCGACCGCGTGGTGCTCGCGCGCGAGAATACCCTGGACGACATCCGCGCCATCCGGCGCGCGGTCCCGGAGCTGGTGCTGGAGAGCTTCGTCCACGGCGCGCTCTGCATCGCGTACTCGGGACAGTGCTACATGTCCGGCATGATTTCGGAGCGCAGCGCCAACCGGGGATCCTGCGCCCAGTCGTGCCGCAAGGACTACGTTCTGACAGATGCCGCAAACGGCGCGGAGCTGGATCGCGGCTACCTGATCTCCGCCCGGGACCTCGGCGCCTGGGAGCATCTCGCCGAGATCGCCGACGCCGGCATCCATACGCTCAAGGTCGAAGGCCGCAAGAAGAAACCCGAATACGTCGCGACCGTGACGCACGGCTACCGCGAGTTTCTCGACCGGCTGGCCGCGGGCGACTCGCGTCCGCCCACACCCGCCGAAGTCCAGCCGCTGGTCCAGATCTTCTCGCGCGGCTTCACCGGCGGGATGTACGGCGGCCGCGCGGGACGCGACTACGTGACCCGCACCCAGCCCGACAACCGCGGCGCGGTACTGGGCGAAGTGATCGGGCGCGACAAGGACGAGCTGATCGTTTCGGTCTCGCAGCCGATCCAGCGCGGCGACGGGCTCGGGTTCGAGCATCCCGAAGGCCCCGCCAAGGGCAACCGCGGCTTCGGGGTCCGGAGCGTCCGGACGATCGGCCGGCAGAGCGGAAAAGTCCGGCAGGCGATCCAGCCGGCGGAGGATATTCCGGCCGGCTGGACCGTGGTGCGCTCGGCCGAAGCTGCTCTGCTCACCCGCGCACGCGAGAGCTTTGCCGCCGTTCCCGCCACGGGAAAGCCCGAGCGCACTCGACTGGATGTCACGGCACTGGGTGCCGCCAGCGAGCCACTCACGCTCATCTGCCGCAGTGGCGCCGACGCGGTGACGGTGAAGAGCACGACCGCACTCGCGCCCGCTACCCGCCACGGGCTGGACGCAGGGCGCCTCCGCGCCCAGCTCGGCCGCCTCGGCGAGACCTCCTTCACCCTGGGCGACCTCGATGTGTCCGGCCTCGCGAGGGATCTCTTCGTTCCGGTCAGCGTCCTCAACGATCTGCGGCAGGAGGCAGTGCGGATTCTGAACGGGCACCTGGAACGCGACAGTCGTGTCCGCCACGAGACCCGAGATCGCGCAATCGACGAGAGCGTAGCCAGCGTGGCGCTTGGAGCGGACCGTCACGACGTCCTCACTCCGCGGCTCGTCGCCGAAGTCTGGCGTCTCGAGGATGCGCTGCTCGCGGCAGACGCAGGGGCCGGCGAGATCTCGCTCGACCTGTTCCTCCGTCATCCGATGCCTCCGGTCGCGCGAGTCACGCATCTCGCGACCGAGCTGTCGGACCGGGGAGTCACACTCCGACTCCGCACTCCTACGATCGTCCGGCCCGAAGACCGGAAGCACGTCGAGAAGTGGCTGGCCCTTGGCACACCGCTGGTCAGCGGGCACCTGGGAATGGTCGCCGAGCTGGCGGCCCCCCCCCAGGGACGCGACGTGGTCGCGGATTACGCCGTCAACGTCTTCAACCAGCACAGCGCGGCCGAGGTCTTCCGGCTGGGCGCGCGTCGCATCGTGCTGTCGGTCGAGCTGACCGGCGAAGAGATGGCGCAGGTGGGGGCGCCATGGGAGGGCCGAGGCTTCGAGGTGTTCGCCTACGGCCGCCCCGAAGGAATGACGATCGAGCACTGCGTCCTGTCGGCGGCGTTCGACCGCCAGGTGGCCACCTGCCGTGACCTCTGCGTGCAGAAGCACCCCAATGTCGAGCTCACCGATCCCGCGGGGTACGTCTTCCCGGTGGCCACCGATTACGCCTGCCGCAACCGCCTGCTGCATTCCCGTCCGGTGGACGGCTCCGCGTACCTGCCAGAACTGTGGCGGGCCGGTTTTCGCACATACCGGCTGGTGTTCAACGTCCCGGGCGATCCCGTCGCGCGGGTGACGGCCGCGTATCGCGCGTCGCTCGATGCGCTGGCCGACGGTCGCGCGCCTGATCCCGGCGAAGTGCGGGCGGTAACGGGTCGGGAGTATACGCGGGGCCATTTCGCCCGCGCGGTGTGATGCGGCGGTTAGGCGGTTTCCGAACCGCCCAATCGCTCAACCACCTGTTTATCCAGCGTTCCGCTCACGTAGATGACCTGCGCTAATCCGAGCACTTCGATCGTATGCGGCAGGTTCGGCGGCAGGTCGAGCCGGTCGCCAGGCCCGAGGTCGACCGCCTCCGTGCCGGCTGTGACCCGCAGAAAACCCTCGACGACCCAGCGCGTTTCGGGAAACGCGTGCGCGTGCTCGGCCATCCGCGCGCCCGGGAGATCCGACCACCACGCGGTGACCATGCCTTCGCGCTCGAGCGCGCGCCGCAGCGTGGCCACCTGCAGCGGCCCGAGCCGCGGGTCCCAGGGACGTCGCGCCAGCGCCAGCGTCACGACACGAAGCGCGGGGCGCCGACGAGAATGCGGCGCGCCATCAGCACAATCCCGGCGGCGTAGAGCAGATGAATCGTGCCACTGGGCACTTGCGCCACGAAGAGCAGCAGGAACCACGTGATCAACATCACGACAGCGGCGAGCAGTGTGAGATTCACGGCGATTGACCTTTAGGGGGCAGAAAGTATTGTAGTACCCAGGGGCGGGGAGATCAAACTATTGAGCCAACAAGCTCGATTGTGGACCCGAATACTGCGGCCCATGTCATGCCCCCACGCTGGGGAAGACAGAATTCGTGGTGAGGGACCCATCATTACTTTCGGGCTTCAATAACCCTCTCCGTTCCTGTTGCAACCGGTCGGCCGGTCCACGTTATGTGGTCCCGGCCGATCGTTTTTTTCGGACGGTTTGCCAGAAGTACGACGGTGCCCGCAGCGGTTGACCTTTCACGACGAACCCGATCACCAGCACGAGCGCCCAGACGCCGTACGCCACCATGACCTCGACGCGCAGGTGGGGCAGCGTGAACTGCACGGCCCACAGCACCAAGAGCGCCGTCGCGTCCATCCAATCGAACTCCATGTTCGCAAGCAGCAACACCCCCAGCACGGTTTGCAGCAGCGTCAGCGCGAGCTCGTTGCGCTGCGCGATGTCGAGCGGGAAATCGGCCCACACACCGTGGTGGTGGAGGTGCGAGAAGCCATACACGATCGGGATCATCGCGGCGAGAATCGTCCACTGATTGATATTGCTCGACACGATGTTCATGAGCGCCATGGGGGCGCGCGTCACGCGCCGGGCCCAGCTGATCGTCGAGACGAATTCCGGAAACTCCGACAGGAACGGCGCGACCCATTGTACCAGAAAGAACTGACTGATTCCCACGACCGTGGCGAGCGCGATCATCGAGTTCAAGAACGGGTGCGCCGTCACGTACAGCAGCGCGCCGCCGACGCCGAACAATCCGCCGATCGCGGCTTTCTGACGCCAGCCGGGCTGGCGATATGCCCAACGTGAGACCAGCGGCGCATCGGCGACGGCCTCGACTTCGCGCGGCGGATTGCGCATCAGGACCCAGAGATAGGCGACGTACAGGACGACCAGCACCGCCGCGTCGATCCAGCCGAGGCGCTGGCGCCACAGCACCAGCGCGAAGTACAGCAGTGGCGGGACGAGTCCCATCACCTCGATCGCGTGCTCGGGCTCGAGCTTGATCGGCGGCAGGGGCTGGACGGCCCCGCGCCGCCGGCTGGCGGCCGCGAAAACGAAGTAGATCATCGGCCAGCCCAGGCCCAGCAGCAGCCGGATCGCGCCCGTCAGGTTGGCGATCGCGAGGTGCGCCCGCTCTGGATCGCGTCCGGCGTCCCACGCGATGACCGCCTCGACCGCGAATTCCGGGAGCGTCTGCAGCCACGCGAGGATGGCGAGCGCGAGGCCCTGAGAGATGAGGAATTGCGCCGCTTCCGCGCCCCACGCGACGAGAAACGCCGACAACAGGATGCTGGGAAACGTCCACAGCGCGGCGAGCGCGGTGCCTCCCGCTTGCGTTGCGGAGACGAGTAGCTTTAGGAACCGCATGGGGGTCCAAACTTACTATGGCACGAGACCAAATGAAGTCCGCCAGTCTGCACAGCTTCCACGAATCGCACACCGAACCGGCGGCGGCAGCGGCGCGCAGTCCGTTCCAGACGCTGGTGCACGAGATGCTCGAGCAGCTGGGGGAGGATCCCAAGCGCGAGGGTCTCCGCCAGACTCCCGCGCGAGTGGAGGCCTCGCTCAAATGGCTGACGCGCGGGTACGGCATGGACGTCGAGGAAGTGATCGGCGACGCGCTGTTCGACGAAAAGCACGAGAGCATGATCTGCGTGCGCGACATCGAGATCTATTCGATGTGCGAGCACCATATGCTGCCGTTCTTCGGCAAAGCGCACGTCGCGTATCTGCCGAACGGCAGGATCGTCGGGTTATCCAAGATCCCGCGGGTCGTGGAGATCTTCGCGCGGCGGCTCCAGGTGCAGGAGCGGCTCACCGACCAGGTCGCTGAGGCCCTGTGCGGCGTGCTGAAGCCGATGGGTGTGGGCGTGGTGATCGAAGCGTATCACCTGTGCATGATGATGCGCGGCGTCGAGAAGCAGAACTCCAAGACGGTGACCAGCGCGCTGCGGGGTGCGTTCCGCGATGACGCCAAGACGCGCGATGAATTCCTCCGACTCGTCCACGGAGGCGCCGGGCTGCCTTGAAGACTGCGCTCGTGACGGGCGCGTCGCGCGGCATCGGCCTCGCGGTGTCTGATGCGTTGTTCGCCGGGGGAATGCACGTCGTACGCCTGGCCCGCAGCCTGACCAACGGCTCCGCCGAGCGGCGCACTGATATCGCGTGTGACGTCACGAATCCTGCCGACGTAGAGCGCGCGGTGGCGCGGGTGGAGAACGTGCTCGGCGTCCCGGACGTGCTGGTCAACAACGCCGGTATCTTTTTCATCAAACCCCTCGCCGAGACCACGTACGCCGATTTCACGGCGACCCTGACGACGAATCTCACCGCGGCGTTCCTCCTCGCCCACGCGATCGTGCCGAAGATGGCCGCGCGCGGCAGCGGGCACTTCGTGACGATCGGGTCGATCTCGGACTATATCGGTTTCTCCGGCTCGACCGCTTACGCCGCCAGCAAATTCGGGTTGCGCGGGATGCACGAGGTCATTCGCCAGGAGACGGCGAAAAGTGGCGTGCGGACGACGCTCGTTTCACCGGGGCCCGTCGACACGGACATTTGGAACGCCGTGGATCCGGATTCGAAGCCCGGGTTCACCAAGCGCAAGGACATGATGCGGGCCGAGGATGTCGCGGCGGCGGTCCTGTATGCGGTGACGCAGCCGGAGCATGTTGCGGTGACCGAGATCCGGTTGCTGCCCGCGATCTACACGCCGAGGGGCTAAAGCGGTGCACATCGAGCTGACGGAAATGCTCCGTTGTCCGGAAACCCATCGCGAAGAAATGCTCGTGCTGGCGACGGGCGAGGTGAAGGACCGCATGGTACGCTCGGGGCTCATCGGCTGCCCCGTGTGTCACAATGAGTACCCGATCTCGCGCGGCATCGTGAACTTCCGCCGCAGCAAGGAGCGCGTGGCGAAAGAGTCATCCGGCCCGCGGCCGGCGTACACGCCGCCCTCGCCGCTGCCCTCGGCCGATGCCGCGAAGCTCCAGGCCCTGCTCGAGCTCTCCGGGCCGGGTGGCTACGTCGTGCTCGTCGGCGCCGCGGCACGCCAGGCCCCGCGGCTCAGCAGCTTGATGGCAGGGATCCATTTTGTCGGCGTCAATCCGCCGCCGGACATGGAAGAGCAGTCCGGGCTGTCGCTCCTGTACGCGAACGAGAAGATCCCGCTCCGCACCGCGGTCGCGCGCGGCGTCGTCGTCGGCGCCGACCTCGCGACATCGCCCTGGCTTGTGGAAGCCCATCGGGTGCTGCTGCGCGGCCGCCGCTTCGTCGTCGAAAACGAAGAGCCCGAACTTCCGATCGGGCTCGTCAAGCTGGCGGCGGAACACGGGTTGTGGGTGGGGGAGAAGCGGTAAGGGTAGGGGCGCAGCATGCTGCGCCCCTACCCCGTTGATTCGATCGATGCCGCCATCGCGTCGCTCGCGGCATACGCGGCATCGATCTTGTTCTTGTAGTTCTTCTCGACGACGCGCCGCTTCACCTTCAGCGTCGGTGTCAGCTCACCGGATTCGATCGTGAAGTCCTTCTCGAGCAGCACGACTTTCTTCGGCGTCTCGAACTTGGCCAGGTGCGACAGCATGCTCATCACTTCGCGCTCCACCTTCGCCTGCACGTCGGCCAGCTCGATCAGTGCGGCCCGAGAGCCATAGGTCAGACTGCGCTCCTGCGCCCAGCGCTCGAGGTTATCGAAATTCGGCACGATCAGAATGATCGCGAACTTGCGACGATCGCCGTACAGCATGGCGTTGGCCACGAACTTGTTGCGCTTGACCACCATCTCGATCGGCTGCGGCGCGATGTACTTGCCGCCCGCCGTCTTGAGCAGCTCCTTCTTGCGGTCGGTGATCTTCAGGTAGCCGTCCGTGTCGAGCTCGCCGATGTCGCCCGTATGGAGCCAGCCGTCCTGGTCCACCGTCTCGCGTGTCGCCTCGGGCTGTTTGTAGTAGCCCTGCATGATGTTCGGCCCGCGCGCGAGGATCTCGCCATCGGACGCGATCTTGAGCTCGACCCCCGGAATCGCGCGGCCCACCGTCCCGAGCTTGATGCGGTCCAGCGGATTCAGCGTGAGGACGGGTGAGGTCTCGGTCAGTCCATAGCCTTCGATGACCGGCAACCCGGCGCTGTAGAAGAACTTCGCGATGTCGGCGGACAGCGGCGCGGCGCCCGAGACGAAGAACCGAATCCTGCCCCCGGTGCGGGCCTGCAGCTTCGCGAAGACCAGCCGGTCAGCGATTTTTTTCTTGAAACTCAAGCCCCCAGGAATCGGGAGTCCCGCGAGCGAGAGCGTCGCCCACTGCTCGCCGGTGCGCTTGGCCCAGAGGAATATGGTGCGCTTGATCGCACTCCCCGACAACGCATTCTCGAGCACCCGCGCGTACACTTTTTCGTAGAGCCGCGGAACCGACAACACCACCGTCGGCTTCACTTCCTGCAGGTTCGCCGCGACGGTGTCGAACGACTCGGCGTAGTTGATGATGACGCCGGCCTGGAACAGGGTGTAGTCCACCATCCGCTCATAGCTGTGCGACAGCGGCAGCATTGAGAGGCACTCATCGCCCCCGCCAATCGGAATCATCTGCAGCACGGCCTGCACGTTGGACCAGAGGTTGTGGTGCGACAACATCACGCCCTTGGGATCGCCGGTCGTGCCGGAGGTATAGATGAGCGTCGCCAGGTCATCCGGCCCTATCGTCAACGCCTCTTCTTTCCATTTGGGGTGCTGCGACACGACGGCGCGGCCCTTGGCCTCGACAGCCGCGAGCGCCATGATCCCCCCGCCCGACTGTCCCGCCGCGCCGTCGGCGTCGAAGGTGATGATGTACTTGAGGCCGGGCAGCTCACCCCTGACCTCGAGGACCTTGTCGACCTGCGCCTTCGTCGAGCAGAAGGCGGCGACGGATTCCGAATCGCGCAGGATGTATTCGGTTTGTTTGGCGGTGAGCGTCGGGTAGATCGGGACATCAGCCGCCCGGGCACACAGGCAGGCATAGTCCGTCAGCGCCCATTCGGGCCGATTCTCGGAGATAATCGCGACCTTGTCACCAGGCTTGATCCCCAGCTCTCGCAGGCCCAGCGAGATCGCCTTCACCCGCTCGAGCGTCTCGCGGTGGCTAATGGAGATCCAGGCGCCCCCAACCTTCGAGCGGAATGCCGCGGGGAGCGCGGCATGCCGATCGACCGTGGTGAAAAACAGCTGGGTGAGCGTGCCTCGGTTCATGGCCTGAACTCCACGACGAAAGTCAACGGACTGCCGTTCACCGCCGTCTGGTTCACGTGGTTCATCGTTACGGTTATGACCACCGAGTCGGGGACTGCACCGGTGGGACGCCGTACGCGCACCGCCGCGAGACCCGTCGCACTCGTGAAAACGGTGTCGTTAGGCACCAATGTGACCCCAGGACCGCCGGTCGGAAAGGTGTCTGCGACCGCGAAGACCACACGCCGGTTTGCTGGAATGACGCCGTTCAGGGCGAAGACCTGCACGCTGAGCGAGTCCGAGAGGGAATCCGTCGTCAGGACCGTGTCGCGCACCGCTCCCGTGGGCCGAATCGAATCCAGCCGCGCGAGCACCGTTACGGTTTGCGGGTTGGAGAAGAGGTTGCCGGTCCGTGCCTGCAGCCGCGCAGTGCCGATGACCTTGCTGATCGACACACCGGTCGTGCTGTCGACGACGGCCAGGGTCGCCGTGTCGAGCGAGCTCCAGAACAGGTCTGCCTGGACCGAGGCGCCGAGTCCGTTCAGGGCGCGCCCGCGGGGGCGGAAGGTGTCGGTGAGCTCGACGCGGCCGCTGTCGGGTAGCGTGACTTCAATGGCCACCGGCTGGTTCTGATCGACATTGATTTTGCAGGCGCACACAACGGCAAGTGCGAGCACGGCGAACGTCCGAATCAGGGGTTCCCCGTCCTCTCCTCGGCGGCACGAGGGACACGGAGGTCCTGCAGCGCCTGCGTAGCGTGCTCGATCCACTTTTGCGCGTCTGGTCCCCGTGGCGGGTGCGCGAGAAACGTCTTCAGATGTTGTGCGGCGCCGTCGGGATCGCTGCGTTGCAGCAGCAGAAAGGCGAGACCGTAGTGCGCGCCGGCGAGCGAGGCGTCGAGCTCGAGCGCGCGGCGGTAATGCCGGATCGCCTCGTCGAAGCGGCGCGTCTTGGTGAAGGCGATCGCCATGTTCTGGAGAATGCGCGCGTCGGTGGGATGATCGCGCAGCGCGAGCCGATACGACGTCAACGCGGCGTCGTAGTCCCCCTGACGCTCGAGCGCCAGCGCCTCGTTGAGGTAATCGAGGCGCTGTGGTTTGAGATCGTCGCTCGACGAGCCGCCTCCCCCGAACAAGCGGCGCCAGAAACCCATGGGCCGAAAATAGCTTGCGGCTGCAGACGTTGGCAATGTAGAATCCCCAACCTATGGCCACCCCACCGCGTCCCACCACGCCTCGTCCTTCCGGCGGTACCCGCGCGGGCAAGACGCCGCGCGGCGTTCTGCAAGTCGACTGGGCGTTCTTCGGCGAGCTGTGCCGGGTGCTCGCCCTCAAGGTGTTTCGCGAGTACGACCCCGAGGTCGTCATCGGGATCGCCAAGGCGGGCGTGATCCCCGGCGCCGTGGTCGCGAGCATTCTGCAACGCGACTTCGCGTCGATCGCGATTTCGGGCGAGGGCTCGGTGATTGCCGGCCCGCCGCGCCTGGTGACCGGCAAGCGGGTGCTGCTGGTCGACGAGACGTGCGAGTCGGGGAGCACAATGAAGCTCGCCCTGGCTGCCGTGCGTGACCTCAAGCCCGCCGCGGTGAAAACGGCGGTGTCGTTCAAGACCGGCACCTACAAACCCGACTTCTACGCGCTCGAGAATCAGAACTTCATCATCCTGCCCTGGGACCTCGAAGTCATCGTCAACGGCGAAATCGTAGTGCGTCCCGACTATCGCGCCAAACTGAAAGAGACCCCCCCCCGTTGAAAGATCGTTTAGCCGCCGCAGTCAAACAGTCCCGCGCCGGTTACACCGAAATCCGCGTCGAACGCACCTGGAGCTCCGCCGTGGATTTCAGTGTAACCGGC
>Ga0193723_1001098_pt1 | contig 10506 bp, 11 predicted proteins | sample H2m2metaG_FD_143042 | JGI IMG/M metagenome (GOLD analysis project Ga0193723, IMG submission 143042) | Soil microbial communities from a riparian zone of the East river system, Colorado, United States - H2m2 | ecosystem: Environmental > Terrestrial > Soil > Riparian zone | place: USA: East River... | reverse complement strand
GCAAAAATCGAAAGCTATCCGCGGATACGCGGCGGGTGATCGACACGTTCGGCGCGATTCGCACAATCCAGGACGAGGCGGGTCAAGCTGCCGCTTGCACCTACATCGTCTCGATGACGAGATCGACCGAAGATGTGTTGAGAGTGCTGGTGCTGGCGCGCGAGATGGAGCTGGTGGATCTCGCCGGCAAGAAAGGAATTTCCCGTCTCGACGTGGTCCCGCTCTTCGAGACGCTCGAAGATCTGGAGCGGTCCTCGGGCGTGATGCGCGCGCTGCTCGACGACCCCCTCTACGCGCGTCAGCTCGAGGCGCGCGGGCGCCGGCAGGAAGTGATGATCGGCTATTCCGATTCCGGAAAGGATGCGGGTATGATCGCTTCGTCCTGGGCACTTTACCGGGCGCAGGAGTCGCTGTCCGATCTGTTTCGCGAGGCCGGCGTCGAGCTCCGGCTTTTTCACGGCCGGGGAGGGAGCGTGGGTCGCGGCGGAGGATCCCCTGTGTACCGCGCTGTCGCCGCCTTACCTCCCGGAACCACGAACGGCCGCATCAAGATCACCGAGCAAGGTGAGATCATCTCTCAGCAGTTTGGATTGCTCCCGGTGGCCGAGCGCACACTGGAGGTGACGGCCGCCGGCCTTCTGCTCCACGAGTTCAGCGATTGGCGCCGGAAGGTCAGCTCGAAAGAGGTCGTCGATTTCACAGATGTCATGGACGCACTCTCGTCTCGATCGCGCGACGTCTATCACAAGTTGGTGCACGAAGACGACGCGCTCTTCCAGCTTTTTCGGGTTGCCACCCCGATCGACGAGCTCGCCAATGCGCGATTCGGATCGCGACCACCGTATCGCCCCGGCGCAAAGGCCGGGATCGAGGGAATCCGCGCCATACCGTGGGGATTCGGCTGGACGCAGATCAGGCTCATGCTCACGGGCTGGCTCGGAATCGGAACCGCGCTCGGCGAAGCGGTATCCACGCGCGATGGGCTGCGGAGGCTACAGCGAATGGCCAGCTGCTGGCCGTTCTTCCAGGACTTGCTGGCGAAAGCGGAGATGGTCTGCGCCAAGACCGACGTCGAGATCGCTCGCGCTTACGTGAGCAATCTCGGTGGAGACATGAAGCTGTTCGAGGTGTTGGTGCAGGAGTACGAGCGCGCCGTGGAGGCCCTGCTCCTCATTCGCGGACACCGGCGCCTGCTCGACGACACTCCGGTTCTGCAGTCGGCGATCGAGCTCAGAAATCCGTACGTGGATCCACTGTCGCTGCTTCAGGTCTCATTGCTGCGCAGAAAGCGCGAGCAGCCGAGCGGAAGCAAAACACCGAACGAGCAGATCGACGACGCTCTGGCGACCACGCTCAGCGGCATCGCGCAGGCTTTGCGCAACACGGGCTGATTAGTCGAGGAGCGGGATTCCCGCTAGGAGAGCAGCTCGTGCTCTCTATCCTTGACGGTTCGATAGCACTCGCAGGCAACCGCCTCCAACCCCTTCTTGTCGAGGATCGAGATCCTGCCGTAGCGGTGCACGATGAGCTTCAGCTTCTCCAACGCGCCGATCGCGACCGTCACGCCAGGACGGCGCACCGCGAGCATTTGGGAGAGAAAGTCGTGAGTGAGACCGAGCTCGTTCCTGTCCACTGCGTCGGATGAAATCAAAAGCCAGCGGGCACAGCGCTGCTCGATGAGGTGCATGCTGTTGCACGCCGCCGTTTGCGCCACGACCTCGTGGGCGAACTGGGCGTAGCGGTGGAGGACCAGCGCCAGCTGAGGCATGCTGGGGAGAAGCTCCGTGAACGAATCCGCCGATAACCGCAGGAATGTGCCTTCGATCTGACACATCGACATCGACATCGTGGTGTCGACGCCGTGAAACAGAGGGAGCCCGGCGAACCCTTCGCACCCCACCGTCATCGACTCGAGTGACGTCCCGTCCTTTAGCTCGGTGACAAGCGAGATCATTCCCGTCAGTGGGAAGTAGACATTCCTGATCCTCTGTCCACTGGCTGTGAGGACGTCACGCAGATCGCATTGGACGTGGGTCGAGTGTTCCAGAAGAGCGGTCAGCTCTGACGGCGGAAGCTTCGAGAGGAGATAGTTTCTGGTCGCGTTGGCGGCGACGCTGGGAATGGTGCTTTCTCCGCTCCGTTTAGACGTGACTGACGACGGACACATGCGACCCCTTGTTGGCGTAATGCCAGAAGGTCGCAGGCTGGAGTGTTGCCCGTAGCGCTCTGGTTGTGTGGTGCGTTTTCACGGTACCCCATTGAGAGTGTATCTGCAAGCGCGAAGATTTTCTTTCGCGAGATGCTCAAAAACATCGAAAACGGTCCCGATTGTGCGGTTACGTACTTTGCCTTTTTTAGCAGCGGTCGCTTCTTGAGATCAGAAGAGCACGCCTTCAGCGAGTCGGCCTTGGCCGAGGTGCACTCTCTTCGTGAAAAAACAGTGCGCGAAGACATAGCCCGGCGACTCGGGCATATTTGCTCCGACTTTTCTGCGGATGAGTTCGAGAAGCTCATATCGTTGATGGCCGCCCGTCAGGTGAAGTGCGAGCGGCGTTCAACCTGGTAGCTCTCATTCAGGCGCTGCCGGCAGATAGCTCCTGACCCGCGAACTGACTGCGCGCAAGAAAATAGAGGGGCCCATTTGGACCCCCCTATTTTTTCATGCCTTATGAAGCGTTGGTAAGCGCGACTCAGGCAATTGTAGACAGCGAGTCGTATTTGAACGTCTCGACCGTCGGTTTTCCGACCATCACCGGACGAAGCGTCTTGTCCAGCTGTGGATAGATCCCGGACTCGTAATTTCGTGCCGAATCCATGTCGTTCCAGAAGCTGATGGCGAGAACGTGCTGATCCTTCACCAGCAACAGCTCGTCCTTGAAGCCAGCCTGCTTCTTCAGAGTCGGAAGCACTTCGTTTCTGAAGAGGTTGTGGAACTCTTCGTTCTTATCCGTCGCGATATCAAATCGCACGCTGCGCGCGATCTGTCCCTTGTTGGTCTTCCCGTTGGTGGTCTGCATTTTGGAAATCTCCATCACCCCGTTGGAATTTCACCGGACCCCTGCGAGAGGGGCGACATCGCAGCCCGGTCAGCGCCTCAAAACTCCGGCGCTCGATCTGTCTGACCTTTTCACGTATGAGACAGCATAACACATCCAGCCTCAAAGAGAGGAATTTCACCGTAAGTGGCGTGTAGCAAAGGACTTAGTTGATGAGATCGAACCCCTTAAGTCGCGTGTCGCCACTCCCACCGCCACCGCTGCCGTCGCAGAGGAGCTCGTCGCCTTCTGCCGGAGCGGACGAAACATGGACGCGATCAACACACTCTACTCGCCGGAGATCGTGAGTGTCGAATCAATGGGCAACGAGCAAATGCCCCGTGAAATGAAGGGCATCGACGCGATTCGCGAGAAGAACAAATGGTGGGGCGATAACAACGAGGTGCATTCAGCGACTGTCGATGGACCGTTCGTGGGTGAGGACAAGTTTGCCGTGTATTACAACTACGACATCACATTCAAGCCGACAGGTAAGCGTACTCCCATGGAGGAAATGGCTCTGTATACGGTGAAGGACGGCAAGGTCGTACGCGAACAGTTCTTCTACAGAACTACAAGCCCCTGACCGCTCCTGCCTCGAGGGTCGCTGGGCATGACGCGATCGTCGCCATCGGTGCGGCGATCGCGTCTGTTCGTCCGCGCGTTCCGACCCCCTCGCAACGCGAGGCGATCGAGGCTCCCGTAGGGCCTGTCCTCGTCCTCGCCGGCCCCGGTGCAGGGAAAACGTTTTGCCTCATCGAGCGCATTCGATTCCTCGTCGAAAACCTTCGAGTGAACCCGGATCGAATCTGTGTCTTCACGTTCACCAACAAGGCGGCGGACGAGATCGCCTCGCGTCTCGAGGACCTCGGCGCGCGCGTAGAGACTGTGAAGCGCGGAACGATTCATTCCTTCTGCGCGGAGCTGCTCCGCGAGCTTGGCGCGCACGTCTTGCTCAAGCCCGGATTTGGCATCGCCGACCAGGAGGATCAGCTCTCAGTCCTCGGCCGGCTCGAAGGACACCGGAGATGGCACGGCCGGGTGCTATCGCGATTTTCTGCTTACCGCTTTCGAGGCGATTCGCTCAGGGACGACGACATCGCCCTCTACGAGCGATACAAGGAGTTTCTCGCGACGCGAAACATGCTCGACTTCGACATGCTCATTCTGAAGGCGGAACAGCTCCTCGCCGACGAATCAGTCGCGGCGCAGGTCCGACGCCGATGGTCAGCGGTGCTCGTCGACGAATTCCAGGATCTGAATCCCAGCCAGTATAAGATCATCCGCGCGCTTGCGATCGAGCACGGAAACGTGTTCGCCGTCGGCGACGACGAACAGTCGATCTATTCATGGACGGGCGCTGACCCGAGCGTGTTTCGCGACTTTGCGAACGACTTCAAGGTCAGCACCGAGGCGCAGCTCGGCGAGAACTGGCGCTGTCCTCGTCAGGTCGTCGATCTCGCGCGCCGGCTCGTCGCCAGCAACACTCCGATTTTTCACAACAGAAGGCACGCTGAGACGAGCCACGAATCTCCGTTCGAGGTAGCGGCGCTGACTTTCGCGACGGAGGACTCTGAAATCGCGTGGATCATCGAGGACATTCGGCGCGATCGGAATGAGCATCAGCTGCCGTGGGGAGAGTTCGCGCTGCTGTACAGGAAGCACGAGATCGGAGACGGGGCCGAGAGCGGCTTTCTGACCGCGGGAATCCCCTGTCGTCTCGCGAACAAACGGGCACTGGCCGAGGATCCGGTCGTTTGTTACGTGATCGCCGCGCTGCGCGTGATCGCCGGCCCCGACGATGATATTCACAAGGAAGCTTTTCTCAAGGTTGTGCTTCCCAAGACGCTCTTCGACAGCGCGCAGACCAGGGCGGAGGAGCAGAAGCTGGCGCTCATCCCGTATCTAGAGTGGATGGTGCGCACGCTTCCCAAAGAGCACGAAGATGCGCGCAAGATCTGGCGCAGCTTCTATGCTCTGCGCAACCTCGCCGCTCTTGGTGCCCGGCACACCAGAATCGAGGAGCTGGTAGAGGAGCTCCTGTCCCAGCGCGTGGGCGAGTACCGGACGCGGCTCGAGGAGAATCACGATGAGCTATCGGATCCGGGAACGGACGATGACGTCATGCGGCTCGCCGACCGCATTTCCGCAGCGTCAGTTGCTGGACGCCCCCTCTGGATTCCGCGCCTTGACGGCGTCGAGATCGCGCTCAAAGGAATTCTCTCCGGCGCCGGGCTTCGGAACGTGATCCTTGGCGGCGCTCGCCCGGAGGGAGCGTTCACCATCGAGTTTCCCGACACGTCGCCTCTTGGCATCGCGCTGGGAGTGTTCAAGGCGGTGCAGTACATGCGAAGCCGCTCGTTCGCAAATCATTTTCGGGATTTCACCACGGTTGATCTCGAGACCACTGACCGCGACACCGTGCGCGCAGAAATTGTGGAGATTGCGGCCGTACGTGTGCGCGACGGCAGAATCACCGAGCGGTTCCAATCACTCGTCAGGCCGCGAGTCCCCATTGCGGATCAAGCCTTCAAGAAGCACAAGCTCGACGACAAGGCACTCGCATCAGCGCCCTTCTTCGAGGAGGTCTGGCCGGCATTCCGCGAGTTTTGTGGCAGCGACGTCTGCGTTGCGCACAATGGCTACCTCTTCGACTTCCCGATTCTTCGCCGGATGAGCGAAGCGCTGCCGGGGCCGGATCTCGTGACCTATGATACGCTCGTCCTCGCCCACGAGCTGCACTCAGGCGGCGCGAGGCTCGAGGATCTCGCGCGGGTGTACGGCGTCGACCCCGGCCAGGCGCACCGCGCTCTGGCCGATTGCCTGACACTTGTCGGCGTCTTCCTCGGACTCGAAGAAGCCAAGGTCGCGCGCGCCCGCAAGACAGCGCTCATCAACCTGTTCGATCAGCTCGGCGTCGCGCTGGCGCTTAGCGACGAGGAGACTCTTGGTCCGGAAGCGAAGCTGCTCCGCAGACTCTCACGGTCCCATGCCCTTGGCCGCTACAGTGATTGTCTGGAGTTTTACAGAGTGGAGTGGGAGGCATCGGGTGATCCCACTCTGCCGACGGTCGATGACGTGATCGAGCGATTAGGCGGTGAGAGGGCGATGAATCGCATCCGGGCGGAGAAGACCGCCGAACAGCGATATCCCCACGCGATGCACAGACTGAGGCCGTTGCTGGATCAGTGCGCCGGCCAGCCCCTCGCGCAGCAGCTCGCCGACTTTCTCGACCGGGTGGTATTGTCGCTTTCAGACCGGGTCGAGCGTGATCCGGCGCGTGTGAATCCTCTCACGCTGCACTCGACCAAGGGACTCGAATTTTCACGCGTCTACATCGTGGGGGCCGAAGACGAACAGCTTCCGGGCCAGCGCGACGTGAGCAAGCGCGAGATTGAGGAAGCGCGCCGTCTGCTCTACGTCGGGATGACGCGCACAAAGGACCGGCTGGTGCTCACCCGGGTCGAGGCAAGGGGAGGGAAGCCAACGGGTCGACACCGTTTCCTCGACGAAATGGGACTCGCGCCAAGAAACCCGAAGCATCCGCCCACGTCCAAAGCATCCGCATAAGGAGGATCAAATGAGCATCGCCGACACGCTGCTACCAGAGTTCGATCAGGAGATGGCTACGACCCGCAAGGTCCTGGAGCGGGTGCCGACCGAAAAGGGTCAGTGGAAGCCGCACCCGAAGTCCTTTTCACTCGGACATCTCACGCAGCTCGTCGCTGGTATGCCGGGCTGGATTACAAATGCCGTGACTGAAACCTCGCTGAACCTGGGCGGGTATCCTGGCTACAGCTATGAGAAAACGGAAACGCTGCTCAAGTCGTTCGACAAGCACGTGAGCGAAGCTCGCAAGGCGATTGCCTCAGCCAAGGATTCGGACTTTGGCGTGACGTGGTCGCTGAAGCACGGCGATCGCGTGATCTTCTCAATGCCTCGCGGGCCGGTCGTGAGACAAACCATCAATCACTTGGTGCATCACCGTGGTCAGCTTACCGTTTATCTCCGGCTGATCGATGTGCCTGTTCCGTCGATCTACGGACCGACAGCTGATGAGCCCATGCCTGCGTTCTCGGGCAAGTCATAGTCACGTTGCGTGCTCGTATCGTCACACCATTACCGCGCCGCCTGCAACGTCCAGGACGACGCCAGTAATCCATCCGGCGTCGTCCGACACCAGAAAAAGGGCGGCGCGTGCGACGTCCTCTGGCGTGCCGAGCCGTTGAATCGGGTGTATCTCAATCAGTGATTTTTTCTGCGCATCCGGAATCTGCTCGTTGTTTCGCTCAGTAAGGATTGTCTCCGGTGCAATACAGTTGACGCGAATTCCGCGTGGCCCGGCCTGTGTGGCGAGATGCTGGGTGAGAATCTCGATGCCTGCCTTGGCGGCGGCGTAAGGAACGGGCGACTGCGGATGCGGGCGCCGGGCGGCGGCTGAGGAGATCGTGAGTATGCTGCCCTTACCCCGCTCCTTCATGCCAGGCAGCACGCTTTTGATCGTCAGGAATGTGGCGGTGAGATTGCCGTCGACTGATGCACGCCATGCATCTTCGGCGATCGTCTCCAGCGGGCCAGGCCTTGTAAAGCTTCCGCCCGCGTTCGCCACCAGGATGTCGATGCCGCCCAATTCCCGTTCGATGTCGCCCCGCATGGCCTCGATATCAGCGAATTTGGTGACATCGGCTGTGACGTCCATCGCCTTTCCGCCCGCGCCTTCGATTTCCACGCGCACAGCAGTGAGTGCCGCGCGATCTCTACCGTGCACTGCGACCTTCGCCCCCTCCAGCGAAAACAGTTTCGCTATCGCGGCGCCGATGCCACGCGAGCTTCCGGTAACCAGCGCTACCTTGTCTTTGAGAGCGCCCATTGAACTACGGCCTCATAGAGTGGGTTTGAAGACCATGGCGCCAACTACCAATGCCATAATGGCCAGGTAGATGAGCTGGACCGTCCAGAGCTTGCCACCTGCTTCCGCGAGCGATTGATCGTCTCCTCCTTCGGCGGACGCGAGCCTTGCCAGCTCCATGGTGCGCTTCCTGATGAAAACGGCGCCGAAAACGAAGTGGAGCACAATTCCGGTGAAGCCCCACAACACCCAGAAAGTGCCGAATCCGATACCGGCCATGCCGACCATTCCGAGACCGCTGAGCAGCACGAGGCCCGAGGCCGGTCCCGCAACCATCTGGCCGTAGGTCGTCGCGTGACGGAGCAGTGTGGTGAGGATCGCGCGATTGCGCTCACGTCTGACGCGCCAGATCAGCACCGCCAGGCAAGTGACACCCCCAATCCACGCAATCACCGATAGAACATGGACGAATTTCAGAACGTTGTACGCATTGAACACCCATCACCCCAAAGTTGATAAGACGCTCTAGAATAATCCGATCCTTGAGTAGATTCAACTATTGAGGCAATACAACTGTTTCTGCCATTGAATCAAGGCAGAGCTTGCGGCAATATTCCAGCGTGGCCAGGGACAAAGCAGCGCTCGCGGCGGAGACGTGGGAGCGCATGTTCGATTTCTTCATACGCACCAGCGCCCAACGCGTGAAGGTGTTGGCGCGCATGGGATTGACTCCGAACGATGCTCGCGCGCTCAGCGCGCTCGACGTTGCGGAAGGCCGGACCATGCGGTCGCTCGCCGATGAATGGGGATGCGACGCGTCGAACGCCACGCTGATCATCGACCGGCTGGAAAAGCGCGCCTTAGCCGAGCGGAGGGCGATGCCGGGCGACAGGCGTGTCAAGCTGGTCGTCCTCACCGCGGCCGGACTGAAAACCCGCCAGCGACTGCTCGACGGAATGTACGATCCACCGCCCGAGGTGTTGGCACTTCCTCGTGCGTCCCTCGAAGTGCTTCGAAGTGCGTTGCCACCCGGCGACAATCCCCGGCGGGAAAAATGGTAAATCAGGAACGGAAGGCGCCGTCGGATCGCGTCGAATGGCGGGTGCTGGTCGGCGGCGAAGAGACGAGCGCGGTGTTCGAGCCGGCAACAACGGACAATGGAATCGTGTTCGTGTGCGCCCACGGCGCCGGTGGGAACATGAGTGACCGGGGAATGCTGCAGACGGCGAATGCGCTGCGCTCGAGGGGAATGGGCGTCGTGCGGTTCAACTTTCTCTACAAGGAGAAGGGTTCTGGCCGTCCTGATCCAATGCCAAGCCTCAAGAATTGCGTAACGGCCGTCGTGGACCGCGTGCGCCACGAGCTAGGGCCCAGGACACTTCTGATCGGTGGGCGCTCAATGGGAGGACGTGCGGCATCCATGCTCGCCGCCGATGGATTCGAGTGTGATGGACTGCTCCTTCTCGCCTATCCGCTGCACCCCGCGGGCATGCCGGAAAAACTGCGCGATGCGCATTTGCCGGCGATCCGCGTACCCGTGCTCTGCTTCAGCGGAACGCGTGACGCGCTCTGCCGCCGAGACCTGATGGAAGCGGCCCTGAAGACGGTGAAGACCAGTTGGGTGATGCACTGGGTCGAGGGGGCAGACCACAGCTTCCATGTGCTCAAATCATCCGGCAGAACGGACGGCGAAGTTCTGATCGAGATTGCGAACGCCGCCGAGGCTTGGGCGGCACGACTGAAATAGTGAGGCTTTGGCGAACGCCTCAGCAATGAAATACGTGGGGCGCTGTGGAAAACAAATTCCCGACGGGTCGATTCAGAGGCGCTCTATTCGACGAGTATATGGAGCCCCGGTTCGCGGGTTGCCGCTACGGGAGCCCTAGCCTGAATCGGAGCGAATTGCCATGTCGATATTTGAGCCCTCGAGATCCCCCTGGACCGGCAGGATGCTGAGCATCCTCCGCATCGTCGGGGCAGTCGTCTACATATCTGTCGGAACCATGAAGCTCTTCGGCTTCCCGCCGCCTCCTCCGGGAATGCCGCCGTTCGGCCTGCTGTCGTTGCTGGGAATCTCGGGCATTCTGGACACCTTCGGTGGATCGCTGATCCTGTTGGGCTTGTTCACCCGCCCGGTATCCTTTCTGCTGGCCGGAGAAATGGCAGTGGCCTATTTTCAGAGTCACCTCCCGATCTCGGTGTACCCGACGACGAACCTGGGCATACCAGCCATACTCTACTGCTTCATCTACCTCTATTTCGTCTTCGCCGGAGCGGGCCCATGGAGCGTCGATGCGATGATTGCGCGCAAAAAGGGCGGTAACCGGTATTGACCGACGTCGCGACATCAGCCGAGCACCCGGTAGCATCGGCGACACCGGCAGCGAAGCCGGGGCGCCGGCAGTACGACCGCTCGATCGTCGAGGGGCCGCTCCTTCCCGCAGTGTGGAAGCTCGCCTGGCCCACGATGCTCACCAACATCGTCGGTGGCCTTCAGGGGATGGTCGATCAGGCGCTCGTCGGACACCTGGTCGGGTACAAGGCCAACGCCGCGATCGGCGTCAGCATGCAGATGTGGCTCATTGTCATGATCTTCATCTCATCCCTGTTCAGCGGAATGAG
>Ga0193723_1001097_pt1 | contig 10527 bp, 8 predicted proteins | sample H2m2metaG_FD_143042 | JGI IMG/M metagenome (GOLD analysis project Ga0193723, IMG submission 143042) | Soil microbial communities from a riparian zone of the East river system, Colorado, United States - H2m2 | ecosystem: Environmental > Terrestrial > Soil > Riparian zone | place: USA: East River... | reverse complement strand
CGCTCACCACGAACATCGCCGCCAACATCGTCGCGCCCGCGAACGGCTTCTCGAACCTCGCGCCGCACAAGATCACCTTCAAGCAGGGGGCGATGATCACGGCCGTTATCGGCATTCTGATGATGCCGTGGCGGCTCTACAACGACGCCGCTGCCTACATTTTCACGTGGCTGATCGGGTACGGGGCGCTGCTCGGTCCCGTCGCGGGGATCATGATCGCCGACTACTTCGTCGTGCGCCGCGGTGAGCTGATCGTGAACGACCTCTACAAGCGCCACGGCGCCTACGAGTACTCCCGCGGCTTCAACTTGGTGGCGATCGGGGCGCTCGCGCTCGGCGTGCTGCCGAGCCTTCCGGGCTTCGTCGCCGCGCTGCGCGGCGTCCCCGAGACCGGTGTGTTCGGCACGATCTACAATTGGGCGTGGTTTGTCGGCTTCCTGCTTTCGGCTCTCATCTATGTGATCGGGATGCGGCTGGGAGCAGGGAGCCGGGAGCGGGGAGCAGTCGGTGCCACTGTCTGAGGAGCAACTTGCCAAGAATTTCGCGGAGATCGCGCCGCCGCTGACGAACGACGCGGCGCTGCTCGAGGCGAACAAGTGCCTCTACTGTCACGATGCGCCGTGCACGATCGCCTGCCCCACGCACATCGACGTCCCCGCCTTCATCAAGAAGATCTCGACCAGCAACCTTCGGGGCTCGGCCCGAGTCATTCTCGAGGCGAATCCGTTCGGCCATTCGTGCGCGCGCGCCTGCCCGGTGGAAGTGTTGTGCGAAGGCGCCTGCGTCCTGAACGACCGCGATGAACAACCGATCAAGATCGCACTGCTGCAGCGGCACGCCACCGATTACGTCCTCGAGAAGAAGCTCAGGCTCTGCGAGCCGGGGAAACGTACCGGGAAACACGTCGCGATCGTGGGCGCAGGGCCGGCGGGGCTCGCGTGCGCCCGAGACCTGCGGTGCCGCGGCCACGATGTCACGGTCTTCGAGTCGAAGCCGCAGCCGGGCGGTCTCAATACGTACGGGATCGCGGAGTACAAGCTCAAAGCCGACGTCGCGCTCGCCGAGGTGCAGGACATTCTCGACCTTGGTGTGGAGCTCAGGACGAGCGAGACGATCGATGCGATCGAGCCGCTGCTCAAAGAGTATGACGCCGTCTTTATCGGGGTCGGATTGGGAGGCACGAAGAAGCTCGGCATTCCCGGCGAAGACCTGCCGGGCGTGATCGATGCGCTCACCTTCATCGAGCATCTCAAGACGCACCCATATCGCGAAACGACCGTCGGGCGCCAGGTCGTGGTCATCGGCGCCGGCAATACCGCCATCGACGCCGTCACGCAGGCCAAGCGCCTCGGCGCGGCGACGGCCACGATCGTCTATCGCCGCGGTGAGGCCGACATGCCGTGCTACCACTACGAATACGAGCTCGCCAAACGCGATGGGTGCGGGTTTCGTTTCAATGCCGCTCCGCAGCGCATCATCGGCAACGGCTCCGCGGTCGCCGGCATCGAAGTGCGCACCGCCAATGACAGCGAGACGATTCCGTGCGACATGGTGATCGTGGCGATCGGCCAGGGCTCTCCGGCGCTCACGTGGCCGAAGGACAATCCCAGGGTTTTCACGGGCGGTGACTGTGCGAATGGCGGAGCGGAAATCGTGAACGCAACGGCTGAGGGAGTGACGGCAGCGAAGCGGATCCATGAAGTGCTCGGTGGCATTGTGCGGTAACGGGCGGTAACGGGCGGTAGGAGGCGGTATGGCTGACTTACAAACAGATTTTGCGGGCATCAAGAGTCCAAACCCGTTCTGGTTGGCTTCGGGACCGCCGACGAACACCTACGGCCAGGTCGCCAAAGCGTTCGACCAGGGGTGGGGCGGCGCCGTGTGGAAGACGATCGGTGAGCCGATCATCAACGTCTTTTCACGCTACGGGTCCGTCGACCTCGGCCAGAACCGCATGATGGGCTTCAACAATATCGAGCTGATCAGCGACCGGCCGATCGTCGAGAACCTGAAGGAGATCGCCGAGGTCAAGCGCAACTATCCGAAGCACGCCGTGATCGCGTCGTTGATGGTCGAATCGAAGCGCGAAGCGTGGCACGAGATGGTTAAGCAGACCGAAGACACGGGCGCCGACGGTATCGAGCTGAACTTCGGGTGTCCCCACGGAATGAGCGAGCGCGGGATGGGCAGCGCGGTGGGTCAGGTTCCCGACTACACCTGTCAGATCGTTGAATGGGTGAAGGAAGTCGCCACGATTCCGGTGATCGTGAAGCTCACGCCCAACGTCACCGATATCACGTACATCGCGCGCGCGGCGGTCAAAGGCGGCGCCGATGCGCTATCGCTGATCAACACCATCAACTCGATCGTCGGCGTGGATCTCACGACGTTCGAGCCGCAACCGTCCGTCGCCGGCAAGTCGAGCCATGGCGGCTACTGCGGGCCGGCGGTGAAGCCCATCGCACTGCACCTCGTGTCGGCAGTCGCCGGCGACGCCAGCGTGATGATTCCGATCTCCGGCATCGGCGGGATCGCCTCGTGGCGCGATGCGGCGGAGTTCATCGCTCTGGGCGCCGGCACGCTGCAGGTCTGCACCGCCGTCATGCACTACGGGTTCCGGATTGTGGAGGACCTGATCGACGGGCTGTCGAACTGGATGGATGAGCGCGGGCACCGCACGCTCGCGGACATCCGGGGCCGAGCGCTCCCCCGGGTCGCGAAGTGGGAAGACCTCGATCTGAATTACCACCTGCTCGCCCATATCGATCAGGATAAGTGCATCAAGTGCGAGCTGTGCTGGACGGCGTGCGAAGACGGCGCGCATCAGGCGATCCGGCGGTTGCCGCGCAACAACGGCGGACCGGTGGTCGAGATCATCGAAGAGGCGTGTGTTGGGTGTAATCTCTGCGCGGCCGTCTGCCCCGTGCAGGACTGCATCACGATGCGGCAGATGCCGAATGACTATCCGGCGGTGAGTTGGAAGGAATATGCCGCTGGTAAGGGAAAGCTGGCGCCCCGTTCGGAACACTTCCATACGGCAAGCTGGACTCCCAGCGCGAAGCGCTAAGCACTTTCCCCTCTCTCTTTCCTCTTTTCCTCGCAAAAGCACGAGCATGTCATCCTGAGCGAAGCGCGCGGTACGCGCGCGCAGCGAAGGACCTGCTTGGAAAAGCAGATCCTTCGCCCCTTCGGGGCTCAGGATGACATGCTCGGTCTTTGGACAGTAAGAAGAGAAAAGAAAAAGAAAGAAGGGTTCTAAAGTCGTCCCGGTGGCGCGAGGGGAGGCATCGAAACGCCAGTTTCAGGTTCTGGTGTAAAGTCCTCCCCCGGATTGATGAACCGATCCAGCTCAAAATTGTACTGCTTGTCGTACAACTGCTTATAGCGACCATTGGCGACCAGCAGCTCGTCGTGCGTTCCGCGTTCGACAATCTGTCCACCTTCGAGCACCAGAATCTGATCGGCGCTGCGAATCGTGGATAGCCGGTGCGCGATTACGAACGTCGTCCGCCCACGGCGCAGCGCCCGGAGTCCGTCCTGAATCTTGGCCTCGCTTTCGGAGTCGAGGCTCGAGGTCGCCTCGTCCAGCACCAGGATCCGGGGATCGGCCAGAATCGCGCGCGCGATCGAGATCCGCTGCCGCTGGCCGCCGGATAGCTTGACGCCCCGCTCGCCGACGACAGTGTCGTACTTCTCGTCGAACTGCTCCACGAACTCGTCGCAGTGCGCGATGCGCGCGACGGCCTCGATCTCCTTTCGCGTCGCGTGCGGGCGCGCGAACGCAATGTTCTCGGCGATCGTGCCGTCGAACAAGAAGTTATCTTGTAGAACCACGCCCAGCTGCGTGCGGTAGTCGGCCAGCGGCACGGTCGCGAGATCGCGCCCATCCACCACCACCCTGCCCTTTTCGGGCCGGTGGAACGCCAACACCAGGCCGACCAGCGTGCTCTTGCCGGATCCCGACGACCCCACGAGGGCCGTGGTCGAGCCGGGTCGCGCGTCAAACGAGACGTCCTTGAGCACCGGGACGCCAGGCTTGTAGGCGAACGTCACGTGCTCGAAAGCGATGTCGCCGCGCACCGGGCCGAGCGGCGCGCGCTGCGCGTCTTCCGCATCTTCGGTCGTCATCCGGCGCAGCTCGTAGATCCGGTCGAGCCCCGCGAACGCTTCGGTGATCTGCGTACCGATGGACGCGATGTTGATCAGGGGAAGCGCGACCAGGCCGACGAAAATGATGTATTGCGCAAGCTGCCCGAGCGTCATCGCATGCGTCAGCACCGCACGGCCGCCGACCAGGATCATGATGACCGAGATCGCGCCGATCACGAGCTGGGCGAACGCGCCCACGCTCGAGACGCCGGTCATCGTCGTCGCCACGTTCCGGAACAACTTGTGGGCGCCGCGCGCAAAAACGAGCCGCTCGCCGCGCTCGGACCGATACGCCTTGACGATCCGAATGCCGCCGAGCGTCTCGGCGAGCCGGCCGGTCACATCGGCGTTGAGCTTGCCGCGTTCGCGGAACAGGGGGCGCAGCCTGGAGAACGCGTAGGCCATCCCGCCGCCGAATAGGGCGAGCACCAGGATCGACAGCGACGTCAGCTTCCAATTCAGCCAGAAGAGGACGCCGAGGGCGATCGTCCCGGTAACGAAGCCGCCGAGCAACTGGACCAGCCCCGTGCCGACCAGATTTCGGATCCCCTCGGCGTCGGTCATGATCCGCGAGATCAGAATGCCGGTCTTGGTGGAGTCGAAATAGGCGATGGGCAGGCGCAACACGAACGCCTGGATGGACTTGCGCATGTCGGTAATGGCGCGCTGCGCGGCCACACCGAGGATCTGCGACAGGCCGAACGAGGTCAACGATTGCACCACCGTCGCCGCGCCAACAGCCGCCGCGATGACGCCGAGCAGGTCGGCCCGCTGCTGCCCGATGACCCCATCGATGATGTAGCGGGACGACCACGGCAACACGAGTCCCGCAAGCCGATTGATCAGCATCAACGCGAGACCGAGGGCGAGCCGGCTGCGATGCTGCCAGACGAGGAGGCGCGCCTCGCGCCACGCGTTGGTGTAATTGGGTTTGGGTTTCTTGTCCGCCACGGCGAGAAGGTTACCCAATCCCAATCCGTCGCACCACGTCCGTCATCGAGTTGCTGGGCAGCGGCGATGTGGGCGCGCGGGGCGTGACGACCCTCACTCCGGTGGGTTTGACGGGCGCCTTAAGTTCGCGTAGCATCCACTCCTGTCACCATCCCGCCCGCGGCACAAGCCCGCCGCCCCCGACCCGGCACCGCCTGCCTCCGGCTCGCCCCGTATCTGCCCCGTCGTGGGCCTCGGAGCGTCAGCCGGCGGTCTGGACGCGTTTCAGAAATTCTTCTCGCGCATGCCCTGCCCCAACGGTATGGCGTTCGTGCTCGTCCAGCACTTAGACCCTCACCATCCGAGCATTCTCCCCGAGCTGTTGCGTAAGGCAACGCGCATGAGCGTCGACCAGGCGACCGACGAGACGCCCGTGCAGCCCGATCACGTTTACGTGATTCCCCCCAAGTCCAGCCTTACGATCGAGGGCGGCGTGCTGCGAGTGCGGCCGGTGGAGGGCGACCACGGTCCGCGCCTACCGATCGACCGCTTGTTCGACTCGCTCGCCCAGGATCAAGGCCACAATGCCGTGTGCGTGCTCTTTTCCGGGTCGGGATCCGACGGAACGATCGGCCTGCGCGCCGTGAAGGAGCACGGCGGCATGGTCATGGCGCAGTCCCCGGAGACGGCGCAGCACGATCCCATGCTCCGGAGCGCGATCTCCACCGGCCTCGTGGATCACGTGCTTCCCCCGGCGGAGCTGGCCGACAAGCTGATGGAGTATGCCGCCTACCTGCGCCGCCTGCGCAACCAACAGGGGCCCGAAGCGCTCGTCCTGGCGAGCAGCGACGAGCTGACCCGCATCTGCACGATCCTGCTGCACAAGACGGGGCATGACTTCAGGCGCTATAAGACGCCGACGCTGGTGCGGCGCATCCAGCGGCGCATGCAAGTGCTCCAGGCGGCAACGGTCGCGGCGTACGTCGAGCGCCTGCACGATGGCCCGAGCGAGGCGGACCAGTTGTTCCGCGATCTGCTCATCGGCGTGACGCACTTCTTCCGGGACCCGGAGGCATTCGCCGTACTCGCCAGTGATGTGATCCCGCGCCTCGTGGACGTCGCAAAGCTGGACGGGACCCTCCGGGTGTGGACGCCCGGCTGCTCGACCGGCGAGGAAGCGTACTCGCTGGCGATCCTGATCAGAGAGCAGATTCTGCGGCAGGACTCGCGCGCGCGGGTGCTGATCTTCGCCGGGGACATCGACGACGAAGCGCTGGAGTTCGCGCGCAACGGCCGCTACGCCGAAGGCATCGCCGAGCACGTCACGCCGGAGCGCCTGGAGCGATTCTTCATCCGGCACGTTCTCCCTTCTCGACCTCGTCGTGTGCCGCAACCTGCTGATCTACCTCGAGGCCGATGTCCAGAAATACGTGAACAGTCTGTTCCACTACGCCTTGCACCCCGGCGGCTACTTGTTTCTCGGACCCTCCGAAAACTTGGTCGGGCCGCCGGACCTGTTCCGCACCGTGGACCGCAAGCACCGGATCTTCCAGCGCGGCGCCAGCGTCACCCGCCTCATCGAGACTCTGCCCGCGGTGGTGTCCACGCGACCTCCAACCGGGCGTGCCGTCGCCGTGGGCCACGTCTCGGGACAACAAGCATTGGTGACGGCGCTCGAGCGCGTGCTGCTCGACCGGTACACGCCCGCCTGGGTGGTGATCAACGCGCGTGCAGAGGCGCTGCACTTCTCGGCGCGTACCGGCAAGTACCTCGAACCGGCAACAGGCGCACCGAGCGCCGACGTCGTCGAAATGGCACGCCCGGGGCTGCGGCTCGACCTGCGGACAGCGATCCACAAGGCCGTCCGGACGGGCGAGACCGTCGTGCACCAGAACGTCCTCGTGGAGACGAACGGCGACGCCCAGCGGATCAACCTGTTGGTGCGCCCCGTCACCGAGCTGGGGGCGGATGACGGACTGTTCCTCGTCGTGTTCCAGGAGGTCGGCCTACCACAGAGTCGCGCCGAGGCCGCTGCGGAAGATGCGGCGACCCCTGTCGACAGCGTGATCCAACAGCTCGAGAGCGAGCTCCGCACGACCAAGGATCACCTGCAGGCCTCGGTCGAGGAGGTCGAGACCTCCAACGAGGAGCTGAAATCGGCCAACGAAGAGCTGCTCGCGACCAACGAGGAGCTGCAGTCGTCCAACGAAGAGCTGCAGACCTCCAAAGAGGAGCTCCAGTCGATCAATGAGGAGCTGGAGACGATCAACGCCGAGCTGATCGACAAGGTGAGAGAACTCGACCAAGCGAACAGCGACCTGCTGAATCTGTTTCAGGCGACCCGGATTCCGACCCTGTTCCTGGACGGCGCTCTGGTCATCAAGCGGTTCACGGCGGCGGCGACCCAAGTGTTTCGCCTGATCGACAGCGATGCTGGGCGCCCGATCACCGATATCGCGCCGCGATTCACGGAAGACCTGCTGCCCGACATGAAAGAGGTGCTCCGCACGGCCACGCTGCGGGAACGTCAGGTGCATGTCGCCGACGGATCCGCCACGTACCTCGTCCGCATGCTGCCCTATCAGCGCATGGACAACACGCTCGACGGTCTCGCCGTCACCTTCCTCGACATCACGCACGTCCGGGGCCTCCAGGACGAGGCCCGCCACAAGGATCAGTTCCTCGCCACCCTCGCCTCGGTGCAGATCTGCTTCGAAGTGCTCCAAAGCCAGGGCACCGACGTCAAACGAGGCAAAGACGCGCTGGCGGTCGCGGCCCGGCAGCTCGAGCACCTCTCGGCCCTCGTGAACGAGCTGCTCGATGCATCCCGGATCGTGACGGGCGTGATCTCGCTCCAGCGATCGGACCAGGACCTGGTCGACGTCGTGCGGACGAGCGCCGATGACCAACGCGCGATGCTGGGCGGCGCCGGCGTCCGCCTGGACCTCAGCTTGCCCTCCACCCCGCTATGGATGCATTGCGACCCGCGACGCGTGGGGCAAATCGTCGTCAATCTGCTCGGGAACGCGGTCAAGTTCACGGACCGCGGCGGGCTTGTCACGCTCTCCCTCCGACGGGACGACACGACGCATACGGCGGTGCTCAGCGTGCTGGACAACGGCCTGGGCATCGAACCCGAGATGCTCCCCCGCTTGTTCGAACCCTTCAGCCAAGCGGACACGGGCGACCCCCGCACGCGCGGCGGCTTGGGACTCGGCTTGGCTCTGGTGCGCGGGCTGGTGACGGCCCACGGTGGTACTGTGGAGGCACGCAGCGACGGTCGCGGTCGCGGCGCCGAGTTTACCGTTCGCCTGCCGTTGCTCGACCGATCACCGGAGGCAGTGGAGCCCCGACCAATCCCCACCGGGGACCCGCGCGCCCTGCAGCATCGGATCCTGATCGTCGAAGACAGTTGGGACTTTGCCGAAAGTCTCCGCAGCATCCTGGAAGTCGCCGGCCACGAGATTCAGGTCGTCGCGGACGGTGAGGGGGCTCTGGCGAAAGCCACCAGCTTCCGCCCGGACATCGTGCTGTGCGACATTGGCCTGCCGGGCAAATTGGACGGGAATGCCGTCGCCACTGCCATTCGTCGCGACGCGACGTACGGCGCGCCCTACCTGATCGCGTTGAGCGGGTACGGCCAGCCGTCCGACAAGGCACGGGCCCTAGCCGCGGGGTTCAACAACCACGTGACTAAGGGCGAGCACCCGCGCGTGCTGTTGGGCCTGATCGCCGACGTGCCGTCGCAACGCTGACGGTGCCCTTTCTTAGCGCAGCGCGACCCGCCTGACCAGCAGTCCGGTGGTGGATACGCGCACCTCGTAGGTGGCGCCACCCGGTGCCGTGGCACTGGTGAATGTCGCCGAGCCGTACTCCGCATCCACGAACGGCCGCAGCACCCAATAGCGTCGGGCCAAATCGAAGGCATCGAACGGCTTGTTCACGGCCAGCGAATACACCGTGCGCTCCTTCGTCTGTTCGTCGGTGAGCGCCTGATAGCGCCCCGAAATGCGGTCCAGCTCGTAGACCGTCTCGAGACCAAGCAGCGTGCCGAGCGGCCGCCACTTCAGGACGTGGGCGTCGACGTAGACGGCATCGCCGGCGAGATCGAACATGTGCAGGCTGCTGTCGGGCAGGGTCACCGTCGCCCGGAAGTGGTGCGGCCCGATGGGCTCCGTCTTGATCGTCGCGGCAAGTGCCTCCTGAGTGAATGCGCGATACCCATGAATCCCGATCGTAATCGCGCCGAGCAGCATGCTGGAGGTGAGCAATAACGCCGCGGCGAGAAAGCCAACCAGGGAGCTCAGGCGGCGACGGTTCCGCCACGCGGACGCCGCGAGGTAGATCAGCGCCAGGGCGAAGAGCGTGAATGCGACCATGACGAGTCGCAGAATGCCAGTCATACCCTACACGTTACGCGCGACCTGCCTCTGGCGCGAATTCGACGTCCTCACCACCTTGTCGGCTCACCGACCGAACAAGGCACATGAAACGCTCCAGATGGATCACGATAGCGGTCGTCGCGGCGGTGATTGCGCTCTTCTTCTATATGACCACGGCCCGCGCCAACCAGGAGTGCACGGTTTGCGTGGAGTTTCAGGGACGCTCGAACTGCGCCACCGCGGCCGGAGCCACGGCCGCCGAGGCCACTGAAACGGCGCACAGCACCGCGTGTGGACCGGTGGCGAGAGGGATGAACGAGACCATCGCGTGCGGGAATCGCGCACCGGTGTCGGTGCAGTGCAAGAATCGCAGAGGTTAAGGTGACGGGATTCTCGATCCCGAGGGTCGCGATTCCCGCCGCTTTACTCCAGACGGCCGGTGGCAAACGCGATGGCGAGGTCTACGTGATGGAGCGCGTACCGCAGCATGCAGGTCGTGAAACGCCACTCGACATGCTGAATCGCGCGGAGGGATTCTTTCCCTTCCGGCCCAAGGGTGACGGCGCCGGCGTGCAGCTGGTCGCCAAGGCGCGCACCGTGTCCCTCACCGTGCCGCTGGCCGAGCCCGAGGACAAGGCCAGACTCTCGGCAGCCAAGCAGGCTCGCTTCGAGGTCACGCTGGCGGATGGCACGCAGCTCCGCGGCTGGGCGACGCTGGAGCTGCCACAACACCACTCGCGCGTGCTCGATTATCTCAATGCCGCGGCAGAGCCATTCTTCGCCATCGTGACCGACGATGGAGTGCATCTCGTAAACCGCGCGCACGTCCTGTACGCGCGCCCGGAGGACTGATTCATGCCGGCACGGCTCGATCCCTTTCTCGACGTGATGCTGCGCGAGCGCGCCGATCAGCTGTACTTGCTGCCGGATGAGCCGGTCACGCTGGTGAAAGACGGCAAGCCCCGCAAAGTCTCAAAACAGCCGCTCACCGATCAGCACATCTACGCCCTGATGGTGGAAGTCGCCCCGCCGGAAGCGGCGGACAAGATCGACCAGAACGCGGAGA
>Ga0193723_1001096_pt1 | contig 10533 bp, 7 predicted proteins | sample H2m2metaG_FD_143042 | JGI IMG/M metagenome (GOLD analysis project Ga0193723, IMG submission 143042) | Soil microbial communities from a riparian zone of the East river system, Colorado, United States - H2m2 | ecosystem: Environmental > Terrestrial > Soil > Riparian zone | place: USA: East River... | reverse complement strand
CACCAGGTCTGCCTGCGACTCGGCACCGCCGAACGCGTCCAGAATCCGGCGCTGTGACTCTCCATCGAGAAGCGTCTGGGCGTCGTGCTGCCCATGAAGGTTCACGAGCTGGCGCCCGATTTCCGCAAGTACGGTGGCCGTCACAGGAGCACCGTTGATCCAGGCCCTCCCCCTTCCGCTCGTGGAGATCTCGCGCTTCAGCACCAGAGTGTCGTCTTCCACGTCGATCCCACGCTCGTCTGCGAGTCCTGCGATTCCGCGAACATTCGTCACGTCGAACACGCCTTCGACCGTCGCTTTCTCCGCGCCCGAGCGGATGAGATCGGCGCTCGCCCTCTCACCGAGGAGCAGGCCAAGCGCACCCACGATGATCGATTTGCCGGCGCCGGTCTCGCCAGAGAGCACGTTGAACCCCTCGGCCAGAGGCAGCGTCACCGATTCGATTATCGCGAAGTTTCGGATGCGAAGCTCGGTCAGCATCAGTGTGCCTCGTCGCGCTCGGGCAGTCCTCCCCACCCGAGCTTTACTCTCATGCGCTCGAAAAAGGTCGTACCGGGAAAGCGAACAATGCGGACCGGATTGTCGGCCTTCCTCACGATCAACTTCTCCCCTTTGACGAAGCTCGTGCCGACCTGACCATCGACGGTAACGAGAAGCTCCGTCGGGCTTTCGTTGGACTCGACGGTAACTTCGGCGTCGGCGGGGATCACGAGAGAGCGTATCGCCAGGGTATGCGGAGAAACCGGGGTGATGATGATCGATTCCACGGTCGGAACGACTACAGGACCGCCCGCTGAAAGACTGTACGCTGTCGATCCCGTCGGAGTAGAGATCACGATACCATCGGCCGCATAAGTTCCGATGCTTTCACCGTCGACAAAGACGTTGAGCCTGACGACGCGGGCGAACCCGCCCTTGTGGAGCACAAAGTCATTGAGCGCCCGCCATTGCTTTCGCGTCTCGCCATCGGCGCTGATCGCCCGCGCGCCGAGTGCCATACGCGGCTGCGCTACGTAGTCACCGCTGGCGAGATTCTTCAGAGCTGCCTCGAAGTCCTCACTCTGGCAGCTCGTCAGAAATCCGAGACGTCCAAGATTGACGCCCAGAATCGGAATGTCCCTGCCATCGAGGAATCGGGCGCCCCGGAGCAGTGTTCCGTCACCGCCGAGTGTAACCAGCGCATCGAGCTGAGTGGGGTCTTCCAGCCGCGCTCCCTTGCCGGCCACTTCATGCAGACCTTGCTCGAGCAGCGGCTCAATACCGAGCGACGGCGCGGCGCGAAAGAGCGTGCGGAGAATTTCCGGCAGCTCCTCGTAACCCTGATGCCCGATGACACCAAGCCGCATCAGACTACGCGAAGGTGTGTGCCCCGCGAGCTCTCCATTCCAAACGCATCGCTGGCGCGCTGTGCTATCCCGCGCGCGTCCAGACCCAGAGCCGCGAGCTGCTTCGACCGCGGGGCCTGATCCACGAAATCATCGGTGACACCATGGGCGACGACCTTGACTGACGGATCCAGCTCTCCGATCACGGCGGACATGTGCGCTCCGAATCCGTTGACGACTGTGCCTTCCTCGACGACCAGAACGTTGCGGTGGTCGCGGACGATCTCAGCCAGCACGCGCTCGTCGTGCGGCTTCAGGTAGCGGCAATTCACCACGGTGACACTGGCACCGGTGTCGCTCAGAATCTCCGCGGCGGCAACCGATGGAAGCACCATCGTGCCAACAGCGAGGATCGCGAGTCCCTGCTCGGCGTCGCGGCCAGTCGCGCCGGCGCGGCGAAGAACTTCCCATGACGCGTGGGGAACAGCCTCGATCTCGGACGCGGGTGGCACCATGTCCGGCGTGGCGTCGCGCGGATACCTGAGGCAGAAAGGGCCGCTCGAATACGCGAGGCCACTGCGCAGGAGTGCGATCATCTCCTTTCCGTTCTTCGGCGCGGTGACGACCATACCGGGCACCGCGAGCATGTAGGCAATGTCGTAAAGCCCCATGTGCGTCGGGCCATCCTCGCCCACCACGCCCGCGCGATCCATCGCGAATATCACCGGCAGGTGTTGAATTGCGACATCGTGAATGACGTTGTCGTACGCGCGCTGAAGGAACGTGGAATAAATCGCACAAACCGGCCGGATTCCCTCTGTCGCCAGGCCCGCCGCAAACGTGACCGCGTGACCCTCGGCAATTCCGACATCGAAAAATCGCTCAGGATACGCCTTCGCAAACGCCCCCGTCCCCGTTCCGCTCGGCATTGCCCCGGTGATGGCCACCACTTTTTGGTTCTCTGCCGCAAGTTCAACCAGCCCTTGCCCGAAGGCCGCGGTATAGGCGGCATTCGCGGTGGAGACTTTGCGCTGCTTTCCGGTAGTGGGATCGTGACCGGGCGGCAGGGCGTGCCATTTCTCAATGTGCTCGCCGGCCGGGAATCCCTTTCCCTTCTGAGTGATGCAGTGGATTAGGCGCGGACCGCTCATGTCCCGCACCGCGGCGAACGTATCCATTAGCGCATCGATGTCGTGGCCGTCGATCGGACCGAAGTATCGGAAGCCAAGCTCTTCGAAGAGGACGCCCGGAGTGAGGAACGCCTTCACACTCTCTTCCCATTTCCGGACAAGGGTTGCAACACCAGCGAGCGGCCCCGGCGCTGCATCCATGACCGAGCCCATCGCAGAGCGTAGTCGGTTGTACAGCGGATTCCGCTGAATGGACGTCAGGTATTTCGACATCGCTCCGACGTTGGGAGCGATCGACATCTCGTTGTCGTTGAGGATGACGATGAAGTCGCGCTCCGACGCGCCGGCGTTGTTGAGCCCCTCGTAGGCGAGACCGCACGTGAGCGCGCCATCGCCGAGGATCGAGACGACCTTGAAGTTCTCGCCGTTCAGGTCGCGCGCGACCGCCATGCCATATCCAGCGGAGATTGCTGTGCCGGCATGCCCTGCCCCGAAGGCGTCGTATTCGCTTTCGCTGCGCTTGAGGAATCCAGACAGGCCGTTCTCCTGTCGCAGCGTCTCCAGCCGCTCGGCGCGTCCCGTCAGGAGCTTATGAGGGTAGCCCTGATGACCAACGTCCCACACGATTCGGTCCCGTGGGGTGTCGAAGACTGCGTGGATGGCGACCGTGAGCTCGACCACGCCGAGGCCGGCACCGATGTGCCCCCCAGTGCGCGAGCAGATCTCGATGAGCCGCGCGCGCATCTCCTCGGAGACGCCGCGCAGCTCATCACGCGTCATCGGCTTGAGATCCGCGGGAGAACGAATACGGTCGAGAATGGACATTTCGGAAGTGTTTTTCAGGACGTGCGTGTTACCATGAAATTAGCGACTTGTGAAAGCTCTTGCGTGAGCAGGCCATGGTCGGAAAGGCTCCGGAGCCCGTCCTCGATCAAGGCCTGCGCTTTGCTCCGCGCGCCGTCGACGCCGAGCAGTGCCGGGTAAGTGCTCTTGCCAAGCACGGCGTCCCGTCCGGTAGTCTTCCCCATCGCGGTCGTCGTCGAAGTCACGTCCAGGACGTCGTCCATGATCTGGAACGCCAGGCCTATCGACCGGCCGTAGTACTCGAGCGCGTCCACTTTGCTCGCATCCGCTTCGGCTGCCAGCGCGCCCATGCGCACAGCTGCAACAATGATCGCCCCAGTCTTGGCGGAATGGATGGCTTCGCGCTCGTCGAGCGAGAGGGAGAGACCTTCGCCGGCGAGATCGCGTGCCTGCCCCCCGATCATTCCTGCCGCGCCGCTCGCCTCGAGCAAGGTTTCGACGACGCTTTCAGTCGCGGCAGCGCTGAGTCGCATCGCACGAGTCGAATCGCGAACGACGCGAGCGGCAAGAGGAATCATCGCAACTCCTGCCAGAATCGCCGTGCGGGATCCGTACACCTTGTGCACCGTCGGCCGGCCGCGTCGCATGTCATCGTCGTCCATGCACGGCAGATCGTCGTGCATCAGCGAGTAGGCGTGGATAACTTCCGGAGCGCAGGCAAGGAGCGTGGCGTCCCGCTTGCCGCCCGCAGCGCGATAAGCGAAGAGGAGAAGCAGAGGCCGCAGCCTCTTGCCCGGACTCTTCAATCCGTACTCGACTGCAGCAGCGATCGTGAACGGCAGGTCGGAAAGACAGGTGGAGCAGATCTCATCGAGCCGGCGCTCGATGTTCCCGCGCTCTGTCTCGAAATCCGCGCGAACAGTCACACCTCTAGAGATCCATCTCCCGGAGCTCGAAGCGGCCGTTGGATTTCTCGATGAGCATCTGAACCTTCGTCTCGACGCTTCCGAGCTCGGCCGACGCCGACCGAAGGAGCTCGACTCCCTCCTCGAACAGCTTGAGGGACTCGTCGAGGCCGACCTGTGGCTTCTCGAGGGCGGCCATGATCTCGTCGAGCCGACGCAGGCTTTTTTCGAACGTCATGGACGGGGTGGGTTGTTGGACCGTTTCATCGTGACCTGAAGAATATCACCGCGCGCTCCGTGGTAGGGCAAACGCGATGATCTCATCACTCCAGCCCCATGCTTTTCCGTCCCCGCCTGCGGCGATAACGACGTACTGTCGCCCGTCGACGCCAAGATACGTCATTGGAGTTGCCTTGCCGCCGGCGGGCAGCGCGAATTTCCATAACTCGCGTCCGTTGGTGACGTCGAATGCGCGGAAGTACCGATCGAGTGTGGCGCCGATGAAGACCAAGCCGCTCGCGGTCGTGATCGGGCCGCCAAGGTTGATTGCCCCGGGGATATCGGGTGGCACCTGTATCCCGATCTTCTCAAGGCCTTCGGATGTACCGAGAGGAACGCTCCAAAGAATTTGGCGTGTGCGGAGGCTCAACGCGGTGAGCGCACCAAATGGAGGAGGAGTGCATGGAGCGTTCGACGGACCAAGAAACAGCTCGCGTTTGAGCACGAATGGGGTGCCCCGCATCATCGCGTACTCGGTCCCGATTCGCTCCCCCACCGTCTCCTTTCCCTGACGCGCTTCATAGGTTGCGCGTGGAATGAGGGTGATGACGGCCGCGATTCGATTCGTTGGAACGATGACGACGTCGTTCTTGGGGTCGAAGGCGAATCCTCCCCAATGCGCGCCTCCAACATTGGAGGGCATGATCAGTGAGCCACGAATGCTCGGCGGAGTGAACGTGCCGTCGTTCCTGAGCTCTCCGAAGCGCTGCTTGCAGGCGGCCCGACCTTCGGGCGTCGGACCCCATACCTCGTCGACCGTGAGACGCTGCGGACTGAGCGATGGAAGTCCACTGTTCAATATCTGCGTGGTCGCCGCTTCCTCACCCGGGACGTCGCTCGCAGGCACACTCCCGCGCGAGATCGGAAACAGCGATTCGCCTGTCTCCCGATTGAGCGCGAACAGCTGCCCCGTCTTCGTTGCGAGCAGAAGCGCGGGAACGGCGTGGCCATCGACCTGGAGCGTGACAAGTACCGGCGGCGACGCGTTGTCGTAGTCCCATAGGTCGTGGCGAACCGTTTGGAAATTCCAGAGGACTGCGCCAGTCGCGGCATTGATCGCGACGATCGAATTCGCGAACTGATTGTCGCCTTTGCGCTCGCCCCCGAAGTAGTCGACGCTCGGAGAGCTGGTGGGTACGAAGACGACGTTGCGAGCCGGGTCGGCAGCGAAAATGGTCCACGCGTTCGCCGCACCAGTCCGATGCGCGTTCGGACCAACCCAGGTGCGCCAAGCCGGGATCGTTGAGTCCTGCGGAACTGGATGCCACGTCCAGCGCAGCCCCCCGGTGCGCACGTCGAATCCGCGGACCTCTCCGCTCGCGGCATCGATGCGATTGTTGTCGGCGACTGCGGAGCCAACGACGACGACACCGCCGACCACTGTTGGTGGCGATGTCTCCTCGTACTCGCCCGCGTTCGCCGGCGTATTCCGCAAGCCGTTCCGCAGCTGGATGCTGCCCTGTTGTCCGAAACCAGAACATGGCGTGCCCGTGTTGGCATCTAGCGAAATCAGCCTCGTGTCGATCGTCGCGACGAAGATGCGGAGCGAGCAGCGGGATCCAGTCGCCACCGTCGAATCGAGCCAAAGCGCCACGCCGCGATTGGCGAAGTCGCCGAAATAGATGGTCCGATCGACCTGCGAGTCGTACACCCAGCGACGTTGTCCGCTCGTGGGATCGACGGCGAAAACTCTGCCGAGCGGCGTGCTGAGATACATGGTGCCACGAAAAACGAGCGGCGTAACCTCGAGGGCGGTCGGCGCTCTCGTCTTGAATTCCGGCGCGCCCTCGCCGGTGTGGAAGCGCCACGCCACCTCCAGCTTAGAGACGTTCTCCGGCGTGATCTCACGAAGTGGCGAATGCCGATCGCCGTACGGCGTGCGCCCGTAGCTCGGCCACTCAGCATCTGCACTCGGGGCGGAGTCGCGTCTGTACTGGATATCCGTGCAAAACCCGCGAACGTTGCAGTCCTGGAAGACGGAGATCACTCCCTGCTTACGCGCGCAAGCAGTCGCGAGGAGCAGGAAAATGAATGAAAGACGACTCGGCAGCATTGGGAGAAGATATCGATGGCCTGGCCCGGCATCTACGACGGAGGGTTATACGGATGCTTCGGATCTAAGCGGATCATTCGGGATAGTTCCTCTTGGCGTCCAAAACTCGTAACACCAAGGCTGGGATTTTTTGGGAACTGCCGCTCGGGAGGCTTCAGACCGCCACCCGGACTCTCCTGCGAGACAGCAAAAAGAAAAAGGCTCTGCCAGTAGGAGCCCTACCGCCACAACGACCTATCCGAAGAATCCGTTTCCATCCGGAGCATCCGTATAACCCTCCGTCGTAGATGCCCGCCACGCCAGGCCCGCCGTCATAGCTTGACTTTCGCATCTGAGTATTATAACCTTAAATCCGGATGAACGGATTAAGCGCATGAGCCCGACTGCCATTTTCGGCCAGATGACCGCCCTCGCCGACCCGACGAGGAGCAGGCTCCTGCTCGCCCTCGAGCGCAACGAGCTCACGGTCAACGAGCTGCGCTCTATCCTGCAGCTTCCGCAGTCCACCATCAGCCGGCACCTCAAAATGCTGAGCGCCGAAGGGTGGGTTGAGGCTCGGGCCGAGGGCACGAGCCGGCACTACAGGATTGCCACCGAGTCGCTCGATCCGCCGACCAGACGGCTATGGCACCTCGTCCGCGACGAGGTCATGCACACGACTGCGGCCGACCAGGATGCCAGGCGCACTCAGGCCGTGCTGGCGGAACGGAGCACCAAGTCGCAGCAATTTTTTTCGACCTCCGCCGGCCAGTGGGACCGGATGCGACTCGAGCTGTTCGGACGCCGCGCCGACGTGGCGTTGCTCGGACTCCTCAACGAAAACTGGAAAGTCGCAGATCTGGGTTGTGGCACCGGAGCAGTCTCGCAGGCGCTCGCCCCATTCGTCGAGCAGGTCATTGCCGTCGATGAGTCGAACGCCATGCTCTCGGCAGCGCGAAAGCGGCTGCACGGAACCGAGAACGTCGATATCAGAAACGGCCGGCTCGAGGCCCTGCCTCTGGCCGACGGCGAAGTCGACGTGGCCTTGCTCTTCCTCGTTCTGCACTACGCCACTGATCCGGTCAAAGTGATCGGCGAAGCAGTGCGGGTGTTGAAGCCGGGTGGCCGCTTGCTCGTTCTCGATATGATGCCGCACGACAGGCAGGACCTGCGGCAGACGATGGGCCACCTCTGGCAGGGGTTCGACAGCAAGACTCTCAGCGAGTGGATGCTAGCGGCTGGCCTCGAAGGCTTCCGCTACAACCCACTCCCGCCCGATCCTGACGCGAAGGGACCAACTCTCTTCGCGGCGTCGGGCAAGCGAATCGCGGTATCCAGTCGAAGCAGTGCCCGAAAGAAAGCGGATGCGGTTCCGCTCTTGAAAACCGCGTAGACGACGCACACGCAGACTATCACATGGAGCGCACAGTGGGTACGATAGCTGAACCGATGAATTCATTCGCCGCGGCGGCTGAAGCCGGACGCGAGCCGTACAAGGTGAAGGATCTCGAGCTCGCCGAGTACGGACGCAACGAGATTCGACTCGCCGAGCACGAGATGCCCGGCCTGATGTCTTTGCGCGCGGAGTACAAGGGCAAACGCCCGCTCGCTGGCGCCAAGATCATGGGCTCACTCCACATGACAGTGCAGACGGCAGTCCTGATCGAGACGCTGACCGAGCTGGGCGCCGATGTGCGGTGGGTGTCGTGCAACATTTTCTCCACCCAGGATCATGCTGCCGCCGCCGTTGTCGTCGCCAAGAATGGCACGATCAGCGATCCGCAGGGCACACCGGTGTTCGCCTGGAAGGGCGAGACGCTGGAGGAATACTGGTGGTGCACGGACCAGGCGCTCGTGTGGCCCGATGGATCCGGTCCCAATCTGCTTCTGGATGACGGAGGCGATGCGACCCTTCTCGTGCACAAGGGAGTGGAGTTCGAGAAAGCGGGACGCGTTCCCGAGTTCGATCCCAAAAAAGATTCCGAGGAGTACGAAGTCATTCTCAATCTCCTTCGGCGCGAGCTCAAGAAGGATCCCGAGCGCTGGACGCGGATGTCGAAGGACCTGCGCGGAGTCTCCGAGGAGACGACCACCGGCGTTCACCGCCTCTACCAGATGATGGAAGCGGGCACCCTTCTCTTCCCCGCCATCAACGTCAACGACTCAGTAACCAAGAGCAAGTTCGACAACCTTTACGGCTGTCGTCACTCGCTGACGGACGGCATTCTGCGCGCGTCCGATGTGATGCTGGCCGGCAAGGTCGCCGTCATCTGCGGCTACGGCGATGTCGGCAAGGGCTGCGCACAGGCTCTCAAAGGTCAGGGCGCGCGCGTGGTGATAACCGAGATCGATCCGATCTGCGCGCTACAGGCGGCCATGGAAGGCTATCAGGTCACGACGCTCGAGGATGTGGTGAAGACGGCTGACATCTTCGTCACGGCCACCGGCAACAAGAACATCATCACCGCCGAGCACATGGCGCAGATGAAGGATAAGGCGATCGTCGGCAACATCGGTCACTTCGACAACGAGATCGACATGGCGGGTCTGAAGAAGACCAAGGGTATCAAGCGCGTGCAGATCAAGCCGCAGTACGACGAGTATGTGTTTCCGGACGGCCACAGCGTGATGATCCTCGCCGAAGGCCGGCTGCTCAATCTCGGTTGCGCCACTGGGCATCCGAGCTTCGTGATGTCCGCGAGCTTCACCAACCAGGTGATGGCGCAGATCGAGCTGCACACCAACTGCGACTCATACGAGTGCCGCGTCTACACGCTGCCGAAGCATCTCGACGAGAAGGTCGCACGACTGCATCTCGACAAGCTCGGCGTCAAGCTGACGAAGCTCTCGAAGGACCAGGCCGACTACTTGGGCGTTCCGCCCGACGGTCCGTACAAGCCGGACCACTATCGGTACTAACCGCCTACGCACCAGCGAGTTCGAGAAGCCGGAGAGAGTAATCTCTCCGGCTTCTTTGCATCGCGTCGCGCGGATCGCTGCTGATTGTCCTTGACACCCGCAGTGCCCGACCGATATTCGCGCGATGGGTCATCGGGAGAGAGTCGGCTTCGGCCTCGTTCTGTTCGCGCTAATTATCGCGCAGCTCTCCTGTGGGGATTCCTCAGGACCTGGACACGTTGCGAGCTCCTTCACCGCGAATTCTGCCACGACTCAGACCGCGTCAGCGGGAACCGAGGTAGCAGAGCCGCCATCGGTGATAGTGCGTGACCAGAACGGCGCCGTGATGGCCGGCGTGTCTGTTACCTTCGCAGTCACGGCCGGCGGAGGATCAGTAACCGGTGGCACCGCTGTCTCGAGCGGATCCGGCGTGGCAACCGTTGGAAGCTGGACGGTCGGTACAGCCGAAGGAGTAAACACTCTGACCGCGTCGAGTGGCACTCTGTCGGTAACCTTTACCGCCAACAGCGTCGACCCTTGCGTCATCGGTGCGACGCATTCGATTGGGGGTACGACCACCGGCGAGCTGACTACATCGGATTGCGCATTCTCAGATGGGAGTTTCGTAGATCTCTACGGTGCTTCCGTCACCGCTACGGGCACGTACGTGTTCGACCAGTCCTCGTCGAGCTTCGACACCTATTTGATTCTGTTTGACGCAGCCGCAAACCTGATCGGATTCAATGACGATTTCGGATTGGGAAATGACTCGAGGATCAAGGCGATTCTGCCCCCGGGGAATTACGTCCTCGGCGCAAACTCTCTCCTCACCGCTAAGGTCGGCCCGTATACGCTGACATCAGCGCTCGATGGAACTCCGGTGACCGACTGCGAATTCGTCTTCATTGCCCGCGGGATCACCACTAGCCAGACGCTCCAGGCGTCGGATTGCCCGCGCACGGGTGGTTATTACGGGGATCAATTCTTCATTTACGTAGTTCCTGGCCAGTTAGTCACGGTTTCGATGAGCTCTGCCGCCGTCGATTCGTATATCGCGATTTACGACACGAACGGAGGCGTGCTCATCTTCAACGACGATAAGGATGGCACGACCAAGGATGCGCAGGTCGCGTTCACGCCATCCGTTGAGGGTTTCTATG